>Ga0137385_10002329_pt1 | contig 16193 bp, 14 predicted proteins | sample SagtaG_FD_104921 | JGI IMG/M metagenome (GOLD analysis project Ga0137385, IMG submission 104921) | Vadose zone soil microbial communities from Sagehorn Ranch, Mendocino, California, USA - Sage2_R_80_16 metaG | ecosystem: Environmental > Terrestrial > Soil > Vadose zone | place: USA: California...
GCGGTGTCGAATACCTGGAGCCCAAAGATCGTCGACACGACGAGCGCGAACAGCAATATCCGCCTCAACAGCGGCAGCGTCAGATGCCAGAAGCGCGCAAGCGGCCCGGCCCCATCGAGCGCCGCAGCTTGGTACAGCTCCTTCGGCAGGCCGATGAGGGCGGCGACGAAGAAGATCGCCCAATACCCCGCGTTACGCCAGACGTCGACGGCCGCCAACGTCCGCAGCGCCGTGGACTCTCCCAGCCACGTGACCGGTTTGGCTCCGACGGCATGAAGGATGTCGTTGAACAACCCGAAGTCGGGGTTCGTGAGGAACGGCCAGATGAGCCCCGCCACGATACCCGGGACGAGGGTCGGGAAGTAGATCAAGAAGCGGTAGACAGCGCCGCCACGACCCACCTGAGCCAACAGGAGCGCCAGAAGGACCCCGAGCACGATCGTCAGGGGAACCGACAGCAACGCAAAAACGAGCGTGTTCTTCACGGCGACCGTAGCATCCACCTGCTGTGGAAACCGCGTGTAGTTCTGGAGGCCCACGTTCGTGGTCGCGCCCAGCAAACCGCCCGATCGAGTACTCCACCAGAACGTTCCCACCACCGGCACGAGCAGGAACACGACAAAGAAGAAGAACATCGGGCCGAGAAATGCCCAGCCCGTAAGCTCACGCCGAAGCCGGGCACGCCGTCGCAGTCGACGGTGCTCCGCGGGCGAAAGGCGCATCCCAGGCAACCGACGAGTCCACTTCTAGCGCGTCAGCCGGCTGTCGCCTGCCACGCCGCGGGCCATGTAACGGTTGGCCGCCCGGCTGCCAGGAGCCTCATAGAGCAGCTCCCGTCTGCTGCTGGACGATCTTCGCGACGTTTTCAACGGCCTGCTGCGCCATCTCCTTTCCGCCGTAGGCGTTCTGGATCTCGGCCTCCGCACTGTTCTCGACATTTGCCCACTGGGGGAAATTCTCCAATCCGACGGCGTACTTCTTGAACGAGGCGAATGCTTCACCCATTTGAGGCGCCGCCCACTTGCTGTAGCCGAAATGTGGGGCGTCGGCCCGCGCCGGGTACGTGCCCGAGTTGCCGGCCCAGTAAGCATCGTTTGGCCCGGAGGTCCACCACTTCAGAACTTCCCACATCAGGTCCTGGTCCGATGACTGAGGGTTGATCATGTACAAGCTCAAGTCGTTGAAGTTGACTCGTGTGACCGGACCGGGTGGATACGGGAGCAGCTTCCAGTTGAAGGGGACCTTCTTGGGCAGCGTCGTCGTCGAGGCGAGGTCGGAGGAGTAGATCGCCATCTTGCCGGCGGCGAACGCCGCGGGCGCATTGTCGTACGTGTAGGTGCCGAGCGGTGGCGCTATCCCCTTCTTGAATAGATCGGCGAACTGCTGTGTCGCCAGTACCACGTCCGGATGGTTGACGTTGACGGTCTTGAGATCCGGAGTGAGATACGAGCCGCCGGCGGCACGGAGGCGCTGGTACCACTCTGCGTAACCGCCGATCTGGATGCCGATTCCGAACCCGTACGTCTTACCTGGCTTGGTCATTTTGGTGACGCATTCGAGGAAGGTGTCCCACGAGTCGGCGAAACTCTCGTCGAACCCTGCCGCATTCACCATGTCCATGTTCACGAACATGGCATCCTCGACGTGCCAGCTGATGGGGAGACCGAGGATCTTCGGGCCGTAGGACTTGATCCGATCCATATAGAGGTACTTGGCCTTTTCCGCGGCGAAGGACGGATCGTTGATACGCGGGGTGAGATCGACGAAGGTGTTGTGCGCCTCGTAGTCCGGATAGGAGCTCTCGGTCGTCATGTAGATGTCCTGCGCACCTTCGATCACAGACGTGTTGATCTGCTGACCGGCAGAGCCCCAGTCGTACAGGCGGAACGAGAACGTGACCTTGGGATGCAGGACCTGGAACGCCTTGGCGATGTGCTGGTGATGGGCCACCTCCTGGTCGGACCAGGGACCGATGAGGAATCGCACGTTGCCCGACAGCTCCCCGGGCGCCGCGCCGCCACTGCTGCTGGATGGCGAGCCGCATGCGGCGACGACCGAGGCGACGGCTCCGGGTGCGAGGCCAAGCGCCAGCAACCGCATCACGAATGTCCGTCGCGAAATCCCACCTTCGAGGTAGGACTCGGCCAAGCCGCTCGTCTGGCGATCGATCTTAGAGCTCACGCCAAGTCCTCCTTCGGAACGGCAGTTGACAGGACGTCCGGACAGGACAACTGGGCGGGACGTCCGGCATCCGCTCAATAGGTGCACATCTGCTCACCCTGAAGCAGTATCCTCCCGGATCGAAGCTGGCGGCAACCCCTAGGCAAGATTTACTGCCGAGTCAGACCGCCTCCAGGGCCGCGCCGCTACCTGTCCAGCTTTGATTCAGGAGGGTGGCGCCGTCCATGGTCACGTTGGCCTCGACAACACTCGCCTGCCGCGACGACGTACTGCGCACGCTGACATCGACCTGCTCTCCCGCAGGCATGCGGAGACTGACATTGATCCGCGCCAGCAAGGCGGCGCCATCCGGCCGGGCGGGCTTCACCCGGGCAGTGCAAAGCTCCTCCAGCATCATGTCGGCACCGGCCGGAGTAAGCAGTCGCGATCTGGCGCCGAAGGCCACGGCGACCTCGCGGCCGACCTTGTCGTGCGCCACGCTGAAGCGGGGCGCGCTGTCGGTGACCCAGCCGACATCCTGCTTCTCCGGAGGCAGCCTCATTGTCGTCGGCACGTCACTTCTGTCCGCCGCATGAGCCACCGGTACCCGGAGGACCGACGGGCGGCCGACGCCGAACGCGACTACCACCATAGGGTTGGTCGGGGTTGGCCAGATTCGCGGGAAGTCTGCGCATGCCACGCTGAGCCTCAATCGCGCGCCTGCGGGGAGTGTAAAGGCAGTCGGTCCGAGGGTGATTGTCTTCGCCTGCCACGGGACCGCTGGGGTCTGGCGCTGTGCCAGCCCTTCTGGCAGCGTCGGCTTCGCCAGCGGTCACCCGGCGGCAGCCCGCGGTGATGAGCGTTGAGCGCGCGTCGGGGCTGACCATGGACAGCCGTGCCACAAGGTGCGCCTCGTCTGCGCCCGGCACCGTCAGGTAGAGATGGGTTTCAGGACTGCCCGCGATCAGCAGTGGCTCTGGCAGCGGGTCGCTGGTGGAGGTGAGGCTCCTGGCGTCGTCGCCGCTTTGCTCCTCCGGACGGCCGTTGCCGGTGCCGAAGGGATCCCACATGCCGCCAGCGGTTCCGACCATCGGATCAGCGCGATAACAGCGGTGGCCAGGATTGAACGGAGGCTCAACTGAAAGGCAGTGCCCGTCCAGGAACAGCTGCATGTCCGTGACACCGTCGGGCGGCCAGTCCCCCGTGGCCCGCCATCCCTCGCCCTCTACGAAGAACAGGACAGGCTTCTCCTGCTCCGGGCTCGGCACAGATCCGGGCCGTAGGTGAGTGTCCCACCAGTCAGCCATCGCCGCGACCCAGTCGTACGGCTCCACCTCGGACAGATGGGGCAGTACATGCAGCCACGGGCCCATCACGAGCCTCTTTGGCCCGCGCACCTCACCAAATACCCGGATCATGGCGTCTTTGTAACCGTCGGCCCAGCCGCCGATCAGCATCGTCGGAATGTCGATGGCGGTGGCCTCCACCTGCCGGGCCCGCCAGTAAATATCCGGCTGCGGGTGAGCCTGCCAGGTCACCGCAGGTGGCTGCCTGCGGGCGAGCCGCCGCAGCCGTTGGTGCCACGTCTCGCGCCACTGGCCGCCCGGATCCTGCAGAGTCGGCGGGCAAAGGCCGAGTGCGACCATGTGCGCAGCCCAGGCGTAGCGGCCCAGCATCGTAGTGCAACCACTCCGGCCGATTGCGTCACGGTGAATGTCGGTGGTGGCGTACGCGGCCATGACCGCGCGCAGGTGCGGCGGCCGGTGCGTCGCAGCGGCCAGGGCGTTCATCCCTCCATAAGAAAATCCCCATGCGCCCACGTTGCCGTCGCACCAGTCCTGCCTGGCTATCCACTCGATGATCTCAGCGAAGTCGCGGCCCTCCCTGGACAGCTCAAAGCACTCCCAGGATCCCTGCGAAGCCCCGGTCCCCGCCATGTCGACGAAAACGCTCGCGTAGCCGCGCTCGCACAGGCGGATGCGGCTTCCCTCGAACAGGCTCCCGATTATGTCGTCCTTGCGGTAGGGGTAGTAGCTGACCAGTACTGGACCAGGCTGGCCGTCCGGTGGCCGGTAGAGGTCGGCGGACAACCTGGTGCCATCGGCGAGTACCACAACTAGATCCGGTTGGATCTGAACGGTACTCACGGACCGCTCAACCCCTTTCACCCGGCTCCAGGCCCGACACGGCCGCTGGATAACTCGCTGCCGGGGCCTACCGCCACTGAGCATCTGCTCGCAATCTGCACGATTGCTCACTTGTTCAGTAGTATGCGTGGCGCCGCTGTCCCTAGCAAGGACCCGGCGGTCTGTCCACTGCACGCTTACGCTTGCCCCTTGCCAATACAGGCCGCCCGCCGTGCATCGTGGACCCTGCCCTGACCCGTCGTGGCCAGGGAGGCTGGCCAGCAGCGGGCTATGACGCAGTCTTGCCCGGGCGTCCTCATCCCGCTGCACGACGGGCAGATAGTAAATCATGAGTAGGCAGAAGTAGCCATACCGTGAAGCAGCGGCCGGAACGTGACGGAGGTGACCGTGGCCGAGAGCATGGGTGGGGGCAGACCCGGCGCGGAGGAGTTGCTGCTGCGGGTGGCCTGGTTCTACTACAAGGACGAGCTGACCCAGGAGGAGATCGCGCAGCGGCTGTCAGTATCGCGGCCGTCCGTTGGACGCATGCTGGAGCGGGCGCACAAGATCGGCCTGGTCTCGATCCGCCTGAACTCCGACCTCCTTGACGCGTTCGAGGTCAGCACCCGGCTTCGGCGGGCATTCGGCCTGACCGAGGCGCTGGTGGTGCCGGACCATGAGCAGGAGCCTGCTGACAGGCACGTGCTGAATTCCCGGCTGGGGCTCGGCGGGGCTCAGTACGTGGGCACACACTTGCGGCCGGGAAGCACGCTGGGGGTCGGCTGGGGTGACACAGTGTCCCGTGTTATCACCTCGACCAATTTCGGGGCTGTCGGCCCAATTCACATGGTGACCTTGACCGGCGGCGTTGATGGCTATCTCCAGGCCATCCTGTCCTCCAGGGGTGAGGGCAGCCCGGAGCCCGGGGCGGCAACCGCGACAATCATCCCTGCGCCGATCGTCGCGTCCACGCCACAGCTGGCAGCGGCGCTCAAGGCTGAGCCGGCCATCCAGCAGGTGCTGAAACAGGCGTGCAGCGTGGAGCAGGCAATTGTCGGCGTGGGAGCCCCGACCACCGACGCGACGATCGTCGAAATGGGATACCTGGCGGCGGGCGACATCCTCCGCCTCCGCGACCAGGGGGTCGTAGGCGACATCCTGGGCCAGTTCTTCGACGCCGATGGCGCAGTCGTCAATCTGCCGATTCACGGCCGGAGGATCGGGATCGAACTGTCCGATCTAAGGTCCGTCCCCAGGGTCATCGGGGTGGCCGGAGGTCTGCATAAGGCGGAGGCCATCCTCGGCGCACTACGCGGCGGGTTCCTCGACGTCCTGGTCACCAACGAACTCGTTGCCCTGCGCCTGCTGGAACTGCAGCGGGGCTGAGCCCGGCTGATCAGGCGCGGCGGAACCCCGGTTAGGTCTTGCCACCAGCTGCGGTGCAGGCTGATACTTCTTCTCGTGAGCAGATGTGCCCTATGTGAGCGAATGCTCGTCCTGAGGAGGGCGGGCTGGTGACCACGCCCCGCCTCAGCGCCGGAGTGATCACTGCGGACCTGACTAGGCTCGGCGCGGAGCTGGAAATCCTCAGGGGCAGGGCGGCCTGGGCGCATGTCGATGTGATGGATGGCAGGTTCTGCCCGCAACTGACGGTCGGCCCGGCCTTCGTCGCGGCGGTCGCCTCGACTGGCATCCCGGTGGATGTGCACCTGATGGTGGAGGAGCCGCGCAGGCTGGTGCCGGACATGGCCGCCGCTGGCGCCGCCGTCATCACCGTGCACACGGAGGCCACCCGGCATCTGCATCGGACCATGCAGGAGATGACCGAGCTCGCCGGGCAGCCCCCGTCCTTCCTGCGCGGCGTCGCGATCAATCCCGGCACGTCGGTGCAGGCGGTCGAGCCGGTGCTGGAGCTTGCCGACCTTGTGCTGATGCTGGCGGTCAATCCCGGCTGGCCTGGCCAGCTACCCGCGGCCAATACCCGCCGCCGGGTGGATGCGGTGCGCGAGCTGGCCGCAGGCTGCGGAGCCAGGGTCCTGGTGGGCGTGGACGGCGGGGTCACCATCGGCAATGCCGCCGAGATCGCTGGCTGGGGGCCCGACATCATCGTGAGCGGCAGCGCGATCTTCGACCGCCGCATCCCTGCCCACAATCTCGAGTTGCTGACGGAGGCCTTGCACCGGCCAGCGCGCGTGCCCGCCGCGGATCCGAACGGACAGGCACCGGATGGCGGGCTGCCATGAGCCGCCCAGATCCGGTCCGCGTCGTGGTGATCGGCGACCCGTACATGCCAGCGTCGGTCTACGCCCCGTATCTGGCGGTCCTCGGGGACAAGATCGCCGTTACCTCGATGCAGATCGCGGACGTCACGAGTGCGCCGCCACGGACCGAGTCGGAGCGCCGCCTGCGTGAGTACGTGGGCGACCCCGCCGATGTCGTCCGCGCCGCCGCGGGGCAGGAGGTGCTCGTCGTGCACGGCGCGCCGGTCAGTGCCGAGGTGCTCGACGCGGCGCCCTTGCGACTGGTGTGCTGTGCCCGGGGTGGGCCGGTGAACGTGGACGTGGCGGCGGCGACGGCCCGGGGCATCCCGGTGGTCAACACGCCGGGGAAGAACGCAGAAGCGGTCGCGGAACTGACGATCACCTTCGCGTTGCTGCTCATCCGGGCAGTTCCGCGCGCCAGCCGCTACCTGGCCGAGCGGGGCAGCTTCGCGGAGTCGGTGTTCGAGGGGAGTGAGTTCTTCGGCAAGGAGGCCGCCAGCGTCACCCTTGGGCTGGTCGGCTTCGGCCGGGTCGGCCGCGAGGTCGCGTCGCGAGCGCGGGCGCTCGGTTTCACTGTCCTGGCCTACGACCCGCTGATACCCGACGTGATGGTTGACGGTGTCGACCTGGTGCCGCTGGCCGCCGTGCTGGAGCGGTCCGACATCGTGTCACTGCACGCCCGGGCCACGCCGGAGAACAGGCACATGTTCTCCCGTGCCGAGTTTGCGCGCATGCGGGCCGGCGCCTGCTTCATCAACACCGCGCGCGAGTCGCTGGTGGACGAGTCGGCGCTGCGCGTGGCGCTGGAGCAAGGCAGCCTCGCCGGAGCGGGGCTAGACGTGCTGGAGCGGCCGCCAGCCGGAACACGGCACCCGCTGCTGGCCGCACCCAACGTCATCGTCACCCCGCACATCGGCGGCGCCACCGCCGAGACCCTGGCCCGGGGCGCGCAGCGCGCCGTGGCCGCTCTCGCCAGCCTGCTGGCCGGGCGGGTACCCGACGATCTGGTGAACCCGCAGGTCCTGAATGCGGGAAGGGTGATGACGTGACCATCCGTGGCTGGGCGCACCGCGGGCCACCGGACCTGCCCTGGCTTGATGCGAGCGTCCTCCGCCTCACCCGTGCACTCTCCACGGCGGGCGATTCTGTCCCACGCCGCGACCAGGCAGAGAGATAGGTGATCATGGCCGACACCGAAGACCTCACCGGGGGCGAGCGGTTCGCCGCGTCGGTGCGGCCGCGCGCCGAGCCGTTCTTCCTGAAGGGCAGCGGCGCGCTCGGCTGGGGCATGCAGAACCGGCTAGCGCGGGTGTTCCGGCCCTCGGATGGCCGCACCGTGATGCTGGCGATCGACCACGGCTACTTCCAGGGCCCGACCAGCGGGCTGGAGCGGGTGGACCTGCAGATCGTGCCGCTGCTGGGCTACGCGGACGCGCTGATGGCCACCCGCGGGATCATCCGCTCGGTCATCCCGCCAGCGGCCGGGATCCCGGTCGTGCTGCGCGCCAGCGGCGGCCCGAGCGTGCTGCGGGAACTGTCGGACGAGAAGATCGCGGTCTGCATGGAGGACGCCGCCCGGCTGGGCGCGGCCGCGGTCGCGGTGCAGGTGTTCATCGGCGGCGAGCACGAGACCCAGTCCGTGCACAACATGACCCGGCTGGTGGATGAGGGCCAGCGGTACGGGATCCCGGTGCTCGCGGTCACCGCGGTCGGCCGGGAACTGACCCGGGACGCGCGGTACCTGCGGCTGGCCACCAGGATCTGCGCCGAGCTCGGCGCCCAGGTGGTCAAGACCTACCACTGCGACCCCGGCTTCGATACCGTGACCGCGTCCTGCCCGGTGCCGCTGGTCATGGCCGGCGGGAAGAAGCTGCCCGAACTCGACGCCCTCACCATGGCCTGGCGCGCCATCGAGGAGGGAGCGGCCGGGGTCGACATGGGCCGCAACATCTTCCAGAGCGCCGACCCGGTGGCGATGATCCGCGCGGTCAGCGCCGTCGTGCACGGATCCGTCAAACCGCGCGAAGCCTACGAGGCTTTCGTGCGCCCGGCGGCCGGCCCGTCACAGAGAGAACGGAGGTAGCAAGGACATGACCTATGGCAGCCTGAACTACCGCATCACTCAGGTATCGCTCGTGGTGCGCGACATCGATGCCACCATGGCGGCCTACCACGAGGCGTTCGGGTGGGGGCCGTGGAAGGTCTACGATCACGTGCCCCCGGTGCACCACGACACGCACATCGGCGGCGAGCCAGCCGAGTTCTCGCTGCGCGGCGCGGAAGTCATGGTCGGCGACATGAACTTTGAGCTCCTGCAGCCGCTGTCCGGTCCCAGCAAATGGCAGGAGTTCCTCGACACCCACGGCGAGGGCATCATGTCCATCGCCGTGATGTTCGACACCGCCGAAGAGTCAGATAAATGCAAGCAGGCTTTCGCCCAGCACGGTATCGGCATGACCATGGGCGCACGCATCGGCGACCATATTGAGTACTACTACCTGGACACCGAGCCTCGCTTCAAGTGCCCGATCGAGTCGGGCTCCGGCCATGCCCTGGGCTACATGAAGCCCGCCTATACCTACCCGCTCACTACCGGTGACGCGATTCCCGGGTAACCGTGTGCCGGGGTAGACAGCAGCATATCGAATCCCGGAGGGTGCCGTGACTGGTGACGGCGCGCTGGTCGAGCAGATGATGGCGGCCATGCGCTCGAATAATCCCGACGTTGTCCTCCAGCTGTACGCAGATGACTGCCAGGTGGCAGATCCTGCCATGCAGCTGTCGGGCAAGGCAGGCCTTCGCCGAGCGGTCGAGTATTTCTTCGCTGCCTTCCACATGCGAGAGATCGAGACCCAAGAGGTAATACGCCAAGATTCGACACTCATCATTCGCTCACGCTGGCAGGTGCTCCATCAGGGTGAATATCTCGGGGTCCCGCCCACCGGGAAGCTCTTTGAGACCTGGAACATCATGTGGCTCGAAGTACGCGATGGGAAGATCGTCAGCGACACGTCTGTCTGGGACGCCGGCGAGCTCCGCAGGCTTGAGCAGCTTGCGGCTGAAACGTGAATGCCGAATCGCCATGAATGTGAGGACAGCAATGACCTATAGAACCGCGCACCGGGCACCGCGCCCGGTCATAAGATTTCGTACCCTGCTGGCGCTCGCCCTGGCGGGCATATTTGCGGTGACGGCGTGCAGCAGCAGTAGCAGCAGTTCATCGAGTGGCGGGGCCAAGTCGTCCACCCTCCAGCTCTGGCTCGGCGGGGTTCTGACCACCTCCACCCCGGGGTCGGCCTACCGGGCCTGGGTGGACAATGTCATCGCCCGGGTCCAGAGCAAATATCCGGGGACGAAGGTTGATGTCACGCTGCTGCCGGCGAATAACGATCAGCTCGCAGCCAAGGTCGAATCGGCGTTCGCGTCACATTCGGTACCGGACGTGATGATGCTGTACTCGGGCGCTTACACGACCGTGTATCAGCAGGGCCTGATGCATCTCAATAGCCTGATAAATGCGACGTCCGGATTCTACAAGTCATTCTCGGGCTGGAACCTGTCTTGCGAGAATCTCGACTGCAAAGGCGGATCCGGCACGATCCTGGGAGTGCCGACCGACCTGGACGGGTTCTTCCTCTTCTACAACAAGAAGCTGTTCGCGAAGGCAGGGCTGACCAAGCCGCCAGCCACCTGGAGTCAGCTCCTGGCCGACTGCTCCACCCTGAAGTCGAAGGGCATCCTGCCCATGTCCTACGGTGACGCCGAGGGCTACACCACGGTCAACTTCCTGGACGAGAACCTTGCCTCGTACATCAGCCAGCCGCAGATGAACGCGATCCTCAGCGGTCACCAGAAGCTGACCGACCCGCCGGTGGTCAGCGCGCTGGATAAGGTGTCGCAGTTGCGCACCGCCGGCTGCGCGCAGAGCAACGCCAGCACAGTGAATCAGCTGAACGCCACGCCGCAGTTCGCGGCCGGGAAGTCGGCGATGGTCGAGATGTACCCGGGTCTCATACCGGCCTTCGAGAAGGGCATCGGCGCCAGCAACCTGGGGGTCACCGTGATCCCGGGCACCGGCCCGCTGGGGACCAGCGTCGCGTCGAACTCGGGCGACAACTGGGTGATACCGGCCCAGTCCTCCAATCCCAAAGACGCCTGGAACTTCATCAAGGTCGCGACAGACGCTGCTTCCGCCAAGCTGTGGCTAACGGATGTGGGGCTTCCTACCACCAAGATCGCGGCCAGCGGCAACATCACCGACCCGGCGATGAAGTTCGTCGCCACCGACCTCAACAAGGCCGGAAATCTGGAGCTGCTCGACAGCGTGCTCCCCAACGGCGTGGCTCTGTACATGTACAAGGACCTCAACCTGTTCTTCGCGGGCCGCATGTCCGCACAGGCCGTCATGAGCGCCACGCAGGCACAGCTCAGCAGCTCACAGGCACAAGGGCAAGGCTGACCGGCCGCTCAGCCCGCTCAGGAACGGAAGGGCAAGAATGAGCCGATCGAGTCCGTACGCTCCGCACCGGCGCCAGCGGAGCGCACGGCTCGACCGGTTCTGGGGCGTCCTGTACGCCGTCCCAGCGCTTGCGTTCGTCATCATCTTCCTTGCCTATCCGCTCGTGCGAGTGTTCGGGTACTCCCTGACCTCGTGGAACGGGATCGGGGCACCGATATGGCAGGGCTTTCACAACTTCGGCGCGCTGGTCCACGACCCGGTCTTCCTCGACGCGCTCCGCAACAATGTGATCTACGCGATCTCTGTGCCCATCGAGGTGATTGGGGCGCTGGTGATCGCCTACCTGCTGCACGAGCGGATCCCGGGCTGGCGGGTGTTCCGGTCGGCGTTCTTCCTGCCCGCGGTCTACTCGACCGTGGTCATCGGGATCATCGCCGGCGTGATCTTGCAGACGACCGGCCCGATCGACGGGTCCCTGCGCGCTGTTGGCCTGTCCTCGCTGGCGAAGAACTGGCTCGGCAGCCCGGCTGACGCGAGGACAGCCATCATCGCGATCGTGATCTGGGCGAACTTCGGCTATAGCGTGCTCATCTACCTGGCCGGGATGAGCGCGCTCGATCCGCAGCTCGCGGAGGCCGCGCGGATGGACGGCGCGGGCTCTTGGTACATCCTCTTCCGGGTGTACGGCCCGAACCTGCGCGGCGTGATGCAGCTCGTCCTGGTCATCAACACCGTCACGGCCTTCGCCTACATGTTCACCTATATCTACGTCATCACCAATGGCGGGCCGGGGTTCAGCACGTACTCGGCCGAGTACTTCATCTACGACAAGGCTTTCACCTTCGGGCAGCTGGGCTACGCATCCGCGGCGGGGGTCGTCCTGACCCTGATCATCGCCGTGCTCGGCTACTTCCAGATTCGATGGATCACCGGCGGACAGCAATGACAATCGCGACCCATGACCCGGCGGCAGCCCAGACCGAGGCCCCGCCGGCGCCATGGCGGGAGCGTCACATCCGGTGGAGGCGCGATCATCGCCTCCCCGCCCGGGTGCTGATCATTTTCGCGCTCGTCCTGCTCGCGCTCAGCGCGATATTCCCGCTGTATTTCATGGCCCAGGCGGCGTTCCGCACCCAGGCCCAGTGGAACAGCTCCGAGCTGGTCTTCCCGACCTCGCTGTCATTTGGCACGTTCAAACAGGTCTGGCTGGGCGGTGAGGTCGGGGTCTTCCTGCGTAACTCCTTCGTGATCACGGTGGGAAGCACGGCCCTGTCGCTCGTCATCTCCACGATGGCCGGCTTCTCGTTCGCCAAGACCCGATGGCCGCTCCGGACGGTGACGTACTACTTTGTCCTTTCCTGGCTGGCGCTGCCCCCGGTAGTGCTGATCGTCCCTATCTACATCGAGATGGTCCAGCTGCACCTGATCAACACGTACTTCAGCGTCATCCTGCTCTACACCGCGTTCAACATCCCCTTCGACACCTTCCTGATGACCGCCTACTTCCGCTCGCTGCCCGACGATCTGGTGGAAGCGGCGCGCATGGACAACGCCAGCCCACATCAGATCTTCCGGATGGTGCTGGTGCCACTGGCCAGGCCCGCGCTGGGGACGCTGGCGATATTCAACATCCTGTACGCCTGGAACGAGTTCATCTTCGCGCTGCTCCTGCTGAACTCAAATAACGTCAAGACGCTCACAGTCGGCGTTCTCCAGCTGCAGGGCCGCTACACCATAAACTACCCGGTCATTATGGCCGGCTTGCTGGTGGCATCAATTCCAGTTGTCGCCGCATACCTTTTTTTCCAGAAATTCCTGGTCCGGGGAATGGTAGCGGGAGCGGTGAGATGACATACGATCTGCTAATCCAGGGCGGCCGGGTCATCGACCCCGCCGAGTCCAGGGACGCCGTGCTCGACGTGGCGATCTCCAAGGGCCGGATCGCATCGGTCGCCGACCATATCCCGGCGGCCGGCTCGGCGCGGGTGGTGGACGCCACCGGCCTGCTGGTGCTCCCCGGGTTGATCGACCTGCATACCCACGTCTTCCACGACTTCACCTACTGGGGCGTGGACCCAGACCTGATAGGCCACAACAGCGGCGTCACCACCTGGGTCGACGCGGGCTCGGCCGGCGCCCTGTCGCTCCGTGGCTTCCGGCGGCAGGTGGTGCGGCGCACCGAGGCGCGCATCAAGGCATTCGTCAATATCTCGTCGATCGGCCTGGTCGCGCCCGACTTCGAGCTCAGCCAGCCGAGCTACCTCGACGTGGACCTGCTGGGCCGCGCGCTGGCGGGAAACCTCGACTTCGTGGTGGGCATCAAGGCCCGGATGGCGAGCCCGACCGTGGGGTCCACCGGCGTGCTGGCGCTGCATCGCGCGCTCCAGGCGGCCAGGGAGTATGAGCTGCCGATCATGGTGCATATCGCGGATGCGCCGCCGGAGATCGGCGAAGTACTGGCCCTGCTGCGGCCCGGTGACATCGTCACGCACTGCTGCACCGGCGGCTCGATGAAGCTCGTCGACCCTGTGGGTGCGCCGCTGGACTCTGCGCGTGCGGCGCTCGACCGGGGGATTATCCTCGATGTCGGGCACGGCGCGGGCAGCCTGAACTTCGCCAGCGCCGCGGGCTTGCTCTCGGCGGGGATCATGCCGCACGTCATCTCCACCGACCTGCACCAGATGAGCCTGCATGTGGGCTCCCTGGTGTCGAGCGACGCGGTGGAGTCTCCGGTCATCCAGCTCCGGGAGGGCACGGACGACCGGCTCGACCTGCCGCTGTGCATGAGCAAGTTCCTCGCCCTCGGAGTGCCGCTCACCGACGTCGTCGCGGCGGCCACGAGCCGCCCGGCCGCGGCCGTCGGCCTGAGCGAGCAGATCGGGAGCCTGCGAGCGGGCGTACCGGCCGACATCGGGCTCTTCCGCCTGGTGGACGAGCCCGTCAGCTTCACCGATGTGTCGGGCAACGTCCGCACCGGGAATCAGCGGCTGGTCAATGTCGCGACGTTCATCGGCGGCTGCCGCCTTGCCGATCCCGGTTCGGCGGACATGGCGCCATGGGTGGAGCGGATCCCGTCGGAGGTTACCGGTGGCTGAACTGCGCCTGGAGGGCGTGAGCAAGACGTACCCGTCGGGCCTGGTCGCCGTCCGGAATATCAACCTCACGGTGGCCGACGGCGAACTGGTCGTCCTGGTCGGACCCTCCGGCTGCGGCAAGTCCACGATCCTGCGGATGATCAGCGGCCTGGAGACCGTCACGGAAGGACGGATTCTGCTGGACGGCCGCCCGATCGACAAGATGAGCGAGTCCGCGCGCGACATCGCCATGATCTTCCAGAACTACGCGCTCTACCCGCACCTGTCGGTCTACAACAACATCGGCTTCCCGCTCAAGCTGGCCAGGATGCCCAGGCGGGAACGGGACGCCGGGATCCGCGAGGTCGCCCAGACGCTCGGGCTGACGCCGTACTTGGATTCCAAGCCGGGCCAGCTGTCCGGAGGCCAGCGGCAGCGGGTCGCCATGGGCCGCGCCATCGTGCGGCGTCCGCAGGCATTCCTGATGGATGAGCCGCTGTCGAACCTCGACGCGAAACTGCGGGCGGAGATGCGCACCGAGCTGTCAGAGCTTCAGCGGCGGCTGGGCACCACGATGATCTACGTGACCCACGATCAGGCCGAGGCCATGACGCTCGGGGACCGGGTGGCCGTCCTCAACAACGGCTCGCTACTGCAGGTCGGCACGCCGGACGAGATCTACGCCCGGCCCGATGACCTGTTCGTCGCCGACTGCCTTGGCAACCCGACCATCAACACCTTCGCCGCCCGGCTGGTGAGCGGCCCGGGATCGTGCCAGGTGGTGTACGGCGACCAGCGGCTGCAGCTTGACCAGCAGGAAGTACGCCGCCACCGAATCCAGCCCGGGCCGGATCAGGACGTGATCGTGGGCATCCGCCCGGAGGCCCTGCAGGCCACCGGCGATGCGCCGACGGCGGCCGGTGGCCGGGTGCTGACGGGGACGGTGGTGAAGCGCGAGTCTCTGGGCTCTGACGTGCTCGCCTTCCTCGACCTGAGCCCGGCCAAGGCCACCGGGAAAGAGACCCTAGCCCTGTTCGATGAACGGCCCGACGACAGCACGGCAACCCGCCCGGCCGGCTGGATCGTTGCCCGCCTCCCGGCCGATTCCTCCGTCACCGAGGCACAGCGGCTGGGAGTTGCGGTGGCACCTAACTCACTCCACCTGTTCGACCCGGCGACCGGCGCTGCTTGGGCGCGGACGCGCCCCAGTGCCGTGGAGCCGGAACTTCCTTCATCAACACCGGCTGGCCAGGGCAGTGACCGGGCCGGCTAGCGGGCGGCAATGACGGCGGATGCGCCCCCGGGGCAGCCGGGCGAGCTGCCGTCCGAAGACCAGATCCTCCGCGGGGCCGACCAGCCACCGGAGGACGCGGTAGAGGTCCGCGCGGGCGACCTGAGCGCTGAGTTCACCGCTGGCGGCCTGCGGTACCTGCGGATGGGTGACATCGAGGTGGCCAGGCGCATCGTCGTCGCGGTCCGGGACCAGGCCTGGAATACCGTGCCGGCCGCCTTGTCGGACGTTCGCATCCACCAGACCGGCGACGAGTTCCGGATTACCTTCGTGTCTCGCCACGAGGCAGGCGAGCTGTGCTTCATCTGGAAGGGCATTATTCGCGGTACGGCGGACGGGTCGTGCTCCTTCAGCATGGACGGCAGTGCCGTCACGTCGTTTCCGTACCGCCGGATAGGAATCTGCGTACTGCACCCGCCCGAGGAGTTCGCCGGCCGGAGCTTTTCGGCAACCGGAGGCGGGACGGCGATCTCCGGCCGGCTGCCGGCTCTGGTGGCACCGCCGGGTCCGAGCGCAGGCATCGATGAGCCCCTCATCCCGGCCTTCGCCCGGCTTGCGCTATCCGGCCGCCACGTCTTCGCCGAGTTCAGCTTCACCGGAGATCACTTCGAGATCGAGGACCAGCGCAACTGGACGGATGCCTCGTTCAAGTCCTACAGCCACCTGCCCGTCGTCAGCGCCGAGCCGGAGCATCTCGCCGCCGGAACGCGGCTCCAGCAGGCCGTCTCCGTATCCGCCACGGTGCGGGGCCGCGCACCGCGGACCGGGCCCCCGACCGTGCCGCAAGTCGTCATCGGTGATGAGATAGCTGCCCCCATGCCC
>Ga0137385_10002339_pt1 | contig 16168 bp, 17 predicted proteins | sample SagtaG_FD_104921 | JGI IMG/M metagenome (GOLD analysis project Ga0137385, IMG submission 104921) | Vadose zone soil microbial communities from Sagehorn Ranch, Mendocino, California, USA - Sage2_R_80_16 metaG | ecosystem: Environmental > Terrestrial > Soil > Vadose zone | place: USA: California...
CAATGTAGCCGTAATTGTAGGTGTTGCCGTCTTCGAGCTGCACCGCGTAATAGCGGCTCTTTTCCACCGCCGGCACCGACAGCACCATTGGCTCCGCGCGCAAATCCATCCAGAGGAAGGAGTAGGGCGTATCGCTATTGGGCGTGACGATCGACGTGTCCTTGTAGGTGAAGACGCGCGCTTCGTTCTTGATCCGGTTGAACGGCGCCTTGAATTGCCCCGAATTCTTGTCGACCGAATACTCGTACATGACCGCATAGTTCATCACGATCGGCAGTCCGTAGATGAAGCCTTCCTCGGCGATCGCCTTGGCCTCGCGGATGTCGGGCCATTCGGCTTTGGCCTGCGCGTGCGCCGGGACAGCCTTCGCCGCCGTGACAGTGATTGCGGCCAACGCCGCGGAGCGGAGAAGATCACGTTTCGTCAGCATCGGGAGGTTCCTTTTCCTTATCGGCGAGCGCTCGGGCCCGCGTGCGGCTACTTCCGGAACTTGAGGTCGTGAAAGCTATCCACGCTCGCTGCGGGCGACTATGCAAAATCGAACAATTTGCGAGCCCGTCAGCGATTAAAGACCAATTGCGAGAGCAAGATCGGGAAGTGAATCAGTTTCCGGTCTCGCCGTCCGAATTTGCATAGGCAGACGATTATTCCGGTTCGTATAGATGCAAGCCTCGTATCCGCGCGATTGGACTTCACCTTGATTGGCGAGCCGGGCAGGGCCCGCAGAAAGCGATCGATCATGAATCGTCTTGGGAAATTGGCGTGCGTGACAATGCTTTGGCTCGTCGGCCCCGCCCTGGCGTTCTCCCAACAGCCGCCGCCGGGCGTGCAGGCGGGCATGCTGACTTGCAACCTTGCACCCAGTATCGGCCTGATCGTCGCCGAAAGTCAGCGAATGAGCTGCCGCTTTGCGCCAAACGGTCCGTTCCCACCGCAGAACTATAGCGGAGTGATGAATACGGTCGGGCTCGAGCTTGGGATCAGCGCCGGTGGCGTGATGGCGTGGGGTGTATTCGCGCCGACCGGAGGGGCGCCGATCGGGGCGCTGGCTGGCGAATATGTGGGTGCAAGCGGCGACATCGCGGTTGGAGTGGGAGTCGGAGCCAATGTCCTATTTGGCGGTTCAAACCGTACGATTGCCCTGCAGCCGCTATCGGTCGAGGGGCAGGCGGGCCTGAACGTTTCGCTGGGCGTGTCGGGGCTTACGCTGGCTCTCGCACCGTGACGCCATGACGGGCCTCGTAATCAGTCTGTGGCCTCGATGGTTGCGGGTAACGATCGTGGGGCTCTTGACCGCCGCCGTCGTTGGCGGCGGATGGTTCTGCTATCGCTACTTTGCCAAGCCGGTTTATTTGACGGTGGCCGCAGGATCCGCCGACGGCGAGGCTCTGGCGCCGATCTCGGCAGTATCCGCGCGCCTGACGGCATCGAACGCCCAAATTCGATTGAAGGTCGTCGACACCGGCACGTCGGCGAAAGCATCCGAAATGCTCGCCGCGCACAAAGCCGACCTTGCCATTGTTCGCGGCGATACCCGCGGTCTCGCGGATGCAAGGAGTGTGCTGCTTCTGACCCACGGCGTGGTTCTGCTCGTGATGCCCTCGGCTGCGAGCGCCGAAAGTCTCGGCGATCTGCGCAATACGACGATCGGCGTCATTGGAGGAGCGATCAATCAGCCGGTGGTTGAAGCGCTGAAGCAAGTGTATCAGTTCGACCGCGCCAAGGTCACCTTCCAGGATGTCGCCATAACCGACGGTGCGGCCAAGCTTTCATCCGGGCAGGTCCACGCGCTTCTTGCGGTGGTGCCTCTTACCGAGAAATACCTCGCGAAAGTCAGGCAATTCTTTCAGAAAGGCGAGGCAAAGGGATCGGCGCCAAAACTGATCGAAATCGCCTCTGCCGGGGCTGTCGCGAATGTCGCGCAATATTACGAAAGCTACGACATTCCAAAGGGTACTTGCGGGGAGCGCCGCCCGTTCCTTCGGACGATCTGACATCGCTGCGCGTTTCATACTTTCTGGTCGCCAACAAGTCCGTGAATGCCGACGATATCACCGACCTGACGCAATCCCTGGTCGACGTCCGACGGGACTTGTTGTCGCAATATCCGATACTGGCGCAGGCGGCTGCGCCGAGCACCGATGCCGACGCGTTGATTCCCATTCATCCGGGCGCGGCCACGTACTACAACGGAAACCGGCAAAGCTTCCTCGATAAATATGATGACAAACTCTATTACGGGTCGTTGCTGCTGGGGTCGCTGATCTCGATCATCATTGCCGCGTGGCGCTTTGCCGGCTCGGGGATTGCCTCTCAAAGCATGCTCGAACCGCTGTATGAGCTCGGCAATGAGATCAAGGGCGCGAGCAGCGAGGCGGAACTGAAAGAAATCGAGAAGCGGATCGATGACATGCTGAAGGCAGAACTCGCCAGGAACGCGAACGGCGAGGGCGCCGACAGCGCCGACATGGCCGCCCTGGGTCTTGCAGCCCACCGGCTTCAGTATCTGATGAGCCACCGCCGGACCCTGCTGCGCGGTGGATCGGCTGGCGCGGAAGCTGTGCAAATCAACTAACGCACGGACTGGGCGGTCAATCGCTGGAAGAACGCCAGGAAAACACCGCATCCTTTATTTGGATCAATGAAGGCGGCGGCTGTCTCTTGGCAGCCGTGTCAGCTTTCTCCCCTCGTCGAGCAAGCCGCGCCAGCCAGATCTCGCCGTCGGTGTAATAGGGATCGCCTTCGCCGTTACGCCCGTTCAGGGTGGGGCCGATTCCCTTCATTTGATAGATGCTCGTGACCATCTGCGCCTGGTTTATTCCGTCGATCAGCTGGTCACGTTCCTGGTCGATGTTGGGCGCGATTTTATGCGTCACCTGGCCGGTGTCGCGGCTTAGGGTGACCCCGCTGTCGAAACTGGCCGACCCAAGCCACACAGGAGATGCATCGGCCCCGCTGGTGAGGACCAGCCATAGTCGGACGTGCTGCCGGCGATCGGCGCTTGCTCCGTGGGGTTTTTCAAATGCGAGATCCTCACGACGCCCCTCGAAAAAGAGCGGACTGACTGGCGCGTCCTTGTAAGGGCGATCGAGCACGACGCTGCCAATGATTTCCAGGCTCGTCCGCAACGTAATTGGATCCGCGGGATACCACGCGGCCGCGTGAAATGTAGATATGACGTCTTCGCGGGTGCCGATAAGGCCAACGTTAATAGGGCCTCCCGGAATTCCCTGCGCGTTCGCAGTCAGAAACGTCCGTTTTGCGAGTCCGGGTTCATGCTCAACACGCGACCAGGTGGCGGGCAAAATCAGGTAGCTGACGGTGACGTAGCAAACGATCACCGTCGCCAGCGCCACGACGTACCGATTTCGAAATCGCAGACCGATACTCACTGGTCTAACCCTGCATCAGAGCGAGCTCGTCGCTATCGATAGATGACGCCGCTCCCTGTTCGGAACGATGTCCTTACTTGGTTACGATCCGGCGCGTTGGCGTCACCGTGCTGGTGGGAGCCATCGGCGAGATCGAGAACGTCAACCACGTATTCCATCCCGCCGGCCGATTGGCCGCGTCGAATTCGCCATACCCTTTCAGGTTCAGATATCCCTGCGTGTCTCCCACCGGAAACAGGTACCCGATCTGGGGGCCGACACCGATGACACGTGACCGGAATCCACCCAAGATCGGGTGCTGACCAAAATCGTCCGTGACCTGCTGATACGCATATCCGACGAGGCCGACGAAAACCTGTTTCGAGAGAAACTGCGAAGCACCCCAATCGACGTGAAAATCGATGCCGTTCTGGTATTGCGTGTCCTGGTTCTTGAAATTGCAGGTGAAGCCCGCGACGGCTGAAAATTCGTGCCCGTCGCCGGATTAAAATAGGTATAGCCGCCACCGCCATCGATGGCAGCATGACCGATGCCAAGATTGGCAAGCCGCGCCGGATCGTAGGCACCGACCGGAATGTCTCCCGTCAGATAAGTCATGAAATTGTGTACGCCCGCGTTCCACTTCAGCGTCGCCTGCGGATAGAGGTCGCCGACGGAGGTGATCGAATCTCCAATGTTCCCCGTGCGGGTTGTCGCAAATGGTCCAATCCCCGCCGTCAGCGTCCCATTAATGGAGGCAGCCGACCGCCCGAGCAGGCCGGTTACGCCAATGGCCAATTGCCCGCCCAGCACCGGCGTCGCAAACGTGTAGGTCGGGTTGAGCAGCAGGAGATCGGCCTGCGCATTCAAATTTGCATTGAAGCTGACGTTCACTGTCGGCGAGAACCTGCCGATTTGAATTTCTCTTGCCGCGGCTGCGGCGCCAAACGCCGATACGGTGGTATGATAGTAGACCTCGGCCATGGACCAGCCCGGCACTTGGGGAGTTGCCGCAAGGCTGCTGAAACGTCCGGGAAGCCAATAGGAAACGCCGCCTTCGTCGGCGTATGCGGCGTCGGATAAGAATCCGAACATCGCCGTGGCTACGCCGATAGCTGGGTGAATGAGCCGATGACCAGACTTCCGTTCGGATATGCAGCGCGTCATCTGCTTGCTCCCCTTGTCCGGGAATCTCTGAGAATCACAATGTATCGATCAGCGATTGGATGTCTCGCCCTAAGGTAGCGACCTGCAAATTCGCGCCTGCATGTTGCTCTAGGGCCACGTTGGAGATGCACGATGATCACCCGCAGAAAGCAGGAATTGGCAGGACGGCTGACCCCGTTGGCTGTGGGAAAGTCTTGGTCCGGGATGCGTGGTGCAGCGTTTGTGAAGGACTCTCGCCGAACACCTTCCGGTATTCTACCGAAAAGCGTCCCAGCTCCACGAAGCCAAAACCGGTTGCAATTTCTGTGACAGTTACGCCTTTGCAGTCTGCGGATAAAAGGGCCCGTCTTGCCTGAGACAGTCGCGACATTCGAAGATGCCGACATGGCGGAAGGCCGTGGATTTTGTGAAATGCCTTGCGAAGCGTTCGCTCGCTTACCTCAAGGGTACGGCACAAGACCGAAATGTGCAGCGGTTCGTCCAGATGTGCGAGAGCCAATCTCTCCGCCTGTTCGACGAGATCGCTGCACGGGTTGCTTTCGCGAGTGAATGGCGTTTCCGCCACGATTGCAAGCCACTGATGAATGTTCATCGGAAACGCCTGAACGCGGGAACATGGAGAAATGACTCAACCGGGCACAAGGCACCACAATCTGGCGTTCGAGCGATATTGTCCTTTGGGGCAATCGGGGGTTGTCAGCAGCGCACGCAGCCGTACACGGAGACGAGGGTGGGGATGTAAACAGCCTGTGCGAGGCCTTTTGCGCCAGCTCAGGCCGGGGGCGCCAGCAAGCCTACTCGCTCCGCAATGGAGACCACCTCCGCAAACGATTGAACCCGCAGCTTCTGCATCACCATATGCCGGTGAGCCTTGACGGTTCGTTCGGACGTACCAAGCAGATGGGCAATTTGCTTGTTCAGTTTGCCGCGGACCATTAGCGCAAATACCTCAGCCTCGCGTGGGGTCAGAGCGGAGACAAGAGATCTAAGGGAATCAAGCAGGTCCTGGCTCTGCCGTATCGCGGCAGAGCGGACAAGTGCGCGTTCAATCGCCTCTAGTAATGTCTGCTTGGATACAGGCTTGGAGAGGAAGTCTTCCGCGCCGGCCTTGATAGCGCGGACGCTGGTGGGGATATCTCCATGGCCGGTCATGAAAATAATTGGCCAGTTCTGCGACAGCTTGGAAAGTTCATTCTGAAGCTGCAGACCGCCAACAGTTGGCATTTTTACGTCGAGAACAATGCAGCCGGGTTTGGCGTTGTCGATGGCGCGCAAGAAGCTCGTCGCGGATTCATATTCCGCGATCTCGTAACCGGAAACTTTCAATAATCGCGAAATCGCTTTCCGAAACGAGGCGTCGTCGTCCACGACATGAACTATAGGCGTGCCAGTCATGGTTTTCCGCCCTAAGCTAAAAGGAGGCCGGCCCGCCAAAAGCATGTCCAACAGCAGGCGCCGCCGCGCAGCGGTAAACAGTGCCGAGAAATGGAGTGGTGCGGTAGACGTGGGAAATAGAACGCCAGTCATCCAAGAATAACTTAGCTTCAAGCGAACCGTCAACGTGAGCTGTTTTGCTCAGATTCCGACCGGAACGATAATCCCATAAGCCAAATGGAGCGGGCGATCTTGCATCGCGACGGCAGTCGCAACCGCAAAACACGGCTCAACGGCGGCTACAGGTACGCGGTATAGGCGCTGATCCAGACCAGAATCGAGGCGAGGAGGCCGATAACTCCCGCTTTCTCGGAAAATGCTGTGGCATTTCCGGACATTCCCAGCCGGAGTGAATCGCGGCCCATTTCATCCGGAATGGAAAGCTGTGCCGGAAAGGCGGTTGCGCCGCCGAGCGCATTGGTTCGCGCGAGCGTTCCGGATACCGCTACTTGTCCCTGTCCGACGCCCTTCGGAATTACCGTGATTCTTGCGTGATAGATGCGGCCCGGGGCATTGTCGAAAACGATATCGACGGGAGCGCCGATCTTGACTGTCTGGAAGCCGTTCTGCGAGAACATTCCGACAATTATGATCTCTTTCTCGACAATAAACGACATCGCCGAGTGGAATTGCAATGCACGATCGCCGACAGTCAGCGCCACGACCGTCACGTAGCCGTCGGCGGGCGCACGAATCGTGGTCTGTGATAATTCCCACTCGGCATTCTCCAGCTGCGCCTGGATCTGTGCAACGGTGGTGTTGACACCCCCGATTTCGGAATCCATGGCGAGCTTGGCACTCTGCTGCGTCGCCTTGGCCGCGTTGAGTTGCGCCGTCACTGTCTCGTATTGAACCTGGGTATCCTGCTCCTTGAACTCGGTGTTTGCGCCCTCCGTCGCAAGCGTCTGAATATCGGCGAGACGCTTCGTGTTGTACTTGAGCTGGGCGGTTAGCCCGGCGACATTCGCGGTCGCCTGCTCATAGTTCGATTTCAATATTTGGGCCTGTTGTCGCGCCGCGGCCAGCGACGCCTGCAACTGGGTAACTTTGTATTGGAATGGCGCTGGATCGATTTGAAACAGAACATCGCCGGTCTTCACGAGCACGTTCGTCTCGACCGGAATAGCGATGATCTGACCGGTCACATTCGGTGTCACCTCGACGACCTTGCCGGTCACTGTGACCCTGCCCGCTGGCGTGAGGTAATTAAACAGCGCGAGAAACGTCGCAAGAATAAATGCGCCAATGAGAACCGATATCGTCCCCGATAACCAGCCCCAGCGCACCAGCTTCATTTTCGAGAACACGAGCCACAGCGCGCCGACGTAAAGGCACAGGATGATGACCACGGCGCAGCCCCGTCATTGGTTGATGCCACGCCTCTATTTGCGTGGAGTTCGTTAGCCCGCGCTATGCAAAATCGGCGCGGCGAGCGTCTGTTCTCGTGTGTTCGTCCTATATTTTTATGTCTGCACGTTTTTGCATAGTCGGTGCCGCAGGGCTTTTTCATAATCGCCAGCAAGCGCGGCCTTCCGCGAAAGCGATTTTCAAGAAAAGTTCACCCGAATTCCTGACAGGAGAAGCAGACATGAAGAGTGTAAAATTGGTTCGGATCGCCGGGCTGCTCGCAGTGACGGCAATGCTGGTGGGCGGTGCGGGGGCGGCCTTCGCTCAAACTGTGGGAACGGCGACCGCTCAAGGTGCTCCGGCACCTTCTTCCATGAAGACCATCGGCGCTCCTTCCGCTGCCGCCAAACCCGAAATCGTGCCTTCGCTGTTCGTGCTCAACTCCCGCGGCGCGACGTTGCAGGGAGATACGCTGACGTTAACCGGCGTGATGCCCAGCTCCATCATATTTGCGGATCGTCCGGTAAGATCGGCAGGCCACCAGCCCACCGCGGATGTCATCGCGGAATGGGGATCGGGCGACGACAGCTTTGCCAAGAATCCGCCGAACGCAACCGTGTCCGTCTTCGGCAAGGATGGCTTGGTGAAGGATGCCGTCGTGGTGCTGAAGAATCCGAAGCTCGACGGCGACAAGCTGACGTTCAACGTTCAGACCCTTGAAGGCGATCTCAACGGTGGGGATGGAGCGGCAGCAATCTTCATCGACATCATCGGCCGGCCGTTCACGCCGATGTCGTTTGCCGGGGTTGCACGTCGTTCGGCGTTTCGCGGCGCCATGTATGCCGGCGCCGTTGGAGCGGCTGCATATGCTGCGCCCTATGCCCGTCCGGCTTGCGGCTATTACCCCTATCCGCCCTGTTACTGAGACGAGGGAGACGGGGGAGGCGCGCTTCCCCCGATTTCAATTGGATAGCGCAACGGAGTGTATGGAACGAAGCCGCAGATAACAACTGCACACGTCAGAAGAGGAGTGTTCGGCATGTTCCGAGGAATTCTGCGGCTGACCGAGGCGCTTATGGGTATATGGAACCCGCCGCCGGACACGCGGGGGCAAGGAACGGTGGGTCAGTCGGCTCAGTAAAGTCGACCGCTGCGTCGACGCTTGAGCGCCGGCGCTGCAAAACTGCAGAATCACAGGGGAGAATGGCGATGCATAGGTCCTTGATACTCGCGACAATACTTTTGACGACAGCAATTCAAACCGCACGCGCGCAAGTGGATCTGAGCACGTATGCCGACGCCAACGGATTTATCAATGTTCAGAAATTGACATGCGCCCAATTGGCTGGGACGTGGCAAGGTGACGCCGACATGCTGACGACCTGGTATAGCGGCTGGTACAATGGACTCGCCCGCAAGCACTATCTGGACCTCAAGAAGGGAAAAGAAGCGGAGCATGAGATCATCGTCTATTGCAAGGCCAATCCCGATCAGTTGATCATCGAGGCGATTGCGGTCGTGTTCAAGGATATGCGCGCCAAGCTCGGGATCGAGATGAAACCCTGAGAATTGAAGGCTGAGCTTACGCATCAGCCACCCGCGAATATCTCTTTGCGCTCAATTTTCGCTTAGCGTCGTGGTGTCGCGTTGTGCAGGATCAGATTTGCAAGGGCGGTAAAACCGCTCGCTAGTGCTGGTCATCATGGGTTCAGTATGCAGTAAAATCAGGAGCACCTTTCTTGCAGATCCACGCAAAATGCTAACGATTGTGTGCCATGCGGACCATCGCTGTTGTTGAAGACAATCCGAGCATGCTGCAAGGTCTCAATCGCCTTTTGTCAGCGCACGGATTCCGCGTGCAGACATTTGCATCGGCGGAATTGTTTCTTGACGACATCGCCAAATGCGAGGCGGAGTGCCTTCTTTTGGACATTCATCTCGGCGGAATCTCGGGCATCGACTTGAAGCGGCGATTGACTTCATCAGGCAGGAATCTGCCCGTCATTTTTATGACCGCGATCGATGACGAGGCCACTCGCAAGGAGGCCTTTGACGTTGGCTGCGTTGCGTACCTGAAGAAGCCTTTTTTGGCAAAATTGCTCATCGATGCAATCAATGCCGCCGCGTGACGAAATCTTTTTGTGGCTGGCCGACTACCGAAAACCAACCGAAAACACTGCTGCCCATCCTGCCGAATCTGTACCGGGTATTGTTTGCTCTCGGCCCCCAAGTGACATATTTCCGAAGCGTCAGTGTCATTGACGGTAATCTTTGCCGGCATTGCGGCGGTGCAACTACGGCGCGCATTCTAAGCGGATTTTGTTCCCAGTTGCCAGGAATTCGAATAGAATACGGCGATCCAGCCAGACGTCGCTAAAGAACATTTCCAGATTCCCGCATACTCTTTATCGGCTTCGCTTAAACATGGTATTCTCGGTACTTCTGAGTACGGTTGTGTTGTTTTTCGCCTTGACCGGCGCGGCGTTCTCCGAGCCGAAGCGAGTCCTGCTCCTGCATTCGTTCGGCCCCAATTTTGCGCCGTGGAACGAGTACGCACGAGCCGTCCGGGAAGAACTGGGACTGCAATCAAAGGAGCCTATCGATATCTTTGAGGCGTCGCTTGCAACCGCGCGTTCCGCCGACAAGGAAGAGGGTCCATTCGTCGAATATCTGCGCGCTCTCTTTTCCAAAGACCAGCTCGATCTGGTCATTACCATCGGCGCTCCGGCGGTAAATTTCCTTCAGCAGCATCGATCCCAGCTGTTTCCCTCTGTACCTGCCGTGCACACCGGTCTGGAACAACGGCGAGTTCCCGTCAGTATGCTTACAGCGAATGACACCGTCGTTGCCGTCTCGGTCGATCTTACCAATGCAGTCGGGAGCATGCTGCGGCTCGTGCCGGAAACCGCCAGCGTTGCCGTCGTGATTGGCGACTCGCCCACCGAGAAATATTGGCTGGGGCAAATGCGGGAAGCCATTCGACCGTTTGAAAATCGCGTGGCGTTTACGTGGTTCAACGAGCTGTCATTCGAAAGGATGCTGCAGCGCGCCGCGGCACTTCCACCACGGTCCGCAATCTTTTTTGTGCTGCTGTCGATCGATGCGGCAGGGGTCGCGCACGAGGAAAGCAAGGCGTTGGTCCGTCTTCACGCCCTCGCCAACGCGCCCATGTTCGCTCCTTCCGATGAATTTTTTGGCCAAGGGATCGTTGGTGGGCCGCTCACCACAGTCGCGAATGTGGGTCGGGAGGCCGCCCGCGTCGCAGTGCGGATCCTCGGCGGGGAGCCGGCAGCCAACATCAAGACGCCTCCGATCGAATTTGGAACGCCGAAGTTCGACTGGAGGGAGCTGAAGCGCTGGAATATCAGCGAAAGCCGGCTACCTGTGGGGAGCGAGGTGCACTTTCGCGAACCGGGTCTGTGGGAGCAATATCGGCCGCAGGTGACTGCCGTCGTGGCCGCTCTGCTGCTCCAGGCCGTGATAATTTCCTGGTTACTGGTCGAGCGGCGGCGGCGCTATTTCGCCCAGGCGGAAGCAAGCAGCCGACGCCGGCAGGTTGTTCGCTTGAACCGGTTTACGACTGCAAACGTGCTGTCTTCGTCCATCGCCCACGAACTCAACCAGCCGCTGGGAGCGATTCTGAGCAATACCGAAGCCGCGCAAATGTTGCTCAAGGCCAGTCCGCCTGATCTCACTCAGATTGGCGAAATCTTGTCCGACATTGTCCGGGATGAACAGCGCGCGAGCGAGATCATTCTTGGCCTGCGGAATTTATTGAACGATAGAAAAGAGGCCGATCTGCGGGCGCTCGATCTGAATAACACGGTTCCGGAGTTGGTCAAAATTGTTACTCCTGAGGTAGCCAAGCGGGGAGTCATACTGCGCATTGCGCTTACGCCCGACGCATTGCCGGTCCGAGCCGACCCGATCCACATGCAACAAGTGATAATGAACCTCGTCATGAACGGTATGGACGCCATGGAAGGAGCGCCTGGGCCCCGCAACTTGACGATCAGGACCCGCCGAAATGCGGAGTACGACGTCGCCGAAGTAAGAATATCGGATTCGGGAAAAGGCATTCCCGAGGACAATTTGACGATCATCTTCGATGCATTCGTGACCACGAAGCCGCAGGGGACGGGGTTGGGTTTGCCGATCGCGCGCACGATCGTCGAAAGTTACGGAGGCACCATCTGGGCCGAGAATCGCCATCGCGGTGCGGTGTTTAGCTTCACGATCCCGTTGGCCAAAGCGCAAGCGGGGTGATCTACCCCGCGAACGTTGGCCCCAACGAGGTCGTTCCACAATCCGGGAGGCCGTGGCCATCCCATGCGGATTGGATGAATTCCCGAGCGGCTTGTCGCGCAAGTATCCGGACCAGCGTGAGCAATTATGGCTGTTTCGCCGCTACGACAGCTTCTCTTGCCTTGGCGACGATCCGGTCTCGGGTCAGGGGGCGACATCGGGCACCAACCTTACAAGGAGTTCGGAGCCGGCTAGCTGGATGGCGTAGATTTCCAGAGTGCGCCGGCCGATGAAGCGGAGGGCGCCGGCTATGGCTTCTGGCGGTTGGATGCGGCTCGGGCCGCGCAGGAACAGACACAGGCTCGCGGACCAAACGCCGATGCCGAAAATGAAGGCGGCGAACTGGATCTGAGGAAACGAGTATTCCCCTTGTTCCTGCCAGACGCAGACGACCACGGCGGCAAAGCAGGCCAGCAGTCGCATTAGGCCCGCGTTCTCCTTCATCGCGGGCGCGGGCGGTGCCGAGCTTTGGGCTGGGCCATCCACGTCGGTAGCTGATCTGCTGTCGACATACATGCGTTGGCATGAGCCGAACAGGGCCCACAGCCATCCCTCCGAGCCGTAATCGACAATCTTGGCCGCTATCGACAATACCGCCAAAAGTGCGGAAACGAGGAAGGCGAAGGCGGCCCAACCGTGACGTTGCAAAAGGATTTGCACGTAGGGCCGTGCACTTCGGACGAGTGCGAAGCTCAAAAGAATGTTCGGTGCTACCCAGGTCCAATTTGCGTTCCAGCTTTCGAGCAGAGTCAAGATGACACCGAGCCAGATCCAGTGGAGCGGGACGGTCCTGGTCTGCGCGTAGCCTATAAGGAAGAAGAACGTCGGAGCTGCCAAGCCCCCAAAACGCTCCACCAGCGGTCGTCTTCCATGAAGAAGTGGCCGAAATGGTCAACCGCGACCAAAATGATTGCCGCGGTTTTCAGCCAGTCGGTGTTGTCAACGAAGCGAGATGTTTGCGGATTTCGATGAGATGTGCTCGTCAAATGAATAGCGTCGTACATTTCGGTGCTCAAACTTGTGCTCGTTGAGCGTTACTTGCAGCGGTCCACGAGGACAACTAATGACCGAAGCCGTCCCGCATCCTAAGTTCGTAACCACTTTGCCGCAACCGTGTTTGTGAACACGATTCGAACGTGTGACCTTTGCCTATGAGGGCAACGCTCTTTCTGGGAGCTCGTAGCGCTGGCCTGAAAGACGGTTAAGGGACACGATGTGTGGAACTGCATCTTGAAAAAATCGTACATCACCGTTTGCAGCCCGTGGCACGCGATCATATCCCAACATCCGCAAATGCGCGCTGTCCTGCTCGTTTGCTCCCATTGACGTGATGCGCGGCAGGATTGAGGTTGATGGCCGGGCCCAGTCGGAGCGGAACATCCATGAGAGGCAGTCGGCAGCAGAACAATGGTTCGCGTATTCGTCCCACTGCCTGCGTGCCCAAGGTCGTGGATCCGCGCCGCATTCCCTTTGCGCAACGCCTCACGTGCACGATCGCGGAGGCTTGCGAGGTCACAGGTCTAGGACGAACTAAGCTTTATGAGGTGATTGGAGATGGACTCCTCGCCACGACGACTGTGGGCCGCCGACGTCTGGTGCTGGTGCAATCGCTCCTATCGCTCATCGAGGCCGAGCAATCACAGACGGGTGCTTAGCCGAGCCCTGCGACTTGCGGTCGATAGGGCTTCATGCCCGGATCTTGACGACACGCCCGAGCTCCCGCAGCCGATCCAGCTCGTCAGCCCACCAGCGCATCATGCGTACCCGTTCCTGCCAGAACTCAGCCGCATGTGTGTAGGCGCCCCTGACTTCATTCGGCTCTTGATGCGCAAGCTGGCGTTCGATCGCGTCGGCATGCCATTTGCCGCTTTCATTTAAAAGAACTGATGCGGTCGATCGCAACCCGTGAACGGTTAGCTCAGTCTTGTCGTAGCCCAACCGCCGCAATGCTGCATTCAGCGTGTTGTCGCTGATCGGACGATGCCAGGACCTTACCGATGGAAAAAGATATTTTGAGCCACCGGTCACCTCCTGGAGCTTGCGAAGACTGGCCAGGGTTTGGGGCGCGAGCGGCACGCGGTGCGGCCGCCGCATCTTCATTTTTGCGCCCGGAATGCGCCACTCGCCATCCGTCAGATTAAACTCGGTCCATTCGGCCTTCCGAAGCTCACCGGGTCGGACAAAGACCAGTGGGGCCAGCTTGAGAGCATATCTGGTGACCGCTTGCCCTTCGAAGCCATCGATGGCTCGGAGCAGGGCGCCCACGGCGTTTGGCTCGACGATCGTTGCGCGGTGGGTAACGGTTGGAGTGATCAGGGCGCCGCGGAGATCGCCCGTCGGATCCCGCTCGGCTCGTCCCGTGGCGATGGCAAAACGAAAGACGGCTCCCACGGTACCGCGCAGGCGGGTCGCAGTCTCATGCTTCCCGCGCTTCTCGATCTTTCTCAGCGTATCAAGGATTTCAGGGGCCTTGAGCTCAGCAATCGGCCGCTTGCCCAATTCCTTGTTGGCAAAATCCAGCAGCCATTGCTTCTTCTTCAGCGTGGCTCGGGCGTCGCCCTCCGCCTCGAACTTGTCCATGAGTTCTTTGGCCACCGCTTCAAATGTATTGCTTCGCGCCATTCGCGCTTGTCGGCGCTCTTCCTTGCGCTCAACGGAGGGATCAATGCCGTCAGCCAGCAGTCGCTTGGCATTGTCGCGCTTGGTGCGGGCATCTGCCAGCGAGACGAGGGGATACTGGCCGATCGCGAGCAGCTTCTGCTTGGCGTCAAAGCGATAGGCATAGCGCCAGAGCTTCGATCCGGTTTTGGTGACGAGCATGAAGAGGCCGCCACCGTCAGACCGCTTATAGTCTTTTTCGCCAGCTTTCAGATGCCGAAAGTGGCTGTCGTTCTTGACCGGCATGGGTTCGATTCCACCCAAAAGTCGCGATACCATGACCCCAATGATCTACCATGAAAGATACCATGAAAGTCGCCGGATACCATGAGATTTGGGCGAACGGCCGCGAAGCCGAAAATGCGACTTGTGGCCGTCGTTATTGAGGAAAATGAACGTTGGCGAATGAAGGCAGACGGTAGGATGGTGCCCCTGGCCGATAACCGCCTAATGCAATAACCATTTGAAGTTGTACAAGTTTTTGTCTTCGATTGTTGCTGATACCAACAGAAATACCAACAAGCCGACGCGCGGTATTAGCTGGCAAAAATAAAATAGCAGGCTCCCCGGCATTTGCACGCCCCATATCGTTCCGGTCTCCACAATCGCCCCGACCGGAATCGAACCCGGCTCTGACTCGAAATCCAGGCGGGATCGACCTAACATGATATTGCGAGGTCAAGGGCGGGTCTTTGTTATGCGCACGCAAAGCCGGCGCCGAAAGCGCCGATCGCGCGACGCTGATCCGCGATCCACTGGACTTCCAATGACGTTGGCGCGCCAATGTCGGACAACACGCCGAACAAGGCGCTGCTGATCATGATCTGCGACCGCCCCGGCGGCGACTACTGCGCGCACGGTTTCCGCTCGACCGCGTCGATCCTGCTCAACGAGGAGAGCGCGTTCGACGGCGATGTAATTGAAGCCCAATCCGCCCACTGCGCGGAGAAGAAAGCGTCGGCGGCGCGACGAGATGGTGCGGCGCCTGCTTGGCAACGGCGACAAGAACACTATTCGCAGCATCTATAACCGTGCAGCCTATTGGGCCGAACGCGTGCGTTTAACGCAGCATTGGTCTGACCGCCTCGACAGCCTGCGCGATGGTGCGCCCGCCGTCTCGCTGCACATATCGGCGGCCTAGCTGGCTCTCGCTTCGACCCTCGGCAGCGAAGCGTGATATTCATCCACGCTGTCGAGGTCGATCATGGTCTTGCCGTCCATCTTGTAGGTCCCGATCCTCTCGTGGGCGATCAGCTCATAAGTCTTTCCGAATCTGCCATAGCGGCAACCGTCCTTAAACTCGACGAGCCGGCGCCGCTTGTTGTTATCACTATTCATGCGCTTCGATGATCTCCGCCACAATCGGAGCAAGCCCCGCTGAGTGAGATAGGGATTTCCATGGCGCGACCTTGGTGTCGACACGGGCCTACCAGGAAGGCGCTGCTTTTGTGGTAGCTAACGAGGTTGCTGCTGACTTGCTTCAGCGCCATCCGCGCGTACCCGCTTGCCCGGGATGCGTTGATTTATATCGGCCACGTTGCCAAACAAAAAGTCTCTCTGACGCCGCCGCCAACTCCTGCGCGCTGTAGCGTAGGAGTTGGACAGACCGCAAGCGCTGTCGGCAAGCTCGCCCGCCGGTCCCCGAGCTCACTTAGTACCGTTGGCAACTTCCGGTGTACGAGCCATTCAAACTCTTAATCAGCGGGTCTCAGGTTCGAGCCCTGGTGCGCCCACTAAGCGAGCCTAGCGTTGCTCGCCTCTGCATCCCCGATGCAGGTTCCTTGAAATCGCCATAAGCATGCAAATTGGTGAGGAGCATCACGTGCGCGGGAGTCTCCCTTAGGGTCGAACCGACGAGATCTGCTCTATCGTCGACGTACTCGCGG
>Ga0137385_10002356_pt1 | contig 16103 bp, 20 predicted proteins | sample SagtaG_FD_104921 | JGI IMG/M metagenome (GOLD analysis project Ga0137385, IMG submission 104921) | Vadose zone soil microbial communities from Sagehorn Ranch, Mendocino, California, USA - Sage2_R_80_16 metaG | ecosystem: Environmental > Terrestrial > Soil > Vadose zone | place: USA: California...
GTGTTTAGATTGCTCCTTCCGCAAAAAAATGAAGGACGATGTAAGACGGTGCATTTTATCGAAGCGACGCGCGATCTCGTGTGCGATGGATGACTTTCCGGTGCCCGCCTGTCCGAACAGAACAAGACTACGCTCGGAGCTGGGACTGTTCACCCAATTAACGATGAAGTCCAAGAAGGCTGTGCGCGTTCCCGGAAGGCAGCTTTTCTCAGGTATGAAGCGTGAGCCTGTCCCATACGGTATTTCTCTGATTTTTGCATCTAACTCTGTGACAATCCTCAGATTGATAACCCTCAAGTCATCAGGACTACGTACCAGCGTCTGAAGCTTGACTCGATACCCACTTCAACTGGGTGGCCACCCCGTCAAGCCGGCTAGACACCCCGTCAAGCCGACTAGAAATCCTGCCGACATTGGCCGAAATTATTCCCACATCATCCAGAATTTGGAGCGCAGTTATCTCTGTAGTGATGGTAGCTTCATCCAAAAAAGCCTTTCGAAGTTCGGCGAGGGTGGCGTGGAAGTCCCCGATTTGTTTGTCGACTTGGCTGCCGAGATTATCCAACGTGCGCTTCCCTGCAAATTGCGTGTTTACGTTGGCCAATGAAGTAGCTGAAGACGACGTACAGAATCGCGGGTCCTTTGCATAAGATCGGATGAAGTCACTACAATTACATACATGCTGCAACATGAGCGTAAGGATGCGGGCCTGCTCGGACTCGCGCTTGATAGATTTCAAGATGTCTTCCTGGTTTGCGAAATCAAACGCATCGTGCATGGCTGCAAGTAGCGTTCGGACGTTGCTGTCACTTTGAAACTGTTCTAGAAGCGTCTAGCATCCAGATTAACATAGCACCAGCGTTTCCTCTCGACAATAATCCAAACCGATGTACCTTGGGAATTGCTAATAGCAGGCCACATGCCATCTTTGCGTACGGGTGAAGCTGCGAGCGAAAGTCGGCTCGGTCAAGCACGAGGTAAAAGGACATTGCACTGTGACGTACTTCTGCAGCTGGGCTCACAGTATCCATCACCCACTTGATTTTCGCAACTGCACCATCCCATGTACTTGAGAGATTGATTGCCTTGGTAGCTTCATCGGCGTCATGGAGAGCATTCCCGGCAGGTGGCACCGCTGCCAGGACATCGGGCAGTGGTAGAGGAGTGCTAGTCTCGATGGGAACATGATCCGTCGGAGGTGAAAGAGGATCGGGGGCAGTGGCGACTACAAATGGAGCGGTTTCGATGGAACCTTGGGCCATAGTGGGCTTCGTAGCTTGTTCCATAGACGAGGCGTTTACTTGAGTCGCTATAGCGTTGGTGGGATTGATGGGCGAGATCGGATGGGAAGTCGCGCTCGCTGACACAGCGATCGTCAAGTAGAGTATGACCGGCTGGACCGACTGTCCAGCTTGACCGTCGCCATTGCTGAGAACAAAGGAAACCTCTAAAAAGCGAGACATTCAGCCACTAGTTAAAGATAATTCTCGTAAAAAACAAACCACTTTGGGATTCGACAGGAATGGACGTCTCATGCGTTCCAATAAGTGTATCGGGGTGCGTCAATCGCTTCGCATAAAGACAGAATATAAGATGTGAAGACGGCTGTACAAAACTGAACAGAACCTTCAGCCGGAAAACAGGATTAAAAACACATGTCCTACAAGGCATCAAATTTCTCATCCCACTGCACCGTCTGTCCCTTGATCGAAACGCTTGGTGTCTTCTTCATTGTTGCCCGATTGGTCACAGTGACGAAGAACTGATTCTTCAGGCGAAACCGTTTCGCGATCTTAGGAACATTATGTGCTCGGAGGACTAACAAAGAGATTAAATACTTATCGGGGAATCAACTAGTCAGTTTTTAAGTACATACCCGTCACTTCAACACGAAGCTGAGAAGGGATGCCTTGCGATTGGGCAATCTGAGTGCTGCTCAAAGACGTTTCTGGATCCAATGCCACTACAAAAAAACAGGGATCGACGCACGTTATTCCAGGATTTTCCGGTCCAGAGGGATGTGGGCTGGAATGATGGGTCATCGGCGGGAGAGTCACAGGTCAGCGGGGATTTACGCACGAATTCAATATCGTGTGCTGGTGCTCCATATCTTTTTCAAGGGCCACACAAGCTATACAGTACGAGGTCAGAGTGAGTGTATGAATCGAGAGTTGTCCGCATGGCACGGTACTTACCTGTCCAGCCCAAACGCGGGCATCACCGATTCCCACCATTGTCAAGCCTGTTGTCCTAATAGGGAACAACACCCAAAGACGACCGATACATCGATACAGTACCGTGACCGTATGTCGGCCGAATCAACCGAGCTGCAGACGTGTATTAGGCCGACTCGGGCAACAAACGAAGTGTAACGCGTCCTGCAAGTCCTTGCTCAAGGTTGCCTCCAACCAACCAGATCAGTAGGTCGCGGCTATCCCCGATTTCGCTCGTCTTTGCTTACTCTATCACCTTTCAACCAAGACTAAGGCAACCACCGACCTACGGTCCTGGTTAGCGCTGGCGCCCCATGACCGCGCAATACTGCATTCCCCTAGACATATTGTCCATGGCATCACAAACACCTCTCACTCTCAAAATCTTTTTGTTAATTCCTCGGCCACGACATAAGTTGTCAGCGTTTTCTCTTTCTTGATATACGAGCAAGTTCCGACATCGAAGTACAAGATGCGGGCGAACGTAATAGAGCGAGAAATAGACCCACCAAGTCGTCCGCTCATCCGGATTCTAGACTGTTGGACCTTCGGGAGGAGGGGAAACGTCGCTAGGGGTGATTGAGGTATTGAGGATGTAAAAGGTGGACTCTCCTCAAAATTACCATAATGTGCGTCGACTCTACTGTCGAATCTCCAACTTACCTTCATAGTGTTCCCAAGGCTGAGTTGTCACCCCAACCTCCGCGCCGCACTCTTAGAGCTCGGGTTAGTCCGCGAGTCGCTGCACACAATACCGTCTCCGCCTCCACACCCGGATGCGTCGATCGACTACCAGCACTCCACGAAGCACTGCGTCACGCAGGCCTCTGGACATGGGACACCGACCACGCGGCAGATAGCCAGGTTTGTGAGGGGCACACCGACGTGGGAGAGCTGGAGGCCGAGGTTTCGCTTAGTCTGGCAGCAGACGATGGGGTGCGGGACGATTCACACCGTCTCTCTATTTTCTCCCGGCTCTGATGTGACATAGTCAGAGCTACGACAAGGTCCTCACGCTCTTTTACTTATGTGAGCGTGGGGAATGTCGGAGATGTGATCAAACTTTGTCGCGATGCGTATCAGCCCTAGCTCGCAGCGAGCATCCCTGGCCTTCCCTTCTTGGCCCATGGTCAGTGAGGCCTCATGTTGTTCCTTTGATTGAAGCTGACTTTTGCTCCTCCAGCCGCAGAACGACAGTTGTGCGTGCACTTCACTCGATGCCTGCATGTCTTTCGCGGAGCGAGCACTCCACACTACGCTCTCGACTTCGGGCGTGCTGAAATCTGCGCGCCGCACGCACTTTGAATGACGGTCTACATTTTGTGCGAGGTTCCCGTGTGGCTCGGCAGCGGACTCCGAGGCCCTCTGGGAGAGAAGAGGAGGGCGGAGCGTGCGATGACGAGAAAGAAACTCGGACACCAAGCAAGAACCACGAGCACTTTTGGCAATGCAAGCGCAGGGGGGGCTGGGTATTGACGACCCCTTCAACAGACCTCAACTGCACATTGTCCTTGACTTCACAGATACGTTGATAGACGATTTTGCGTCCAGGCTCTTGGAATGTGCGTACGATCATGATACCGCTCAGTCCGTCTTCGTACCGGATTGTCCCTGCTCACACGGTTGCTAACCCCTCTACCAGATACCTGACGATAACACATATTCGCACACCTGTACCTGTACCAACAAGTGAACTACCAGCCAAATGGATCATCCTCGATCCGTACCTCCAAGTCCTCGAGACCCTCCTTTCCTACGTCTTACTCCCTCCTGCTTGCCTTTCTGACAGGACGATAGAACGTGAGGCAGTGTTCCCTGATCGCGACGTACAACGACGCACTTACGCTCTCTTCTCGACCTCTCTTGCGCTCTCTGCACACCTCGCAGAGCGACGCATAACCTAGGAGCGCGTGCAAAATCATGGACTAGATGTCCCGCGCGTAGCCATTATCACTGCAGACCGTACAATCGAGCACCTACCCAATCCTTCCCGCCGTCGGTGAAAGGACAGCTGCTGGATCTGGCCAATGCGGCACAGGATCCCGCAGAAGATGCTGCTTGAACGGTCGATAGACGAGCCGGCATGGTGGGCTTGCTCTTGGACGTTCTGCCCCTGAACTGGCGGCGATCGGCACGCCCGAGGAGCGCGCGACAGAGCATGCCAGTCATTTATCGCGCGATAGACGCTCGAGCACGTGGTATAGTAAGCGCTCGATAGTAAGCGCTCGAGGAGCCGGGACACGGATGAATGACGATTTGGCACATGGCATGGTCAGTGCCAAGGTAGGGCAATGTGGGAGGACACCCTTCTTGGGCTGCTAGGGAAGGTGGAGCGTACGCGGTTGATCATGGTACGTTTCGAAGGACCCACGCTTTCACCTTAGCACGTCCTTGCCAGTAGCAAAATCAGCTTGGATGGGAGGAAGCGCACCGGTGTAAGATGGGCGAAAATAAATAAATAGACCGTCTTGGGTCCGAATTGGAAGTACATGGAGGTGAGAAAGATGTGTCTGGATCTTGCACTCCAGGTGGGCGGAAGGGAGATCAGTGAGAAGTACTACCTTTGTCACATTGATTCTCTGTGACGCACTGGCAGTCCGATAGGATGGCTATTCTCAATCGTACGTCTGCTATGGTCTCATTATGGGGACTGTCTTCTATTCCCCGTAACGTCCACTATCGCACACTCTTTCTTTTTGCGAGTCTAAGTCTCGTGAAGATAAAGAAACACTAAAAATGTAGCCACCTTGCCTCAGCCGCCAGCACTCTCGTTTTGGGACGACTGCACATGTATGAGCTCCCGTTCTAAATCGGCATCGGTCCACTTCTATACCACTTCAGGAATAAGCTACCCTATCCGTGCTGCAGCTCGTCAAGCGGCCACAATTTCCGCGCGCGTCCACACCTTCCACCCCCAACCGTTGCCATCACCGCCGCGATCATCGGCCGGGGCATTAAAAAACCCCCATAGGGAAAAGAGCCTACCGACCTCACGCGATCTAGTCCATCTCCTTCTCCACAAGTCCCTCATAGCGTGCGTCGGAGGGTGTCTTGTGAGTACCTGAGTAGTATGTGTGTTGACTGTCCCTCAACTGTGACAACACGGCTTACCTTGTCTCGAAGAGAAACCAGTTGCGTGGCACTTCCCTAAAAATGCAGACAGCGAGCCTGACCGACGGCTGCTGCCATACATTTCTGCGAAGATTTCGCGCATTGTCCATCGTCATCCCTTCGAACCTTTATTAGCGCGGACGGTGAGTTCCAGCTCTGAGTCGTATTTCTGTGCGGCTTACCAAGTCTCGCATACGGCAACGCTGCGCGGTAGCTCGCGACGGCGCAGACAGCTAGTCCGGCCGAAAGACAGCTGTCAATGTGTCGCCACAAGCTCCACGCATCGGCCTTCTATCTTGATGGTCTATACTAAAATCTGTCAGCCATTCAGAGACGACTCACCTGTCTTCATTTTTGCCCCAGGAATATGCCTCTCTGATCCAATGCCGCCTTGCATGCCATGATTTATGTCCCGTCGTTTTGTTTCCCCCTTTCCGCAACTCCACATTGACAACGTCCGAGCGCACCCCGGAGTTCCACTCACTCAACGCTCTCGTTGGCTGCCTTCCAATCTATGATTGCCTTGAACTCCGTGAAGAGCGCGTCCTCATAAGAGGCTGACTCATATACAAGGACTGGCATATATCGAGGTGTGCTTGGCCCGCTCTCAGTCTCAGATGGCGTGGGTGGTGCCAGACTTGATTCTGTTGTCGGCAAGCAGAAGAAGCGTGATACGGCGAGGGCTGTGGTCCAGGTTGGAGTCTCAGCACCTCCTCCGGTCTGGATTTCGCTCCTGACGGTGCCATCTCCCATCTCAGAAACGTCGCCATCCTCGTCTACCACCAGTATTGTGGAGTACTCGGTTTCTTCGGGCTCTACCTTGCACTCGCTTTCTTCCAGGATGTCGGACAGGCCTTGGTACTGGTGGCTATCGTTCGTGTCGAGGTGACTGGAATTGACTGAGGGCGTTGATACCGAACGATCCAACTCGTATCTGTGGCCGTACGAGCCGCCGGCATCAACAGCGTACAGGCTGTGCACGCTATGAGGAGCTTCTGTGCACGCATTTCGGTGATTCTGAACGTGCGGGCGGGGCGGCGGCGGGTCTCATTGATAGGCATCTCCGGCTCCGAGTCGTCCAAAGTGCCCGGGCTGCAAAAGCTCTCATCGGGGTCAACAACTGAGTGGGTCTGGGTACGCTTGGTCAGCAGCTTCTTCGCATTTCCTGAGAAAAGATAACAAATTTGATTCGGCAGGGCAAGTCGAAAAGCAAATGGAATGGAGCCGACCAAAGACGCGCCGACCAACGCTCCGAACGTCGTCGAGTAAAGTGTGGTCCTGAGACTCGATAATGCGGAGACGCTTGACGAGGTCTCCGTAGAATTTGGGGTCATATGATCGCTCGATGGTGACGGGAGTGACCACGGAACGTGAGGTACGGGCCGCGAGCTTGGCAGCAAGCTTTGGCGGCAGTAGATTGCACGAATGTGAACATGTTTAAGGTGTGTGTATGTGTACGCAAAAAGCGGATATCTCAGAGAAAAGCTCAAAGGCTGATAGGAAGCAAATGCGAAGCAAGATGCTGAGCGGGCCTTCGCTCAGAGAGACCTCTTTTATAGGCAAAAGTCTTAATCGGATAGTCAGCCAAGCCTCGATATCTCGATAGCCAGCCGTCCAGTCGACCATAAAGACGTGCTCGAACAGCACCTGAGTGTCTCAACCCCGTAAAAGAAGGTCGATTCGGAAATTTCAAGAGGACGACCAGTCCGAGTCGTGAGGTGGATCTGTAATCCGACCTGTCTTTTTCAAAAAGATCCGCGTTTGTATATCGCAACGACAAAGACGCGGTCGCTTAGCCAAATAATCAACGCTGATGTTACAGTAAGGAGGGGTGCCGCCTATGCAAGCAAAAGGGCTTCGTTTGATCACTTCAGTTGGGCCGACCATTGGCTACATGGTGGAGCGGTCAACGCACAGAAAGGAGCCTGGATCGTTACCATGATGTGAGTTATCTTGATCCGTGACCCCATCTGGTGCGATTTCAAAGTCATCTGGTGACCTCGCCTGAGCTTCAAGTTCATCTAGTCCCAGACACTATAGGTAGATGGTCCTAACAAGATACTGGTGTTGGATGGTGAGACGGGTTCCCAGGTAGGACACAGCGGAAAAGATTGAGTGGTGCAACTGTGCCTGTGTAATTTTTGTGTGCAGGAGTTCTTCGTCTTTGCCACGTCGGTGGGTATATGGCCTCCATGCGACCTAGATACCATAGTCCGCATAGTCTGGATGAACGACTGGCAGTGTGTCTGCGTGCTCCTTTCACTCTGGACGAACGACTGGTCGTGTCCACCATGCAGGGCCGGAAGCGGCCAGGGAGGTGTTGGATGTCGCCTAGCCCGTCTGGTCCGGTCGGCCACTTTCTGGCACCAGTTCGGGTTCTGGTGGACTGACGTCTGACGGAGTGCCTCCAGTGCCTTGCAAGAATGCTGATACACGACACCCCTAACTCACCGAACCGTTTCACTCTCGCGGGTAACCATGGTTAACCAATCAATTGAACATTCTCGTCTGACAATCCTCAATGACACAACCACCCTTTTCGTACCTCACATCACCTCTCGCCAGACCGTGTATTTCAGACATGATTTCAACGGGTAGCTTTATAAATCAAAACAAACAAGACAGCGTATTCCCCAGCTTATCTGAAAAGTTGTTTTTCTCTTAGAAATCTGTTAGTCAAAAGTTCTCGGGTATGCGGAGAGGAGGGTACTTATTACTCACGCGAAGAGCCACAATTTTTGAGGGTTGTTGTACGTCTCCGCCGTGTACGGGAAGCGGTCTATGTCCATTAAGGCGTCATTAAATGCACGACTTTTGCAACCTGGAATACATACACTGTGGTTGCTCAGAGACATAGGCGATTGGTACGTTCTCATCAAGGAAGCTATAAGCTGCAAAGCTGCTCGATTATACGGGCACAGTTGCGATTCTGTAGATTCACTGACCGCTTCTCCAATTGTGGGACATGTCCCCTCTAACCAATCTGTCAAGTCGTGATTGCGTTATGTAAGCCTCTTCCATAAAATACGTATGCCGTACAGGTCTGGGGGGGCAAGAGGATCCTATCCAAGACGATGAGCGAGCAAAACATGGCGCAGGTCACACTTCTCTTACATCTTTGAGGCCAGCAGTCTTGATCTCCGTGTCCAAGGAAGCCTATCTAAGCACCTGGCCCCCGGCCATACCTGTGAAAGCGAACGTGAGCATCCACTCCTCTTGCAGCATCGTGGAAGGTGACGTACCCTTATACTGGATTGATTGTGAGGGGTTACCCCCAAAAACGGCTATTTTAGTCTGGTATCGTTCAAACATGACAGTGGTAAATGTAGCACAGGTCGATGCACATTTGCCGTTACCAACTGCAAACAATCAGCCCGACGGAGTGTACGGAGAAAAGCAAAAACTCTTACTAATGGCTACTTTACTACAAGGCCAAACATTGGTTAGCGAGACCGGACGAGGGGAGATTGCAGCGCTTACTTGAGGTCAAATGGAGGCGTGGTGGGGATCGTCACATTCGGAAAGCGGCATGTGTCCTAGTCACTGCGTGAACCGACGGTGTGATGGAAATAACCAGGCGGTCAAACCTCGAAACGCTGGGAAGTGGGGTCAATGTAATCAAAGTTGAGAGGCATCTGTGTGCCGTTCAAGAATTGCCCTACAACAGAGGTCACACTTCACGAAAATGTTGTCTAAGGCAGCTTACAGCGGTCCGGTGTATAGAAGGAGATCGAGGCGTTATGTCCTTGGTCAATACCTGTTTTTACAATCTTTTGGGCAAGCGGATTGGCGCGGATAGTCGTTTGGAACCCCCTAAAGAACCTGGTCAGGGACGCACTCGCGTTCCGTATCCTATCCACGCACGGGAATCCAGCCTCAGTACCAGCAAGAAACTGATGAAGGAATAGTCCTAGACAAAGGTATCCACCTGGCGCCACTGGTTTTAAACTTTCCAGCACTCGATCAGGAACGTGTGCGAACCGTCGTTGTTAGTCACGTCGATCAAGAGATTGGTGACCCCGGATGCTTTGAACTGTTTGACCGCAGCATCAACATCAAGTTGGAACTGGTCAAAGTCTCCTGCGAAAGAGCCAACAAACATCTAGCAGCCAGAAGAAATGCTATCAGGTGGAAGCGCAGAAGTAGCGGGAACACTCACGACACCCGTCTTATTTCCAGGCAAGATGAATGACTTGATGACCCCAGTGCTTCCATGTGTAGGGGGAAGAGTTGGCAAATATCGATCTGGAAGGTCGACTGCCATCTTGGGCTGAGCAGCGCGATCCATTAGAGCTGCACGGGCACAAACTCGGCTCTGGGAAGCGTGGCTGCTACAAGACCTGCGGTCAACTCCGTTTGTCTCGTTGTTTGCAGCGCAGTTGTTAGCCCAGCTGAAAATAATTCGTAATGTCAATTCGCGAGCGAGGATGGGGCGGAAAAGACATACTAAGATCGCCCATCGGTAAACGGCGCGCCAACAAAAGAGGCAACAAAAGGAACGTCAACGAGCTCCGGGGTAGTTGAGTTTACGGGAATGAGTAAGAACTTGAGGCTTGTCTGCGTCGGGAAGAATGAGTTGGCAAGGTCACCAACACGCTGAGAGAATGTTGTATTAAGGATCCGGTAGCTGCTGACTACACTGTTCACCCTGATGTTGTGATCGAGGTAGTTTCCAGAGACGGTGCGAGCAATCTTGTCAATGTAGTCAAAGGCAGGTAGTCCACCGATGGTGAGCACCTTAGCTCCAGCAAGGCGTTGCCAATTGAATTTCTTTGCCGCGAAGAAGCCAGTGAATTCCGACCCGAGTTGGTTGAGGAATTCAACAGAGTCCGGGGCGATGAATATACCATTGTCTAAAATGACAACGGGGGCGGGCAGAATGTTCTGGTAGGAAGTGTAGCAATTCGGGAACCAGCCTATGATGGCATGGCGTTTCAAGCAGGGCCCATTGGTGACACCAAATTAAAGACGTACGCGTATGTCCGTCGTATAGCTGGGTAGTGAAGTCCCACAGGTCTCGATTGAAGTCATAATCGGTCTTTAACATAAATCATGAACTAGGCGTCAGTACAAAGAGAGGATAACGTGCTCACCGCGTAGTTGGTCGAATTGATCCGTGCGATGTCAGCGCGTATATCCGTCGTCGATTCCTGGAACGGAAGGGGGGAATTCAAGTAGAAATTCTCGAAGGTGTAGAAGTCAAAGACGCGCGAAACAACCAACAAGACATTCTGTCTGAGGGTCTCGTTGAACGGGAATGCCTTCTGGCAAGCTATTGCATCTGCGGGGTCAGCAAACTGGAGGCCTGCGACCTTGACGCAAGGATCAGAGGCGGCAGTTGCAGCGGCAGTAGCAAGTAGTCCTGGACCGAGCAGGGCGGGCAGAAGCCCAGAACGAACGAAACGAGTGATATGCATGCAAGCCAAAAATTCTCAGAAAGGACATGTAGTGAGAGACAATGAGAGGCATCCCGGTTTGTTGAGTCGGTCTAAATAATAGCATAGCGAGCCAGATTAAGCTGCCATAACCGCGGTACATCGTGTCCCGCGTCGGGGACGGGATCCGCCCAAACGAACAAAGGACGATGAGCGATGACGTGGACGTTGAACCAACTTCTGAGCACGGCAACCTAATAAGAGGTTGGCCGCGTTGCGGTATCCAAGTTTCGATGTTCGTCGAACCACATGTATGCGTTTGGTCTTGTTCTCGTTTGTTCCCGAGTGCACGGTCGCCAGCAATTTGGACGTTTCCCTGTCATTACAGTAGAAGTGTTGGTCACGGTACATCATAGTGCCGATATGCTAAGAAGCCCGAGTGAAAACTGAGGTACACCGTGGAGTCAGTACTGTATTGCGGGAACAGTGAGAAACTGCCACGCTCTACCTGGTGCCTGTGCTCCTGCCGTGTTTCGTAACTGTTACAGATAAAGCAATCCCGACGACGAGCGGTTCGCTGGCAATCAGCGCTATCAGCAACGATACAGATGCCCCATCGTACGGTCCCAAGACCAAGGCAGCCTCCACGCACTGACGAGCAAGTCAAGCCCACCCTTCTCTTTCCTCTTCAGGAACCTTCTCAGTCTCTTGAATGCCCCGCATTACTGTGCCCGCCTCGTGACCATCATTTTATCAGTACAAATACCGTCACCACACATCTCATCCCAACTGCCTTCCCCCGTGTCTCTCCGTTCGTCCCTTTGCCACCTGTTCCAGAGCATGAGAGCAAAGACGAGCGTGGTGCACGCGGCGAGCGGTACGCGAGTGTGTTCATTGCCCAGCAAACACAACACGCGCCGGATAAATCCGAGTCGCAACCGGCGACGGTGCTTTGGACTGTATTGAATCGTTACGTCAGCGCGGATACTAGCAGTCGCAGTGGGACAGGCCTGGCGCTCCTACTGTTGCACGCGAATGGTCTCCATAAGGAAGTGAGGTGTGAAAGAATAAATATATTAGTGTTTTGTTGGTTTGCCTACTACTATCATGACGACTGTAGACCTTCGAGCCGACGTTACGCCAACTATTTGAGGCAAGATTTGAGGCAGTTGATAACGACAAGCGATACCAAATCGATGAGATCTGGGCCTTTGATGCGGTGACTCCCGGCTCGTCAACGCGTCAACGCCCAGAACCTCGGATCATTCTGTGAGACATCTAGTTCTTCTTACATTCACTCCGAGTCGATTTTTTGAATGATCATGCCCGTAATATCCCGAACTTCATAGCTTCATCATGTACTTCCGTCCAGGAGAAGCCACACCTTCAGCACTCCCAATGTATCTCCAGAGAGTTCCTCCTGCCACTGAAGCTTCCGAGGCCCGCAAGAGGCTTGGCTTCGCCAGTCGCAAGCTTGTTGTCATCGGTCACTCACTAGGTAAATGTACTACGTGCCAGTGCACGCTGTTACCTCCCTCATGATCGTGTACTGACTCGTCGTACTGAATAGGGTACTTGCAGCATATTCTGTTCCTGCGCCGTTCTCGGGGTTGATTCTCGTCAATCCGGTGTGCCATACTCGCGTGCTGCTGTTCCGACTCAGCAAACTCGAATTGAGTACCTTCCCAGATGGCGCTGCCACCCCGTTCACACCGACACCATCCCCGTCCTTAGCCCGGACCTTAATTCCATCGCCGTGCCCAGACCCACGCCACGTCCCGCTAGCACACTCAACGCGCCGCCGCCACACTGTCCACCCAGCGTCATCTCTTGGGCTACAAGGCGCTTGTGGCAGGGTTGCCGGGCGTGCTCTCAAGGGCGAGGCGGAAGCCCTTGATGTGCTTGTCGAGTGCGTGACCGAGCTCATGCCCGTAGTTGGGCTTGATTGTGTGCACCCCGCACAGGATTCAGTTGAGCGCCCTAACTCGCAGTGGCGAGAACTTGGGCACGTTCGAGCTGCGCGTGCACGTGAAATGCGACGCGACCAGCGCAAGACCGCGACGGAAGTGTATGCTACCATTCCATTGTTCCACTGTCCCATCATGGATAGGAACCCTTGACATATCGGTCAACGCAGGGGCTGTCTTAACGGTCAGGATGTTGGACTATGTTGCGAAGCAGTCCTCCCAAGCGAAGCGATCTGACAAACGGTTGGACGACGTCCGTGCGTTGATTTTTGAAGACGAGCCGGTATTCCGGCACAGCAACCTTGGAGCCATCGAGTAGAAAATTGGTTTGTGGGTATTCGCATTCATCTACTAAACTTTCGTCGCCACTAATGTTAGATAGCGTGAGGGAGATGAAGTCGGGACCGGATTCGAAGTGGGGCTTTTCAAAGGTACAAGAACGAGAATATCGCAGGACTGCTAAGGCACCACTTCGTCTCGCCACTGGCAGGGTTGTCTCCCCGTAACTCTTCACGCTTATCTCATTGTTCTTATCACAGACAACGTCACACTTCGACAGAGATGAGCCTTACTTCGCCGCGCAGTGATCCGATACACTGTCGGTACCCAGTTGGTTGGATTTAATATGTCCCAGACTCAGTACTGCAGTCTGACCGTGATCCTCTTCGACATCCAGAAGAGATGTCTGACCGTGACTGCGTGACTGGCGTAGTTCTATCTCTTTGCAGAATTCATCTTAGTTGTATAGATGCGTTCCCAATGCCCCAAATGAAAGATGAATGGGCAGCGGCTGTGTAGCACGAAGCTTGTGCAAAGATGGCCAATCTTGACTTATTTACCCCATACGAACTGGCTTCTATCTTTTTACATGTTCGCGAATACGACAAAATACTTTATATTCTCACGGCAAAGTCTGTCGAGTGCCGCGGGTCTCCGACCTAGACCATCGACTGCGCCTCCAACGACGTCCTTGAGCTTGTGCCAAGGCTTTACGACGCAAGCGTGTTGGTATTGCCAAGTGCGAACGGGAGGGAAGAGCTAGTCCAGAGGTCGGACTAACGATGAATTGTGTCATGCTCGCTGCGGGGTTGGCGAGCATACTCTCGACGCCGAGGCTGGAGCCTTCGGTGCGTTCGTCGAATCTGTGGCCAACCTTGTTCCCGTGCTCGAGCTTGAACGCATGCAGCTCCCTCAGGAACTCGTTGAGCGCTCTCGCGCGCAGCGGTAAGAACTCGGGCTCTTTCGAGCCGCACGTGCGCGCGAGGTGGGACGCTACCAGTGCCGAGGCTCCTCCGAGGATCAAGACTGGAGGGGAAGAGGAGGAGATGACGGATTACCGGGCTCGCTCGGTGTTGTTGGGTGGGGGTCGGGGACGTACGGGTCTTCCCGAGAGGGCCGCGCTGAGGCCGATCTTGAGCGCGCCTGGTACGATCTGGACGCCGATGGCGAAGTTGGAGTGAGTATCCTGTCATTTTAGCTGCTCACACGGGCGCTCGACGGAAGGTATGATACTTGGTTCGAATGACCACACACCTCGTTTGCCTGCTTTGTCTCTCTCCTCGGTGCACTCCCCGATCGTCTCATGGCGTTCACATGCACGACGTGGAGAACCCATGCATATAGAAAAAAAGGAGTAACCCATTTGTGCATGAATCTGCACCCGACGCTTTTCCTGACACGATCCAGCCCGTCGCCGAGCGAACGTATGCATTTGCAGTGGCAGAGGGGGCTGCGCGTTGCTAGGGGGGATCGAGGTTTTCGGCTCCGGGGACCATGGGGTATCGTCGTACAGCCTAGGGGAGAGCAAGAGGCGAAGAGGTACTTGGTATCGGCTTGCGTGACAAGGGGTATGTGGGGGCGTAGACTATTTGTGGTGTTTGTGGGTGTGTTGGGCCATGTCTTCATTCCGAATCATTTACCAAGGGGGGTAGTGTTCGGCTTGGGGCTGCTCAAGTCAAATGGATTAATCCACGAACCCCAAAGAGAAATACCGTACTACTGTAGGCAAGCCATAAAAAGTGATGCTACTGCCTTTAATGTCATAGTGAAACACCGAGTCACGACTAGTAAGCGTCGGGCCGGCTGGACCGGAAACACACGAGTTCAAACGACCTCCGAGTCATCCGTTGATCAAACTTGAAGCAATCAAAGTATGCCAGTGCGTCGTCGCTGCTATATAAGCCCCATTCAATCTGAGTTAGTATTACTGTTATCATGATTTGGATCCTATGAACGGCTTCGGCGCACATTTTCTGGATTGGTAATCCACGGCATCTCACTTCGAATCGCACTGTAGGGGACCTACTCTCCGACCAGACGGAAAAACCTTGGCAACAAAAAGGCTGGAGAAGAAGTCTCAGGCGACATGTCACGGTATTACTTGAAACCTCACTTTGGAAACAGACCAGAGAGCTACGCCTCGGGGTCTTTGAGCGTTACCTACTTGGTTACCTAGGAGTCTGATTCCGTATGCCGCCACGACCTAATCCTGTCTGTTTGTACAGCAGCGTCCGACGGGCGTTGGGCCTAGAAAGCGTCTCTACCGACTCGCAATACATGCTGTGCATGGAGTTCGCAGGTGAGAACGGCGCATGTAGAAGGAGTATCTACTATTGGCTACCGTCCGCACGGACATGCTGGCAGGGTTGGAACATGGGCAGTCTGGCACATTCAGAGCCGTCCTATGAATGTTCTATGTATGTTTGACTGTCCAGTGTCCACTGCGTAGAAATTTAGCGCCGCGCAGTGCCGTCCTCTCATTTGTGGTCAAGTAGGCACCTCCGATTCGTCCCTGTTACTTAGTCCCTGGCCCACGGTGAGGTTGTTTCAGTAGTAGACAGACTGTTCAGGTTAGAACTTCGATATTATTCTCTCTTCCGGAATTTAAGCGTACGTTTGCGACGTCCACCCTGCACCGGTTACCTGGCCCGGGCTGCATGTCAGCCCTTTTGGTTCACTTTCTAGGCCTCGATGCCAGTGGCTTCAAGATTGTACCTTAGCTCTATACTGTAGGCTGATTGTCTATCAACACCACTGCCGATGCGATGTGAGAACGCTCACCTATCGCAAGCCCCAACCACCAATGCCAACACCGACACCGACACCAAGTCGTCCGGCCGTAATGCATGATGCCACGACGAGCTCTTATCGTTATCAGAATTAGAAGCAAAAGCACATCGTTGCGGCAGTTCCATCTAGGTGCTAATACAAGTACTCCAACTGTGACCATGCACGAAAGTAGAAAGATCCAGGCGAACTTCGTGTTCGCTTGAAACCCAGACATTACTTGGGCGGTGAAGACCCGCCCAATGTGATGGCGGGATCCACATTAGAAGTTCATCGTTGCTACCACATATCCACCCCTCATCGTTTATCTTGGATTGGTCAGTGAATCCAACCTGTCCGGTAGTTTCTGTCTCCCCTGTCATGGGGTTCCA
>Ga0137385_10002358_pt1 | contig 16099 bp, 13 predicted proteins | sample SagtaG_FD_104921 | JGI IMG/M metagenome (GOLD analysis project Ga0137385, IMG submission 104921) | Vadose zone soil microbial communities from Sagehorn Ranch, Mendocino, California, USA - Sage2_R_80_16 metaG | ecosystem: Environmental > Terrestrial > Soil > Vadose zone | place: USA: California...
CGATGTCCGCGTCCGCGTACGGCGTGACGAACACCGGCTGCCCGGTGATGGCCGACCTGAGCTGCGCGAGCCAGGCTGCTGCTGCCTTGCTCGCCGGCTGGCGCACGCCATGGCATCCCGCGGTGCCGCCGATCCGGTACTGCGTGGTCATGGTCCGCACACTGGCGAGCAGGGCCGGGTCGATCGCCCAGGTCAGCTGGGCGCGGGCGGCGTAGGTGCTGCCCGCGCCCAGCAATCCGGCCAGCCTGCCGCCGCTGGCGAGGCTGGCGGCCAGGCCGTTGTTCAGCAGCCCGACGCAGAAGGCCTGGCGGGGCTGATCAATCAGCGGCCAGACCCAGGCGATCTGCTGGGGCTTGGGGTCCGCGGCCCTGTTGCCTGGCCAGAACGGCAGGAAGGTCCGGCTCACGGTCAGCGGGGCCAGGCTTGAGTTGTCCGCCTGGGCGGCGAGCGGGTAGACGCCGAACTTGGTCATTGGCACCTGGCTGGCGGGCAGCGCCACCGACCAGCTGACCGTGGCCCGGGGGGCGAGCGTCCCGGGCAGGGTCTTGCCCGCGCCGGGCACGGGCGAATCGACCAGGTCGGTGCCGTCGGCGTACGCCTGCAGTTCGCCCCGGCTGCCGAGCGGGGTGCTCGACGACCGGAGCTGGATCGACAGGCCGGTCATCGGAGCGGCGGAACTGTTGGTCAGGGTTCCGGAGACGGTCACGGCCCGGCCCGGCCTGGCGAATGCGGGGCTGACCGAGGTGATCGCCAAGGAGACCGGGGGGGCTCCGTCGGCCTGCCGTGCCCTGGCCACGCTCGCCGCCGCAGTACCGGCCAGGGCCAGGCCGGACAGGGCCAGCGCGGCTGCGGCGATGGCCGTGGCCGCGCACCTGGTCAGCAGTGGGCGAGGCATGCCGGAAATGCTATTGCGGTCAGCCGGGTGAGGTGAGCGAGGTGCGGAGTGTCCAGCATCGTCTCCCTCCGCGCTCCCCGGGTTTCCCAAAGCTTACGCTCAGCACTTACCCTCAATGCCCGTGCCGGACTCCACTCCGCTGACCCCGCGGCAGCGCACAGCCGCGGGCCGCCTGCTTGCCGCCGTCTCCCCGGCCGCCGACGAGCTCGGCGCCCTGTTCGCCCGTCAGGGCCACAAGCTGGCGCTGGTCGGCGGCTCCGTCAGGGATGTCTTCCTGGGCCGCGCGCCCTCCGGTGACCTGGACCTGACCACCGACGCTGTCCCCGCGCGCGTCCTGGAGATCATCAGCGGCTGGGCCGACCAGCATTGGACGATCGGGATCGAGTTCGGCACCGTGGGGATGGTCAAGGACGGCCGGGTCTTCGAGATCACGACCTACCGGAGTGAGCGGTACGGGCGCGGATCACGCAAGCCCGAGGTCGCCTACGGCGAGTCGCTCACCGACGACCTGTCCCGCCGGGACTTCACCGTGAACGCGATGGCCGCGCGGCTGCCCGGGCATGAGCTCGTGGACCCGTTCGGCGGCCTCCGAGACCTGCAGGGCCGTCTGCTGCGCACGCCAGGCAGCCCGCAGGACTCGCTCCGCGATGATCCGCTGCGGATGCTGCGCGCGGCCAGGTTCGTCGCCCAGCTCGGCTTCACGGTCGCGGCGGAGCTGCGCCAGGCCATGACCGGGCTGGCCCCGCTGGTGCGGCCGCCCAAGGTCTCGGTGGAACGGATAACGGCCGAGCTGACCAAGCTCATGCTGTCGCCCTTGGAGGGCGGGCCGTCGCAGGGCATCGCGCTCCTGGTCGACACCGGCGTGGCCGACCAGGTGCTCCCCGAGGTGCCGCAGCTGCGCCTCGAGCAGGACGAGCACTACCGGCACAAGGACGTCTACCAGCACTCGCTGACCGTGCTCGACCGGGCCATCGCCCTGGAGGAGCGATATGACCTGAAGCAAGACCTCAGGCTGCGGCTGGCTGCGCTGCTGCACGACATCGGGAAGCCCAAGACGCGCAGCAGGCTGCCGGGCGGGCGGGTGGCGTTCCACCACCACGAGGTGAAAGGCGCGAAGATGGCCAGGGCCCGGCTGACCGCGCTTCGCTTCCCGGCCAGTGTCGTGGCCGACGTGTCCCGGCTGGTTGAGCTGCACCTGCGGTTCCACGGGTACGGCTCAGGGGAGTGGACGGACTCGGCAGTCCGGCGTTACGTCAGGGACGCGGGGCCGCTGCTCACCCGGCTGCACGCGCTCACCAGGGCGGACTGCACCACCAGGAACCAGGCCAAGGCGCAGCGGCTGGCTCGGGCCTACGACAGCCTGGAGGAGCGGATCGCGGTACTGGCCGAGCGGGAGGAGCTGGCGAGCATCCGGCCCGACCTGGACGGGCACGACATCATGCGGATCCTCGGCATCGGGCAGGGCCCGCTGGTCGGCAAGGCGTACGCGCATCTGCTCGAGCTGCGCCTGGAGCACGGCCCGCTCGGCCCGGGGCGCGCCACTCAGGAGTTGCGGGCCTGGGCCGCCGACGAAGGGCTCGTGGTCCCTGGCTCGGAGGGGACCACGCCGGCCGGCGGCTGACGGCTGGACAGCCAGTACCCGCCCGCGGTGACCGCGTACCCGACCGCCACCAAGCCGATGATCACCGGAGACTTGCCGCTGAACGGCATGAAGGCCGCGCTGAGCAGTGCCCCGGCCGCGAGCATGACGTTGAACATCACGTCGTAGAAGGCGAACAGCCGCCCGCGGTAGGCGTCGTCCACTTCCTCCTGCAGGATGGTGATCGAACAGATCGCCACGCCCTGCCCGGTCAGGTACAGGCAGAACCCGATAGCCAGGAAAGCGATCTGGTTGAAGGTCTCGCCCAGGACGCCGGTCACCACCGCGCTGGCGGCGAGGAGCAGCGCGATGCAGGCCGGCTTGGCCAGCCGCCTGGTGGCGGGCGGGATGATCAGCGCGGCGCAACCGTAGCCGGCAGCCGAGAGCGCCGCCAGCACGGCGTAGTGACCCTCGGCCACGGAGGCGCTGGACGGGTAGAAGTAATTGCGGTACAGCAGGATCGACATCAGCGACAAGATCCCGAACAGGAACTTGCTGCCGCCGGTGGCGCCGAGCGCGCTCGCCGGGCCGCGGTGCCGCATCACGTAGCGCGCGCCTGCCGCCAGATCGGCCGTGACCGAGGAGAGCTCGCCGAGCAGCCGTCCCGGCGGCGGCCCGCCCGCCTCCCGCTGCGGGCCGAGCAGGTCCCGGCGCATGGTCGCGGCGACGAGGCTGGCGGCCACGTAGCAGGCGCCTGCGACCAGCAGGGTAACGGCGGCGCCGCGCTCGGTGTTGCCGGTGCCCGCGTTCAGGCCGAGAGCCACGATGCCCCCGATCGCGCCCATGATGCCGCCGGCGGTCGGGGACACCGAGTTGGCCATCACCAGCTTGTCGTCGGCGACCACGTGCGGGAGCGCCGCGGACAGCGAGGACAGGAAGAACCGGTTCACGCCCAGCACCAGCAGGACGGCGATGTAGAGCGGCACCCCGGAGTTGCCCGCGGCCATGAGTACAGCGGTCAGCGCCACGAAGGCGGAGCGGAGCAGGGCGGACAGGACCAGGATCTGGCGTCGTGACCAGCGGTCGATGAAAACCCCGGCGAACGGGCCGATCAGCGAGTACGGCAGGTACAGGACAGCGAACGCCGCCGCGCCCCTCGCCGGGCTCGGGAACGTGGTCGCGTTGAAGAACACGTACGTGCCGACGCCTGCGGTGAATACGCCATCACCGGTCTGCGAGATCAGCCGGGTGGCGAACAGGCGCCGGAAGTTCCGCTCGGCCAGCACGGTGCGCAGATCGGAGACGAAGGCCGACCGGGTGATCCAGCCGAGCGGCCTCATCCGGCTGGAACCCGGCCCGGTGCTGCGGTCTGCCTGGCGAGGCACCCGCTCAGCCTACGCGGCCTGCCCGCCTTGGAGCGGCGGGGACATCGTCGGCCCCAGGTTCGTTCCTCAGCCGGCAGCGGCGCGCGGGGGGGTCTGGGGGGGTCGTCCCCCCGAGGCCAGCACTACCGCTCGACCTCGCCGCGGATGAACTGGTCCACCAGGTCGCGTGCGACGTCGTCGCCGTACTGCTGCGGCGGCGACTTCATGAAGTACGACGCGGCGGAGAGCATCGGCCCGCCGATACCGCGGTCACGGGCGATCTTGGCGGCGCGGATGGCGTCGATGATCACGCCGGCCGAGTTCGGCGAGTCCCAGACCTCGAGCCGGTACTCCAGGTTCAGCGGAACGTCGCCGAACGCCTTGCCCTCCAGGCGGACGAACGCCAGCTTCCTGTCGTCAAGCCACGGCACGTGGTCGGACGGGCCGATGTGCACCGCGGCCCGCTCCATCTCGTGCGGGATCTGCGAGGTGACCGACTGCGTCTTGGAGATCTTCTTCGACTGGAGCCTGGTCCGCTCCAGCATGTTCATGAAGTCCATGTTGCCGCCGACGTTGAGCTGGTACGTGCGGAGCAGCTCAACGCCGCGGTCCTCGAACAGCTTCGCCAGCACGCGGTGCGTTATGGTCGCCCCCACCTGCGACTTGATGTCGTCGCCGATGATCGGAACGCCGGCCTCGGTGAACTTGCGCGCCCACTCCGGGTCGGAGGCGATGAAGACCGGGAGAGCATTGACGAAGGCCACGCCCGCGTCAAGCGCGCACTGGGCGTAGTAGCGGTCGGCCTGCTCGGAGCCGACGGGCAGGTAGGACACCAGCACGTCGGCACCGGAGTCCCTGAGCGCCTGCGTCACATCAGCCGGCTGCTCGTCCGACTCGGTGATGACCTGGAGGTAGTACTCGCCAAGCCCGTCCATTGTGGGCCCGCGCTGCACCATCACCCCCGTGGGCGGGACGTCGCAGATCTTGATGGTGTTGTTCTCGCTCGCGACAATGGCCTCGGCGATGTCGCGCCCGACCTTCTTCGCGTCCACGTCAAACGCGGCGACGAATTCCACGTCCCGCACGTGATAGGGGCCGAACTGGACATGCATCAGGCCCGGCACCCGGCTGTCCGGGTCGGCATCCTTGTAGTACTCCACGCCCTGGACGAGGGAACTGGCGCAGTTCCCGATGCCAACGATGGCTACCCGTACCGAACCCATTCGGATTGCTCCTTATCTCCAGCCCTGCGGAGTTAGCGCTGTCCCGGCTCAGTCGGCGTGCCGCCGGAGCCGCTTTCGGTGTGATCCCCGGCCCGCCATCCGGGCTGCGGGCCCGACTGCCGTTCCGAGGCGATCAGTTCATTGAGCCAGCGGACTTCCCGCTCGACCGACTCGAGGCCGTGCCGCTGCAGTTCAAGCGTGTAGCTGTCCAGCCGTTCCCGGGTTCTGGACATGGCCGCGCGGAAGCTGTCGAGCCGCTCCTCGAGCCGGCTGCGCCTGCCCTCGAGGATCCGCATCCTTATGTCCGCCCGGGTCAGGCCGAAGAACGCGAAGTGGACTCCGAACCCGTCGTCTTCCCAGGCCGCCGGGCCCGCCTGGCTCAGCAGGTCCTCCAGCCGCTCCTTGCCCTCGGCGGTCAGCCGGTACACGATCTTCGATTTCCGGCCGGCCAGCGGCTTCGCGGTCCCGACCGGCGCGTCCTCGGCGATCAGGCCCTGCCGCAGCAGTTCCTTCAGGCATGGGTACAGGGACCCGTACCCGAAAGCGCGGAACGCGCCAAGCACCGAGTTGAGCCGCTTGCGCAGCTCGTAGCCATGCATGGGGGTCTCGTTCAGCAACCCGAGCACGGCAAGCTCTAGCACGCCCGCCCGCTGACTGCTCATCGCGTGCCCGTACCTCCTTGCTGCGCGCTGTGCTGGCCCGGGGGACGACCCCCCAGACCCCCCGCGTGCCATCCGCTCGGGCCGACCTCCGGCCGGCCGTCGCGTCTGGCCCCGGCTTCGCCGGGCCGACCCACCGACGCATGTCTCGGACCGATGTATCGAGCCGATACATCGACAAGATATGCGCTGCATGGTCGGGGCGCAAGTCCGCCTTTGCCCCGGTCCCGGGCCGGCCGCGACGGCCGGCCTGCCCGCCAGTGAAGGGGGACAGCAAAGGGGGAACGGGGAGGCGGGCGGGGGGTGGGGGCACGCGGGGGTTCTGGGGGGTCGCCCCCCCGGGCTGGCAGAGGGCGGGCCGCCAGCCGGGCTCGGCGGGAGCGCGGTTCCGACGTAACCTGTCGGGCATGAGGCGATCGGTCGTGGACTACGGGCTCGCGCGGCGGGCCACGCTCGCGTCCGTGTTCTCCGGCCGCACCACGGTCACCGACGTCTGCGATGCCCATCCGTACTTGCTGCGCGCCGCGAAGTTCCACGGGGAGCCGACCGATAGGTCGTGCCCGATCTGCAGGAAAGCCAAGCTCACTCACGTTACGTACGTCTACGGTGACGAGCTCGGGCGCTATGAAGGCCGGGTGAAGCAGAGCCCAGAGTTGGCTGAAATGGCCACGGAATACGCAGAGTTCCAGGTTTATGTCGTCGAGGTCTGTCAGAGTTGTTCCTGGAATCACCTAGCGTCGTCCTACGTTCTCGGCACGGGCGAACCGCAAACCCGGCGCAGTCGGCGCGCCCGTGCTGGAGACTGAGCGAGCAGGCCAGCTACCGCGGCCGCCAGGGCGATCCGGGTGTGACTCGAGATATGTGCCGGGACGGTGGGTGCCACCGGGTAACTTGAGGCTCGGCGGGACTGCTGTGCTCCTGATCCCTAACCCCGACCAGCGAGGACGCGTGAGTAATCCAGATTCTGCCGGGTCGTACTGGCAGGAGTCAGCCGGCGTGGGACGGCGCGGTTCCGGTGGCGGCCACAGGCGCGAGGATTCATATGACCGCGGGGACGGCTATGGCCGCCCGGCTGGTAATGGCCTGTCTGGCGGGTACTCCCGCTCAGACACGTATGGCCACGAGGGGGGCGGCCGTCACAGTCAGGCCCGCCCCGAGGGCTACGGGCGAGACGGCAGCCCGGCGCGCGGCCGCGGCCCGGGCCTGGGCGATGGCAATGGCCGGGATCCCGGGGACCCGGGGGATTCCCGCGGCGGGCGCTACGGCAGGCGCGGGTCAGGCACTGGCGCGCGGGCCCGCGGCTCCCAGCTCGGCAATGACCTGAGGTCACGGCTCGGGATGCGCAGCGCGCCGGACCAGGGTTCCGGGCGGCCCATGGGCGGCGGCGGTTACGGCGATGACGCCTACGGCGGCAACGGGGATGGCGATGCCTTCGGCTACCGGAGCTCCGGCGGTCAGCGCGGGGGAACGGGACTGCGCGAGCGCACCGCCCGCTTCACCGACGGCACGCGCACCCGGGTTCGCGGCCCCCGCGGGCGCGGCGGTTACACCGATGGCGGCGGGTCCGGTGGCGGCTGGGACGGCGGGCCGCCCGCGCGCCGCAAGGGCAGCTGGTGGCGGCACTGGACCCTGAAGAAGGCCGTGATGGTCGCCGCGGGCACGATCGCCGGGCTGATCCTCCTCGTCGTGGCGGGCGTCGTGTACGCCTACGCGAGGACCCCGATTCCCACCGATGTCTCCGAAGCGGCCCTGCAGCAGTCGTCGATCGTCTACTTCGCCAACGGCAAGAACCAGGTGGGAACGTTCAGCGCCAACGGCATCGACAGGCAGATGCTGACCGATGCCCAGATCCCGGCCGTCATGAAGAACGCGATGGTCGCGGCGGAGGACAGGAACTTTTACCACGAGGGCGGCATCTCGGTCACCGGCATCCTGCGCTCCGCGTACGCGGACATCAAGGGCGGCAGCGCCCTGCAGGGCGGGTCCACGCTCACCGAGCAGTTCGCCAAGAACTACTACGCGACGATCGGCACCTCGCGGACGGTCAGCACGAAGATCAAGGAGATCTTCGTCTCGATCAAGCTCTCGCATGAGAAGTCCAAGGCCTGGATCATGACCCAGTACCTGAACACGGTGCCGTTCGGCAACAACGCCTACGGCGTCGCCGCGGCGTCGCAGACCTACTTCGGCGTGCCCGCCCTGAAGCTCAACGTCGCGCAGGCCGCCATGCTCGCCTCCATGGTCAACCAGCCGGGATTCTTCAGCCCGCACCCGAGTGCCGGGGATGGCTACACGGCCCTGGTGGCGCGCTGGCATTACGTGCTCAACAACATGGTCAGGGATGGCGACCTGACCCAGGCCCAGGCCGACGCGCAGGTGTTCCCGAAGGTGCAGACGGACAATCCGCTGCTCACCAGCTTCACCGGGTTCAGGGGCTACATCATGCAGGCCGTGGAGAACGAGCTTGAGAACACCTACGGCTTCACCCAGCAGGAGATCGACAGCCGCGGCCTGAAGATCGTGACCACGTTCAACATGCCCATGATGAACCGGCTGTACCGGGCGGTGAACCAGAACCTGGCGCAGATGAAGGCCGACGGGGCCCGGCTGCCGGCCTACGCGCACGTGGGCGCGCTGCTCGAGCAGCCGGGCACCGGGAAGATCCTGGCCATGTACGGCGGGCCGGGCTTCGACGCGGCGCACTGCGCCAGGATCAACTGCCAGTACAACATGGCCATGCAGAGCCGGGACCAGGTCGGGTCCTCGTTCAAGCCCTACGTGCTCGCTACCGCCGTGAAAGAGGGCATGAACGTGCAGGACAGCGTCCTCAACGGCATCGAGCCGATGTGCGTGCCCCCCGACTCCCAGCCGGGGACGCTGTCGACGAAGACGACCAACTGCCCCGCGAGCTGGTTCCCGGTCAACATCCCGGGCGAGAACTCGGGCCCGCTGAACGTGACCCAGGCCGCGGCGGAGTCGTCCGACCCGGCCTTCGAGGATCTCATCCACCGGGCGGGCACGCAGAAAACGATCAACCTGGCCAAGGCGTTCGGCGTCAACACGGCCGCGTCCGGCCTGCAGGCCAAGGTGGGCCAGGTCGGGCTGGCGCTGGGCATCGCCTCGCTCACCGTGGAGGAGCAGGCGACCACCTTCGCCACGCTCGCCGCCGGCGGGGAGTACGTCACGCCGCACGTGATCGCAAAGATCACCCGGGCCAACGGCAGCGTTGTCCCGCTGAAGATCACGCGCCGCCAGGTGCTCACCCCGGCTCAGGCGGCCGATGTTGACGCCGCGCTGTCCGCCGACACCTCTCCCGGGGGGACGGCATTCCCGAATGGGGTGCTGACTCCCGAGCGGCCGACCATCGGCAAGACCGGCACCACCGATGTGGCCCAGTCGGCGTTCTTCATCGGGGCGATCCCGCAGTACTCGCTCGCGGTGGGGATGTTCACGAACAGCCAGAACGGAAAGCCAGGCGGCCAGACTCTGGACGGCCTGCCCTCGGTCAACGGGGTGGGCGGCGGATTCGGCGGCGCCTGGCCGACGACCATCTGGCGCACGTTCATGCAGAACGAGTTCGGTGGGCTGCCGATCATGCCGCTGCCGACACCGGACTTCGTGGGCTTCAGCAAGTGGGTCCAGGTTCCGGCGCAGCCGAAGCCGAAGCCGAAGCCGAACCAGAATCAGCAGCAGTGCCGTCAGGGTCAGAAGCGCCGGTTCGGGCAGCCGTGCCCGACGGGCAACACGCCGCTACCCGTCCAGACGCCGCCCGGGGTGCCGTTCCCGTCGCCCACGCCGCCCACCGCGTCGCCCACGCTGTTCGCGCGCCGGGCCTGACCGTGCGGCCGGACCATCTGACGGCGGCTGACACTGGCCCAGGTCAGGGGCCAGTAGCCGCCCGGGCGAGCACCTCGCCGGTTCCGGGCGGCTAGCCGGCCAGCTGGCCGCGCAGCCAGCGGATGTCGACCGCCGGGTCCGGCGTCTCGCCCACGACAGGGGCCCCGGCCGCGCGGACGACGTCGACGATGAGCGCCGGGTCAATCGTTCCTGACTCGAGGGGAGCGTGCCGGTCCCGGCCCGACGCGAACTCGTCCCGGGAGTTGTTTCCGTGCACCAGGTCGATCCGGCCCGTGATCGCCTTGAGCCGGTCGACGACCGTGTCCAGCTCCTCGCCCGCGGAGTAGGCGTGGCAGGTGTCCAGGCAGAACCCGACCTCACCGCCGCCCTCGGCGGCATCCGCGACTACCTCCCAGAGCCGGGCTATCGCGTCGAAGCTCCGGGCCATCGCGCCGTCGCCCCCCGCGGTGTTCTCGATCAGCATCGGCAGCGGCCGTTCGATCCGCTCCACGGCCTTGCGCCAGCTGTCGTACCCCTCCTCGGGGTCCACTCCCGCGGTCACGTGACCGCCGTGCACGATCAGGGCCTTGGCGCCGATCGACGCGGCGGCGGTCAGCTGCTGCTCCAGCAGCTTCCGGCTGGGAATCCTGATCCGGTTGTTGGGCGAGGCGACGTTGATCACGTAAGGCGCGTGAATGTACGCATCCACGCCCGCGGCGGCGAAGGCCGCGCGGACTTCGGCGGGCTCGCCGGGGAAGCTGGGGGCTTTCCAGCCCTGCGGGTCGCCCAGGAAGAACTGGACAACCTCGGCGTCGGCGGCCTGCGCCCCGGCCAGCGGGTCGCCGTCATGGAGATGGGCTCCGATGCGAACCATGCCCCCGAGCCTAGTAGCCCCCAGTGTCAAAAGCCGCGCCGCCAGTCAGTCGGCGCGGGGGCACGCGGGGGTCCGTGGGTCATCCCTCGTGCCAGCCCGGCGGAGCCGGGGCCAGCCGCGACGGCCGGCCAGCGGTCGGCCCGAGCGGATGGCACGCGGGGGGTCCTGGGGGGTCGGCCCCCCCGGGCTAACACAACTCAGCCAAATCCGCCGTGCGCGATGCCCAGGCCAAGCCCGACGAACGAGGCGATGATGCCGCCCATGATGAAGACCCGCTGCTCCCTGGTGTTGGAGACCATCTGGGCGTACAGGCCGACGGCAAACCCCGCCATGCCGACCACCGTGGCCACCAGATGATCGCGCACGATCAGGCCGGTCGCGAACGCCACGATGCCAGCGACGAAGGTGAAGGCGGTGAGGGTGTTCTCCACCGGATGCCGCTGGCCGTCACTGTTCAGCGTGACGCGCGGCAGGCGGGAGCGGGCCTGGGCCTTCGTGGCCTGGGGCATGGCATCGACCCCCTTGACTGCCTTCCGGATGCTCTTGTCAACAGATTCTGTTCCCGCGCCGGGCGGGCCGGAATCGCACGGCCACACCCGATCGTGATCAGCCTAGCGGCCGGGAGCCGGCGCGTGCTTTGCGTTCCGAATGCATCGTGGTGAACTCCAGCCGGATCTGTCCTTGCCTGCTGGTAAGCTGGCCCGGCCGCGCAGGGCCGCCACGGTAGGAGCAAGCACAGCGGCGGCGGCGCGCGGCTCCTCCTGTCACGGAGAGACCGTGACCGCGTCAGTCCAGAGGAGGCAGGGTAAGCGCATGCGCCACTACGAGATGATGATCATCCTTGATCCCTCGCTTGAGGAGCGCACCGTCCAGCCGTCGCTCGAGCAGTTCCTGAATGTCGTCACGACCGGGGGCGGCTCCGTGGACAAGGTCGACGTCTGGGGGAGGCGGCGGCTCGCGTACGAGATCGACAAAAAGTCAGAGGGTATCTATACCGTTGTAGACATGACTGCAGAGCCGGACACGGTCAAGGAACTCGACCGCCAGCTCAACCTCAATGAGGCGGTCCTGCGAACGAAGATCATCCGACCAGACCAGAGATGAACGCAACGGCCGGGGCCGATCCCGACCTGATACCACCCGAGCGACCGGGAGGACCCCGATGGCAGGCGACACCCAGATAACCATCGCCGGCAACCTCGTCGACGATCCACAGCTCCGCTACACCCCGACCGGCCAGGCGGTGGCCAATTTCCGCGTGGCCTCCACCCCGCGGTTCCGCGACAACGCCACCGGCGAGTGGAAGGACGGCGACTCGCTGTTCCTGTCCTGCAACGTGTGGCGGCAGGCGGCCGAGAACGTCGCCGAGTCGCTGCAGCGCGGGATGCGGGTCATCGTGCAGGGCAGGCTCCGCCAGCGGTCCTACGAGACCAAGGAAGGCGAGAAGCGCACGGTCTACGAGATCGAGGTGGATGAGGTCGGCCCGTCGCTGCGCAACGCGTCGGCCAAGGTCACCAAGTCCAGCCGGTCCACCGGCGGCAGCGGCTTCGGCGGCGGCCAGTCCGGAGGCGGCGGCCAGTCCGGGTATGGTGGAGGCGGCAGCCGCCCGGCCGAGGACCCGTGGGCATCCGATGCCGCCGGTGGCGGCGAAGGCTTCTCGGACGAGCCGCCATTCTGACCCCCCTGCTAGTTACAACTAACACCGACCATCCCCGCCGCGCGCGGGGCTCTGCCAAGGAGCACCACGATGGCCAAACCACCGATTCGCAAGCCAAAGAAGAAGGTCTGCCTGTTCTGCCAGGAGAAGATCGCCCGCGTGGACTACAAGGACACCGGGCTGCTGCGGAAGTTCATCTCCGACCGCGGCAAGATCCGGGCCCGGCGGGTTTCCGGCAACTGCACGCAGCACCAGCGCGACGTCGCCACCGCGATCAAGAACGCGCGCGAGATGGCGCTGCTGCCGTACACGAGCACCGCACGATAAGCCGAGGGAGGCGACACACCGATGAGCGGTACGCCGATGAAGCTCATCCTGACCCAGGAGGTCACCGGCCTGGGCGCCCCCGGCGACGTGGTCGAGGTAGCCGGCGGTTACGGCCGCAACTACCTGGTGCCGAGAGGGCTCGCCATGCGCTGGACCCGCGGCGCGGAGAAGCAGATCGAGCTGATCCAGCGGGCCAGGTCCGCCCGTGAGATCAGGGGCCTCGACGACGCCAAGGTCGCCGCCGGCAGGCTCGCGTCGCTGCGGGTGCGGCTGGAGACCCGCGCGGGCGGCGGCGGCAGGCTGTTCGGCTCGGTGTCGCCTGCTGACATCGCGGCCGCCGTGAAGGCCGCAGGCGGGCCCGAGCTTGACCGGCGCAGGATCGAGATCAAGAACCCCATCAAGACCATAGGTGCGCACCAGGTGACGGTCCAGCTGCACCCCGAGGTCACCGCCACCCTGGACGTCGAGGTCACCGGCGCCTGATCTGCGGCTCGCGCGCGGCGCGGCCGGTCTCACTGCGGTGCAGGCTCGTTGCCGTTGACGCGCCTTTCATGATCTGGGAGCGTGACCCGCCATCGTTGCGGGTGACTTACCCAGATCATGAAACTGCCCACCAGGCGCTGCGGCTCACTCAGTCCCGAGGTAGCCGGGCAGCCGCTTCGCCAGCTCGGGGTCGGCGTCGGCGACCATCGCCCAGATCTCGGCTAGGCGGCGGGCCACTTCGCCGGCCGCCGCGCCCCTTTCGCCCGCCGCCGCGCCCCGGTCACCAGCCGCGGTGGTCTCGCCGGATCGGTTTGGGTCGGCGGATCGGCTCGCCCCCGCGGATTCTGCGGCCTCGCATGAGCCTGCCGTCGGCGTGGCCTCAGCAGACTCGCTGGTCCCCGGTCTCTTCCCCGCTTCCTGGCCCGAGTGGTCGGCCAGCTCCTCGATAGCTCTGCAAATCCGGGCGAGGCGCGCACCCGTAGTCGAACACATGCTCGAACCTTAGAGGGTCCGTCAGACGGTCGTCCGCCAAACGGTCGGATCCTTCCGCAGCCCGCAGCGGGCCGCTAGGGACTTCGCATGTAACGTCGGACGTGAAATTCCCAATGTGGATAACTTCCGGCCATTGTGGACGGGCTTCCGGCGCGGGACTTTTTCTTGCACACAACCAGTGGACGGCAAAGCCCCAGGCAGGAAGGGTTCAGCGGCAAGTCGGAACGTAATATCCACAGTGCTATCCCCATGCTGCGCACAGAGATGGCGGCGTGTCTGCACAGGCTATCCACAGGCCTGTGCACAGCAGGGCTGGACGTTGGCGGGCGCTGCGGCAAGACTGTCCGAGCCATCCGATAGAACGGATTCAATGGCCGCACGGGGCAGCCGCGGAATACGCGGCACTGGGGGAGGTGGCATCGGGTGAGCGTCACGGAGATCGCACCGCGGGGCGGGGAATTCGAGCGGACGCCTCCGCACGACCTCGCCGCGGAGCAGTGCGTCCTCGGCGGGATGCTGATGTCCAAGGACGCGATCTCCGACGTGCTCGAGGTGATCCGGCCTGCCGATCACTACCGGCCCGCGCATCAGCTCGTGCACGAGGTCATCCTCGACCTGTACAGCCGCGGCGAGCCCGCCGACGCCGTCACCGTGGCGAACGAGCTGACCAAGCGGGGCGAGATCGCGCGGGTGGGCGGGGCGCCGTACTTGCACACCCTCATCGCCTGCGTGCCCACCGCCGCGAACGCAGGCTACTACGCCCGCATCGTGCGGGAGCGGGCGATCCTGCGCCGCCTGGTAGAGGCTGGCACCCGCATTGTCCAGCTCGGATACTCCGGCGACGGGGACGCCGACGAGATCGTCGACCGGGCCGAAGCGGAGGTGTACGGGGTCACTGACCGGCGGGTGAGCGAGGACTACCGGCCGCTCTCCGAGATCATGCCGGGCGCCCTGAACGAGATCGAGGCCATCGGCAGCCGGGGCGGCGCGCTGACCGGGGTGCCCACCGGGTTCGCCGATCTCGATGCGCTCACCAACGGCCTCCACCCCGGCCAGATGGTAGTCATTGCCGCTCGACCTGCCCTCGGTAAGGCGGTGGCACTTGACGCTCCACTGCCCACACCGGTGGGCTGGACGACGATGGGCGAGGTTCGGGTCGGTGACTGGCTGCTGGGCGCCGACGGGAAGCCCACCAGGGTGGTGGCCGCCACCGACGTGATGGAGGGGCGGCCTTGCTACGAGATGGAGTTCGACGACGGGACGGTGATCGTCGCCGATGCTCAGCATCAATGGCGGACAGACACCCGCGCCGCCAGGCGGCAGAGGGCTGAGACGCGTACCTCCTGGTACTGGCCGGATTCGTCGCGACGTCGGCTGCTCAGCACCTGGAAAGCCGCGCTCAGCGAGCCCGACCGCCCCGTCACGGCCCGGGAGATCCTGGCTGCTACCGGGCCGGAGTTCCGCACGATCATGCATACTGCCGGGCGTGGCGTCGGCCTGGCGTCCGAGAGGATTCTCGTCGAGGCCGTCGGCGCGCAGCGCTCCTACCGCTGGCATGCTCCCGCCTATGCCTCGCGTCATTCGCTGCTCACCAGAATGGTGCATATGGCGGAGCGGCCCAAAAATGCCTCAACCACTGCCGTACACGATCCTATTGTCACGACGGAGCAGATCGCGGCGACCCTAAGAGTTGACAGCGATATGCGCCCTAATCATTCGGTCGCCACAGCGCTTCCGCTCTGCCTGCCGGACGCCGACCTGCCGCTACCACCGTACGTGCTCGGCGTGTGGTTGGGTGATGGAAGCAGCTCCAGCGCAGAATTCACATCCGCGGACCCCGAGATAGCCATGCTCGTGGAAGGCCAGGGCCTCGAAGCACCGAAGCTAGTGAAACGCCTTCAGTACGCCCTGCGGTTTCCCCGCACAAGGCCCTCTACGACTTCCCGGACCTGCCTGGTCTGCGGCAACCAATTCAGCCCCGCAATGCCTGAGATCATAACGTGCGGTCGAGCGTGCAGCCGCAAAGCGTTCGCTGCCGGTCACCGGCGACAGCGACCCGCCTGTGTGCGGTGCGGGAGGCCTTTTAGCGGCAGCACCTCCGGAGCCGGAATGTGCCAGGCTTGCCTTAAGGCTCATGGGTCTGTAAGGGCCATCCTTCGCGGCCTCGGAGTGCTCGGTAATAAGCACATCCCGGCGCAGTATCTGCGTGCCTCGGAGCCGCAGCGTCGCGCCTTGCTGGCCGGGCTGCTCGATACCGATGGCACGGTCGGCCGGACCGGCTCGGTTCATTTCGCCGTCACGTCCCGGCGGCTCGCGGAGGATTTTCGTGAGCTTGTGCACAGCCTTGGTTACCGGTGTGGCTGGAGCCAGAAGCGCGTTCGCGGCCGGACGCCGGACTCATCGGTTGCCTATACGGTCACTTTCACTACCAGCGACGATGTGTTCTGGCTGGAACGCAAGCGGATTATGCACAAAGAGCGGCGGCCGCGGCGCACGACGCCACGGACGCGACAGCGATTCATTACGGCAGTACGGCCAATACCGAGCGTGCCAGTCCGTTGTGTCCAGGTCGACAATTCCGATCAGATGTACTTGGTCGGGCGGGCAATGATCCCGACCCACAACTCGACGCTGGCATTGGACCTCGCCCGGGCGGCGTCGGTGAAGGCAGGGCTCACATCGGTGATCTTCAGCCTGGAGATGAGCCGC
>Ga0137385_10002368_pt1 | contig 16061 bp, 20 predicted proteins | sample SagtaG_FD_104921 | JGI IMG/M metagenome (GOLD analysis project Ga0137385, IMG submission 104921) | Vadose zone soil microbial communities from Sagehorn Ranch, Mendocino, California, USA - Sage2_R_80_16 metaG | ecosystem: Environmental > Terrestrial > Soil > Vadose zone | place: USA: California...
CTGAGCGCTGAGCCTGAAAGCATGCCATCTGCACTTGTCTTGATTGCTAATGGGACAGAAGAGATGGAGTTGTCAGTTGACCATATCAGATCGACGTTATTCGCTGATTTAAACCTCGTCCATCAGCACTATCGTGTATGATACCCTGATACGCGCAGGGGTACAGTGCACGTCCGCTCTCATCGCCCCGTCTGACCAGTCCGGAAACGACCAACCTCAACCGGCTACCGCTCAGTGTTCTCGTGGAATCCGCATTGTGCCCGACGTTTTGCAGTCTCAGCTTAGCGCGTCCAGTGCGGTATGTCTCCTCTCATATTGTGAACGACGTCTCTCGGGATATTGGTATTTAACGTAACGCGGTGGTTGCTTAAGGGAGAATATGACGCGATTATCGTTCCTGGCGGGGCGAAGGGTGCCGAGACCATGTCTCAATCTCCCCTCGTCCAATCCTTGATCAAAGGCTTCTATGAGCAGGGGAAATACGTAGGGATGATCTGCGCCGGTACGACCCTGATGAGATCATGGGGATGGGTGGCCTTATCAGAGCTTCGAAACAGGTAGCCTTGCCGCGAAAACCTCTCAGCTGCCACGTCAGCCCTTGACGTCTCATCCGTCAGTCAAGAAGGAACTCGATAAAGGTATATCTGCCGTAATCTACGTGGATGCTCATTGCATGGCCTCCGATAGACTTCGACTATCGCGAAGATCCAGTGGTGATCTCCGGGAAGCTGATCACAAGGTACTTAGCACTTCACTTCGCTGACAGCGTCACTGTGCGCTGACAAACTTGAACGTCTCCTTCCAGCCGTGGACCAGGCAGGTCTACCGGTTCTTATCAAGGTGTTTCAGGCTGAGCCATTCTGACTTGACTAGGGACCGCTTTTCCTTTTGCATTCGCACTTGTCGAAGGCCTCTGTGGAGCACAGAAGCGTTTGGAAGTTGTGAACCCTATGGTTTTCCCTTCCGGAAACCCGTTGTAGGATGTTAAGATTTTTTCCCCAGTTCGTCCAAAGTTGTATGTTACAGTGAGGAGCTGGTTCGGGTGGCCTACGGGCCTGCGAGCTCCTAAGCAGAAACAAAAACACGTAGTTCATTGAGAGAAAAAGGTTTCCCGATGACCACCGCAGGGGTCGAACCTGCAATCTCCTGATTTCGACAAATCGTAGTCAGACGCGATGCCATTTCGCCAGGCGGCCCATTGTGAAATTGGCATTCTTCACACATGATATCTGCAGAGCGGCTTTGTGACTTTACATCAGCAGCGCCACTGGTCCTGAACCTCATCCCATCGCTAAGGCCATCGCGGCGGACGACCGAAACAACAATGCCAGGTGCGGGTGGGCCATCCGGGCAACATGCCCACGATTGGGAGTGCTCCTGTCTTCTACAAAATCCCATTCTCGGATGATCTCGTCAACGCTATCATAATTGACCAATTTCCTTCGTCCCCCACAGTTGTTGAAAAGTATGTCCCTCCCGTTCCCAACCGCCTCGACTATTTCTCTCGCGGCATGAAGCATCTGGATCATCGCCGTATCATCGAAGATCATCGAGGCTTTTAAAGCATTCGTGAGTAATTAGCTTGTTGCCCCTTCTCTCATTCTCTATACCTTTTGAGTCACTAGGTTGTACCCAACTAAAGCACATCGATGAGACGCAGGATGACTGAGCAACTCGCAGCTGCTCGAGTAGTTACAAGGTACTCGTTTCTGAATTGTCCCGTGCCATGTGGCTCTTCCATTATAATTGGGTTAGGTGCGGGTTATAGGCATCACCGCCGTGGGTTCGTTCGCTGTGGTCTGTTGCGCAGCCCTTTCTACTATCACCACCACAGCGAATTGGTTAAGGTCTTCATCGCGTCGGCGCAGACTCAGTGAGGTGAAATACAGTCGAGGCCGAGTCCACCTCTAGTCTACAACTCCATCTTCTCTTCCCACCCTGGGTTCTTTTGCAGTAAAACGAACCCCTCCAACACGCTCGCGAACGGAATATATTCTTCCGTTGCAAGCTCCGCACGTTCTGTCGTGGCCACTCGTACGGGTGTTTGGTACGTTTGGAAACCAGAGATGGTGCGCGGCTTCCCCGCTTGACCTACGACATCGACAGCCTAAGAGTGGGTATGATAGTTAGAAGTATCCTAACTGGGTCGGTTGAGACTTACTGTGCCAACTCGGACGGTGACGGGCTTGGGTTCAAGATCATCGTCAAGGGTGATCAGGAATCGGGGGTACATAGCTGGAACAAGGAAATAAAGCATCCAATGGTACTTATCCAATATGACTATGGTAGAAGCAACGTTGATTCTCTGCACCTGAACTGATTAAGTGAGCACTCACAGGCTTTCGCGTCCGTGAACGCTGTGAGTGTTGCAAGTAAACCAGCGATCGCGGTTTTGCTCAGAGTGGTCCGATCAAGGTAGAATGGGTTGATGCCAATTGTACCTTTGCCCATGTGTACAAGACCCTGGGCGATCCGCACCATGAAGAGGCAATCGGGTTCCTTGTGGTAGTAACCCGCGAGTTGTCGTAACATCTGGGCAAGGCGAGCGTTATTCGTCCCTGCCCCGACGAGACCCATGGCAAATATCGCGTTAAGGGCAACAGCGAGATCATTATCGTGACTATACTTCGAAAGAGTATCGAGGATAGGAAGCTGAGGGTTTGAAGCGGAGACAAGACCGAGTGCTAAGGGCACACTCTTACGAATGACGGGATCACCATAGTGCATCTACGGTGGGTTTTGTTAAACGGTTGGACTTAAGGAATAGAATAGTACACACTAAATGGTTGAACTGTCGGAGAGACATCTCCGCACCAATATCCTCGCCCATAGCCACGAGTGCAATCCCGAGTACTGCGAATGCTTGGAACATGTCGTCTTGCTTGGTTTCCGCCTTTTTATCGCCTTCCTGCTCTGAATCCGCAACAGCATCTTTGGCATTGAGGTGTTCGCCGCACTGCTGCAGCATTGCCTGCACACGCAGAACATTGCCAGTCCCAGCGAAAGCACACATTTCAACAAGAACCTGAATCTGTTTTGATGATTGATGAGGAATCGCTTTCAGTGTTTCGATTGTCGCATCGTACGAATCGCTCGCTTGTACACCTATTGACAAAAGTTTAGCCCATTGCGGCAGAAATTTGGGGCGTGACTGACCGACATAAAGCAGTGCGAGGCCCAACCCCAAAAAGCGCGTCCATTTCTCATCAAGCGCACGATCCTCCCTTTCCATCAAAGTCTGGAGGATAACACCCGCAGCTTCACCGTTTTCGCTCCCAACGAAGATAAGACCAACGGCGAGCGCGGCGAGTGCAACGATCTCCATGCTTATCTCGTCATCAGATACGAGAGGAAGTAACATGAAAAGGATATCCTCGCGGTGAGAACCAGCGTAGGCAAAACCGAGGCCAATGATAGCAGATGTCCGCAGTGGAATGGACTTATTGACTATGTGATCGCCGAGAAGTGCTAACACAGCGTCGGCTTCGGAACGGACGCCAGTGTTAAGGATACCGGTGGCGAGAAAAGCACCGGCCTGCGAGTCGCGAGTTAGGAGGGGAGATCGAGTATTAAATGTGAATGCAAGCCTTGATATACTCCTCGGAAGAGTAAGTGTATTTGTCTACATGGCTCAGACCTATTTCGGTATCCCACAATAAGCTGAGACCAAGGCTTGCAGCCGCAGACAACATTCCTGTTAGCAAAGTGTCAAGTCACCCATTTCGTATAAATGTCGGCAATGGATTCCTTACCGTGATCTTTATTCTTATAAATCCAACTGTTACCCTCTTCCGCCTCAACCATGAGCTTGTCATTTCCGAACCCTGCATTGACGAATGCGTTGACGAAGGTGCCAGCTAAATTACCCCGTGCCGAGTCAACGCTCGCAGTCGATGATCCTTATAAGGAAACTGTAAGCCATGCCTGATAGGATAACATTAAACATACGCGAAGTCTCTAAGTGGGATTTATAAACGTCCTCCAAGCTTTTCGGGTCCAAAACGCCAAGTTCCTTTCCGAACTGCTTAAAATGGGTGCTCAGGCGCGAGTTAAATAAGATCTCTTGCAAATCTTCAGGTAACTCCTCCAGCGTCTCGTCCCCGTCGTCATCGGTTGTTGAGTTTTGTAGCCAATGATATGGAATTTGCGCCCGGGCGAGGATAAAGGCAAGTTGACGTTTCATCTGCCTGTATAATCGTCAATAGTGGGGTGCTTGTCTCACTTCATGTACGCTTACGAATTGCCAGGAGTATGGAAGTCCTTCCGGATGAGTTCTGAGTCATTGAGCCGGATAGCCAACGAAAGCGCCTCAGGGAACCGTTGATGCTTCTCGTAGATCATATGTGCCGTCTTCAAGAACGCTATGTCGTCCTGTGGAGGAAGCAGGTTCACACATCTGGCATAGCCAATCAGAAGTATAGATACCGGGATGCAAGGAGGAGTTACCTACGCAATCATATAGGCGGCAACACGATTGAAAGTGTTTGCGTCCACGAGGTCGACAATCCGATCTATGATTTCCATCTCTTCCAGAAGATCGACTGCGTCCGGCTCCGCATTGTGCTTGAGTAAAAACTTTGCGCATACCAGCGCAAGATTGTGGAGGTCCTCTAATGTTCCGACAGAAAGCGGTATTTGAGGCGTTACCTTTTTGCCCTTCTCTTCGTCTGTCGCGCTGACCTCGGACCCGGCAACATCTGGCTGTGTCGCAGGTTTCGTTACCTCTGCCTGCTCGCGAAGATTGTACTCTTCGCCGAGTTCAGCAGCCAGATGTCGGACGTACTCGTGCCCCCAGTCCCCAGGGTCTGCGAGCGGAGATGTTGGAGGGCGCATAGAGGCTGCAAGCAGGCGGTAGCGTAGTGTGCCACGAGGTTCGGTATCAGAGTAAGTCATAGCAAGCACTGAAAGTATATCCGCAAAGAGGCTCTGTTCACCGGCGATTGGGGTCAGTCATTCAATCACTGGTAACACTGAATGGGGACCTTGTCTTCTGAAGAGGGCCAAAGCTCGTATAGACGTTGTAGTTCAGGATAATGAGGTCGAAGAAACTTCAAAGGCTTCGGAACAGAGGTCATGGATGATGTAGATGTCCGTATAAGGGTTCGAAGTGTCTCAAGGGCAGGACGGTATAAGGTGGTATCTGGTTCCTGTCGGGTACTCAGTCGAGTGGCCCAGAATGTGAGAGATGGTGCACACTTTCAGCCGTTCCACCAGCATTTCCAGTTCCCCTCGAAGTTGTAGATCCTCTTCAGACTAAATCATATTAACACAGCGGTCGTGTTAGGCAAGTCTGCGACATACCAACTCCTCCCCTTCTTTCTCATCGGGCTTCTTCTTGGAAACAGCACCGTTCTTCTCATGATCTTCTTTCTTTTTTGGGTCTCTCGACGGGACGGCGATGGCTGCTTTGGTAGGTTCGGGCATAGTGAATGAACGGATAAGGATAAGTGAACGCGCGTCCGAGTCCGTGTCGAATCGCCCGGCGGAGCGCGACGCGCAAGTCCCCGTGACAGTCCCGTGACGTTGTCACTCCGGGTCACAGATCTAGACAAAGTCGATCATTACATAACAAACATTTGGTCGTCACATCAGTGGCGTAACAGATCAACAGCAACGAAGAACCATCCCGTATCACTCGTTCTCTGCTCTCCGCAACAACCGGTACTCTTACCAACGCGCTCATGCGCTGACTCAATTTTTTTTTCTCACTCCTTCAAGCTGCTTGGCCGCATCTCTTCCTACCCAACATGGCTATGGCTTGCCCAGTTTCTCCAGTACCAGAGAGTGTTTGTGACGTTCTGAGGCAGGCAACCTCTCCACCTTCCTCTCCACCCGTCTCCCCACCCGGTCTTCTTCAGTCATCGTCTTCTTCCACAGCTGGTCCTCCCAGCAATGAACCCCAGCTTTCTCCTCACACCCCACCACGCGGGCGATCACGATACCCCGGTCTTGCTCATGGTGGGCCGCGGGTTCCTCTGCATCGTCGTGGGACTTCAAAGACATATGAACGCCTTGAAGACCTTCTTCAAGAAGCGGGGTATAAAGAGACACGTGTTTTTACTCCTGAGACTGAGCGGCACCGAGAACACGAGCGGGGGCAGGGAGAAAGACGACAGATGGATGGCCGGGTAAGGAGCGGCCTGGATACAGTGGTTGGATTTCTGGCGGGACTCGTGTTGGGACAGGCCGACACTCAGCGCGTGGACTCTCAAAACGAACAAATGGTGCGGGCTTCTCCCTCGGCTCGTCAACCAAGGCCTCCACCAAGCAACGGTGAGTCTTGCGATAGTCTGCATGGAGTATGTGGAGCCCTCATTCTGCTCATCCCTCCAGGCCCAACCACTACAGCTTCGTTATTACAAACCCGAGGGCCCCCTCGCCAATCACTCAGATCTGATGGCGTAACCTACAACGAGCGCTCATCGACCGTGCACCCATCTCCAGCCCGAGCTTATCTGCGACATATAGCCTCTGCCCCCAATATTCCGCGACGTAGACTTCCGGGGGGACATGCGCCTCCGCCAGTGGTAAAGAAGAGTACCACTAGCCTGAAAGATGGCCTCCATGCGCAAGGTTCACCTCCTCCGATGCCACCCTCGTGGCTCGAGACCGTTACACGCACCGTTTTGGGTTTCCATGGTGCGCACACACGGCGCAATGACACTGCCCGCCCCCCAAGGCAATCCAGATTTGAGCCTCCCAGCCATCCCGCGAGCCGTTCCAGTACAGTTCGCGGGTATGGACGATCGACTCGCAAGCGCCAAGCTGCTGTATTGGGAGATACCGCTGCTAGACAGCGAGGTCGGTCGACACCGTCACTGCTGACGGGCCCGGTCTTATTGCAACCCCCAACTATGCTAGCTACGCGTTCACAGGCTTCCCTTGGAGAGGTGATAAAGATGAACGTCGTATGCCGCTCCGCCCCTGCATCGCGTTCTTCATCTGTAGCTCGGCGCAAGCCTAGAGACGAATCGCCCGCGGCTGCTAGTCTCGGAATCCTTTCCAGTGGAAGCGTCCGAGGAAAGAGCAAGGCCCTGCAATCAACAAGCAAAAAATTTCGACGCAAGACGGGGGGAAATCACGCGGATTATGGGCCAAGCCTGAGAGTTCGGGTCGAAGACGATGGTTCTATTTTTCACATAGCGGGAGAAAGAGAGAACTACGATTCATCTTCAGAAGATGAAGACGAAGATGAGGTGGACTTGTCAAAACTCCTTGTACATCCAAGAAGGCAGCAGTCGATCAAGTCGTTGCGGCATCAATTGTCTAAGTCACACTGCAGGGATAATAATGCTTCTGGCATAGCCGGTACCTGGACTGTACGTGGCGATGACGATTCTGCGCTGACACCCGACGGTAAAGGTCGAATAAGAAGAGGATCCGTCAATGATGGCGATTGGGGTGCCCTGGTTTCCCCGGGTTCCTACCGCGACAGCCGAACTTCCCACCGACGCAGGGAAATTCCTGTTTCTTGGACACAGCAAGGTGGCGGTTCCGGAGATAATTTACCAGGGCCCCCTCGTCATCGTGAGCGTTAGTCTTTGGAGTTCCGTTCTTTCGCGTACCTTCCTATCGTTTTTCCTTGCGCGCCATACTACCTTGCCTTGTCGGTGGCGGACAGCTTTATCTAGGGCACCCATAATTTCTCATAGCAGCAAATGCAGAGATTGATGCAGACCTGCTCCTCGCGTATGACTTCCTCATCTTATCGCCGTTATATAATACCTTCGGTTCTGTATATCTCAGAGACGATATAATACAGTACGATAATATTAGGTATCTACGTTAGTTCGTTCTTTACTGGTCTGCTGGATTCTATGACCTTCTAATTAATACTCTGCCTCGCTTCTTCGTGAACTATCTATGCTCATCACCTATGTCCCTCATTCCACGTGATCGCGTTCTGACGCGTCCTAAAAAGGCAGATTCTCACGCCTGAGCTAAGTTGTTTCCCTTTCCCTTTCCCTCTTCTTTCGTCCTGGTACAACACATTCACTGACACCCGTCTTTTTCCTTTCCCCCTGGCTGCATCCTTTTCCTTTACCGTCACAATTCTGATGTCATCATCAAACAATCGTTTCCCTGCATCTGGCGTTCCCGTCTCAGCACCAACAACCCCAGCATATACTACTCTTTCTCATAAACCGAGCAGCGAAGGACCACCTCCAGTGACCCCCCAGCGTATCCCTAGGGCACAGCGTCACCACCACCAACTTCAAAACTATTTCAGATCACCTCTGACACCTGCGAGTACCCTTTCAACCCCTTACACCCCTTTGAGTTTGCGCTCGTCCTGGTTCAGCGCGAATCAGTCAACCCAAACAACACCAGCCTCGGTGTCAAGTCTCAAGCGTTACAGTGTTACCGCATCACCCAAAATTGCCAGCTATGAAAACTCCATTGATGGTCAAGCCATGACCCGGACGGATGCGGAAGGTACCTGGCGCTCTCGTGCAAGCGAGAACGGGATTAGAGTGGGATCGAGAGACGACGACAGTCTCATGTGCAATGAAGGTATGCCATAATTGCCCTTCTTTGCATTTTCCGGTTTGATGATGATCGTGCATTTCATATAAGGTACGTATATGCGCCTGAATTTTTTATTCTGGTCACCCTAACCACTTCTGCGTCTTATTCGTATTCATGATCCGTGTACGTGTACATCACATCGTAGCAGATACTTGAACTCTGACCCTTTTGGTCGTTTAGATTTTCTTGATGGGGATGCAGATTGTAAGCGCTACACTGTTCCATCGCCATGGCGTTACTTAATGATCCGCAAATAAATTAATTCTTACCATGGATAGCTAGTACGGCCAATGCTACACTTATGATTATCTACGCTGACATTCCTCATCCAGTTCTCAGCGCCCCTCCTATCCTTATGCAAGGTCGCTCCCGTTCCCGAACCCAGACAGGTCAAGTTCCCTTCCTCTCTCCCCAACCTCCACCCCATACTCCCGCACGGCGCACCTTGGCCTCACTAAACACGCCTTCTCCTCGCGCTTCCAACGTCAACCTTCTGAAGATTAAGGGCTCGTTGACCGACCCCGCTCCCTCACGTCGCCGCTCTATGCTTGGACAGGTCTGTCCCTTACTTTAACGTATGCGCTTCGCTCTCAATCGCGTTGATAGACCGACCTATTCGACATCGATGAGAACAGCTATGTGCCATATCCGTCTTCCTTCTCCCATACAGAACCGCTTGCACTTCCTCTATGCCTCAACGACCCTTTTGATCACTCGGACGTATCGTTTAAGGCCATGGACTACCCCCACGCTACCCAAACGTCTGTGTACCGTAACCTGGAACCGCTGGCGCCGGAGTTATGCTGCTCTGTCTGTGGTAGCTTAGGTCCTTCCTTGGCGGAGCTTGAGCCCTGTTCGCATTTATTATGTTCGGCATGCCTCACCAGCGCTCTCAATATCGTCGGTGAGAAGGACATGGAGTGTGCAGTCTGCAAGACTGGAGTGGCCAACTTCCACTTGAGAAACACTGGGTCTAAGGGAAGCAGCATGCTGACACCTGCTGCACCTCGTGGTCGCCTCACACTTGCGGCGCTTGACGGCTCGAATAAGGACGATCTCGCAAATGATTTTCACTTCTTTGACCTGCAAGCTTCGTCAACGCCAAACCAGAGTGAGCGCCATCACGTGCAAGACGGTGAATTGCCAGTGCTACGCATTGACAACGTTCCTTGGGTGTGTTTTGATGTCCTCCTATGTCAGACACTCAGTTCTTACGCAGTGATGATCTTTATAGGACATCACCCCTCCTACGGTCGCCGCTTGGTTGAAGCATCCTGTCAAACGTGTGCACGTCCTCCTTGATCGGAAGGGGAAGACGCTTAGTCACGCGTATGTTGAGATGCCTAATGAGGAAACGGCCAGGGCTAGTCTCAGAACGGCTCAGAACTCTGTGCTCGGGAAGGGCAAACGAGCGCGCGGGGTCACCGTCACGCGCAGCAGCCAGGAAGAACTGATGAAAGCACTGTTTCCATCTTGGCAGGGTCCCTTCGACGGATGTCGGCCATCTCTGACAAGTCTCAGTAATGAACAAGTTGTTTCAGCCCTGGAGCACGGACTAGTATCAGAGGCGGAGCTAAAGGCGTTATTCCACCTGATACGATCACCTGATGTCAGTGTTGGCTTGGGTGGAGACGGATGGAACTGATTTATCGTATCTTCAGTCCCACTTCCTCAAGGTTCCTTCACTCCCATTTTACACTCTCATCAGCATGCTGTCCAAATTCCCAGCGGACGCCGACAGTAGACTCTTCTGGTCTGGAGCATCAAGAGACTTAACGTTTGGTAAGATAAATAGATTCTGACTCTCGAATGTCGTCCATAGATGCTAATAATGTCATCGCATAGACATCACGTATAGTATGCGTATTTGTTCATTTGTCCATTTTCCTTTACGATCGTATACCCCACAGCCGCAATTCAGGTTCTTACTTCTAATGACAAGAAACGCGTTATGAACACATCCGAACTTTTGGCACAATTGCTCAACGTTGCTGTCACATGCGATGGTGAGCCAACGTATCCGGCTCTGTAGACCAACTTAGCTGATCATTCCTGTCTAAGTATTCACAACTGAGCAACGTCGCAAACTTTCCAACATTGTGGCTGGCCATCAGCCTTTTTTCTCTCATAGCCCGTCATCTTCCACCAGTGGACACAGCTCTCACCAGGAGCCTGGCACGCCAGACCATATGCTTGGTCAGAGTGTTCGGCTGACGTCGCTAGGCCCTTCGCGTGTACCAGCAAACGTCGAATATGGCGAGCTCGCGAATCAGTTTGGAGTCGAGCCCCGCCTTGTTGAGGCGCTCGTACAAAAGCTCTCGGGCATGTGCTGAGCTGTGCCCAAATGCTCTTTCCTTCCACCGCATAATGAACAATTGTTACAGTTCAACAATCCTCTTGTATCATCGGAATACTTCCCTGCATCATCGCAATCATGCTCTCGATACTCGCACGAATCCTTTTCATCATGGCATATGGCGTTCTTGGTCTCGATAGACTTCACAATTGTTTACGACTTCATGATACTGGTTTTGTCATGTCATGCTTACGTCTTTTTGTCCGTGCATTATTCGTATTGCTCTGCCATTACTGCTTTCTAGCATTGCAATGTTATCCAGCTTGTGGGCCCTGTGCCATCGCTTTTTTTGTAACGTTGATCGTGTATCGTATCGACCCAACAGTAGATGGCAACAATCACCGACGACAACGATCGATCATGTGGATCGCTCACTCACACATACCTCACGTGATCATTCTTGAACTCATAACTGGTCGTCGTCGCGTCTTGCTCGCTTTCGCTTTCTGGGCCTCTGGCCTCAGGCTTTCCTAGTGACCATTCTTCCCAACCAAGGCAGCCATCTAGTCATTTTCACATCTGCTGCACGTCATGAGCGAGTCGGGAATACAAATCACTATCCCAGGTCCTGCCATGTCCACTTAGCCAATGTCTGTCAAGCTGACTCTCGTATAGATCTCACTGATGATGATTTCAACCTGACACCGAACCCTTTTTCTCGTGCCCCTGGGGGTGCTTTTGGTTTTGGGGCGTTTGGCCACGGTCAAGAGTCTCCCACAGCAACGACGCCAACGACAATAGCACCAGAGCGCGGAGACCGACCGTATTTCCATTCCCGAGGCGATTCAGCTACTTCGGACGATTCCTTTCAGTCTTCGCGACCTACACGCAAAGCATCCATTCCTTTCGTACATTCATCTCACCCATCCATAGCTACGACCGGCAGCTCGCCTTTTTCCAAAAAGCCATCGTTTGCTTCCATTCGCAACGCGTTCAAAGGTGGTGTCAAGACAGCCGACCCTCCTCCGCTCCCTCCTCTAGATTACACCTCCTTGCCATTCAATCGATCGACTTCGTCACTAGGTCACGCACCTCAGACATTACGTCGAGGGCCGGAGAACCCAAGCCCACCCCATCCGAGGCCACCTACCCCTGGTTCCAGCGAGAGCAAACTTTCGAACCGCACCACACGTTCCAAGGGACATGCATCAGGTCGCTCCGGACACTCGCACACGGGTTCCCTCTTCCATAACTCAGACGTGGGGAGTGATCACGGACATGGCTTTAGCTTTCCGTCTTCCCCGCCCCCCCTTCCACCGATGCCCAATGGCTTCTTTTCTGGTTTGCCGCAAAGTGAAAGTCCGACATTCGAACCAGAGGAAGACAAAGTGGATGTTGACCCACGAACTCCAGCAGAATACGCGCTGCATGCCGTCTTCATGCGATTCGCCACCACAGCCGAGCATAAAATAACATCGTTCCTCAAACAGCCTCTTGTGAGTATTATTCTGAGGTCATTTGGAGCTCCGCTTTACCCCCACGCAAGGATCAGGAGCCATCTTTACCAGATTTTTTGGGTCCTGGTATTGACCCCAAATTCGATGACATCCTCCAAGCTCTAGGTCGCATAGGACAGAAGAACGCAAAACCCGTTATCGATAGCGTCAGGCGCTGGCGGCAGTCCCAGAGCAGCTCCCCTATCCCGCCAGATATCATCCGCCTCCAACTGGCCCAATCACCAGCGTCGTCTTCGAGAAGTAACCGGTCATATGACGCCTCCTCGATTCTCGGCGAACGGAAATCTCTTGCTGCCATATACGTCATGTGCCGTGCGCTCATTGTGGTAATACAGTCCTTGTCCAAGGATGCTCTGGGAGAGGGCATTGGATTCAATCTAGAAGAATCCACCTTTGAACAATTTCGCAGACCCGATCTGAAGTTACTATCCCAAAGTGCTAATCACAGAACAAATGCCGAATTGTATGCGACACTTCTGGGATATCTGGCCAATTCCAGGTTCATTACTGTTACCGACCGTTTTCTCGCCGAGCTGGAACGTGTGGCGTCAGGCCAGGTTGTTAAAGACGTGGACTCGAGGTATGAGAATCTTGTTAGAGGGTTAAAGCACATCCAAATCAAGGTCGAGTGATTGGCGTCCTCCAACCGGCCCGGACTTATGATATTATCTCAACTGCTAGGTTTGGCCCCCAGAATCCTTCGAAGAAGGCGCGGAGTTTATGGAGGCGCTGGCAAAGGCGTTTGAAAATGCCCATGGCTTCCGCTTCAAGCTCTCTTTTGCAGAGAGACTAGTTCAACTTCTACATCCCGTTGCCAAGGTTTCGTTCTCTTTTGGCTTTTGAATATCAGTCTCGCTGAATCGAATTGATTATTAGACCGCGCAAGCCGAAGTCAACCATCCACAATGGGCCAAAGCCGTCGAGATCATCCACCCCAAGGCTAAAGACTTATCCGGAAAGCTCCGTTACTGGCATGTGGCGTACGCTTTGGTGGTCGTTAGCCTTTGCGTGTCCCCAACAGACTACTTCCTGCGAAACTGGACGGCTTGCTTTGAGGCTGGCCTCAACAAGCTGAAGGTGACGCTCCTATATCATCTTGGCTCTCCAGCACCTTATCGGAATCGTTGCCTTCTCAGGAAAAAGCTTTCCGCATCCCCGTCATGAACGGAATGATGCGCCTTATCTGGACTTACATGTTCCGTTGCCGCGAATCGCTGTCGACTTCGACGTCGAAGATGGAGTCACTTCTCAAAAATTTCTTCCCTCCTAACCGACTCACTATCTTTCCCAACGAGGACCATCTAGAACCATTCATTTACATCGTTCACTTCCTCCATTCACGGCATTTTGATTTTGGGGCCGAGTTCGTCTTGAACTTTATGCAGGAGCAGGTTGTTTTAGCGCATCCGCCCAACATTACTGCTGTTCTTTCACCGGAAAGGCTGAGTATTGCTGTTCGTGCTGTCCTTCTAACCTTTCATCTCATGGAACGGGACGAACCTACCCCTGCTTGGCCATCCAGCACCGACTTTTCTGCTTCTCCCTCATGGCAGGATTACCCATCGTCATCTGACTTCATGCCCCCAACACTCCTGTCGAAGCCTGGTTCGCAAGAGTTTTTTGATCGATTTTGTGCTGTTTTGTGGCATGTCGCGTTGGCATGTGTGAAAGCTGCCGGGAATATGTCCGTCTTCGATGAGCAATGGGCCGTTCATCGACAAAGCCCCAACTATGATGAGACGCACAGCTACATCATCCGGCGCCACCCGGATGGTACTTTCGCATATCCTAACAATCTTGTACACCCGATCAATATGCTTCAGACGTGCTTCCAATCGTGGCCTCGTTGTCTTCACAGGCCAGTCCCCGTTGAAGGCGCCGTCGATATGCTGCTTCATGGCGTCATACATGTCGAACCATCGGTTGGAGAGGCGGCAGTCCTCGCCTTGCGACGTCTCATGGCTGAGCCTACTCATGCTTCTATTGTTCTTAAGCAATACTCGACGCTGCTATTCGACCCGACCCACATTGCCCAGGAAGGATCCGCTCAGCGTCTGTTGTTGGAGAATGCGCGTCTTTTGAACCTTTGGGCCAGCCTCTTTGAGGGGTGGATGAACGACCTTTTGGAACAGAAGCCTGGCGCGATTCTTGAAGAACAGATCTCCATCATCTCAGCAAGGCTAGACGAAGTCGAGGCTGGTGCTCTATTTTTACTTTGCTACTCCTCCCGTCCTATATACGCGATTGGGGTGAAGATGTTGCGTTTGCTTCGTCCAGTTACAATCCATCTATCGTCAGTGCTCAAGATCGGCGCCGAGACACCCCGACCCCACATTATCGATGCCTTATACAACAAGTCGCAGACCAACATGGTGTTTGAAAGCTACAACCACGTTCTCGAACCTGACGATGTCAAACGTGCCAAATTATGGCGAGATTCGGCCGAGGATGCGCTGTTAGAGGTTGCAGAAAGCGAAGACATCCGAGATCGGACTCTCTGGCAGTGGCTTTTCCCTGGCATCCTGCAAATCCTAGCTGCGGAAACTTCCGAACGCCAACCGTCGTCGTTGTGGGTCTTGCGAGAAAGCCTCATTGCCGCCGCCTCAAGGTTTCATCCCACGATCGCTGTCATGGCTGGTCTTGTCCCCAAAATGCCCACTACTTCGCAACCTCGAGTCGGCGTGGTCGAGCGTGAGGGTCCCAAACCCTCTGGAGAAAACAAGTTTCTACCTGAGCAGTGGTACATGTGGACGAAGGTCTTGGCGTCTGTTGCCGCAGTCGTGGAGAACCGACCCACTCTTATCGAGCGTAGCCATAGTCGGGTACCATCGGATGCCAGCTTCGATCGCGAGCGACTCACAACTACCCGCGGCCTTATTCGTTACCTTACGCCCTTCCTGGACTCAGAACACTCGCTTTTCCGTGATGCCGCCGTCTTTTGTATAAGCTCTTTCCCTGTAGCGGGATACTCGCAATTATTGGAGGATCTCGGCCTCCTTCTCCATCGTCAGTTTTTAGATGATCCGAGGATCGGAGATCTAAGGCTGAAGGCTGTTCAGACCTTTTCCCCTGAGCGCGGCCGCAGACAGGAACGTCTGTATACCGCCGTTGCTCGTATTTATTTCCTCACCGCAAATTATTTGCAAGATCAGCGTTCCCCCGTACGCCAGGCGGCACTGTCACCAGTGTTGCGATTCGTCCGCAACACCCAAGCGTTCTTGACGTCCCCAGAGTCAAGAGACAATTTCAAGCTCCAGAGGCTTAGGCGTTATTTCTGCGGAACAGTTGAAAGACTGTTTGACGGACTCAGCACCCTTAGTGATACAGACCGCTTCATCCCCGCCAAGACGCACCTTTCCCTCTATCGTCTATGTGAAGAGTGGTGTCAACTCGGGCATCAGTCGGAGATAGTCAAACAGCGCCTTATTTACATGCAGCGCTCGGCGACTGAGGCCGTTTCTTCCCCGTCGGAAAGAGGAGAGGCCGTGATCCTCTTCCAGAAGGAGACAAAGCTACTGTCTAAGGCAGCCATTGCTGCAATGGCATCTCTCTGCGTGAGTGTCCATACTGGTGATGAGCGCAACTGTCTAACATCATATTAGGCAAGAGCATACTTTCAGCCCGATATGTCTTCAGCATCTCCTACGGATGGACTTCCAGAATACACGAAAGCCCTGACTCCGAAGGAAACGCTGGACCGTATACACTCTGTACTGACA
>Ga0137385_10002370_pt1 | contig 16060 bp, 12 predicted proteins | sample SagtaG_FD_104921 | JGI IMG/M metagenome (GOLD analysis project Ga0137385, IMG submission 104921) | Vadose zone soil microbial communities from Sagehorn Ranch, Mendocino, California, USA - Sage2_R_80_16 metaG | ecosystem: Environmental > Terrestrial > Soil > Vadose zone | place: USA: California...
GGGTCTGGTATCCACCTGCGCTGACCACCTTGCATTCTATCAGCTTCGGGACCGCTGGCTGTTAAGAGTGTACCGTCTGGGTAAGTAGCCATGCTGTTGTAATCTCCTTTGTTAGAGGTGTCTGGAGTAACGCAACAAGCGATTCTGTTGTGGCCCATCCACGTGATCAAAAACAGACGCACGCAGGGGGTCTTCTTTATGAGATGCTCATCAGTAGCACTGTAGCATTTTGGGGCAGAGCTTTCAAGTGGGGAAGTCGAAGGCAACATATACCTGTCTGTGTATATCAGACGAAACATAGCAGTGCATGTACAAAGTTCACTTTGCGGTCCAGGAGAAGGTTTTCTGACGAAAGTGACAGGTTATTTGACAAAATTGGCATGTATCCTTCAGCCATTCGTGAGGACGAGGACAAGTGCGGGGAGAAAGTCAATGTTCTCATGTGAGCCATCAGGAACAATTTGGAGCAAAATGCACAAGTGGCCCAAGTCTTATAATCAAATTTACAGTATTCGATGGATGTTTGCGTAGATTTCGGTACGGGTGGCGAGACAGATTCACCTGCGACGTTAGGATACGTCCAACTGAGGATTGCTGGTAGTTCTTTGTCCATAGCTCGTTACCCCCTTATTGGGAGATAACGAGCAGACGGTGAAAGAGTAAGAAGGCTAGTATTTCCAGGTAAAGAAGCTGCTTTGCAACACGTCTCGTCCAGGAGATGTTCCACCAGTCGGCGTAGCGGGCGGCTACGCGCAGCATGCGCGGCTTGATTGCCCCAACCATAATCGTGGGAATGGGATCTGGCTTGGGTTCGCACCAGGCATCGGCGACATGGTAGTGCTTCCCATGGACTGTTGCCCGTTCATCGTGCCACATAGCCCTGATGATTTGTAACGCCTCGGTGAGTTCCTCGACCCGTGTGCCAGCCGGTGGGAAGTCGTAACCGTAGGCTCTGTACTCCTCCTCCTTCCAGCCAGCGCCGATGCCGAGAATGAAGCGACCGCCGCTCAGAAATTGAGCGGTCGTCGCCATTTTGGCCAGCAAAGCCGGGTTGCGAAATGACTGGCAGAGCACCACGTGACCGAACGTGAGCTCGGGGTGGAGGGCCGCAAAATACGTCAGAGCCGTCCACCCTTCGAGGAGAGGATTATTATCAGATTGTAAATGGTCAACAAACCAGAATGAATCAAAATGCCCTTTGATCAGCTCAAAGCCCTTTTGCACACCGTCCATATAGGCATTGCGGCTCATCCCTTGAGGTGGGCCGCTGGGCAGCGACCAGCCAAATTGAATGCGAGTCATTGGATACCCCTCTTTATCAGGTAGGAATTGGTAGATACTTCAATTGTAATGCAAGAGAGCAAAATCTGGTGTTCACCCATAAGTCCGCAAGGCGACGTGAGCCAAGTCTGCTGGACGAATGTGGGCCACAGATCCTTCGCTGCGCTCAGGATGACAGCCCCGCCTGTCATCCTGAGCGCAGCGAAGGATCTCACGGCGACTTATGGGGAATCACCAGCGCAAAATAAATTCGTTGTAGATCTCACTGGCGTGTCAGGAACGCTTCAAGTTGGGGGACATGGAAGTTGCCAAGGTGTGACTCGTAGCTCGTCATGAGGAACTGACCGAGTGTCATTACTCCAAAGCGAGTCCCAGCCGTTCGGGACAAATCGCCATGAGCGAGGTCACGCACTAACATCCTATTGCCTTCATAGGCGGCCCGCATGGCCAATGTGAACGCTTCCAGGGGCGCGTTCTCCCACTCAAGGATCCAATAGCTATCGCCGAACAAGATGGGCACTTCCGCCTCACCTGTCAAAAAGAAGGCACTGTGAATAGGCACCCGCTGCCAGGCGCCAGTAAGATGAGAGAGCACCTGGCGTGGCGTCCATCCACCGGCGTCTGGCCCGGCATCGAGCACCGGTTCAAAATGCTCCAGGACACGCTCTAAGCGTGTCCACGTTTGCTCCATGGCTAACAGGATGTCCTCTATCGTTATTGTTGCTTCTGTCTGTTCCATTGAGTGAGCCTCCTGCTATTCGCTATCATCCGTTCAAAAGTACGCTTAGTGGCGAGCAAATCTCACATACGCGGATGCGCCTTCGTGCTGTTGCGTACCCTGATGCAAAGTGCTGGTCCAGGGGCAAGCGGAGGAGCAGCACTGCTGCTTCCGGTCCTGGGGATGCCGGCGATGATCTGATTTTCAGCAGTCATGGTTGGATTTCCTGGTGTGTTTGGCGCTGGAGTCAAGCAACTACGTCTGAGAAGGATATGACGTGGTTACTGCTTATGCCAGCGGTATTCCATGTAGTGGGCGATCTCCTCGGCTAACTCATGCCCTGCCAGGCGTTCGACCAGGTGCAGACTCATATCGATGCCAGCAGAGATTCCCGCAATCATTTTCTCCTTTATCAAAGCTATTGCCGAAGCATGGGTCTTGCTTGTTGAGATCAACCGTTAGTAATTCCGGTTCTTGTGGGCAAGAAATGCTGTTAGAGCGAACCGATCACCCGCATCAACTGCGTGAGCTCTCGTGCCTCGTCCGTGACCGGCACCAACATCAACAGCAGCTCGTCCAGGCCACTTGCGATCAGTTCTCGCACGCGCTTTTCCACTTGCTCTTGGTTCCCTGCAATCACCAGAGCTTTGACCAGCGCATCGACACCGGTTCCATCCTCGGCAATAGGAAAGCCCGCCGCTGCAAACATGTGGGCGTAAAATGGCGCTTTCGTATAGTACGAGATGCGCGACTTTGCCGCCGCTTGTACGGCAGCTTCATCGGTACTCATTGCCACCGGGATGTGCGCGACGAGAGGTGGAACGGGGCGGTTTTGCGCCTGGGCACCTGCTCGTAAAGCAGGTAGGGCTGTATTGAGTAGATAGGGAACCGGGCAGACCCACGAAATCGCGCCGTCAGCAATTTCACCTGCCATGTGAAAGGCCTTCTCGCCCAATGCCGAGATGAGCAGGGGAATCTGTGCAGGGCGTGGGATAGAGGCAGCCACCTTGAAGAATGTTCCTTGATGCTCCACACGTCCCTCCCATAATACTTGACGCATCACCTCGACATATTCACGCAAATACGCCAGTGGAGACGGCATCGAGAGACCATACACATTTTCCATCAGGTGGCGGTGACTGGTGCCTACACCCAGGCGGAAGCGCCCCGGTGCAAGGGCGTCGATGGTCGCTGCTTGTTGCGCCATCACGAGGGGATGACGTGGGTAGATCGGCACGATCGATGTGCCTAGCCGGATGCGCGTTGTTTGCGTTGCGGCGGCGGCAAAGAGGGTCAGGGTATCCAGCATGCCTGCCGATTGCGTCATCCAGGCTTGTTGAACACCAGCATCCTCTGCCTCGCGTATCCTGTTGATCACGATGGCGACATCTGTTGCCTGGATGGCCAGACCGACGCGGCCGCGTACCGGTAGTTGAGAAACATCTGAGGATGTGAGAATGGTGCGAACATTTTCTTCCTGGGACATAGCGCTTTCTATCCTTCTTTCGTTTGCGAGAATCCGCATTATATAAGGGGTACGATCCCGTAAATAATACTGCTTGTCAATGGGCATTGTATCACTCCAGTGGCCACGCTGACACCATTTTCGCAGCATGGGGCGGTGTCATTCCTCGACTTCTATTTCAGTCCGATACGAGATGCAGAAGTCAAACGCTTCTTCCCCAAAGCTACCAGATGTGCCTCCTACACCACAGTTCCAGGTTCTAAAAAGGGTATGAAAGAACAGTGCGACCTCATTACAGTCATCCTGCCTTTCACACCCGGCTAGTTTCGTAGGTGTTTGGTCTGATCTAGCAGCCTACCGGAAGCGCCACCTTTGGCTCCTGCGCCCAAGCCCATTCTCTCTGTACACTGACTTGCTGTTTGAGATGTTCCGTGACTCGCTTTAAGCGCCATGAATGCTGCCTGTGATGAAATTGCATACGTAGAATAGCTCCATTGGGAACAGGATTTTGCTTGAGATAGTTTTTGAAATCATCCATTGACTGTCTGGTAATTGTGGTTGGATTGCGCTCTATAAGCCAGAGGACAGCCGTTATAAATTGTTCGTGGCTGAAGATGGCGATCGTCCCATCTGGCCTGAATTCTTGACTTTGCAACTGTACAAGAAAGGCACGAGCCCGCTTTATGAAAGCATCAAACGACTCGGAGCCAGGGCCATCTACATAGGTCGGGAGACTCTGTTCCCAATAAGCTTCCACCAGCGGGCGTCGATCATTAAGAGTCGAAGATCCCATGTAAGGTGGTGAAAGATAAGTGAATTCATGTACGTCCCATTGTTTCAGAGGAACGTCGGGAAAAAGTGATTGTGTGAATGCCGCAGTTTCCTGTGTGCGTCCGTAGCGTGAAGTAACGATGAGGTCGAGAGAGGTATGGGATTTTAAATAGGCGGCGATATGTTTGGCCTGGTCTACGCCCTGCACTGTGAGCTTTGCGCATTCGGGGCAATCGGTGGGTACTCCTGCGTTTGATTGGCTTTCGCCATGACGAACTAAGAAAACAGTGATCATAATTTACATAACTACTCCCTTCAACTTTATAGTCCTCAATGGACAATTTCATTATAGTACTCGGAAGCATGCCAAAACGTGACAGGAATATGACAAATTATATTTATGTTTCAACTTGTGACATATGCTTTAACTCGAGCTAAGTATTGTTTGAATAGAACGTTTGTATAAATTATAAGTTTATCATCAGGCAAGTGATCGAAATATCGTAGATAGTCGGAGATGGTGTCTGGATCAACCCTAATACTGGTGGGTTGGTCCAGCCTATTACGCAGTCGGTCATTGCGCAGGTGACGATCGGCAACACAAAAGACCACTTTAAGTTGTGCCTCATCGATACTGCGAACAATCTCCCTCACCTCATCAAGAATGAAGTGATGGAGTGCAGCGGTATCCAGAATGACCGGTATGTGTCGCTTTATCAGTAAGGTACGCGTCATCTCAAACGAAAGTTCATACGCAACCTTGCCTGCGCGGTCGTCATCAAACCCTTGTTTCATCAACACTTCTTTGTATTTGTCTTTATCAATCACCTGCCATCCGAGTTCCTGCCCTAATGCATAGGCAAGGGTTGTCTTTCCAGTACCCGGAAGACCAGCCATCATCACTAAAGTAGAACGATAACGTTGCATTAAATCTCCCGCTATATTAGTAATTAAAAGAAGAGCAACGGCATATATTACTAGACGTAAATTTAACAGAAATTTAAAAAGAAAAACAGCCAATTTTCAGGCTGCTCAGAATAGCTACAAAATATACTAGAGATATTTACAAAGAAAGAATTACCAGCTAGCTTGCCCACCCTCATAGGTTTGATATTGGGTAGGCGGAAGCAGAACTCGTCCTTCTGTTATTTCTCTATACTACTTACACTGGAGTGTTCTAAATCAAGAAGCACGTTGAGGAGCACTTCGATAGCTTTGTCGCGCTCCCGATAATATTGCCGCACGCTAAAGCCGATACGTTTAGCGATATTATCGTTTGTGAGATGGTATTTGAAATATCGATAATAGAGAATGTTGTAGAACAGCCACTCTGGAGCAGCATCGGCGCGAATACTGTTAGCTTGTAGGCGCTCAAAGGCTTCGCGGAGGACATCACGAACGGCCATGCCTTTCTCCGTGGCGGATGGCAGAACATTATTCCCCAGACGCTGAGAGACAATTTGCATCTGATGCAGGTTAGTATCCCCCAGGGCTTTCACATCCCTGATTTTTTCGAGCGCCTCCTCCAGATCCTCGAAGCATAGCTGGAACAGATTTCCCTGGTAGGACTTGCGTACGAATTGCCTGAAGAGCTCGCTTTGACTGAGTTCAGGGAGATCGCGCTGCTGGTTTCCCCTTCGCTGCATTTCATCCAGGAACCGCCTTTGATCTGTCTCTGACAATTGTTCCCATATGTCCTTGAAGACAGGAGAAAGCTCTTTATACGCCTGGATTTTCAAATGCTGTACGTCGATCTCATCAGTGTCTTGCTGCAGCTTTTCCTGATAGAGCAGATGGCAGACGCGCTGGATGAAGAAAGAATGCCGACCTGCCAGTTTGAGTATCGAAGTGATCTCTGAGTTTGAGAATGGCATACCAGCCCGCTCTGCAGGAGTAGTAATCAGCTCCCTTGCCTCTTCAGGTGTGAGTGCTTCCATATAGTAAGTATAAAAAATGTTGAAAAACGGTGAACCGGCGATCCCACGATGGCAGACTTCGTAGAGAGGGGCAATCGTGGCTGTGATGTAGGCAACCAGTCCCATACTGGCATGCGCCCGCAGGAATTCAAAAAACTCGGGGTCAAAATGCTCGTTGAGCGTGACCTTATCGAAGGCATCCAGAAGCAAAACAGGGAAAAAGTCTTGTTCTTTGATCTGGTCCAGAATGCTGCTAAATTCATCCTCTCCTTTGCCGTCACTTTGCAGGGTAAGGCCCTGTTTCTTTCCTCCGGCAATGATCGCCTTACTCACTTTATGGAAGAAGTCCTCGCAGGTCTTACGGAGATATCCTCGCAGGTCGAGCAAGACGAAGATATGACGACTAAGGTCAGACGGAAACCGGGCCTGCACTTCCGGCAGGCTGGCATACCAGAGAAAAGAGGATTTGCCAACGCCGCGCAGACCTACAATTGATGCACACTGGCGATGAGCCACCGTCTCATACACACGCCTGAGCAGATCTGTACGCCCAAAAAACATCTCCGGGTCCTGAATCATTGCCTTAGAGAAGTAGGGATTTGAGGCATCTCGCAGTACGTCTGACATGCGATTTCTCCTTTTACAATGTGCGTAGTCACTATCTTCAATCAAGTATACTGTCAGCAGTATATCAGAATGTGCCAGAATTGTGACAATCATAGTCCATGTGCTGTATATCTACTATAATACAAAGACGAATACAACAGTAAAGAATAAAAGGGCAAAATGTGGTGGTTGCCGACACTAAACGGCTATGATGAGGGCAAGGTTGCTCTGATTAGCAATAAATAGGAAGTAAAAAAAGGAATGAGGAGTTTGTGACACCAATCTGGCACATTTTGTCTGAGGCATGGGCATATACTCTTAACAAAGAACGATGAATTGCGTACCTGTTGACGAAGGCTATCTGGTAACATCGCGTTAAGCAGAGTAAAGGATTGAAGATATGGATGCCAGTACTATTAAGAACCTGCGCCATGCGCTTGAAGATGGACTGAATATTGTCAGCCGCATCTGGGAATACAAGGTGAAAAACTGGGTAACATGCATCTGTGCGGCAGATATCGACGGAGACGGTGATGTCGAAATCATTGTTGGTTCGCGTGATGGCCGTGTCTACTGCCTCTCCAAAACGGGAAAGCTGCGCTGGAAACGCGAAATAGGGACACGCGCCTGGATTGTCACCATCATTGTCAGCGGCCTTGCTGGCCCGGGGAAAGAGGCTTCATTACGTATTATCATGGGTACGCGGGACGGCAAGGTATACGTGCTGGATAGAGAAGGCAAGATGATTACTAGAGAAGGCAAGGCTCTTGCTTTCGATGAAGAGGGCAAACTCCTTGACCCGCAACAGGCTTTAGAGGCATACTGGGTCAGTATAGACTACGTCATTCGCAGCATCTATGTTGATCCTCTGCGGCAATCCCAGATTATTATTGGCACCGAAGATCGTTGCGCCTATGGACTCGATTTTAAGACAGGCGAGCTACTCTGGAAGCATCAAACCGGCGGCTGGGTGCGCACCGTTTTTGCCTGTGATATTAACGGCGATGGGGAGGATGAAGTCCTCTTCGGCTCCGTCGATGGGCACCTGTACGTACTCGATTTGCAGGGCCAATCACTCGTGCAATATGCTATCGGTCATCCCATCCGCACCATCTTTGTCGAGGACGTAGATCAGGATGGCAACATCGAAGTACTGATGTGTACCAACCACAAAAATCTGGTCGCTCTGACGTATCGCGAAGGCCGGTTTGAAAAAAAGTGGGAGCGCGGCCCCTTTGAGAATCGCTTGCTCACCCTCTACGTCACCGATATTGATAATGATGGGAAGAAAGAGATCATTTCGGGCTGCGAGGATAAACATATCTACATTTTCGATGCCGAGGGTAATATACTCTGGCGGCATAATCATAAATTTCGCATCTTCGACATTGCGACGCCCGATATCGATAACGATGGCCTGCCGGAATTGCTGATTGGCGGGGAAAACAAGCGCGTCCGCGCTATGCACGTTCGCCTGCGCAGAGGAGTCGAAGAAAGAATCCGCCGATATTATCGCCGACTGGTAAAGCCTGGCCCAGCGACACTTTCCGAACTCAATGCGGACGAGCGAGCGCTGCTCCAGGACGCCCTCCGGCTGGACACAAGAAAACCGGTCACATTTGAGCAGGCAAAGGAGCAGATGAAGGCCGGAGCTTACGATAGAGCACTCTCAACGCTCCTCGAGCTGGAGCAACAGAAGGTAGAGAGGGTCTGGCACAGGAATGATATTGAGTATATTCGCACCGTCTGCTTCCGGCATACCACCAAAAAGATGGGGCGAGAGATCATCATTGGTACTGCCGATGGCAGCGTTTACGCCTTTTACGCCCACGGCCACCGGGCCTGGTCCGTCCACCTGAACGATCATATTGTGGATGTACAAACGGGTTTCATCGACCATCACAAGAAGGAAGAAATCGTTATCTGCTCGTCAGATCACAACCTCTATATTCTTGGTGGCGATAAAGATCCACTTCATCAGGCCCATATTGCCGATACCTGGGTGTCGAGCATCTGCGTTAGGGCCACCAGTAGCCATGACTTGCCGGAAATCATTATCGGCTCAGAAGCTAAAAAGCTTGCCATCTATGGCAGCGACCTGCAAAGACCGAAAGCCGAGATCCCGACAGAAGAGGGCGTGCGCATCGTGCGGGCGCACATCCCCAGCGAAGAGAGCATACCGGAGATCGTGGTTGCCAGCCTGAGCAACCGCATCTATGCCTATAAGCGGAATGGAAAATTCCTGTGGGACTATACAACACGTGACCATATCAAGACAGTGTGCATTAAAGACATTAATAATGATGGTCAGCCCGAGATACTCGTCGGCTCCGAAGACCGCAACATCCACGTCCTGGATAGTGCCGGTCATTTGCTGTGGCGTTACTACCTGCCCCATAGTGCTCTAACGATAGATGCTGCCTATGCCGATCAGGACAGCATGTTCGAAGTATTCGTTGGCTGCGCCGATGGCAGCCTGTATGTCTTCAATCGCGATGGCGATTTACTCTGGACCTACCAGGCAAAAGATCGCATTCATGCTGTGCGCATCGAGGATATTGATGATGATGGTAACTTCGAGATCGCGCTTGGCTCAGAGAATGAATTCGAACTCCTGCGTGTCGTAAACCAGCAGCAGATTGCCAGCGCAATTATGCAGTGCTGGGTACAGTTATGCCATCAATCCTTTCCCAAGGATGCGATTGCATTGCTCCTTGAGAGCAATGACCCTTTCCTGCAAGCTTTTGCGCTCAACAAGCTGGTAGCACAGGGCAATCTCCAACCCAGAGATTTTGACCTCTTTGAGGAGAGTGCGACAGAGGCCGCGACAGAGGTACGCAAGGAACTCGCTCGCCTGATCCCCGCACTATATCAATTCAACCCTGCCAGAGCACGCTCGCTGCTTCGCCTGTTGTGGGTCGATATCGACTATGAGGTGCGCAACGTCATAATCGAACACCTTCCCGTGCTGATGAACTACGATTGGGAAGAGGGACTCTATTATCTCAGGCTAGCAGCCGAGAACTCCAGCCGCTTCGTGCGGCGTATCGCCGTGCGTAAAGTGGATGAGTTGATCAACATCTCAGCAGAAACGTTAGTAGACAGGGAATGGAGACACCAGATATTCGCTCTGCTGCTTGCAGCCGCTCAGGATAAAGATTCAGAGTGGGTGCGCCAGGAAGCAGCGCATACATTGGCGCATTTCCTGGATCAGCATCAGGGAAGTCTCGTTGTCTATATCCACCTGTTCATCGTGAAGGGTCTGTATCCTCACATCTGGGAGCAGATTGCGCATGCTACTAGAAACGCCGTCGTCAGACGCTACATCACCTCTGTTATCCCCATGCTCTCCGGTCTTAATGAAAACAATGTGCGGGAGAGACTCCAGCACATGGTTCAGGCCCAGGGCGGGGCAGTGAATTTTCTCTATGGTAAGGACCTTCGCCTGATCTACAGCGAACTTCACCGCCTCTTTACATTAGAGACGCTAGAGGATATTGCCAGCTATCAATGCGCGTTACAAGGGGAGCAGTTTAATCTCAAAAACCAGTTTGCGCGCAATATCCTGCCTGTTCTCGAAAAATTGGGTATGATCAGTCGTCTACTCAAAATGTACTACCGTCGAGAGGACCTTCAGGACCGGCTGACCAGCTTGCTAGAAGCCATTGCCGCGATTGATCGCATGCACGAATACCTGGAGCAGCAATATTCTACTGTCTTGTTGACAGAACCAATGAGTAAGCTTCCTGACCACCAGATCTTCCTCTTACTTCTCAGGAAATGGCAGGGACTGATGCAAGGCCAGTTGAACGAACTCCGGGGCAAAGCGGAGCTCAAAGTGAGGCTCTTGACAAGAGATGTGTGCAATGAAGAGCAGGTGGGTATCTGGGTTGCTATCAAAAACACGGGACGCAGTTCCGCCAACGATGTTAAGCTCACCTTGTTGCACAAGAAGCACTTTGAGGTGGTCGGAAGTAGCTCCTTTGAAACCGAGGTCATCGCTGCTGGAGAAGAGACACATGCCGAGTTTATTCTCAGGCCATGTGGAGAGTCGCTCAACCTGAAATTCGAAGTTGTTTTTGACGGCGTAGATAATAAGACAAACGTGGTGGATTTTGAGGACTATGTAGTGTTTCGGGATTGGCACCAGGAGTTTCGCCCTATTCCCAATCCATACTCAACCGGTACACCGACACATGACAGCAAGTTGTTCTATGGCCGCGAGAAAGATATGGCTTTCGTGAAGGATAACCTGGTCCGTGATGCCAAAAGCGTTGTCGTGCTCTATGGTCAACGTCGCTCCGGCAAAACAAGCCTGCTTCTCCAGTTGATCAACTCCCCCATCCTGGGAGAGGATATTCCGGTTTTGATTGATATGCAACGGGCTTCCTATCATATCACCATCGAGAACTTCCTGCGCCGCGTGGCCTATTATATCGTGCAGGCCATGAAGCGGAAAGGCATCTCTATCACGGCACCAGAGTCAACTGATTTTAAGATAGACCCTATCCATGCATTTGATATATACCTGGATCAGATCGAAGAACGCCTCGCCGGGCGGAAGCTTATCCTGTTGATCGATGAGTTTGAGGTTCTGGAAGAGAAAGTAACCAATGGGAAGCTACAGCCGGAGATATTCGAGTACCTGCGTGATATTGTCCAGCACCGGCAAAATATCAATTTCCTCTTTTCCGGTACACACAAGATTACCGAGTACACCAGGTGGTACCGGTCAGTCTTCTTCAACATCGCGGTCCACTACCGTCTCTCGCGGCTCACAGCAGAGGGCGCGGAGGATCTGATCCAGAAACCGGTGGCAGGCTACCTCGAATATGAGTCGCTCACCGTCCAGAAAATTCACCGATTGACGGCGGATCAACCCTACCTGATCCACCTGATGTGCCGGGCCATCGTCGATTACTGCAATGCACAACGCAAAAACTATGTGACGATCAATGATGTGAACTTTGTACATGACGAAGTTATGAAGACGGGTCGCTACCACTTCGACTGGCTCTGGGATCAAATCAAGCCGGAAGAGCGCGTGGTACTGGCTGCGATTGCAGAATGCAGCAAGGAAGAAGGGCGTTGGCTCCTGCTCACCGAAGTTGAAGAGGTTTACCGCCGTTATCGCATCCAGTACAAGAACGATTATCTCCAAGATACGATAAAAACGCTCATCGAGGTCGACATCATTGAACTTGAGCAAGAGGACTCCAGAAAAAGCCGCTTCAGAATACCGGTGGGCCTCACTCGTAGCTGGATGCTCAAAGAGCACCCGCTGGATGTGGTACGTAAGGAGATGAACGGATAAAGTTTTTCCTTTCGATTTCATCCTGGAGGAGAGTCCCTTTACAACCTGGCACCAGCGTCGCTGCCAGAAGGGGACTCTTGTAAAACTACATACCATTGATTCTTACCGACAATGCTACCAGCAGACTCAATATCAGGAAGATGGTATAGAGTGTGACAAACAGGGCAAGAGTATGTGCAGAGAGCGCCAGCACAACTGCCACTACAGTTATGCTACAGGTCAGGCCTAAGAGAACGTGATTGCTCCTGGCGAGCGCGTATCCAATGGGGAGCAGCACCATGCAGAAGGCTATAAGTAATTCTGCTAGCAAAGAGGCTAGACTCAACCAATAGAGTATGCTTCCCAGGAAAGTATAGGCAAGCAGATCGATCGTGTAGCAGATGATTATATCTTTAGACACCTTGCGCTTTCGTACGCCTCCCATTTTCTTCTGCCGACCGTGCCCAATTTGAGAAGTCTGGAGGCGGGTAGCGGTGTTTGAATGATGTATTCTTGGCCCCGGGGCATCGTCCGTCCACACAACTGTCATTTTCTTAGCAGATACGATGCTTAATTGGTGGAATGCGCTATTGTCTATATTTTCCGTCCGTTCGACGGTTTTCTCCTTAAATGCGTCCTGTAGTCCGACTGCGAAGGCTAGTACACTCTCAAATCGCTGCCTCGGGTCTTTGGCGAGTGCGCGAAACACGACCTCTTCGACAGCAGTTGGTAGGCCGGGAACGCGCTGGCAAAGTGAGGGTGGTTTCGCAGAGAGATGCTGGTCTATGATTTGACCCATCGACCCTTGAAATGGTCTGCTCCCGCATAACCATTCATAGACGACCACGCCGAGAGAGTACTGATCGCTCGCCAGGCAGCAGTGGCCCTCGATTTGCTCTGGGGCCATATAGTTGACGGTGCCAATCAGCGCTTGCTCGCCAGAGGTCTCTTTATGGGCTGCGATGGCAATGCCAAAATCGCTTAGCAGCACCTGGTCCTTCCGGTCAAGCAGCAAGTTTTCAGGCTTGATGTCGCGGTGAATCAGATTCTGGCTGTGAATATAGTGCAGGGCATCTGCTATCTGCTCCACGTATTCAAGAATCACGGGTATTGGGGGCTGCGAACCTGCTGGATAACGGTATCCCACGCTGCCGTTTGGGGCGTAGTCGATTACCAAGAAGGGTACCTCGCCTTCCAGGTCAAAATCCAGCACCCGTATGATATGTGAGTGGAACAGGCGAGCAGCGAGGCACGCCTCGCTAAAGAACGCACTCACATCTAACGCGTCGAGCGAACGCACGATCTTGATTGATACTCGCGTATGCAGGTAGATATGCTCTCCCAGGTAGACATTGGCAAAGCCTCCCTGTCCGAGCAACTTGAGAAGTTCATAATTCCCACATTGCTGCCCAGGATACCACTGTACCGAACTGTGCGAGAAAGTCTGCATTGTCCTGTCCTTATCTCGTTTGCTGATTCAGTGACCCTCTCCCTCTCTATCACCGCCTCGTGCTTGGCACCCTTTTCCATCACTACTACCCGGACTATAATGCCCGTACTCTACCAGGACAATAAAAGTTACTGTCATAAGGATGACCATAAGGATATACTATCAGAGATGTATCTCGCTTTCGCGCAGTTTCTCAAAGATACTACAGTAGCTCGTTGCCAGTTGTTTGTTGGTAGTAACTGTGGCTCCAAGATGTCCATTGTTCACCTGCATCTCCCATGCAATCTTCCCTTTGGACTCCACGAAGAAGTTCTTTTTCAGGTCGGTGGGTGTTATACTACTATTGACGATACACACTTGCACCCCGATTCTCCGCTGGCGTTCAATTATTGCCCGTGTTTCCTGCAAAGCAAGTTCCTGGGCGTCCTTCACGAAAATGATGCGTTTTATTTTGCCTCCATTGCGGATAAAGGTGGCGGTGGCCTCCTCGATAACATGGTCTTCCCATAGAAGAGATGCTTCCAGGCACTGCGTTGAAAGGAAGGTCGCTTTGGAGTAATTGCGCAAGGTGCGAATATAGTAATAGCGCAGCCGAGTGATATCACTTACCGGAACCTTGCTTTCCTTGATGGCAGTCAGAAAAAATCCAACCACGTCCAAGAAGTAATCATCCTTGAACACTTTGCGCAAGTCAGTGTCTATCTGCGCAATCATCTCTTCAGCCACCTGCTCAAGCTCGATCTTCGAAAAGGGGCGTTGTGTCCGCTCGTATATCATGGCAAGCCTACGCTGAATCAGTATCAGCGAATTTAAGACAAGCGACACGAGCAAAAGCGTCAGCATGGGAATGCGGCTAACAGGTACCAAAGAAAAGAGACCGAACAAGTCCGCTAATGAAACGAGCAGAGCAGCCGCGGCTATCACAGGGAGCAGCAACTCCTCGATAAAGCGAGCCAATTTTGACACTATGTCACCTCCATGAGTTGGAAATGGTCAAGCCAGAGCCTTCTGGGCTTGTTATAGATTGTACGGCAACCCGCCTGCTAGAGGATGCCAGCTTTATGCCAGAATGAAACAGCTCGATATATATTGAGTCAAACACATTGCTATTTTATCTATGGTGTGCTCCTCCGTCTTATTCAGTGATGAGACAATGAGACAGAGCGGGTCGTCTGTGAAGATCTATTTCACTTAGCGAAAGAGTAATGGGAAAATGCAGGGCGAGACGGCTTCCTGCCTCTCGTTAATTAAAAGGAGCGGATAATGTCAACTATGAAAGACCCTTATGATTATATTGAATGGAATCCGGGTCGTGATCGCAGTATATCGGTTGCCTTAAGTCATGAGCAAAAGAAGAGATGGCGGGGGAAGCGAACTGGTAGAATGGGAAAACAATGGATAGGTCACATCTATGATTTGATCGCGCTTTGTACCTTAGCTGCCGTCGTAGTCACGCTCTTCAAGTTGCTGCTCAACTGAATAATCTCACTGCCCAATCGAAAACAAACCTGACTCCGCCGTATCGTTTCGTGTGATACGATACGCCGTGTTGGGATATGGAAGCGGTAGTGTTGCAAAAAATCGTGGCAGAAACGCGGTAGTCGTGAAGTCTTCCTCTTTTGCTGGCTTAGATCACCACTCCAAACAGCTCAGCGATGAACGCTGCCTGACTTGTGCTGTCTGCTTTGACGGAATGAAATCTGGGGTCTCGGGTGTTTTACACATTAGAGTAATTTATAGAGTCCGCTCTCTGGGTATTTACTCTTCCATAGGATGATGGGCAGATTGGATATGACCTCCCCGCAAAGCATTTGGCTGCAAGCCTCCCTGACGAGATGATCTCCTCCGATCGGTAGTACCCTTGCCTGGTTATTTCTTGTGCCTCGATGTATAACTTTATCGAGACCCTCGCACAGCAGAGAAAACGCATGCCAGGCAAATGATAGCAGAGGGTGGTCAGGATTCACAACGGATGAACGTACTCGGACATTGAGGGGATTACAGAGAGATGGAACGGAGGAAACAATTATGGCAAAGATCCAAACTGGAGCGGATGTGAAAGGTCAGTTCAAGGCGCTGTCGGAAGCTGATCTTCAAGGCTATAGCGATGTTGCGAGCTTTCGGAAGGGGTATGACTATTATCTTCAGCATGCGATTGTTGAGCCCACCTTGAGTGGGTCGGTGCTCCGGGCGTTTTGTCAGGGTTCGAGTGGGAGATCGTACCGCGTCGAGGCGACTTTGCTGCCAGCAGGTGATAAAAGTGCTCACAAGGTGGTTTCCGCTGGCTGTAGCTGCCCACAGGGGGGCTTTTGCAAGCACCTGGTGGCTCTGCTGCTCACCTGGGTCCATCAGCCGGAACGCTTTGTGGTACGTTCGAGGCTCATGGGGCGATTGGACGAGAAGAGTCGCGAGGAGCTGTTGGGCCTGCTGGAACAACTGGTACAGCGGCAATCTGACATAGAATCCATGGTTGAACTGCTGATAGAACTTCCTCTGGCTCTCCCGGCGCAGGAGAAGAATAGGCCAGGGAGAGGCAAAGAACGCACGCTTGATCCCTCCA
>Ga0137385_10002376_pt1 | contig 16044 bp, 17 predicted proteins | sample SagtaG_FD_104921 | JGI IMG/M metagenome (GOLD analysis project Ga0137385, IMG submission 104921) | Vadose zone soil microbial communities from Sagehorn Ranch, Mendocino, California, USA - Sage2_R_80_16 metaG | ecosystem: Environmental > Terrestrial > Soil > Vadose zone | place: USA: California...
ATAATTCGCCTGACGGCACGGTAAAATTCCCGCGGTCGTTCTTTTGCAGCACAGCTTTCGCCAGCTCAAGCAGCGGCTTGGTCTCGCTCATGCCTAGTAGTATAGCGCACGTTTAGCCGGTGAGCACATATTCCCAGCCTGGCTGGTAGGACTTGGTTTTGCGCCAATCCTGATCGATCGCTTGCTTCCACGTTTTGCCGCTCGCTATGACCTCGAGTGCCGGCTGCGGCGCTTGGTGGGCGAGCAGCGCAATGTGCTTATTGTCGTATTTTTCGAGCAGCTCGGCGCACAGCGAGCGCATGCGGGCTTCGAGATCGTGGTAGCTTTCGCCGTTCGGAAACGGCTCGTCAACGAAGTCTTCCATGCGGTCTTTGAAAAGATCGTGCGTTTTGCCGTTCCAGTCGCCGTAATTCGCTTCGCGCAGGCGTTTGTCTTGTATGGGTTTGTAGTGTTCCCCGAAGGCGATCTCGGTGGTTTGTACGGCGCGAGCCAGGTCGGAGCAGATAACAGCGTCGAAGTTGCGGCCGGCGACTTGTTGTGCCAGTGTTTTTGCTTGCGTAAGGCCGAGGCCGGAAAGTTCGCCTGGCAGCCAGCTGGTGGCAACGCCGTTTTCGTTGTCCGGAGTGGTGCCGTGCACGAAATACGTTATATAAACCATGCTCACATCGTAGGCTATACTACAAATTGGAAAATTTATCTTGCCAGATCAGCAGTACCGGCCATGTGTGGAAGCCTTCACCTTGGATTTTGCAGACGGCCGCCAACGCCTATAACTGTGTTGCGATCCAATAGTTAACGGTAGTTAGTGAACTGTAGCGGAAAGTCGAAATCCTGACTTTTAAGCAGCGTGATGACCGTTTGCAGCTCGTCCTTGCTGTTGCTGGTGACGCGCACAGCGTCGCCTTGGATAATCGCCTTAACCTTAGGCGCTTCATCGCGCAGCAGTTTGGTGAGTTGCTTGGCTTTGTCCTGGTCAAGGCCTTGTTTGAACGGCACTTCTTTGGTGGATCGCAGATTGCTTTCGGTGATATCTCGTGTGGTGTCGAGCACTTTCTGGCTCTGCCCGCGCGCTGCCAATTTTTTTCGCACGATATCCAATATGGCGTCGATCTGCCACTCGCCGTTGCCCATCACTTTCCATCCGGTCTTGCCGCCGTTTAACCATTCCAGCGCAGCGGGCGTACCTTTAAAGTCGTAGCGGTTTTGCAACTCGCGCAAGGTTTGGTCGAAGACATTGTTCATCTCCGCTTTGTCGTATTCGCTCACAATATCAAATGAAAAACTAGGCATGCTTGTAGTATAGCTCAAGTTTCGGGGTTTGGCTGCTGGCTGCTCGGACTTACAAAGAAGCGGTAGCGGTCGATTCCATGCATATCGTCGCCAATGCGAACGTCCATGTCGCGATAAAGCATGGTGTTAAAGAGTCTCGGCGGGATGACAACGGTCGGTGCGATGCGTTTACTGGCTGCGCGACCAAATGGGTCGTCGTCGGGATAGGTATATATTTCTGGTGGCGGCTGCACAAGAATGCTACCAGTCCAGCCTCCAGGCATATATTCATCTCGCTCTGGCATGCTGACGACTTCACCAGAAATTATATTTTCCCGGCTACTAACGAGGTGCGCGACAATCCAATCGCCGAGACGAAGCTTCTCTGCGGTGACTTCGTGCCAGGCGGACAGATCGTCTCCTGACGGCTGCGGGACAACTTCCCTAATCTCCGGCACATGCGGCGTGTTTTTGTTTACCATAACTTACTGGCTAGTGTAACGCTGAATTTTCCAAATGCAAACCTGAGGGCAAATACGCTATACTGGTGGCGAGATGAACTACCAAAATCCACGTATTGCTGAAGCTGCCGCAATGCTGGCCGCGCGGTTTGAAGGCCTTGCTGACAAAGCTGTAGCTTTGAAGGCGCCAGAACTGCGCGCGCTGTATGCCGAAATCCCGACACTACCTGCCGAACAGCGCGGGGCGTTTGGCAAAGAAATCAACCAACTCAAGGCCGAGTTGGAACGCCAAATCGCCGAGCACCAGGACCGGGCCGAAGCCTTGCCGCCCATCGACGTCACGGCACCGTTCGACCTCAACACACCCGCTGGCCAGCGGCCAAAATTGCTGCCAGCCGAAAACGGCAGCAAGCATCCGCTGATGGCTGAGCTCGAAATCATTCTCGATATATTTTCGCGCATGGGCTTTGAAGCGGTGGAGTCGCCGGAACTCGACGACGATTTTCATATGTTTACCAGTTTGAACTTTCCCGAAGGCCACCCGGCGCGCGATGACTACGACACCTTCATGACTGTGCAAACAGACAAAGCCGGCAAACGCTTCGTTGCGCCGGCGCATACCAGCACGATGCAACACCGTGTGTTAAAAGCTGACGCCGAAGATTTGGAACGCGGCAAGCCGATCGCCACGGTCATTCCGGGCCGCGTGTTCCGCAACGAAGACCTCGACGCTCGCCACGAGCACACCTTTTACCAGCTCGAGGGCGTCTACGTCGGCAAAGACATCAACGCTGGCAATTTGCTCGCTACCTTCAAAACGTTTTTGAGCGAATACTACGCCCAAGCCGTCGAGATCAAAAGCCAGCCGTTCTACTTTCCATTTACTGAACCGAGTTTCGAGCTGGCGCTCAGCTGCCCGTTCTGCCAAAAGCAAGGTTGCAACGTGTGCAGTTACAGCGGCTGGATCGAGCTGCTCGGCATGGGCATGATTCACCCCAATGTGCTCAAAATGGCAGGCATCGACCCTGAGCGCCATACCGGCTTTGCGTGGGGCGGCGGCGTCGAACGCCTCGTTATGATGAAATACGGCATTGAAGACATTCGCCATTTCGAATCGGCCAAACTAGATTTCTTAAGGCAGTTCGCATGACTAACTTCCAAGATTTGCAACAGCGCGCCCTCGAAATCCGTAAGAAGTACGAAACGCTCAACACTCAAAGTGGTCATGACGCCTGGCGCGCCAAAGAATACATGATGGGTTTTGTCGGCGATGTGGGTGATCTCATGAAGCTGGTCATGGCCAAGGAAAATTTGCGCGATATCGACGACGTTGACGAGAAGCTGGCCCACGAACTGTCCGACTGCTTGTGGTGTCTTTTTGTGTTGGCCGATCGCTACAACATCGACCTGGCCGCAGCCTTCAAGAATACCATGCAAGAACTTGACGACCGGATAAGCAAGGAAATGGCAAAATGATTACACCACCCGAGCGGACGTTGTTTGACAAGATTGTGGCGCGGGAAATACCGGCATGGATTGTGTACGAGGATGACGAGTATTTGGCATTTTTGACGCCGTTTGCCAACACGCCTGGAGCGACCGTTGTTGTGCTGAAGGTCAATCCAGGCGACTACGTGTTCGCTTTAGATGACGAAGCGATTGGCGGATTGATGGTTGCTGCCAAAAAGACGGCCAAACTCATTGAAAAAGGTCTGAATGTCGCGCGTGTAGCTGCGGTGTTCGAGGGCGAAGCCGTACCGCATGTGCATGTCAAGCTTTACCCGATGCACGATTTTGCCACGGACCGAAGCAAATTTCCAAAAGGCCAAGTCTTTTTTCCCGCCTATCCCGGCTATATCGACACGCACGATGGACCGAAAATGAGCAACGACCAGCTCACCGACATCCAGCAGAAAATTATCGGAGCCGCAAAAATATGAAGTTCAGCACCAACGCCATTAATTTCGTTAACCATCATTACGGTTCGGCGGGCGATCCGGCGCCGGACGGTGTTGACGCTTTGGTGGAAACGATCGGCGCGCAGCTTGGCGCAGTCGAAGCGGTGGTGCCGTATGGCGAACGCTTCGAGGGCATCTTGATCGCTAAAATTGTAGCATGCGAAGACCACCCAAACGCTGACCGATTGCACGTCTGCAAAATTGACGATGGCGGCCGTGCCGAACACGTTGAGCGTGATGAAAACGGCTTCGTGCAAGTGGTGTGCGGCGCACCGAACGTCCGTGAAGGCCTGCTCGTTGCCTGGTTGCCGCCAGGCGCGACGGTGCCGGAAAGTCGCGCCAAAGACCCATTCGTTTTGGAGGCTCGTTCTTTGCGCGGCGTGGTCAGCAATGGCATGCTGGCCAGCCCGCGCGAGCTGACTATTGGCGACAATCACGACGGCATCCTAGAAATTACGCTTGATGCCGACGAAAAAGTCGCGCCTGGCACGCCATTCGCCGCAGCTTTTCACTTGTCCGGCGACACGATTATCGATATCGAAAACAAAATGTTTACGCACCGGCCGGATTGTTTTGGCTGGCTGGGCATTGCGCGCGAGCTCGAAGGTATTCAGCACCGGCCGTACAAAAGTCCGTCGTGGTATCAGACGGCTCCCGAATTCCCTGAGATTGAGGCCGAGGAACTCAAGCTCGAGGTCCGCAACGAGCTGCCGGGTCTCGTGCCGCGCTTTACTGCGATTACACTGCGAGATGTCACAGTGCATGACAGTCCGTTGTGGCTGCAGCTTGATCTGGCGCGTGTCGGCATGCGGTCGATCAACAACATCGTGGACTACACGAACTACTACATGCTGCTGACCGGGCAGCCGCTGCACGCCTACGATTATGACAAAGTTTGCGCGCAAGACGGTGCTGACCACGCCACGATCGTTGTTCGCAAACCGCACGAGGGCGAAAAAATCACGCTCTTAAATGGCAAAACGATCACGCCGCGGACCGAGGCGATCATGATCGCGACGGCCGAAAAGCCAATTGGCCTGGGCGGCGTGATGGGCGGCGGCGACACCGAAGTCGACGAGCACACCAAAAACATTATCATCGAGTGCGCCAACTTCAACATGTACTCAATTCGGCGCACAGCCATGGCGCACGGCCTGTTTACCGATGCCGTGACGCGTTTCAACAAAGGCCAATCGCCGCTGCAAACGCGCGCCGTGCTGGCCAAAATCGTGGACGAAATCCAGCGCTTTGCTGGCGGTAAAGTTGCGAGCAGGCTCATCGACGACAACCACGTTGATGCGGCGGCGCTGGAACGCGACTCGTTGTTCGCGCCGGTGCAGGTTACACGCGAATTTATCAACGCGCGGCTCGGCCTGCAGCTTCCGACTGAAGACATGGTAAGCTTGCTCACCAACGTTGAGTTCAAAGTCGACATCAACGGCGAAACGCTGACGATTACTGCGCCGTTCTGGCGCACCGACATCGAGCTGGCCGAAGACGTTGTAGAAGAAGTTGGCCGCCTGTATGGCTACGACCATTTGCCGCTGGCATTGCCCAAACGTGATCTCAAGCCCGCCGCTAAAAACAGCATACTGGAACTCAAAACCAAAATTCGCAACACCTTGAGCAGAGCCGGCGCCAACGAAGTGCTAACGTACAGCTTCGTGCACGGCAATTTACTGGATAAAGTCGGGCAAAACCGTGCAGCTGCCTTTCAACTCAGCAATGCGCTCAGTCCCGACTTGCAGTACTATCGCTTGAGTCTGCTGCCGAGCTTGCTCGACAAAGTGCACGCCAACGTCAAGATCGGCTACGACGAATTCGCCTTGTTTGAACTTGGCAAAACGCACGCGCTCGATGCGATTGATAGCGACGATTTGCCGATCGAAACCGATAGCCTAGCACTCGTATATGCGGCTCGCAAAAGCGACAAAGCCGGCGCAGCATATTACGAGGCGCGCAAGTTTTTGACCGCGCTGGCCGGCGGTCTGGGATTGGATATTGTATTTACACCGTTCAATGGCGGCACCAGCGAAGCGGCGCCGTTCGAACCAAAGCGCTCGGCGATTGTCACCGACAAAGCTTCCGGCCGCAGCTTTGGCGTCATCGGCGAGTTCCGCTCCGAAGTGCGCAAAAGTCTCAAACTACCGGAAAAATCCGCGGGCTTTGAGATTGCTTACAGCCCGCTTACGCAAAGCAAGCAAGTCAGCTACACCCCGCTGCCGCGCTTTCCAAAGGTCGAGCAAGATATTTGTTTGAAAGTTGCCAGTGATGTTACGTACCAGCAAGTTTTTGACCTGGCATGGGAAAGCTTGCAAGGCCAGGAACCAGACACGACGCTGTGTACCTTGTCGCCAATCGACATCTACCAGCGCGCCGACGATCCGGCGCACAAACAATTTACCTTGCGTTTGTCGATCGCCTCATACGAGCGCACGCTGACGGATGATGAGGTCTCGAAGCTGCTTGCCCACATCGCACAGGTTGCCCAGGATAAGCTCCAGGCCGAACGCGTCTAGTGGCGCCATAAATGCGGCCACCAGCTAACTCCGGTCGCTCAAATTTAATTGCCGTACTTTTTGGCTTGCAGTATCTGAAGGATTTGTCGGATAGAGGTGACCGCGTGATCGTATCGTCCCTTAAGATAGCCCGATGCTGATTCGTTTGCTTGCGCTATCGTTCTTAGGATGCCGGGCAGCGCCTGCTCGTATTTTTCGAAAAGCGCTTCATCGGCGATACGCTGCAGGTTTTTGGACTGCCTCCACGTGTCTGAAATGGAGATTATAGAATTATCCTCGCCCCAATCGCCGCATTTTAATAGACAGCTTCGCAGCGCTTCGAGCAAGGGTTCCCGAAGCTGTTGGTTGAGTGATAGCAAAGTCTCCGAGTCGTTAAAAATATCTTCGCTGCGGGCGATTAAAAGCTCGGCTGCGCTATGCGGGTCGATACCCATATCCGGCAAGTGCTCAATAGCGGCGACGCACCACTCTGCAAGTGAGTCATAGCGGGCGGGTTGTGCCGAAGCGTCCGCAGCGGCAGCGGCTGCACGCTCCTTGAAGTCAGGGTACTGGGCACTAAGAACACGCAAGGTCATGGCGCGGAGCATTAGCGGGTTGCCTGCGTCGACGGGCTGTGCGCCAATCGGCAGTTGGGGTTTAAAAGTGTTGAAGAACATTGCAGCCATGTTTGTGCGCTGTGGGCCGCTTGGCTCGACAACTACTATCGGCTGCTGCCCGGCCGCGGCTTTGAGTGCCAAGGCTTGGAACTCTGCATTGGATAGAGCAAAGACATTGTCAAGACCGTAGATTCTTTGTATGTCTACAAGGTTTTTGATGACGCTAGCATTCAGGGGCAATGCTACGGGGTATTCTTGCTCGGAGAGACTAGTCAAGCTTGTCTCGACTGTTTCCTGTAACAGGGCCATATCCGCTTCGCTCATATCAAAGCTATCAATGGTCTGACTCTGTGCTAGACGCTGCCCTACAAACATACCAAACAGGTTGCGGATGACGCTGGGATTACTGGCTGCAGTTATTTTGGGTATGAAGGAGTCTTTCAATTCCTCCGTAGCCCCAAAATCTGCGACAAAGCGTTTGTCACCGTGATTCAACAAATGAATACTGCCTCGATTGTTTGCCAAAATCAGCGACGGCTGCCTGGAGTTGGTTGTATGGCGCCGGTACGTTGCGGCCAATTGTACTTGGTCGCCAGGCGTTGGGTGCGGTAACGTAACATCGCGCGTGTCAGCTCGGTGGCTTACTCTAAGCGAACTGCTGTTGTACCTTACCCTTTCGTAGTCGAGGTAGACAGTGCACTGTTTGCCGTCTGGCAATGTCACTTTAACCCATGGACTATCAGGACTGTCGGCCGGGTAGCCAAGGTATGGGTCGCCGAATTGCGTATCCACTAACGTGCCTTGCACTAAAACCGATTGGTTTTCGTATAAGGCTGCCTCGTTGCCATCAAAAGGGCGCTGGAGCGCGTGAATCGCAGTGACGGCGACGCAATGACTAACGCCCCGACGCAGCTGTATAAGCGCATCGGCTATAAATTTTGTAAGGCCAAGTTCTGAGATGGCGATTTCTTGCTCCTCATCTAAGCTATGGTAAAGATCATCTAGGGTAAAACCGCCTCCACCACGATCCAGCTGTTGGTGTAACCTGCCGCCGCCCATTGGATAGGTGTCTGCGCGCAGCACGGTCCTGGTGTCATTATGAGGATCGAGGCCGACGGTGAATGTTCCGCGTACAGTATCGCCATCTTGCCAGCCGGCGAAACCGGGCCGCAGACTTTCGCGGATGTCGTAAGTAGTGTTTTTGTATGGCTCTATTCGGTTAAGCACTTCAAGCTCATTGGGTCCGATAACCGATGTGTCGTATGGTGAATCGTTGATATCGGGCAGCGGCACATCGGCCAACGCGTCCTCGCTCACATACCTCAACAGCTCATCAAAGGAGATAGGTGGCGCCTCATGGAAATCAGACATCCGAATATTTTAGAATAAAAGACGCCTATGCGCAACTTTTTTTCAAGCCGGAGGCAGCGCATAGGTAAAAGTTGACTAGCTGCTTCTTCTATAAGATAATCGCTTCGTGCAAAAAATTACGGTACCAGTTTTTAACAGTCTGGCAGAACCGGCACTGGCCGCCATATTACGTGCGGGCGGCGTCGGCGTGTTACTGACTGACACGGTGTACGGCTTGGTCGGAAGTGCCCGCATAGTAGATGCTGCGACAAGAGTCATTGACGCGAAAGGCCGCAAATACAAACCGGGAACGCTTATCGCAGCAAGTGCGCGAGACCTTATTGACCTCGGCATACAACGCGAGCATGTCAAAGCTGCCGAGCAGTTTTGGCCCGGCCCCCTTACGGTAGTATTGCCTACAAAGCCGGGGCTTGAGTATCTCGATCTTGGCCTCGCCTCGCTAGCCGTAAGAGTCCCAGACAATCAGGCAGTCGTGGCGCTTCTCAAAAAAGTCGGGCCGCTCCTAACCACCAGTGCCAACCGGCCGAATGAACCCATGGTGAAAAGTATCGAAGAGGCGCAGGAAATATTCGGTAATCGCCTAAATTTTTATGTAGACGGCGGGCGCCTGGTGTCGCCGTTAGCCTCCACCATCATCCGAATCAAGATTGAGCTGCTACGTCAAGGCGCAAGCGTTATTCACGCAGACTCGTTGGAATGAGTTGTACAATAGGGTTAATGCCCTTCTGTTATCATAGCTGGTTACGAATTCAGCTGCGCCATCGGAGGCATCATGCAAATTACTACTCGTGTCACGGACAGCATCTTAAAACAGGCATTGAACCGAACCTCAAGCAGGACGAGCTTCCGAACCACAACGCACAAAATTACTAGGAGACGGACGCGGACAGACTGGCTAAAACTCGTGTATAGTAAAAACTGATGAAAGAGCTCGGGCGAATTTTTAGGTTTACGAAGAGCTTGTGGCGCTACTATTTGGGCGTTTCGATCTTCTCGATTCTCGTGGCCGCCGCCAGCCAAATGCAGCCGCTCTTGACCAAGCCGGCCATCGACCAGATGACGAAGCTCATCGCCGGCCGGCACGCCAACGTCAAACTGGTGGCGCTTCTAGCCATCCTCATTTTCCTGACCGATGTGGCTGCTACGCTGTTTAGCAACGTGGGCGGCTATATTGGCGACATGCTGTCGGCCAAACTGCAGCGATTTATGAGCCGGCGCTACTACGAACATATTTTGAGCCTGCCGCAACAGTATTTCGACACCGAGTTGAGCGGCAAAATCATCAACCGTATGAATCGGGGTATTTCGCAGATCAGCACCTTTATGCAAATTGTGAGCAACAACTTTCTGCAGTTCATTTTCAGCACAGTTTTTTCACTGATTATTATTGCGCATTACAGCTGGCAAGTGGCGCTGATGTTGCTGACGCTGTACCCAATTTTTATTTTCCTGACCGGCAAAACCAGCAACAAATGGCAGAACTACCAAAAACATATCAACGAGCAGCAGGACATCGCCAGCGGCCGTTTTGCCGAAGCCATTGGCCAGGTGCGTGTGGTCAAAAGCTTTTTGCAAGAGGCGCGAGAGCTGGCATTTTTTCGCGATCGCTTCGACGATGTAGTGACGACCACAAAGCCGCAGAGCAAATTCTGGCACCGGCAAGATGTCGTGCGCCGGCTGGTGCTCAATGTAATTTTCTTGGGCGTCTTCGTCTTCGTGTTCGTCGAGACGGCGCGCGGCCGGTATTCGATCGGCACCATGGTGCTGCTCATTCAATATGCGATGCTGATTCGTATTCCGATTTTCAGCATTAGTTTTATTGTGGATAACACACAGCGCGCTATCGCTAACACCAAAGATTATTTTGAGGTGCTCGACGTCACGCCTGAAATTACTGATCAGCCAAATGCCGCCAAGCTGGAAGTTTCGAAGGCTGAGATCACCTTTGACCACGTTAATTTTGGCTATGACTACGACAAGCAAGTGCTGCACGACATCAACCTCACGATCAAGCCTGACAGCAAAGTTGCGCTCGTCGGCGAAAGCGGCGAAGGCAAAACCACGCTCACTAACCTGGTGCTGCGGCTGTACGAAGTGAGCAGCGGCGCAATTCGGATCGACGGCCAAGACATCAATGCGGTTACGCAAAATAGTTTACGCACACACATCGGCATCGTGTTCCAGGAACCGGCGCTGTTTAGTGGCACGATTCGCGAAAACATCGCCTACGCCAACCCGCAGGCCAGCCAGCAGCAAATCGAGGCGGCCGCCAAAGCAGCCAACGCGCATGAATTCATCCACAAATTCGAAAAAGCTTACGAAACCGAGATCGGCGAGCGCGGCCTCAAGCTCAGCGGCGGCCAAAAGCAGCGCATTGCCATCGCGCGGGCATTGCTGAAAGATGCCCCGATCCTCATTCTCGACGAGGCCACCAGCAGCCTAGACAGCAAGAGCGAACATATGGTACAAGAGGCGTTGGAACGGTTGATGAAAGGCCGCACGACGCTCATTATCGCCCACCGCCTGAGCACCATCCAGAATGTGGATCAAATTATCACCTTGCGCGGCGGCCGCATTGACGAGATTGGTTCGCCGGCCGCGCTCAGCAAATCGGGTGGCATTTACGCGCAGCTACTCAAGTTGCAACAAGGGCACACCAGCAACGACCAAAAGAAACTCAAAGAATACGAAATTGCCGGCTAGCCAGCGCGCCGTTTTGCCGTATAATAAGACACTATGAGAAAAGCAGTGCGAGCGATCATTATTCGTGGCGACGATTTGTTGGTGATGAAGCGCAACAAGTTTGGCCAACAGTATTACACGCTAGTCGGCGGCGGTATAAAGCCGGGCGAAACACCCGAGCAAGCGTTGCGGCGCGAGGTCGAGGAAGAGGCCAGTTTGCGCGTCTTGTCGGCCAAGCACGTCTACACCGAAGAAGCCGGCGAACCTTACGGCACGCAATACATCTTTTTATGTGAGTATGCCGGCGGCGCACCGCGCTTGATGTCCGATTCCGAAGAGGCCGACATCAACCGGCTTGGCCAAAACATCCACGAACCGATGTGGTTGCCGTTCGCCATGCTGCCGAAAATCACGTTACGTTCCGAGGCGCTTAAATATACGTTGTTGCACGCGCTCAAAGACGGTTTTCCCGACACTCCCGAACGTATTGATCCGGCCAAATACCATGACGAAATGTATAAACAAAGGAGTTAATTGCTATGGCGCGAACGCGTGAACGAATTTTTGCCTTGGCGGGCGCCGCGTTATTTTTGACAACCTCGTTGGGCTTGAGCATCGCAGTGGTTTGGCAAATGTTGCACGATCACGGCCAAAGCAACGCCAATAGCAGCCAAACGGTGAACCAGAATACCAACACCGGCCAAACCACCCAGAAGGTGGCTGGAACCAAATTGCAAAACTTCACGCCGGTGGCGCACGCCGCGGGTTTGCAGACGACCGACACCAAAGCCGGCACCGGCCAGGTGGCAATCGCCAGCGACACGATCACTGTTGACTACACGGGCGCCGTGGCGGCAACTGGCGTCGTCTTTGAAAGTTCCTACGATAGTGGTCAGCCCGCCACCTTTCCGCTGAACCAGGTGATCCAGGGGTGGACACAGGGCATTCCAGGCATGAAGGTCGGCGGCACGCGGCGGTTGCTCATTCCGGCAGCGCTGGCCTATGGCCCTAATCCACCAAGCGGTTCGGGGATTCCCGCGAACGCTGACCTGGTCTTTGACGTGACGCTCAAAGCAATTGGCAACAAATAGCGTAAAAAACACAATATATAGCGCTCTTGCTTTCAAAGCGTACGCCATATACAATAAATCATAAGCATAAAAACAATACAGAGGGTAACGATATGGTCAAAAACATCACTATTTTTACACGCACTACCTGTGCTTATTGTCCAATGATCAAAAAATATTTGAGCGCCAAGGGCCTCGCATACGATGTGGTGAATCTCGACGAAAAACCTGAGCGCCAAGCAGAGGCGATCGAAATTTCGGGTGCATTTACTGTCCCTGTCACCGTCGTAACAAAAGAAGATGACAAGCGCGAAGTGGTGATCGGCTTTAATCTGGCCAAACTCGCTCCTGCCGTTGCGTAGTCGTTTGCGTAGCGAGGCAAGTCTCTCGCTACGAGGAACTCAGGCGAAGTGCAGCTGGAAGTTAGTTGGCGAGACCTGAGGCTCGACAGATAACTTACCGCGCGGAAACGGTTCGGAGGAGCGAGAGACTTGCCTCGCTACGCAACTCTCAAGCGCGACAAATTGATGCAAGTAGGATAGGATAAAAAGATGGCAGACAAGACAACTCCAAAAATACACGACGTTGTAATGGTCGGCGCTGGGCCAGCTGCACTGAGCGCGGCGATCTATACCACCCGCGAAGACATCGAGACGCTGTTGTTCGAGCGCGGCGTGATTGGCGGACTTGCAGCCGTCACCGACTGGGTCGATAATTATCCTGGTTTTTCAAAAGGCCTCCCAGGACTAGAATTGGCTGAAGGCTTACGTCAGCAGGCGGAACGCTTCGGCGCCGTTATCGAACTCGGCGAAGTTACCAAAATTACGGATGAAGGCAAATACAAACGCCTCGCAACCACTGACGGTGACGTATTGGCCCGCGCCGTGCTCGTCGCAACTGGCAGCGATTACAAAAAGATTGGCGTGCCGGGCGAGCAAGAATACTACGGTCGCGGCGTGCACTACTGCGCTACCTGCGACGGCGCCTTTTATCGGGACAAACACCTGGTCGTGGTCGGCGGCGGCAATTCGGCCGTGCAAGAGGCGATGTTTTTGACGCGCTTTGCCTCGCACATTGACTTGCTGGTCCGTGGCAGTACGTTCCGCGCGTCCGAAATACTACAACACGATTTGGCGCAAAAACACAAGGACAAAATTACCGTTCATTTCAATACGACCACTGACGAAATTGTCGGTGATAGTGATCGCAAAGTCGCGAAAGTCCTGGGCACCGACAAAACAACTGGTCAAAAAGTTACGTTTCCGACCGACGGTGTATTTGTGTTCGTTGGCCTCAAGCCCAACAGCGAATTCCTCAAAGCCTCAAACATCGAACTCGATCCCATCGGATTTGTTAAAACCGACAGTCATTTGCAGACTAATATGAAAGGCGTGTACGCAGCCGGCGATATCCGCAGCGGCGCAACCATGCAAATCGCCAGCGCTACTGGCGAAGGCGCAACTGCAGCGCTGCTCATCCGCGAATATCTGGAAGATCGCCCGGGACTAGCCGAAGGCCACGGAGAAGTCAGCGCCGTACCCAGCGACACCGAGGCGCAAGTAAGCCCCGTCTATTAAAGCTCGGCGTATCCGGGAAAGTAATCCATAACGATGCGATGCGGCGCGACACCGAAGCGCTTGATTTCGGCGATCAAGTTCTCGACCATTGGCTCAGGACCCGAAAAATAAAACAGGCCGTTCGCGGCGTGAGCAGGCCCGGCGAATTTCATAATTCGCTCGCCAGTCAGCGTGCCCGTTTCGCCTTGCCAGTCCTTTGACGCTCTGCTGACAATGGGCACAAAAGCAAGATCGTACGTTCTAAAAAGGTCAACAAAAATTAAATCACCGGCGCTCTGCACGGTGTGAAGCAGTGTAATCGGGCGCTGCTCGCCGGTTTCATGCAGCCATTTCACCATGCTGTACATCGGTGTAATGCCGATGCCCCCGGCCACAAAAATCAGTGGGATGCTGGTATCTTTTGGCAAGACGAAGTCACCCATTGGCTCTGATATGTTGAGTACGGCGCCCGGCCGCAAGGCTAACAGGGCATGCTTAAAACTGCTGCCATCCTTTTCCGTGAGTTTGGTCGTGATGCGTACAAGCGCGTCGCCAGGTGCGGATGAAATGGTGAACCAGCGCTGCTCGCCCCGACTATCGGGGTTGGAGTGGGGCAGCTGGATCTCGGCGTACTGGCCAGCTATATAGTGCAGCGGCTTGTCGGGCCGGAACGCGAACGTCCAAATCGTAGGCGTGACTTGCTCGCGGTGGTCAAAAACGATACGCATTACAGGTCCTGGCCGGAATGGTTGATTGCTCGTTTTTGGTTTTGCGCGTGCCTGGCAAAGCGTTCCGGGTGATCAGTAATGACGCCAGCCAGCCCGCGACGCTGCCAGCGTTTTGCTTTGGCTGGATCGTTCAAGGTGTACACAAAAAGCTCGTAGCCGCGCCGCTGCATGGCGCTTACAAAACCGAACCACACAAAATGCTGGTTCATAGCCAAGGTTCGAGTGCCGACTTGTTTGGCGCGGAACGCGGCTTTCACACTTAGAAATCGTTCGATGACGACTTTGCCTATGGTCGGAAGCGCGTGATGCAAAGCCATCAGCGTGCGCTGGCTTTTTGAACCCAGCAAAAAGTCGCCGGCCCGCCAGCCATCGCGCAGCGCGTCTTCAAGCGTCGCAACAATCGGCCCAATGGCGACGCGTGGCTTGACCTCGACCATCAGCGGTACGCGACGGTTGACGCGGCGCACGGCTTCGTTAAGGGTGGGCAAATCAGGTTTCGCTGCCTTTAGCGCCTGGTACGAATGTGTGCGAATGCGCAAGCGCGGCCGGCCGCCAAGTGATTTGTCGTGCGACAAAACCGGCACGCCATCACTCGACACACGCACATCGACTTCGATCATATCGACGCCATTCGCCAGCGCTTTGTCGATAGCCGCGAGCGTGTTTTCTGGCGCGAGTCCCCGCGCGCCGCGATGCCCAATAATTTTTGTCATAATACCTCTTAAAGTGTACAATAAAACCGAAGAAATTAAGCCACGTGCGTAACATCGAAGGAGTTTATATGGCTGACTTTAACGTCGTTTTAACAGTTGGCGATTGGCAAAACGGCCGCGTTAACACCGTGGTGGAGATTCCCAAAGGCTCAACCCTGAAAATCGAGTGGGACCGGAAGCGCGCCGCGTTTATGCTTGACCGAGTCGAGCCGGCAATTTTTGTGAAGCCGACAAACTACGGCTTCATTCCGCAGACGCTGGACGAAGATGGTGACGAGCTCGACACCTTGATCGTGACCGACGAGCCGCTGACCACCGGCATTTGGCTGGAGGCCAAAGTGGTTGGCGTGCTGAACTTCGAGGACGATGGCGACATGGACTACAAAATTGTCGTGGTGCCAGCCGACGATCGCAACACCGGCGATTCGATCAACTCGCTCGACGATCTCAGTGAACGGTGGAAGCAAAAGGTCGAACACCACTTCGCGCACTACAAAGACCTCAAAAAGCCTGGCACGACCAAAGTGCTGGGCTGGGGCGATGCTGAAGCTGCCAAAAAAGTCATCGAAGAATCCATCGAGCGCTGGAACAAGCGAGACGCGTAAAGGCCGGATGTGCAAAAGGTTCTTCCTGGCAACGCCGTTCTAATCCCTGATAGCGCTACTTGCGTGCATGCCGGATCCATTTTTTCGGTATACGAGTGGCCGCAACAGATGTTCGACGGCAGCATCAAAACGTTTGAAATGCTCAAGCGGCCGGACACCTTGCAGATTATTGTGGTGCGCGGTTCACAAATACTGCTTGTCGAAGACGAACAGCCGGGCCAGGAGCTGCGTATTCATTTTCCTGGCGGCCGGACTGACGAAGAAGACGACGATTGGCTGACCGGCGCCCAGCGTGAATTGCGCGAAGAAACGGGCCTAGTCTGCGAAAATTGGAAATTGCTCGACGTCCAGCAGCCAGTTATAAAGATCGAGTGGTTTGCGCCAATCTACCTTACTACCGATATCAGCGCAGAACACACGCAACGACTCGATCCGGGCGGCGAAAAAATCACCATGCACTGGCACGAGTTTGACGACGTACGCAAGCGCGTGCTCTCGGGCGAAGAGCAGATGATG
>Ga0137385_10002379_pt1 | contig 16038 bp, 9 predicted proteins | sample SagtaG_FD_104921 | JGI IMG/M metagenome (GOLD analysis project Ga0137385, IMG submission 104921) | Vadose zone soil microbial communities from Sagehorn Ranch, Mendocino, California, USA - Sage2_R_80_16 metaG | ecosystem: Environmental > Terrestrial > Soil > Vadose zone | place: USA: California...
ATGCCTGGCCCGGGAACGTACGGGAGCTCCAGAATGTGATCGAGCACGCGGTCGTGCTGCTCGAGCCCGGCGCCGAACTGCGCCCCGAGGACATTCCCTTCATCGACTCCGGGGCAGCCGATCCGGAGAAGCTGGCCGACGAAGAGCCGGAGGGAGATGGCTCGAGCTATTACTCGGCCCGCGACCGCCTGCTCGCCCGCTTCGACCGGCGCTACCTGACGCGCGTGGTGATGCGCGCCGGGGGCAACCTCTCCAAAGCCGCCCGTCTGGCGCAGGTGGATCGGACGACGTTCTACCGGCTCATGGAACGGCACGGCCTCCAGCGGGATCTGCTGACCGGCGGCTCGGAGTGAAGGTGACGCGCCCCGCAACCACCGACCATTCCGACGTGTCCGCGTCGACAACCTCGCTCCCGCCCCCTCTGCTCCCTCCCCCAGGCCGGCCGGGACCGACGTCGCTGTCGCGCCCGCTCGCGGGGGTGACGTGCCCGATGCTCACCGCGGCGATCCGCCGGGCGGAAGAGCGGTGGGAGAATGACCCGGGCGACATGGAGGATCCGGACAGCGTGCCCCGCGCCCTCGCCGCCATCGGCCTCGCGGTCGACCGGCGGTTCCCGCGCTACCTGCTCTCCCTCGAGCCGCGCCCGCCGCGCCTCGTGACGCAGCGGCTCCTGACCCTGGTTCAATCGGAGCTGCTGCGCTCGTGGTCGGACGTGTCGCCCCAGGCGCCGCTCCGTCTGCTGCGGCACCTCAAGGCGCTCGAAGACGTGCGCGACGCGCTGGACCGCGATGCCTCGGAGCAGTTCGGGGCGCAATTGGGCGGCGCCAACGGGCTGGACTTCCTGGTGCAAATCGTGCACGACCTGCGCTCCCCGCTCACCTCGATCTTGTTCCTGGCGGAGACGCTGATGCAGGAGCGCTCGGGTGCGGTGAACGAGCGGCAGCGGCGGCAGCTCGGGCTCATCTACAGCGCCGCGTTCGGCCTGAGCTCGCTCACGAGCGATACGATCGAGCTGTCGCGCGGTGGCGACCAGCTGGCGGACGACCGGCCGACGCCCCTGTCCGTCACCGAGCTGCTCGAATCCGTGTGCGACATCGTCCGCCCCGTCGCGGCCGAGAAGGGCCTCACGGTCGGCGTGAGCCTCCCCGCCACCGACCTGCGGCTGGGGCATGCCCTCGCGCTGCGCCGGGTGCTCCTGAACCTCACCACCAACGCCCTGAAGTTCACGGAGCGGGGGTCGGTCGACATCGTGGCCACCGAGCAGTCACCGACGCGGGTCACGTTCTCCGTGCGCGATACCGGGCCGGGTATCAACCCCGAAGCGCTGGCGAGCCTGTTTCATCCGTTCCGCCGCAGCGCCAAGGCCGGCCGCTACCTGTTCTCGGGCACGGGGCTGGGGCTCGCGCTGACGCGCCGCCTGGTCCGGGCCATGGGCTCGGAGCTGTGTCTCGAGACGCGCCCCGGCTGGGGCACGCAGTTCTGGTTCGATCTGGAGCTCCCGCCCGCCGATCCTGTCTGAGCGGGCCGGTCCGTCACTCCGGCGCCTGCAGCACCTGCCCCGCCGCTTCGGCGGGCTCATCCTTCGCCTCGTAGCCTTCCAGGTAATACGAGTAGTAGCGGTACACGCCTCCCGGCCGCACGTCGTTCAGCACGGCGCCCAGCAGGCGGATCGGGAGGGAGTGCAACACTTCGAGCTTGGCCTGCACCAGCTCGCGATCGCTCACACCCGTGCGGAGCACCAGCAGCATGCTCCCGGTGGCGGTGCCGAGTGCGAAGGCGTCCGCGCCGGCCGCGAGGGGCGAGCTGTCCACGATGATCACGTCGTAGCCGGGCCGCAGCGCCGCGAGGGCGCGCGGCAGCATTGCCGAGCTGATGAGGGTCGGCCCCGCGTGGGTGCGCGTTCCCGACCCGAGGAACGTGAGCATAGGGTAGGCGGTGGCCTGTAACACCTGCTCCCCCGCCGCCTGCCCGGCCAGCAGGTCGGTCAGCCCCGGCTTGCGGGCCAGGTTGAGGACGCGGTGCAACCTGCCGCAGCGGACGTCGCCGTCGATGAGCAGGGTGCGACTCCCGGCGTCGGCGAACGCCAACGCCAGATTCGATGCGAGAAACGACTTGCCATCGCTCCGGCCCGGGCTGGTCACGGTCACGACCGTGGGGCCCGTGCCGTGGGCGTGGAGGACGTTCAGGCGGATACCGCGGACCGCCTCGACCACCTGCATCACGCCGTCGGGCTTCCGGCTGCCGCCGTTGCGATTGAGGTGCGGCACCGCGCCCAGGATCGGTAGTCCCATCGCACCCGTGACCTGCTGCGGGTATCGCACGCGTCGGTCGGTGCGATCGAGGACCGCCGCACCTGCCACGCCCGCGCCGAGGCTCGAGAGGAACGCGAGCGCGATGAGCACCGGCCGCCAGTTCTCGGTCGGCTCCTCCGGCTGGACAGCGGGATCCACGAGTCGCACGTCCGGGATGGCGCTCACCTCGGCGAGGCGGGCTTCGTCGTACAGCGTCTGCAGGCTCGCAAGCGCCTGCTCCCCCCGGGTTACTTCACGCTCCAGCCGGGTCTCCTCCACAGCGAGGGGCGGGATGCGCCGCAAGTCGCTCGCCGCCGAGTCGACGCGCTGCCCGAGCTCCGCTTCCCGCACCTCCATCTCCCGCGTGAGGCCGGCGGCGAGGCCCGGGATCGTCCGGCGCTCGAGGTCCTGTACCTCGACGGCGACGCGGCGCACCGCCGGGTTGGCGTCGGCGTAGCGGGTGCGCAGCGCGCGCAGCTCGGCCTGCTTCGTCGTGAGATCGTGCAACGCCTGGCTCAGCTCGGTTGACTTCTGGACGGACCCGATCGCCGCGAGCGCGTCCACGGCCAGCGCCGTGTCCGGCCCCTGCGCGAGGATGCGGCCGATCGCCTCTCGATCGCGGCGCAACTCCTCCCGATTCACCTTCATACCGACCAAGCCGGCGAACACGGGATCGCGTGGGTACTCCATGTTCGGCGTCACCGGTGCCGAGCCGTCGGCGTATTGCGTCACCGCGCCTACGCGAAATCTCTTGAGCCCCGTTTCGGCGCTCCGCAACTTGTCCCGCGCGCGGTCGAGCTGCCCGCCGAGGATGCCGGTGAGCTGCTGCAGGTTCTGCTTCTTCAGGTCCGCGGCGACGGAGACGAAGCGCTCCGCCACCATGTTCACCACCGCCGTGACCTCCCCGGGATCCGACCCGCCCAGCTCGAGCCGCAGGAAATTCCCGTCCGCGTCCGCTGCAATCTTGAGGCGCTTCGTAAGCACCCTCGCAGCCTCGTACGGGGCGATCACCGTGAACTCCATCGTTCGCCCGGGCGCAAGCACGCCGGATGGCGGCACCCAGGCGAAGCCCAGTTCCGGCCCGACCGAGTCCCCCACCGCGCCATGCAGCTGCACGAGATGCTTCGTGTCGGTGAGCGCGAAGGTATGCCCCGCCGTATCCACCACGAGCCGGTAGACGCCGGGTCGCACGCGGTCCTTTACCCCGAACGTCGCGAGCGCGTCCGAGTCGCCGGGCCGGCGCGCCGTCACGTAGAGGCGCTGTCGGCGGACCACGTCCTCCAGCACGACATTGGTCTGCAGCAGGTCCATCCAGCCGGAGGAGATCGGCAGCTGGCCCTGCCAGATGGGCCCTCGCTCCCGGGCGTCCCGCGCGTGGCCGGAGGGCACCTGGATCCATACCGTGGCGCGCGCCAGGTAGGTCGGAGGCAGCAACAGTGACAGCCCGATGCCCGCGGCCGTGCCGAGCAGCGTGACGCCGAACACCAGCCAACGGTAACGCCGGGCGGCGATCAGGTAACGCTGCCACTCGGCCAGTTGCTCGGGGTCGGGAGGCGGGGGGGGCGGGGGGTCGCGCACCACAAACTCCGCTCGCGTCGGCTCGAACGGTACGGGTAGGTCGCCGGTCGTCATTTCCCTCGGGGTCTCCTGGTTAACCTGCCGCAAACACCGCAAGGTCGGTACCGCGGCGGCCCGCGCGGGTACATACTGCGTTCGTTCGGGAACGTGTAACGCAACTGCTACAAGATTGCCGGGTTGCAACGAGAGAGGCGATTCCTCGGCAGGGCCACCCGCCCGATCGGCTCAGGTCACCCCGACGGCGACGCGGCGCGGCGTCCCCCGTGGCTCCGAACCGCGACGGCGATCGGGGAGCACCCGGCGCTCGCTGCGTTGCGGCAAGCGAACCATGGCGAGGTGTCCGCACAGGCGCTCGATGCTCGGATCGCCACGGCCGTACCGCTCCCAGGTCCGCCGGTCCAGCAGCAGCTCGCGCACCGGCGCGATGTGAAAATCTTGCGAGAACACGACGCCATCGCGGGCCAAGCTGGGAACCACACCGCGCAGCACTTCCTGCGTTCCCTTGGCCGAGTCGCAGTCGATGAAGACCACGCGGACGACGTCGGCCACCGGGCTCTTGGCGAGGGTCGCCGCGAACCATCCCTTGTGTATGGAGCACACGTCCGGCGCTCCGAACCGCCGCAGGTTGGCACGGAGCGTCGCGTCCGATGCGACATACTCGCCGGAGAAGTCGTAGCCGCGCTGCTTCTCCTCGGAGGTCATCGGTTCCACGCCCTCGAACGAATCGTAAATGCACAGCCGATAGCCGCACAGCTCGCAGAGCAGACTGAACTTGGCGGACGCTCCCCCATTCCAGCACCCGGCCTCAACCATCACCTCTCCGCGGCGGGCCGGCCGTTGTGCCAACGCGGTACACACGCTCGCGATCTCGCAGGGCTGATGCGAATGCAGGACGTTCCAGTCGATCCGGACGAAGCGTGTGAGCAGCTTGAAGCGATCGATCAGGGTGAGGGCCTGAAGGCGAAGCAGCGGCCAGTAACCCCACATGTAGTAGAGCAGCTTGACGCGCTGTCGATCGAGCTCCCGAGGGAGGTGTGGACGGATCCACCGGACATACCATTCCCGGACCCGCTGCTCGCGCGAGCTGGGCGGGCTCTCAAGAGAACGTTTCATTATGCACTCGGGATGCGCAACACGTGCAGTTGAGCATGCGGCGCGGCGCGGAGAAACGCTAGTGCTACCTGGTCGCGAGGTAGGCGCCCTCGAAAAACTCTGCCATGTCCGGCGCGCGTGCTGCGGCCTTCGGGAACGTCGTCACGCCGACCGCCCGGAGCGACAACCGCAGGAGGCTCTGGTGCTGATACACGACGGTCGACTGGTAGCCGCGTTTCGCCTTCGGGCTCACGACCACGCAGGGGATGCGACCGCCGCCGTTCGTGGAGTCGTGGGGGCCCGCTTCGTCGAACACGATGATCAACAAGCCATCCTGTTGAAACGTCGCGCTCTGCACGAGCGGATCGATGTTGGTCTTCAGCCACGCGTCGGCGGTGCGCAACGGGCAGTCGTGCGCATCGTTACACAGGTTGGGAATGATGAACGCGTAGTCCGGCAGTGAGCGCGTCGCCAAGTCGGTGGCGAGCTGGGTGAACGGCACCAGGTTCTTCGCTTGCGCGGTATCGTGCACCACGTCTGAGAAGAGGGCAAACACGTTGTGCTTGCGCGCGTAGCGACCGACGCCCGCTCTCCTGTAGCCGACGCACGGGAGATCCTCGGCGTACGACTTCCACGTCTTGCCAGCCGCGACCAGCGCGCGCACCACGTTGTCCTCGCTCACGACGCCGGAGTACCCGTCATCGTTGGTGATCGTGTCCCCCACCGTCATCATGAAGTAGTTGCCGATGGAGGGGTGCGCGTTGCCGTAGTACTGTGTCGCCAAGCCGTATTGCCGCGCCAGGCTGTTGAGATAGGGCATCGAGGAGTCGCCGATGACGTCGCTATAGTTGGCGTTCTCCTCTACAATAATGAAGACGTGCCCGAACGGCCCGTGAGCGCGTCCTCCTCCCAAGGCTGCTCCTGTCGCTCCGCCTCCCCCGACGACGCAGCTGTCACGCGCAGCGCCGCACGCCGCCACGAGAAGCGCCGAAAGGAGCGCCGCGCCCAGCCGCCAGCTGGTCAGAAGATCCTCGTCAGTGGAGGATCCTCGTCAGCGTATAGATCGTCACCGGAATGCCGAGCAGTACCGCGACCAGCTGGGCGGGCCCGTACAGGCCGCTGATCGAGCCGCCACGCGGCACCATGATCGCATCCCCCGGATGCAGCTCGAGGTCGTCCACGGTACTCCCGGCGGCCATGGCCTGGCGCAGCGCGTCCCCTTCCCAGATCGTCTTGCCGTTCCGCTGAATCTTCAACTTGTTGAGCTTGGTGTCGTGCGTCGTCCCTCCCGCCGCCATCAGCACGGCCGGGATGACGGCATCGACCGGCACGCTGTAGTACCCGGGGCGGGCCAGCTCTCCGGTGAGTGCGAGGCTCACCAGAGCGCGGGCGTGCACGACGGGATCGCGAATGTAGCGCGCGATCTCCTCGGTGAGCCGGGGCTCGAGCTCCGTCCGCAGCACGCCGCGCAGCGACACGACCCCGACCACCGGCAAGGTCAACTCCTGGGCCGAGCCTACCGTGAACGTGTCCGAAAGCTGCTGTTCGCTCGACTTGACGGCCGGCGTCCCCGCCCCCGTCGCCGGTGGCTCCGGGTCTTCGACGACGAGGAGAATCCGGTCGCCCACCCGGAAGTCTCCCTCTTTGAGCCGCCGCTGGATGTAGGTCGTCTCGACGCGGACGATCTCGGGAGACACCCCTTTGTCGTATTGGCCCGTCTCTGCCATCCCCACGAGGCGCTGCAGCCGCTGCTCCAAGTCAGCCCGGCGCTGGGTCAAGCGGTGCGTGGACGCCGCGGGCACAGCCGTCTGCGCATCGGTCCGCGTGAGACCGCACAACGCCAGGAACCCGACGGCGAGCGTCGCGGGGACGAGTGAGACGGGTCGGAGCATAGCTGATCCTTTCAGGAGGACTGGTCGGCCTGTTTGCATGCGGTCACACCGGCGCGCGCAGCACCTGCCCGCGTGCCCCGTCAGGCTCGTCGTGCGCTTCGTAACCTTCCAAGTAGTACGAGTAGTTGCGGTACAGACGGTCTCGCCGGACGTCATTCAACACGGCCCCCAAGACTCGGATGGGGAGATGATTCATGACCTGCAGCTTCGCCTGCGCCAGCCCGCCGTCACTGACACCCGTCCGCAGCACCAACAGCAGCGTCCCCGTGGCGGTGCCGAGCGCGAAGGCATCCGTGCCGGCGGCCAGGGGCGAGCTATCCACGATGATCGCGTCGTAGCTCGACCGCAGCCGAGCCAGCGCGCGCGGCAGTGCCGCCGAGCTGACGAGCGTGGGCCCGTCATGGGTACGCGAGCCGCTGCCGAGGAACGACAGCGTGCCGTAGGCCGAGGGCTGGACGACCTGCTCCTTGGTGGCGCGCCCCTGGAGCAAATCCGTCAGGCCCGGCTTGCGGGCGAGCTTGAGCGTCCGGTGCAGCATGCCGCATCGGACGTCTCCGTCGACCAGCAGCGTGCGGTATCCGGCGTCGGCAAACGCCACAGCCAGGTTCGACGCCACGAACGATTTCCCGTCGGCCCGGCCGGGGCTCGTCACCGTCACGATCACCGGGCCGATACCGTGGGCGTGCAGCAGATTGAGGCAGGTGCCCCGCATCGCCTCGAGCACGTGGAGCGCATCTTCGGGCGCCCGAATCCGCCCTCTGCGTTCGAGGTGCGGCACGACGCCCAGGATCTTGAGCCCGACGGTGCGGGTGAAGTCCTCGGGGTCGTGCACGCGCCGGTCGCGGTAGTCCAGCACCACGGCGCTGCCGACTCCGGCGCCGAGACCGCTGATCAAGGTGAACAGCACCAGCACCGGCGCCCAGTTTTCGGTCGGCTCCTGCGGCTCGATGGCCGGATCCACCAACCGCACGTCGGGGATGCTGCTCGTCTCAGCCAGGCGCGCCTCCTCGTAGCGCTGCTGCAGGTTCGCGACCGCCCCCGCCGACTGTGTCACGTCCCGCTGCAGCCGATTCTCCTCCACGGCGAGCGGCGGAATCCGTCGCAAGTCGCGCGCGACCGAGTCCACGCGCTGCTCCAGCTCCGCCGCGCGCAGCGCCAACTCCCGCGCCAGCGCGGTCGCCAGCAGCGGGATCGTCTGCCGCTCCAACGTGGCCACGTCCGTGGCGACCCGCCGTACGGCGGGAGCCTCGGCCGTGTAGCGCACCCGCAGCGCCCGTAGCGCCGCCTGCTTCGCGGTGAGGTCGCGCAGGGCTTGGCTCAGCTCGCTGGAGCGCTCCACCGAGCCGATCGTCGCGAGCGCATCCACCAGCAGCCGGGACTCCGGCGGCTGGGCCAGGATTCGTTTGATCGCCGCCCGGTCCCGGAGCAGCTCGCCCCGGCGCACCTTCATGTCGAGCAGGCCTGCGAACACGGGATCCTGCGGGGACCGCATGTTCGTGGTCACCGGTGCAATGCCGTCGCCGTATTCGGTGACGGCCGTGACGCGAAAGTGCTGCAGTGCACCCTCGGCGCTCCGCAGCTTCGCCTCCTCCTGCTCCAGCTGCGCGGCGAGGACGCCGGTCAGCTGTGTCAGGTTGTCGCGCTTCAGGCCTGCCGCCGCGGCGACGAAACGGGTCGCGACCGCGTTCACGGTCCCGGTCACCGCGGCCGCGTCCGGCCCGGCGAGCTCGAGCCGCAGAAAATTGCCGTCCGCATCGGAGCTCACCTTGAGCTCTCGTCGAAGCCGCGTGGCGGCTTCGGCTGGCGTCGTTACCGTGAACTCCACCACGTCCCCGGGCCGGAGCATCCCTGCGGGTGCGACCCAGGCGAAGCCGAGCGGCGCGCCGATCGAATCGCCGATGGCGCCTCGGTCGAGCACGGCGCCCGCGTCGTCGGAGAGCACGAAGGCCGTCCCCGTCGTGTCCACCGCGAGACGGTAGGTGCCGGGATGTACCCGCTGCTTGATGGCCAGCGTGGTCAACGCGGCCGGGTCGCCCACGACCGTCGTGAGGTAGAGCCGCTCCCGTCGCGCCACGTCTTCGAGCACGATGTTGGTCCGGATCAAGTCGATCCAACCCGACGAGATCGGCAGCTGGCCCGACCAGATCGGGCCTTCATCCCGCGCCTGGCGCGCCGGCACCTGGATCCACACCGTAGCCCGCGCGGCGTAGTTGGGCGGGAGCGCGTACATGGACAGCTCGACGCCGGCAGCGGTGGCGAACGAGGTGAGGCTGAGCACCAGCCACTTATGCCGCCGGACGGAGCGCAGGTAGCGTCGCGCTTCGCCGAGCCAGTCACCGCCATCCGGCGGCGTGGGGCGAGCCTGGCGCGCCGCGGCGTTCGGGTCCCCGCCCGCGGAGAGTCGCCGCGACTGCGCCGTGTCCAACAGGGTGGGTAAACTGCCGGTCGTCATGCGCTGCCGTCCCCTTTCAGACTGGGCAGCTGGCGCAAGCTCGGTACCGCGGGCCCCGCCGCTGCCGCAAAAGCAACCCGCCATGCAGCATGGAGATAGCAGCCACCGCGCTCACCAGCGTCCTGGTACGACCCACGGGCTGTAAGGAAACTGCCACAAGGTCGGGGGCGTACCGCATGACGCTCTCGCGAATGGCTCGCCGACCGGGTCAAGCGGCCCACATCGATCGACGGACGCGGGCGCCCGATCCACCGTCGCACAACGCCAGCGCAGTTGTAACTCTGTCGCGTCATCTATCCCACGGTCCCGATCGCCTGCAGCGGTAAGCCCTTCGGCCACAAGCCGTCACGTCGCACGGTCCCGCGCACAAGAAGTGCAAGTGCCGACCCGCGTCCTCAACCTCTTGGACGGCATGGCCACACGACCTGGACCAGCGGCCTCGGTCTCCGAGCGCACGGCGGCGCCCCTTCCCCCTGCTGCTCCCGCTGACGCGGGCACGCGGCGGTCGGACTTCCTGCCGTTCGCAGCGCCGCTGATCGGCGAAGAGGAGATCCAGGAGGTCGTCGACACCCTGCGATCGACCTGGATCACGACCGGGCCGAAGGCGAAGCGATTCGAGCAGGAGTTCGCCGCCTATCTCGGCGCGCCCGGGGCGCTCGCACTCAGCTCCTGCACGGCCGGGCTCCACACCGCGCTGGTGACGCTCGGGATCGGGCCCGGCGCCGAAGTCATCACGACGCCGATGACGTTCGCGGCCTCCGTCAACGTAATCGAGCACATCGGCGCCCGGCCCGTCCTCGTGGACGTGGAGCCCGACACGCTGAATGTCGATCCCGGGCTCGTGGCCGCGGCGCTGACGCCGCGGACCCGCGCGATCCTGCCGGTGCACTACGCCGGTCACCCCGCCGCGCTCGACGCCATCGGCGAGCTCGCGCGCGCCAGCGGGATCGCCGTGATCGAAGATGCCGCCCACGCCGTGTCCGCCAAGTACCGCGGGCGCACCATCGGGTCGGGTGCCAATCCCGTTGCCTTCAGCTTCTACCCCACGAAGAACATGACGACCGCCGAGGGCGGGATGCTCACGGGCGACGCGGCGTTCCTCGAGCGCGCGCGGACCGTGAGCCTGCACGGGATGAGCCGCGATGCCTGGAGCCGGTACGACCGGGGCGGGCAGTGGTTCTACGAGGTCGTACTGCCCGGCTTCAAGTACAACATGACCGACATCCAGGCGGCGCTGGGGCTGTGGCAGCTCCGCAAGCTCGCCGCCTTCCAGGAGCGGCGCCGGGCGGTGGTACGCCTGTACACCGAGGCGTTCGCGGACCAGGACGCGCTGGAAGTGCCCGTCGAGCGCTCGGACGTCGAGCATGCGTGGCACCTCTATGTCCTCCGGCTGCGGGAGGAGGCGCTCCGCATCGATCGCAACGTGTTCATCGACGAGCTGAAGCAGCGCAATATCGGCACGTCGGTGCACTTCATTCCCATCCACCTGCACCCGTACTACCGGGACAAGTATGGCTATCGGCCCGAGAGCTTCCCCGTGGCCTTCACCAATTACCGGCGCATGCTCAGCCTCCCCCTGAGTGCCCGCGTCAGCGACGCCGACGCGGCCGACGTGATCTCGGCCGTGCTGGACATCGTGCGCCGGTACCGCCGCTAGAGGGCGAGACGCATGACGCACCGCGTACTGGTCATTGCGGCTCACCCTGACGACGAGGTGCTCGGCTGCGGCGGCACCGCCGCGTTGCACGTCCGGGCGGGCCACGAGGTGACCGCCGTGATCGCGTGTGAGGGGGAGTCGCTCCGCTACGGCCCGGAGGGCGTCGGCCAACCCGAGCACATCCGCCGTGCCGCGCGCATGCTCGGCCTGCGGGAAACCCGCCAGCTGGGTTTCGCCGATCAGCGGCTCGACACGCTGTCGCTGGTCGATCTCATCACACCCCTCGAGCATGTCGTGCGCGACGTGCGCCCCGCCGTCGTCTACTGTCAGTTCGGCGGCGACGCCAACCGCGACCACGAGCTGCTGTTCCGGGCCGCGCTCGTGGCCACGCGGCCGATTGAGCCCTACATCCAGGCCGTGTACGCCTTCGACACCGCCTCGAGCACCGAGTGGGGCTACCCGCGCGCCTTCGTTCCCGACACGTGGATCGACATTTCCGAGACACTCGAGCAGAAGTTGTGCGCGATGGCGTGCTACGAGAGCGAGGTCCGCCCGTACCCCCATCCCCGCTCACTCGACGCGCTGCGGCATCGCGCGCGCGCCTGGGGCAATCACTGCTGCCTCGACGCCGCCGAGGTGTTCATGACGGTACGACGGAGCCTCCGCGGTGGCCAAACGCCTGTTTGACGTGGTGGTGGCGGCGCTCGGCCTCGTGGTCGCCGCCCCGGTCCTGCTGGTAGCCGCCGTGGGGATTCGCTTATCGAGTCCCGGCCCGATCATCTATCGCGCGCGTCTGGTCGGTCGGGGCGGGCACCCGTTTACGATGTATAAGCTGCGCACCATGCACCTGGACCATCCCGGGTCCCGCAGCGTCATCACCGCCGAGGGCGACGCGCGCGTGTTCGCCTTCGGCCGCCCGCTGCGCCGGCTCAAGATCGACGAGCTGCCACAGCTCGTGAATGTGTTGCGCGGCGAAATGTCCGTCGTGGGCCCGCGTCCGCAGCACCCGGACATCGTGCGGAGCTACTACGCGCCCGAGTACGGGGAAACGCTCCGGGTGCGGCCGGGCCTCTCGAGCCCGGGAAGCCTGTACGATTCGACTCACGGCGAGCCGCTCGTGGGCAGCGTCGACCCGGAACGGGCGTACGCCGAGCGCCTGCTGCCCCTCGTGCTGGCGCTCGACCGCGTGTACCTGCGGCACGCGTCCCTGTGGTATGACGCGACCATCGTAGGGCGCACGCTCCTGGTGATCGCAGCCACGCTGCTGGGGCGGCGGACGTTCCCGGATCCGCCCGAGATGGACGAGGCGCGAGCCCTGCTGGGCCGCCCGCGAGGCGACCGTATCAGCCCTCCGGCGAAGGTGTAGGCGTGTTCCCGTGCTGAACCCCCGCGCGATTCTCGCCGTGTCCGCCGCCATCGTGGCGACGGCTGTGCTGGTCACTTGCACAGGCGACCGGTCCATCGGCCCCCGTCGCCCGGCCGGGCCGGGCGTGCTCGCGTCGACTGGGACCGTGGTGGGCCAGGTGCTGGTGGGGGCTGGAGACATCGCGCGCTGCGATCGCACCAACGACGAGGCGACGGCCGCCATTCTCGACACCATCCCCGGCACCGTCTTCACGATCGGCGACAACGTCCTGGGTGGGAGCACCACCCCTCCCGATTTCATCAACTGCTACGACCCCTCGTGGGGCCGCCACAAGGCGCGCACCCGGCCGGCCACGGGCCACATGGAGAGCTTCAGCCCCGGCTCGGCCACCTACTGGCAGTACTTCGGCGCCGCCGCAGGGGATTCGGGGAAGTTCTATTACAGCTACGACCTGGGCACGTGGCACGTCGTAATGCTCAACAGCAACATCGCGACCTCCGTCGGGTCGCCCCAGGAGCAGTGGCTCCAGGCCGATCTCGCCGCCCACCCGGCGCAGTGCACGCTCGCGATCTGGCATCTGCCGCGCTTCAGCTCCACCTCGAGCAACGGCCTGCCGGCCGTCTACGACCCCGTGAAGCCATTGTGGGACGATCTCTACGCCGCCGGGGCGGAGATCGTCATCAACGCGCACTATGAGGACTACGAGCGGTTCGCTCCGCAGGCCTCCGACGGCACGCCCGATCCGGAGCTCGGCATTCGGGAATTCGTCGTCGGCACCGGCGGCATCGGCGTGAACGTCTTCAACGGCGGCGGGCTCGCCAACAGCGAGGTGCGCAACAGCGGCACGCCCGGCGTGCTGAAGCTCACGCTCGCCGACCACGGCTACGCGTGGCAGTTCATCCCGATCGCGGGCTTCAGCTTCACCGACTCGGGCAGCGAGGGTTGTCATGGCACCACGCCCGGCGCCACGGTCGCGTCGGTGGACGTCAATCCCAATCCCGCCAGCGTGGAGCAGGCGCTGGACGTCCAGCTCACCGCCACGCCGCGCGACAGCGCCGGCAACCCGCTCAGCGACCGCTTGATCATCTGGTCCACCAGCGACTCGACGGTCGCGAAGGTCTCCGGCACGGGCGACGTCACCGGGTGGGGAACGGGGACCGCCGCGATTAGGGCGACGAGCGGCGGCGTGACCGGCACGAGCACGGTGACCGTGGTGTCGACGACGGCGGCGGTGCTGGTTGGAGCCGGCGACATTGCCGTGTGTAACTCACCAGAGGACGAAGCCACCGCGGCACTGCTCGACAACATCCAAGGGACGGTGTTCACCGCGGGAGACAACGCCTATCCCGACGGGTCGGCAACCCAGTTTACCAATTGCTACGACCCGTCGTGGGGACGGCATAAGGCCCGCACCAGGCCGGCCCCGGGCAACCACGATTACACCACGGCGGGCGCTCCGGGCTACTACAACTACTTCGGCGCCTCGGCCGGTGACCCGACCAAGGGCTATTACAGCTTCGACCTCGGCGCCTGGCACATCATCGTCATCAACAACTACGTGGATGCCAGCGCCGGCTCGACGCAGGAGCAGTGGCTCAAGGCCGACCTCGCCGCGAGCACGCAACAGTGCACGGCGGCGATCTGGCACGAGCCCAAGTTCAGCTCCGGCATCCTGCACGGCGATAACAACACCTGGCTCACGGTGTGGACGGACCTGTACCAGGCCGGAGCGGAGCTCATCATCAACGGTCACGAGCACACCTACGAACGCTTCGCGCCCATGACGCCGAACGGCGCTCTCGACCTCACGTCCGGCATCCGGGAGTTCGTGGTCGGCACCGGCGGGGCCAGCTTGGAGGCCCTCGGAACGATCCAGCCGAACAGCGAGGCGGTGCAGAACAGCGCCCACGGCGTGCTGAGGCTAGTGCTGCGCTCGACCGGGTACCAATGGAAGTTCTTCTCCGAAGCCGGCCAGACCTTCGCCGACACGGGCAGCGCCCCTTGTCACGGCCCGCCCGGAAACCAGCCGCCCAGGGCCTCGTTCACCACGAGCTGCACCGGGCTGACCTGTCACTTCACCGACACGAGCGCCGACCCCGACGGGAGCGTAGTGGCATGGAGCTGGACCCTCGGCGACGGCACGACGTCCACGGACCAGAACGCCGCCCGCGCGTACGCGACCGAGGGCACGTATAGCGTGACGCTCACGGTGACCGACAACCAGGGCGCCACAGGCACGACCACCCAGCAGGTGACCGCGAACCAGACACCCACGGCGTCGTTCACGCACAGCTGTACCGGGCTCACGTGCACGTTCACGAGCACGAGCAGCGATCCCGACGGCGGCACCATCGCATCGTGGAGCTGGACCTTCGGCGACGGCGCGACGTCCACGGCCCAGAGTCCCACCCACAGTTACGCCGCAGGGGGGACGTACACGGTCGGCCTCAGCGTGAAGGACGGGCTCGGGGCCGTCGGTGCCACGTCGCAGAGTGTCACCGTGACCGCGCCCAACCAGCCCCCGGTCGCGTCGTTCACGCCGAGCTGTAGCGGGCTCAGCTGCGCATTCACGAGCACCAGCAGCGATCCCGACGGTAGCATCGTCGCCTGGAGCTGGAACTTCGGTGACGGCGCGACGGCCACCGCCCAGAACCCGACGCACAGCTACGCGGCCGGCGGCACCTACAGCGTCACGCTCACGGTGACCGACAACAGCGGGGCCACCAATACCGCCGCGCGGACGGTCACGGTCGGCGGAGCGAACCAGCCGCCCGTCGCATCGTTCACGGCGAGCTGCGCCGGGCTCGCCTGCGCGTTCACGAGCACGAGCGGCGATCCCGACGGCAGCGTCGTCGCCTGGAGCTGGGACTTCGGCGACGGCGTGAAGTCGACCGCACCGAACCCGACCCATACCTATGGGAGCAACGGCACGCGTACGGTGAAGCTCACGGTGACGGACAACCGCGGGGCTACGGACGCCGCGTCGCTGACCGTCGGGGTGGCCAACCAGGTGCCCGCCGCCGCGTTCACCCGGAGCTGCACCGGGCTCAGCTGCGCGTTCACGAGCACCAGTAGCGATGTCGACGGCACCATCGCCAGCTGGAGCTGGAACTTCGGCGACGGCAAGACGTCCACGGCCCAAAACCCATCGCACAGCTACACCGCCAACGGCACGTATACCGTCAGCCTCACGGTCACCGACAACAAAGGCGGCAAGGGCTCCACGTCGCAGAGCGTGACGCTGGGCGCGACCACCAACCCGCCGCCCGTCGCGTCGTTCACGGCGAGCTGCGCCGGCCTCGCCTGCGCCTTCACCGACGCCAGCAGCGATCCCGGCGGCAGCGTGGTCGCCTGGAGCTGGGACTTCGGCGACGGTACGAAGTCGACGGCCCAGAACCCGACCCACACCTACGGCAGCAACGGCACGCGTACGGTGAAGCTCACGGTAACGGACAACGCAGGCGCCAAAGGCGCCGCCTCGCTCAGCGTCACGGTGAGAAACCAGGCGCCTACCGCCGCGTTCACGCGCAGCTGCACCGGGCTTGCCTGCACCCTCACGAGCACGAGCACCGACGCCGACGGCACCATCGCCAGCTGGAGCTGGAACTTCGGCGACGGCAAGACGTCCACGGTGCAAAACCCGTCGCACACGTACGCCGCGGCCGGTACGTACACCATCGCCCTCACCGTCACCGACAACAAGGGCGCCA
>Ga0137385_10002381_pt1 | contig 16033 bp, 18 predicted proteins | sample SagtaG_FD_104921 | JGI IMG/M metagenome (GOLD analysis project Ga0137385, IMG submission 104921) | Vadose zone soil microbial communities from Sagehorn Ranch, Mendocino, California, USA - Sage2_R_80_16 metaG | ecosystem: Environmental > Terrestrial > Soil > Vadose zone | place: USA: California...
AAAAAGTGGGGGAAGATGCCACCAAAACAAAGTATTCTTCCTTCTTGGCGGGGAATATCGACCACCTTTCGTGCTTAGAAAAAGTAGAACATCCCTACGAAAGTCGACTTCGCCACCAGTATCCAAAGCGGCCATGAGCCATGGAATCTTATGATTTACAGTGATCAGGCATTCTTCGACGTTCACGTGAATGGCGAAACAGTTTATGCAGTATTGGACCTCCTCCTGGTACATCGGTTTGTTCATCTGATGGCCTATTGCTTCTCATTCATAAAAGACGCGAGAAAGGGAACCCTATGACTCAAAGCATGACAGGGCGAGAAATGAAGCTTGGTCTGATCCTTCCCAATGATGAGGCGGCAGTGAACGGTCAGACGTTGCGCTTCTGTGAACTGCGGGACCTGGCGCAGCTCGCCGAGCAGGTTGGTTTTGACTCGCTCTGGATGCCTGATCATCTGATCTCTCGTTTCCCAGGGGAAGACGAAAGGGGCTTCTGGGAGGCTTTCACCTTCCTGAGCGGACTGGCTGCCGTCACCTCGCGTATTCAACTTGGCCCGCTGGTGGCCTGCACATCGTTTCGCAGTCCGGCCCTGCTCGCCAGAATGGCCAATAGCATTGATGAGATCAGCAATGGCCGCTTCATCCTGGGCCTGGGCGCGGGCGGGCACGAGCCGGAGTATCGCGCCTTCGGCTATCCCTTCGATCATCGCGCCAGCCGCTTTGAAGAGGCGTTACAGATCATCGTGCCCTTGCTGCGCGAGGGGCACGTCGATTTCGAGGGAAAATACTATCAAGCACGCGAGGCGGTCCTGCGTCCGCGTGGCCCCTCCACATCTGGCTCGCCGATCTGGATTGGCGCGAGCCGCCCGCGCATGCTGGAACTGACTGCACGCTATGCCGATGCTTGGAACTGCACAGCTTCGGGCTTTCGTGCTGAACGTATCGAAGCCGAATATCCCAAGTTGCTGGAGGCGTGCCAGAAAGTAGGGCGCGACCCGGCCACGATTGAACTGACTGCTTGGGTGGAGGCACACCTGCTCTCGCCCGGCGAACAGCGAACAGCAGACACGCCCGAAGTCACCGGGACACCAGAAGAGATAGCCGAGATGCTACACGAGTTTGCCAACGTTGGCGTCAAACACCTGATTGTCATCTCGCCCTCGGGCGTCGCGGGCCTTGAGCGCTTCGCTCGCGTGATCGAACTACTCGATCAGGGGTCATGAGCCAGCGCGCGAGCGAAGGTGGGGACGCTAGGCCGTATGATGCTGGACAAGGGTGGGCAGTGACTCTGATGAAAAAATCCCAGAGAAGCATGCTGGCAATCCGCTTGAGAAGCGCATTCTCCATCTAGTTTTTTCGTCACGAGGACTGCCCACCCTTGTCCAGCATCATACGGCTGAGTGTCCTTCCCCTATCCCATATAAGGTCCTATTCTCTACGATATAACAAATTGCTTTGTGATCGGTTTTGACAGTGATCCTAGCTCTACCTCCAGGTGAGACGCAGTTTTAAGGAGTGTCGAGGCGTTCATAAGATCACCTCTTCCTCATCCTCATATAGTCCATCTGAGCTAGTGACGCAAAGTGACGCTAATTTTCCTTCACTTTTTTTATACCCCCTCTCTCCCTCACTTTCTTCCTCACTTTCTTCCTTTTTTCTGTAAACAGGAGGGTAGATATGATGGGTAGAGTTAGCGTCACTTTGCGTCACTAGTAGGCTCCCGCCGCCCCTATTGTGATTAGAAGAAGTGTCGCTAGGCGAAAAATTTGCGACACTGGCCCCGGAATTTGCGACACTTTTGGCGGAATTTGCGACACTTTTGGCTATGGTGATAAAGCGCCCGGTCGCTCCATTCCGGCCTTGCCTTACATCAATACCCACTGAACGAAGGCTCGGTGCCAGCCGCTTTAACTTCCCTGAGAGAGCGCGAGCGTCTTTAGGCCATGATGGGAATCGTGCCATTTCCTCACCTGCTAACTCTTTTAGCTGCCTTTCTAACTCAGTGGGCGAGCCTTCAAACAATGGTTGTAGCTCCATGAAGGCAAGCACCACCTTTGCTACAAGTGAGGCTTCCAGTTCTATGCTTGTCCCTTCTTCTCTATTGCTCGTGTATGCTTCCATAAACGCGCCGCTCTTAGGTGTAAGGCATGGCTCCGCAGCTTGCACCCATAGGGCAAAGTCTGCCATGCGTGGTAAATCAGCTATAGTTGTATGCGGAAGATTCCGAATAGCCCTGCTTACCGCGTCTAGCAAGGCTCCTAAGATACGAGGGTGCGCCTGGTCGAATTTCTGATAGAATGTCTTTTCATCTACCCTGGCCCCTGGCGCTATTGCAGGGAGCTTTATCACAATACACCTATCGAGTAAGTCTCCGCGTGTAGCAACATCTTCTATCCCATTGAAAACGATGGGTCGGCATGCATCGAAAATGCATTCCTCATCATTCTCGTAAAGCTTGCGGGTGCTTAGTCCTGAACGAGTGGCCAACCTGCATAGGCCGTCTGATAACCATGCTGGCATATGAGAGAGGTTATCGAGTGTAATCACATGAGAGTTGTGAGCCATAATCGCCAGTCCATGATCGTCTTTTGGCTCTTTTCTGAGAGGTGCTGATGATGGATCGATGAGGGAACGCAGCACCCTCGTAACAGTAGACTTGGTGGCACCACGCTCGCCCGTTAAATCAAGTATAGAGTAGGGGCCGGTAGGATGAAATGCCCCTAGTAACCATGCCAGGATGAGGAGCCAATCATTGTCAGACTCGACATTGATGAATGGGCGCAACTCATCTAACTTGCCTCCCATTATAGGCCGAGGGAGCGGTAACATCCCATTAGGACGCCTGAAGCAGAGAGGCGATTGTGAGAGGATGCGCCAGCCTTTTGCGCCTATCTCGACGACCTCACATGCATCATTAGCCAAATTGAGATAGACCTTTTCCCCCAGGCTAGCAATACGCAGATAGACCTCTTGTATGGGCTTGCCTCCAAATTGTGCCTCGGCTTCCAATGCTTGAATAGCTGCGCTTAATGCGGTTGCGTTTGGAGTATTGCCGCCAGTTAAGGAACGGTAACGCCAGATGAGCCAGCGTTTGAAACTCCCACCTTTTTCACTAATAGGCCATGCTTCAATGTGTCCATTGATATGCAGGCGTGCATAACGGTCGCCGCTTGGTGTGCTGAATAGCTCGGCCTCTTCTGCGAGCCTGATGAGTACCTTAGCTTGTGGCTCGGCTTCTTTTTCCTTAGCTTCCGACTGCGGATCGCTTTTTTGCCTCTGTGGAGGAGATGTGCTGAAGGCCTCGACTATGCGCCGATTCCCCCCTGGTGTGTACACCTCTGTACAGGCGTCTATAGCGCGTGCAATTGTTCCCTCGCCGTAGGTTTCGCCTGAACGGGCGTCCTTATCCCACTTCTCTTCACGATACAGGCCTGAACGCCTGAACAAGCTATCCATCCGGCTCGCATCCCTGCCGGTCCAGAATGCCAGCAGGTTGCAAAGGGCCAGGTCGGCCTCTGAAGGTGAAGCATAGCCCGATGTATCCCCTCTCCATAGCGCTGCAAACTTTGCGCCGTCCTTTGCTTTCATGGCCTTATCAAGAAGGTCATTATCAGAGAAGGTGAGAGGCGCGGTATGCTGCTGTTTGGCTGCTCTCTTAGGCCTGGGCGCGGTTATCTCAGCATGTAGGGCAAGTACCTGCTCTTGCCTATCCTCAATAGCGTCGGGTGTTCCCTCTAGATGCTTGCCTGTTATAGTAAAGTAGCGCCCGCTATCATACATCTCGATTTCAGGCCGTTTCACGCTTACGGGTAGAGGCCCATGCACAAAGATATGGAAGCCGCGCCCGCTAGGGGAGAGTTCGGTATAGGAGTTCAGGCGGTCTAAAATGCCTTGTGCCCAGGCGTTAGGTAGGCCCTGCTCATCAGCACAGTGGTCAAGGTCAACGCCCGTTACATCTCGATTGAACACATAGCCGATTCCGTCGTATGGCTTGCCAGAAACGTTACGAGCGTTTTCAATCGCTTGAACAGCCTGCTCGTAGCTAGACCATGTTTTCGTGTTTGTGGATGAGGCTTTATACCCTGTACGTGCATTGTAGGGAACTTTGGTCATTTTTGGGTGGCCAGCCTCATCGAATTGAGGTCGGCCATTCTTTAGCTCTTGCTCAGAGCACCAGCACACCCATTGCGAGCGGGCCTGTAGCTCTTGCGGCGCAGCTATAATGGTACTAGAGACGTTCACGGTCTACACCTCCAGTCACCTGAAGATTTGACACGATGGGGGGCATTGTGGCACAATACCCCACGTCGGCATAGCCCGATAATTTGACTATTTCATATAGTCGTGGTATACTGTCAACAATCAAACGAGTTGACATTATTTTTTACTCTTTCTTGAAAGCCAGCATACCCCTACCACGGGTGCTGGCTTTCTTGCTTGATTGCCAGCGCTGGCGGCTACTCCTACAAATTCTCATAAAAAAAGGCCATAAAGCTGCTTGTTACGCGGCTCAATGGCTCTATTGCGCGGCTCTTTGAGGCTATTGCTTGCTTCAGCTAGCATGAAACTATCCTTCTTATAGGGTTCACATGCTGGCCTAAAGCTCAATGGCCTACGGCTCTCAGGGTCCGAGGATAAACTGAACATTCCTGCTCCTATTACCCTCTGGCCTAAAAACACTCGATTGACGACTGTTTGCAAGACACAAGGTACAGAATGATGATTGTCCCTATGATAGGGGTCAAGGTGCTCTGCTGTCAAGTTCGCCATTTCACCACCATTCTTCACCATCAGCCACCACGAGAAATAGCCTGCAGCGCAATACGATACAGCTATCATGAAACCCTCCATCTCCAAAACAGCTTTCGATGGTCGGTTGTATGTGTATTGAAGGGAGCCTCCCCAGGCTCCCAGGCTCTTGATTGGCAGTATAACATAGAAACTTTGCGATTGCTACCCATACATCACCATATTTAGCTCGCCCGTTCCAATTGCCTCACTTGCTCGCCTCGTCTGCGTTCTCTTGTGGCTCATCAAATAGAGACGGTTGTAACCGTTCCTGAAGCCGCTTTTCTTCCTGGCGTTGCAACTGCTGAACGCTTTCCGCAGGCGTCGGTAAATCCTCTGGCATGGTGCTGCCTAACTCTTTTATGGTTTGCCGTACTTTCCGCCCGACCTGGTAGTGCGTGCGGTTGGCTTTGTCTTTGCCCTTGATCTGCTCACGTCTGAGCTTTGCATCGGTCTGAGTAGCGCGAAAGATGTTAGCGCCAAGTTCCTCGCTCCCCATATAGTCGAGTATCTCGTCGCCCTTCTTCAGCCCCTTGCGCCTGTGGATATCACTAGCTTTGAGTTCTCCATACAGGCCCCTATAGCCATGATCTTGGAAGGTCGCAAAGTCTAGCGGCTGAATCACCCCAGCGTTACGCGCCGCCTCGGCAAGTTGGCTATTAAAGATAGCCATTTCAGAGCGTAGGATAAGCCGCTTTTGCTCTTCAGGAAGTGCAGCAAGCTGGTCGGTCAATTCCTGGCGGCGAGTCTGAACCGCAAAGTAGGTTTGCCCCAGGGCGACGATGGGCTTAGATGGGTCGGCGTTCTGAACGATGAGATAGCAGGCGTAGCGCGATAAGTGCGTATCTTCTATGGAGCGTTTGGCTCCTTTGCCTGTTTTGATCATCTTATCCACTTGGATAAAATGATCTGAGACAGCGTGTCCGCTATTCTGACAGGCCTCCTTGGCTTTCTCAATGACATTTTTGAACTTCTGCCATAAGGCGTAGCCAAGTATTTTTGACAGGTCGCGAGCGCTCCAGTATTCGCTTCCATCCTCTCTTACTCGGCGTATCGCCTCAAATGGGGAGATGTGTGATATATCGGGCATGGTACCTCCTTGTGTTATACTTTCCTTCAGCAGCTTGCGGGCTATGGTGTCGGCAGCGGCGGAAACTGAGTCAGCGCCATAGCCCCGGCTATGCAGCCTCTTCTTTCTTCTTGCGCTTGTATCCCTTCCCCTGGTCGCGTTTCTTCACAACATACGACTCAACATCACTGAGCAGGTACCCATTCGTACGGTCATCGAAGTGATGCGATATCGCCGCCACTTTGCCCGCCCGAACAAGCGAGCGGATATAGGTCGGCGGTATAGGCCGCTTTGCGTTGCGAGAAAGAATAGCGGTCGCTTCCTTTGCGGTTATCCACTGGGCCTCTTGCGCCTGTTTGCGTGCCATGTCGGTTACTCCTTTGCTAATAATCTACTGTGGTGTATCCCATACACGGATTATAAACTATCCTTGTGGTGTATGTCAAGAGTCAATATTTGGGCTGATATGCGGATATGAGTTTTCGTTTTTGTCAGAAAATTGGTCATAAATTGGCCTAAAACCCTTGACAACATACACTTCAGTAGTGTATACTAAGATCAGTGAAGGGAAGTTCCCAACACACTAGTTAACCGAAAGGGGTCACTCCAATGACAACTACCAACACCATCAGCCAGGCGCACATCGATCTTTGTACCAGGCTCATCAATCCTGACACGGGCGAGGTTTACTACCGCGTTGCAAGCGAGTCTACCGACGCCGTGTATGAAGTCCACCACATTGCGGGACGCGGCTTTACTTGCACCTGCCCCGCCGGTCAAGAGGGGTTCGCTCATTGCTTTGCTAATCCCACTTGCAAGCACTGCCGCTGGAGCGTTGAGCATGCACGGCTTTACAAGGCCGAGCAAGCCGCACTAGCCGAGCGCAATGCCCGCGCAGCCCGCCTAATGAGCCTTGGCTTGACCGAGCGCGAGGCATACCAAGCCGCTAGCGCTACGGCAATCATCAACGGCCAGCCTGCCACCGATGAGGAGCTAGCGCGGATTTACGGGCCGCGCCAAGCTCGCCCAACGGACGCCGAGGTAGAGGCAATGGCAGAAGCCTACGAAGCCCGCCCGTTCAATCTTCTGAAGTAGGCACAAGGTAGGGGCCAGCAACCTGGCCCCTACTCTCTTGAGAGAAAGTGAGTACAGGTCATGCCAACTACCCCATTTAATCCGACAAAACACTTGATGCAACTGAAGTCAAAAGACGGCCCCAAGCCATACCTGCCCGTGCAGTGGCGTCTGGTCTGGTTTCGCTCGGTCTGCCCTGAAGGAACGATTGATACAGAAGAGATTATTGTTGATCTTGACCGTGAGGTATCTGAAGAGGTCAAGGTATGGAACGATGAGAAGAAGCGCTATGAAACCGTCGTGAAGCATGGGAAGGGCTATGCACGCTATAAGGCCATAGTGACAGATGGACGCGGGGGCCGCGCTACTGGTACGAAGTCAGAAAATGCTGCCGCGTTTCCTGATTTTTGTGAGAAAGCTGAATCGGGCGCGATAGGTCGGGCGCTGGCTGGTCTAGGGTATGGAACGCAATTCACCGGCGACGAGTTCAATGAAGGACGCCGCATTGTTGATAGCCCGTTGAAGGGCAAGCAATAAGCAGAAGCAAGCGACGAGCCTTAGACCGGCTCGCCGCTTCTTGGAAGAAAGAAAGTCGGTCACTCCAATGACAATACTACTCAGTCTCCCACGCTATGATAACACATCTGGAGGCGTTGATTGCCAGTGCAAGCTCTGCATAGGCATGACGCCCGACCAGCGATTGACCAAAGGTGTAGCTATGCATGAGGCAAGGTGGCGAGGTGGGAAAACCAGGGCCGCGCAGCCCAGTATGGCTATAGCCCGTCGCAACGGATTTGAGACGGTCATGCAAACCAGGCCTGAAGTGCTGTTATGGCTGAAGCATCGCATCAAGAGCCATAACAAGCGGCGTGCTGGCGAATGTGGTATTACCCCCACTGAGTACAAGAAACGCCGTCAAGCTGAGCTTGGATTGATCTATGCCAGCGCTGGGCACTAGTCCTATTGACGAGCTTGTAGTGGATTGTGTCTACAAGCTCGTTGGTGTATACTGTGAGTTAGTGATAATTCGGCTTATTCTGAACTGAGAAGAGGGACCCACATGTCTACCCACCTGGTCGTCTATTCATCCCCTGATGTTCTGCTGACACTCACCTCTGACACCGGCGCGACCTTCCCAGTCTCTATGCCTGCCGAGGCTTCAATAGACGCCGCGTTTCTGGCAACCTGGCTCTATGGCAAGAGTGAGAAGACGCAACGGGCGTACACCTCTGATATGCACAAGTTCTACCAATGCCTGGGCCTGTCCTTGGAGCGGGTGAAGCTTGAAGACTTCCATACGTTCATTGATAGCCTGGCTCCCTTGAAACCGGCAAGCCGGGCGCGAGCGATTGCCACTATCAAGTCTGCTCTCTCCTTTGGAGTCAAGACAGGCTACTTAAAAGTGAACATTGGGACCGTGGTGAAGCTCCCCAAATTGGAAGACAAGCTCGCCGAGCGGATTATGAGCGAGCAGGCCGTCGCCCGCCTGCTCGCCCTTGAAACACACACGCGCAACCATGCCATTCTTGCTCTCTTGTATCGGGCAGGCCTGCGAGCGCATGAACTCTGTAATTTACAGTGGCGTAACCTCGTAGAGCGCGACCAGGCCGGGCAACTGGCTATCTTTGGCAAGGGCAAGAAAACGCGCTTTGTGCTCTTAGATGAGGAAACCTGGCAGGAACTGGCATCGTTGAAACCAGCCCATGTCTCCCCCGATACCTATGTGTTTCAATCAAGACAGGCTCGCTCGCGCATCGGTGAAACACAGCACCGGATGGATGAGAGCATGATATACCTCATCGTGTCGAGAGCAGCGAAACGCGCCGGTATCCAGGGCCGCGTCTCTCCCCATTGGATGAGGCATGCATACGCCACCCATAGTATCGAAAACGGTGCCCCCATCCCCTTCGTCAAAGAAGTGTTAGGGCATGCCAGCATCGAAACGACGGCAAAGTATATGCACGTCCGCCCGAACGTTGCCAGTGGGAAGTATCTAAAGGTCTGACCAGGGGCCGTATTTAATTGTTAAGGTGCTGTCAGGGGCGCGATTAATCGGGTCCCTACGAATAAGGGTGCCCCTTGTGGTCACCCTTGGTGGGGTTCCGTTTATGGTAAATAAGGTGACAAGTGAGCCGGTTTTCAGGTGAAGAGTGAGCACTCGGCGCGAAGAATGAGCACTGAGGATGTATCCGCCTGGAAAAACCGCTCCTCATCTGGTATACTTCTCCTGAACATTGTAAATTGCGTTCGAGACAGTCCTTCCCGTTGAAACAACCCAGAGACGCTCTTGCAGGAGGGATGCGGATGGTCGCACTAGCTGTCGAAGGCACACTTGCGGCGTACCCCTGCTCCGTCACGTGTACCCTTCGACTTCAAAGGGGGATAGCAGTGTCAATCGAGGACAACAAACGGGTGGTGGCGAACTTCGTGCAGGTGTGTCAGAACCAACACGACCTCGCGGCCGCCGACGAGATACTCCACCCTGACTTCGTGAACCACTACGACCCCGCGGGCCACCCGATACCGCCTACGCCCCGCCCAGCCGGAGGCTTTCAGTGGTTTTACGGGATGCTGTTGCGGGCCTTCCCGGATGCCACGATGGAGATCAACGAGCAGCTTGCGGAACGGGACTTGGTGGCCACCCGCAAGACCCTGCGCGGGACTCACCTTGGGGAGATCTGGGGCTTGCCGCCAACCGGCAACCGGGTGGAATTCGAGTTCATCGATATCTTTCGGGTGAAGGACGGCAAGCTCGTGGAGCACTGGACTCACATGGACTTCGACGCGCTGCGCCTGCAGATGCGCCCGCGCGAATAGGCGTGGTGCGCCCGTCGGCGTCATCACACGGGGGGATGCTGGCGAACGCCTCCGCGGAGCACTTGCAGAGGAATCATCTTGCCGCGCATCAAAGACACGAGACCTCCGCGCTGAGCCCAGAGCTCCTTTTCCGTGTGAACTCGTACAAGAAGCGGGAAGCTTCCTCTCCGAATTTACAGCTCTTGAGATCAACACCCCCTCCAGAGGCGGTTTCTCTCGTCGCCAATGGTTGTGCTGCTCATTCTTCGCGCCGAGTGCTCACTCTTCACCTGAAAACCGGCTCACTTGTCACCTTATTTACCAGTTTACTACTGGAACTCCAATAGTTCACTCTGCAAGTCCTTCAACGTGAGGGCCTGCGCTTTCTTCAACACCTCTAGACTCATCGGTATATCAAGTCGCTTGTGTTGCTCTACAATTTCGGCGATGGTGACAATCTGAATGCGCGGGTAATTGCGGTCCATAAGGTTGTGTTCGTAAAAACCTGCGGCGCTCGCTTCACTCTTCATACCCTGTGTCGGCGGTTGCAGTGTAAGAAAAACGGCTAACTCAGCCCCTTCTCGTGTTCGGTCATTGTTTAACTTCGACACATCACCACGCCCAACAGTGCCAGATTTGACCTGAAACACGACTTTAGCATTCTCGCCCTTACCTGTGAGAAAGAACGCTGTACCATCTATTCCCTTGTCGCCGCCTTTCTTGTCATTGATAATGGCGCGGTTATTTGTGTAGGTCAAAATAGCCCATTTCTCAAACTCTTTGCGTACCCTGTCGTCCTGTTTGAGTGCGAGAGCGCGTGCTGAGTTCATATCTTGGGGCATGCCGTTTAATGTGATGTTAGCAAGGGTCTCTTTTCCGAGTTCTCCTTCCAGACGGCGCAGGATGAGCGAAATGCTTTGGTAGGTGATATCTATTCCTATCCATTTTCGCTTTAATCGTTCAGCAACAATAATGGTTGTACCGCAACCACAATACGCGTCGAAAACCAAGTCACCCTCAACGGTAGAAGCAGCTATCAAACGTTGTAAGAGGGCTTCAGGCTTCTGTGTCGGGTAGCCCATGCGTTCTGCGGTATCGGAACCAACTGAGGGTATCTCTAACACATCACGGGAATAAACCATCGAATATTGAAGCCCCGACTCACTATCAATCTGAAAATCGCTTTTCTTGAAGCCGTACTTGTGCATCATGTACGACCTCTCTTTCTGCGGATAGAAGTGCCAGTTGTTGGTTTTGGTATAGAAGAAAATGACATCATGTTTTCGTGCGAACCATTTCTTCGATGCTCCCCCAGACTTGTAACTCCATATCAACTCATTCTGGAAGTCACCACCATTCGGCACAAAGATTGTATCAAGTACCAGTTTCAAATAGTGGCTTGCGGTCGGGTCACAATGCAGGTAAAAACTGCCAGTGGGCTTCAACACGCGATGTATCTCGGTAACGCGGAGTGTTATGCTCACCAGGTACGCAAGCAGGCTGCCCTTCTTCAAGACCGGCTGCAATCCTTTCAGAAGGTCAACTACTTGTGTTGTGAAACGCCTCTGATCATTCGCAAGGATTTCTGCAAACCCCTCGCTGGCCTGCTCATTCCACACCCAGGTATCTGTAAACGCCTGAGCCTGCGCCCGATCTTCACTGCCGATATTGTTATAAATCTGATTGTAGGTGCGCTTGCTGTTGAAAGGCGGATCAATGTAGCAAAGGTCAACGGTTTCGTCCCTGATATATTTCCGCAAGACTTCGAGGTTGTCACCGTAGTAAAGAGTATTATTCATAGGCTTTTTCCTTATGACAAATGGCCCGCTTTTGCTCGAATCGTTGCCCTATCCCAAGTGGGGACACCCCACGCCCCGTTAGGGGTTGCTGCCCCTAAGAACCCTGTATAGTCGCCCTTGGCACTTTTCACCACCTCGGTGAAAAAGCTTCGGAACGATCGTTTGCAGATCGCAAAAAAGACGCTCAAAAAAGTGGCCAGTCTTTTCAATCCGTTGAAAGACGTTCTATGATGTCGCCAGCATACACCATATCCGGCCAGCCAGGTCGATAATCACACTCGACAATATAGGTCGTCGGGACATGCCGCCCTGCTATCGAACCTGGGGCGCATACATACACGATGGTGCCAGTACGCTCTATGCCTTCCTCAAGATAGGTGATGCGCTCGCCCTGGCTGTGCTCTGCATACGAGGCCGCGTCGCCATAGACCTCTTGCCCTTGTGTCATACGGGGGTATTCCCTTCTGCTTGCTCTTGCTTGCCCTTGCGCTGGTGTTTCCTCTTGCTCATCACCACCTGCAGGTGCTCGCCCGCTTCCAACTTACGCAAGCTGCTACTTGGCATGCCGATTGCTTTATAGATTCGCCCGTCAGTCCCTCTGTTGTACTCATCAGTATCAAAGGTAACGCTACTCATTCCACCAGGGCTACTATCCTCTGCAATCGTGCCAGCTTGCCCCAGGCGTCCCTCGTCGCCGTGCGTGTCCTTCCCAATAACAATCACGCGGGTGCCCTTTGCGAACATTGGAAAAGGTAAGGGGCAAGGGTGTATCACAATCGGCGAGGCTGGATGAGGCTGGCTCCGGCAATAGTCCATCAACTCGCGCAGATCCGCCTCATGTATCGAGAGTTCACGAATGCTGAGATACGGCTTTTCCAAGTAGCCCAGGCCCATGATGCTATAGACGCCCGTATGGTAGCGCCCACCTTGGATAAGATCAGCAGGGATAGAGGTAAAGGCGTAGCTTCTGAACTTGGAACGCCTATCATAGTCCGGATGAAACTCATAGAGCTGCACCGTGCGCCATTGCCCGCCCCACTTCGTATCATCCGGGGCCAGGTACTGAATACGAATAGTCGCATCAGGGCGCGGCCTCATGGTTCTTTTCGTCTCTGTGCTAAAAATGGTGCTCATAGCAGTACGCTTCTTGTCTTTCTCTCCTATGCTCATAGCATAGCCTGGCTTGTCGTTTTGTGCTCAGTGCTGGCCAGCGCTTCAGCTCCTAAAACTATGCCCTAAGCATAGGTTGCTCACTTTCGCTATGGGGTGTCTGACATCAATATCTTCAGATAGGCCCAGTTATCCCGATGCTCGATCAGCTTTTCATCTATGGTCCATTCACCGGCCTGGTTCTGAGTCATCCCTTTTTGCAACATCTCAGTTGCATCATTGCAGGCATGAAAAGCCGGTGCGCCTATGCCGAGATGAATCTGAAAGGCGTCTTCATTAGCAAACGTTGCATTGCAATACTGACATTGTTTCATGGCTCTCCCTTCTCAACGCCTGGCACCCACAAGGGATGCCCGGCGATTGATCTACTCACACCTCGGCCAGGTGCTTTTTATACCATTGCCGCTCGTCTTCTGTGAGATACGCTGGCCAGCGCTGGTAACGCTTATAATAGCGCCTGATCTTATTCGACTCGGCTTCAGTGCGCTTGCGGCCAGCGTTGCCTACTTTCCTTTTTTGCCGTTCAGATGCGTCTGCAATGCTAAAGGGCCGTCTGAACTTCCCTCCCCTAGTGCTGGCGCGGTCAAGCTTGCCAGATAGCGATTACACTGAACCTCTGTTACCCGCCTCTGTTGACTCATCATGAGAGAGAGCTGGTCGGCTATCGTGCGTTCCATATCAGCAATCAATTGGTTCCGTTCCCAGGTCAAACGGGCGTCCTGTAGTTCCCTCTGCTGTGCGATGAGACGCCGCAGGCTCTTCGCTCGCTTGCTAATCAGTAACGTGCAACCGAGCTCGGCTAAATGGAATGCTCCACCTCTCACCAGAAACAACCAATCATGCCCTTGCATGCCATTGACACCGACGAGCCATGAAACGATAGGCACGCGAGCTATGGCTCCATCGGGTATGACCAGATCGCCCCGGAGTGCCAGAAGCTGCAGGTACAAATATTGCGCCAGCAAGCTCACACATGCCAGGGTCAACGCAAACAAAAATGCGGATATGAAAAAGGCGCGGGTGCCGTCCTTGAGCGCTTTCTGGGCGGTGAAAATGGCGGCGAGTCCAATTGCCTCTAGGATCGCCCCACCTGCGTATGCCAGTACAGTAGGAACGTTCCAAGTCAGATCATGAAAGCCAGCGAAAAAGTAGCCATTGGATACGGATAAGATCGCCGCGAGCACGAAAGGGCCGAGTATGCCTACGATGAGGGTGAAGCTGCCCTTCAGCCGGTCGCCCCAATCGAGTGATTCACTCTCAAGATCGGCGAGTTGAAAGACTGGTAACGCACTTCCATCAACGGTATTGCCAGGGGCATCCTGGGCCTTGGCTTGCTCTTTCGCCATAGTCATGGCTACCCTGTGAGCACTCCATTGGTGCCATCCACGGCGAGCACTACTTGTGATAAAATTGGTGAAACGACGGGACATGAATTTTCCTTTCTAAAAGCAAACTGGGAAGGTGAAATGTTCCGTATTTTTTCGCACGAAAGGACGTTGCTACTCCGCATTTTTGAGGCGATAAACGCACTACCTGGCTACTTTCAAGCCGCGTATACTCCCTACGGTGACAGTCCGACCTAACACCTCTGAAAACACCTCTGCAATCGCGAGAGCGCTAGGAGGTGAGACCTCCTCGCCTCGCTCTGCTTTGCGTACTGTGTTCTGACTGAGCTTTGCACGCCTGGCTAATTCGGCCTGGTTCAGTCCGGACTCTCTATACAATTCTTCCATTGTTGGCATAATTGCCACCTCCATAAAAAAATGGATATCTAAGCGCAAGTCTACCTAACTTTTCGCCTATTGTCAATGCACAAGCATAAAACTGACTTCAGACTACGCTCAATTTACGCTTCTTCGTTGACAGGAAGGGCAAGGGATAGCTTTGCCAGGGGAGGGAGCCACGATGATACACCGTATTTTTGCTCCGTCAGAAACGCGCCACAATGCGATACAGACCAACGTTCCACTACGCAGGGAAGAGCGGCAAGACACCGCATTTATACTATTTCTGTACTTTTCTATATCCCGAAGGTTATAGAACGTTGCCAGTGCCCCTTACCACGTTCGGACTAGTGATTGTACATCTGTCTAGACAAACGCTCAGAAATGGCTCTCAGTGCGATATCAGGCATATTGTCTATACATCTGTCTAGACGCCTGTATAGACAGCAAAAACAGGCTCATTACCCAGTGACTAGACAGCATAAAAAGGCGTCTAGTCACTGGGTAGTCAAGAGGGTAGACAGATGAGAAAAGAGCGGGTATACTGTCTAGACAGGAAGGTAGACAAAAGTCTAGACAGTGAAAGAAGGATACAAGTATGGATGAGTATATCAACATTGGAGAGGCTGCCAGGCGTTTAGGCGTCTCTGAAAAGACAGTACGCCGATGGGTGAAAGAGAGCCACAAGCTCCCAGGGAAAATAGAGCAAGGGCGCTACGTCTTTGCTGTCAGTGACTTAGAAGCGCTGGCCCAGGCGTCATTGCCTCCGGAGACTGACAAGCGCATAGAGGCCCTAGAGTATCGCATTGCTGAATTAGAAACGCGGGTGGGAACGGTCGAGGCCCTGTACCAGGCGCTAGAGGAACAGCTTGAAACCAAGGCCGCTCGGCCACCTGTAAGGATACACCGCCCGCCGCGTGCTGAATACACCGTCAAGACTGAAGAGGAAAAAGAAGAGGCTCCCGCGCAGCCGGCAGGTGAGAAACGCGCCTTGTCCGCCAACCTAGTCGTCGCCGCCACCTATGCCAAACAGCACGGGATCGCACCCACAACGTTACAAAAAGCGATGACCGATGGCCGATTGAAAGCCATCCCAGGCACCTGGGTTCAGGGCCGCGCTACGGTCAAGTGGGCGCTTGACGAGGCCGGGCGTGTTCAGTTCCATCAACTCTACTCCTCCAATCCCCACTTTGTAGCGCCCGATGGTTGTGAGGAATGCCAGGGCTATGAACTGCCTGAAGGACTCGTTGACTGGCAAGCTTTTGCTGATTCGCATTATATGAACAAGAATGAGGTAAGACGCCTTATCAGCCAGGGGCATATCAGAGGAGTCAAGGGGCCTTGGAAGGTCGGGAGACGCTTCACTGATAAGGCCTTGGATCCGAAAGGCCGCCGTGATTTCTGGACCCAGTTCCACGAGGCCTCCGGCTTTCGCTCGTGCGATGATTGCCCACATGCACCAGTAGAATAGCTCATCAAGGCTTCGTTTCCTTTTCCTTCTTCCTAGCCTCACTTTCTGTTCCTATTCTGCGCAAACTCCGGTTTTACCTGCAAAGGGTGAGTGCAACAATACGTACCCCAGGTCTTGATCAAGTATGATCGGCATGGAAGAT
>Ga0137385_10002392_pt1 | contig 15995 bp, 10 predicted proteins | sample SagtaG_FD_104921 | JGI IMG/M metagenome (GOLD analysis project Ga0137385, IMG submission 104921) | Vadose zone soil microbial communities from Sagehorn Ranch, Mendocino, California, USA - Sage2_R_80_16 metaG | ecosystem: Environmental > Terrestrial > Soil > Vadose zone | place: USA: California...
CCGGCCGGTGGAGCGGCGCTGCAGCTCGGAGGCGAGCTTGACCCGCTGCGCCTCCCCGCCGGACAGGGTCGGGGCGGGCTGGCCCAGCCGCACGTAGCCCAGGCCCACGTCCACCAGGGTCTTCAGGTGCCGGTGGATGGCAGGGATAGCCTCGAAGAACTCGGCAGCCTCCTCGATCGGCATGTTGAGCACGTCGGAGACGGTCTTGCCCTTGTAGTGCACCTGCAGGGTGTCGGTGTTGTAGCGGGCCCCGTGGCAGACCTCGCACGGCACATACACGTCGGGCAGGAACTGCATCTCGATCTTGATGGTGCCGTCGCCCGAGCACGCCTCGCACCGGCCGCCCTTGACGTTGAAGGAGAACCGGCCCGGCTGGTAGCCGCGGACCTTGGCCTCGGTGGTCTGCGCGAACAGCCGGCGCACGTGGTCGAACACCCCGGTGTAGGTGGCCGGGTTGGACCGCGGCGTGCGGCCGATCGGGCCCTGGTCGACGTGCACCACCTTGTCCAGCTGCTGCATCCCGGTGACCCGGGTGTGCTTGCCCGGCACGATCCTGGTGCCGTGCAGCTCCTTGGCCAGCGCGCTGTACAGGATGTCGTTGACCAGGGTCGACTTGCCGGACCCGGACACGCCGGTGACCGCGATGAAGCAGCCGAGCGGGAACGCCACGTCCACTCCGCGCAGGTTGTGCTCGCTGGCCCCCCTGACCACGACCTCCCGGCTGCGGGACCGCTTCCGGCGCGTCGCGGGCAGCGGGATCGCCTCACGGCCGGTCAGGTAGGCGCCGGTCAGCGACTCCCGGCTGGCCAGCAGCTCGGGAAGCGGGCCGGAGACCACGATGTTGCCGCCGTGCTCCCCCGCTCTCGGGCCGATGTCGACCACCCAGTCGGCCGAGCGGATGGTGTCCTCATCGTGCTCCACCACGATCAGCGTGTTGCCGAGGTCCCGGAGCCTGACCAGGGTCTCCAGCAGCCGGTGGTTGTCGCGCTGGTGCAGGCCGATCGACGGCTCGTCGAGCACGTACAGCACGCCGACCAGGCCCGAGCCGATCTGCGTGGCCAGCCGGATCCGCTGCGCCTCGCCGCCGGCCAGGGTCGCCGAGGCCCGGTCCAGGGTCAGGTAGTCGAGCCCGACGTCGAGCAGGAAGCCGAGCCGGGAGTTGACCTCCTTGAGGATCCGGCCCGCGATCTGCTGGTCCCGGTCGGACAGTTCCAGCGTGAGCAGGTGCTTGGCCAGCTCGCCGATCGGCAGCGCGCAGAAGGCGGCGATGGACTTGCCGTCCACGGTCACCGCGAGCGACACCGGCTTCAGCCTGGCCCCGTGACACGACGGGCAGGGCACCTCGCGCATGAACCCGGCGTACCGCTCCCGGCTGGAGTCGCTCTCCGCCTCGGAGTGCCGCCGCTCGATGTACGGGATCGCGCCCTCGAAGTGCGTGTAGTAGGAGCGCTCCCTGCCGTACCTGTTCTTGTACCTGACGTGCACCTGGTCGTCATAGCCGCGCAGCAGCGCGGTGCGGGCGGCCGCGGGCAGCCTGCTCCAGGGCGTGTCGATGGTGAACCCGAGCGCGTCGCCGAGTGCCTCGATCAGCCGGATGAAGTAGTCGCTGACATGCCCGCCGCTCCAGGGGCCGATCGCGCCCTCGGCCAGGGTCCGGTCCGGGTCCGAGACCACGAGCTCGGGGTCGACCTCCATCCGCGTGCCCAGCCCGGTGCAGTCCGGGCAGGCGCCCCACGGGGAGTTGAACGAGAACGACCGCGGCTCGAGCTCCTCGAACGACAGATCGTCGTAGAGGCAGGCCAGGTGCTCGGAATACATCCGCTCCCGGTGCGGGTCGTCCTCCGGCAGGTCGACGAAGTCGAGGACCACCACCCCGCCGGACAGGTTCAGCGCGGTCTCCACCGAGTCGGTGAGCCTGCGCCTGGCCGACTCCTTCACGTCCAGCCGGTCGACCACGACCTCGATGTTGTGCTTCTCGTACTTCTTCAGCGCGGGCAGGTCACCAGGCCCGCCGCTGCCGACGCTGTCCAGCCTGACCACGATGCCGTCGACCCGGGCCCGGGAGTAGCCCTTGATCTGCAGTTCGCGCAGCATCTCGCCGTACTCGCCCTTGCGTCCCCGCACCACCGGGGCCAGTACCTGGAACCTGGTGCCCGGGTCAAGCTCGAGCACCCGGTCGACGATCTGCTGCGGGCTCTGCCGCGCGATCGGGCGGCCGCAGATCGGGCAGTGCGGCTTGCCGACCCGCGCGTACAGCAGCCGCAGGTAGTCGTAGACCTCGGTGATCGTGCCGACCGTGGACCGCGGGTTGCGGCCCGCGGCCTTCTGGTCGATGGAGACCGCCGGCGACAGCCCGTCGATGAAGTCGACGTCGGGCTTGTCCATCTGGCCGAGGAACTGCCGGGCGTAGGCGGAAAGCGACTCGACATACCGGCGCTGGCCCTCGGCGAAAATTGTGTCAAAGGCCAGGCTGGACTTGCCGGATCCGGACAGTCCGGTGAAGACGATCAGCGCATCGCGCGGCAGGTCGAGCGAGACGTCCTTGAGGTTGTGCTCGCGCGCGCCGCGGACGACGAGACGATCAGCCACTTTGCGCTCAGTTCTCCGGTTTTGACGGCGGACTCAGGGTCTAGGGGGACGCGTCGCCATGGTATCCGGGGGGTCCGACAAAACGCGGGGCTTCGGCGGGCAGGGCGCCACCAGGGCGGCAACGTTCTGGCGCCCCGCGGCATTCCCGCCCGCCATCTCCCCGGCGCGCCCGCACGGACGCCGGCCCGGGCTGCTGGCTGCTCGCGTGGCTCACCGGGCGGGACGCTGGCCCCGCCCTGTCGGTCAGCAGCGGCCCGGACCCGGCCGACGGCCGGGTCAGCCTCCCTCCTAAGCTGCCGAAGTGGATATGAGCGCCGTCGGCCGTTCGCCTGCCGGGCGGCGCGGGCCGCCGGTGCAGGACCTGCCGTAGGGACGGAGAGACATGACTTACACGGGCGACGTCAGCGTCGGTGGGCCTGCCGACACCAGGGAGCTTCCCGGTCTCACCATCACCAAGGTGTCCGTTGGCCCCATGGACAACAACGCCTACCTGCTGCGGTGCACCGGCACCGGGGAACAGCTGCTCATCGACGCCGCGAACGACGCGGACACGCTGCTGGGACTGATCGGCAGCACTCCGCTGGCCGGAATCGTCACCACCCACCAGCACTGGGACCACTGGCAGGCGCTGCAGGCGGTCCAGCAGGCCACCGGCGCGAAGACGACCGCCCATCCTGAGGACGCGGGCCCGCTGCCGGTGGTCCCCACCGACCTGGTCCGGCACGGCGACACGGTCAGGGTCGGCGATGCCGAGCTGTCCGTCATCCACCTGCGCGGGCATACCCCGGGCAGCATCGCGCTCTGCTACGACGCCGCCGGCGAGTTGGCCGGCGAGCCGCACCTGTTCACCGGCGACTCCCTGTTCCCCGGCGGGCCCGGCAACACCGAGCACAACCCGGAGCGGTTCGGCCAGCTCATGGGCGACCTGGAGGAAAGGGTGTTCGGCACGCTGCCGGACGGCACCTGGGTGTACCCGGGCCACGGCAAGGACACCACGCTCGGCGTGGAACGCCCCCACGTGCCCGAATGGCGGGCCCGCGGCTGGTAAACGGCGGGCCCGCGGCCGGCAGAACCCGGCTCCAGTGACGGCCCGGACGTGAAGGCCGAGTATGACGTCGCCGTGGTGGGCGGCGGCATGCTCGGCCTGGCCGCAGCGCGGGCGCTGGCCCGGCGCGGCCGCGAGGTCGTGCTGCTCGAGCGGGACGAGATCGGCAGCGCCGACGGCGGCTCCAAGGGCAGCTGCCGCATCTTCCGGCTCGGCTACACCGACGCTGGTTACGTCACGCTGACCCGGCGCGCCCGCGAGTTCTGGCGGCCGGTGGAAGACGAGTCCGGCCAGCGGCTGCTCTGGCCGACGCCGCACCTCACGTTCGGCGGCGGGCTGGGCACGGTCCACCAGGCGATGCGCACCGCGGGCGCGCCGTGTGAGCTGCTCACGGCCGCCGCGGCCGCGGCCAGATTCCCGCAGGTGACGGCGGGCGGCCCGGCCCTGCTGGAGCCGGAGTCCTGCGTGATCAGCGCGGACGCGACGCTGCGGGCGCTGGCGGCGGGGGTGCCGGAGATCCGGGCCGGCGTCGCCGTCACCGGCATCGGCGACGACGGCCGCCAGGTGACCATCCGGACCACCGCGGGTCCGGTCACCGCCGGCACCGTCGTCGTGTGCGCCGGGCCCTGGACGGGCCAGCTGCTCGCCGCGGGAGGGATCGCGGTGCCGTCGGCGGCGACCCTGGAGCAGGTCGGCTACGTGGCACCAGCCGCCGGGCCAGTGCCCGCGATGCCGATCTTCATCTGCCACGACGCCCAGATCCCGTACGGGCTGCCCGTGCCCGGCTCGCCGCTTTACAAGATCGGCTTTCACCACAGCGGGCCGCCCGCCGACCCAGACCGCCAGGATCACGCTCCCGACCGGGACCTCTGCGCGCAGCTCGCCGGGCTGGCACGCCAGTACCTGCCCGGCTTCGGCCCCGAGCTGATACAGGCGGAACGCTGCATCTACGACAACAGCCCCGACGAGGGCTTCATCGTCGACCGGGTCGGCCGTGTCGTGATCGGCAGCGGCACGTCAGGGCACGGGTTCAAGTTCGGGCCGCTGCTTGGCGAGTGGCTCGCGGATCTGGCCACCGGGCGGGATCTGGCCGACGGCGACGCCCGCCTGCTGGCGCAGCTGTCGCTGAGCCGGTTCGCCGCCAGGCCCGGGCCGCAGAGCGGGCCGGTCAGTGAATCAGCGAGGCATACACGATGATGTTGCTGAGGTAGTGGCCGGTCGCGGGGTCGAACGCGCCGCCGCAGGTGATGAGCCGCAGCTGGGAGTTCGGGACCGCGCCGTACACCGACAGTGTGGGGAACCGGGACTTCAGGTACGTCCGCACCCCGGTCACACCGAACACGGCTAGGGAGCCGTCGGCGCGCCGGACGTACACCTTGCTGCCCGGATGCAGCAGCTGCAGCCGGAAGAACACCCCCGGCCCGCTCAGTGAGTCGATGTGACCGACGATCACCGCGGAGCCGACCGCGCCCGGGCGCGAACTGCCGGTGTACCAGCCTGCTGTCGACGTCGACGCCGGGACCTGCAGCGCGCCGGACCGGGTGAGCCCGAGGCGGGTGAGCCGGCTGCGGACGCCTATCGAGGGGATGATGAGGCCGGTCGGCACGGCCACCGGCTGCGGCGTCGCCTGGGGCACGGGGGCCTGGCTGCCGAGGGGCACCGGGACCAGTGACGGCTTGCCCACCGGGGCGGCGGGCCGGCCGGTCTGGCTGGCGAGCGCCAGCCCGGTCACGCCCGCGGCGGCCACGAGGATGCCGAAGATCAGCGCGGCGGCAGCGGCCGGCCGGCGCACCACGCGCAGGGGCGAGATGTGCCGGCCGGTCCGCTCCGTCGGGTCACCGCGCATGCTTCGTAAGATCACCGCGCATGCGTGGCCGGGCGCCGGCGGCGGAGCAGCCGGATGGTCCCGCCCGCCGCGACCAGGATCCCGGCCGCGGCAGCGCCGATCCACGGCAGCAACGGGGCACCGGGGCGAGGGGCGGTGCCGCCGAACCCGGTCGCCGCGCTGCCTGACGGCATGATCTTGCTGCCCGAGGAGTCCACCAGGTCCTGGACCTTGAGGTGGCCCGCGTCGTCCAGCACGACCATGGTGTAGATCGTGCCGGCGTCCAGCGTGAACTGGCCGGACCCGTGCTCGGTCGTACCGTTGGCGCTGACCGTCGTGCTGCCGGGCTGCACCGCCGAGTAGGGGGTCACGGTGGTGAAGCTGAGGCCGCTGCCGAGCACCTTCGATCCCGCCTTCACGGTGACCGAGTTCTGGTGCATCGACGCCTGGATCACGCGCACGAGTGCCTCGTTGCGCGCCATGGCCAGGCTGTCCCCGATCACCTGCAGCTTCAGGCCGGACAGCGGCCCCATGCCCGCGACCGTGTAAGCGCGGCCGCTGATCACGTTGATGGTCGTGGACAGGACCGGCTTGGATGACGGCTTAGCGTGGGCGGCCCGCATCGCGACCGTGTACCGGCCGCTTCCCACGGCCTCATACGGGGAGACGTCGCCGTAGCCGACATGATGGAGCACCACCATGGCGTTCGGGTCGCCGAAGGAATACAGGTACACATCCACCGCGGGGGTGTTCGGCGAGAGGTGGGCGAGCCTCAGGTAGCCGGGTCCCGTACCCGCGGAGGCGGCAGTAGCGGCGCTGAGCCCGAGCACTCCGGCCAGGCCCAGCGCGAGCGCGCAGGCACTGATCAGCCTGCCCAGCCACGCCGCATACCGTGACACTTTCATATGAACCCCTTCATTTTCGGTACTGGGCTGCCGCTTTAGCCGCTTAGCCGCTCAGCAGTCCCAGCGGGCTCGGTGCGGCGTACTCGATCCGCACGATTTCCTGGCCGTTGGTCAGTCTGGCCAGCGTGATGCTGTTCGCCAGGTACGGGGCCTGCTGCGCCCGCAGCAGCGCGAGCACGGACCGCAGGTACCCCTTCTTGGTTCCGCGCGGCCTCGCCAGCTCGGCGGCGCGAAGCGGTGCGCCCGGGCTGGCACCGGGCCCGGAGTCACCGAACGCGACGATGCTGACCCGGCCCTGGGCGGACAGCGTCGCGATGGTGATCAGCAGCCGCGAGTCGGCCTGGCCGGCGGACAGCTGCTGTCTGGCGGCCGGTGCCGTGCTGACCCGGGGATTGCGGAGCAGCTGGCGCCCGGCGTTCTGCCGGGAGAGCTGGTCCGCCTTGAGCGCGGTCAGGTACGCAGCCGCACCTCCCGGGGCATATACCCGGACGTCGACCTGCGCCGACCCTGATCCGAAACTGGCCAGCACGGTTGGCGCGTAGACGCTGGTCAGACGGTTGCCGAACTCGCTGCGCACCGCCGCCGTGGCTACGATGACCGCCGAGCCGAGCGGGTAGCCGGCCGACGGTCCTATGGTCATGAGGTCACCCGAGGGAAAGCCCCTGGCCTCGAGGGCAGCGCACATCGCCGGATCACAGGACACGACGGTGCTGTGGCTGACCTGCGCCGCGGTCCATGCTGCCGCATGTTGCCTGGCGGCCGTGGCCGCCGCCACGGGGGGTGAGCCCTCCGGTGCCTGTCCGGACGCGGTGCCCCGGCTGGCTCCGCTCCCGGTTCCGGGCTGCCGCGTGAGCGCGACCGTCAGCGCGCCTGCCGCGAACACGACCACCAGCAAGAGCAGCGCGGTGACCAGGCGCCACCGCGTCGACCGCCGTTGCAGCCAGAGCTGCATCGTGGTCGAGGCGACCTTGCCCCAGGACGGCGTGACTTCAGAAGCTGGCCGCGGGGCCACGGGCTTGCCGGCGGGCTCCACCTCGGCGCCCGGAAACCGGACGATGGGCCCGGTTACCGGCTTGACCTCCGATTCCGCCCGCCGCGCCACGGCCCCGCCGGCCCGCTCATCTGTGGAGTCAGGCCCAGGCCCGGCAGATCCCTTCGCCCGCCCGGGCGGGGGGTCCGCCGGTCCCGCAGCCCCCGCCGGCCGCTCAGCCGTGCCGCCGTCCGCCGGTCCCGCAGCCCCCGCCGGCCGCTCAGCCGTGCCGCCGTCCGCCGGTCCCGCAGCCCCCGCCGGCCGCGCAGCCCCCGCCGGCCGCCCGGCCGGAGAATCCGGCCCCGGCCCTGCAATCCCGTTCGCTCGCTCGGGCGGGGAGACGGGGGCGGCGGGTCGGGTCATCCGCTGAGGTTGAGGTTGGGAATCGGGCCCCGATATTGCCGCCCCGGTAGCCCGCTCAGGAGAAGGCCCGGAATCAGGCCCGGTGCCATTCGCTTGCCTCGAGTCTGGCCGCGCGGCCGGGGTTTCCCTCGGGACCCCGGGCCTCGGGCCCCGCCGCTGCTGCCAGTTGCCTGGATTCGGTCCGCTGCCCGGGATCCGCCGAGGTAGCGGGCCTGCCAACGGCCGTGCCGGCTGGCTGGACGGTATGGGGGCAGGAGGTGCCGGGCCGACCGCGCGCTCCGCCTCGTCGCGAGACTTCGGTCTCGCGAACGGCAAGCCCCGGCCCTTCTCACCCAATGCGCTCTTCCCCCCCGGGCAGCGCGAGGGTGCGCTCCCCCAGTAGGACAGTCCAGCACACGAGAAGGTGCTCTTTCAGCAAAACACCATATTGTTACCAGAACCTATTTAGCTTTAATGAAGGTGCCTTTTGCATAGAGACATATGCAAATTGCGCCCCGGTGCCTGAGTGCGCGCGCGGGGCACGCCTGGGCTCAGGCCGGCCTGGCAGCTGCCCCGGCGGCGAGCCTGGCGTACGCCGCCAGCGCGGCATCGACGGCGTCGCTCGCGGATGGCAGGGCCTGGGCCCGGGCCAGGGCGGCGGCCCCGAGTTGGCTGGCCAGCGCCTGGTCCTCGAGTACCGAGAGCACGGCAGAGGCAAGGTGGCCAGGTTCGGCCACGGGCACCAGCAGCGCCGCGTCCTCGCCGGTCAGGCCGGGTATCCCGCCGGCACGTGACGCAACCAGGGGCCGGCCGGCCCGGAGTGCCTCCTGCACGATCAGCGGCTGTCCCTCCCAGCGGCTCGGCACCACCACGACGTCCGCGGCCGCGAGCAGCGCCGGGATGTCTGTCCGCAGACCGAGGAACCGCACGTCGCGGCAGGCCGCCCGCGACCGCGCGGCGAGCTGGCCCGCCAGCGGCCCCTCCCCCGCGATCACCAGCAGCGGCTCAGGGTCACGATCCCGCAGGCTGATCATGGCCTCGAGCAGGACGTCGAAGCCTTTCTGCGGGGCGAGCCTGCCGGCCGCCAGCACCACTGGGCGCCCTGCGGCACCGATGTCCGCGCGTGCCTTGCCGATGGCCTCGGCCGACGGCGGGGCCGCGGGCGGGGCCGGAACCACGGCCAGGGCGACGTCACGCGAGCCAGCCCGGCGCATCCGTTCGGCCAGGTCGGCCGAGACGCAGAGCACCGCGTCGGCCCGCCGGGCGGTGAGCCGCTCCAGGGCCAGGTAGATGGCCCCGGACACGGTGCCGGGGGGAGGCACGTTGTGCACGGTGGCCAGCATCGCGGGCCGGCCGCGGCCGGCCCGGGCCAGGGCGAGGGCGGTGACCGCGGCCGCGCGCAGGCCGTGCGCGTGCACGACATCGGGCGCGTAGTCCGCGCGCAGCCTGCGCAGCCGCAGCACCGCCGCCGCGTCCGCGGCCGGGCGCGGCCGGTCGGCGATGTCCACGGGCGCGAAGGAGACGGCCGGGAACAGGCCCTGCGCCGAGGCCGGGCCGAAGACGCTGGCCTCCAGGCCGCGCGCGGCGCAGCCCTCGGCCAGCATCGCCACGTGGCGGCCGGTCCCGCCCGCCGTGGTGCCGAGCACGTAGCCGATCCGGGACACCGTCACGGCTCCGCCCGGCGCCGGGCCCGGGCCACCACGGCACGCAGATCGCCGCCGTCGAGGACAAAGGCAACCGCCCCGAACATGACCGCCGCGCAGCAGCACGCGAGCAGGGCCACCATTGCGTTCAGGAAAAATCCGGTGACCGGCACGGCCGCAGACATCCCCGCCCCCGCCGCGGCGCCAGCCAGCGCGCCGGCCAGCCCGGCCGCCGCCGCGCGGGCGGTGCCCTGGAGCGCCCCGCCGCCCCTGGCCCGCCGGACCGCCACGAGCAGCGCCGCCCCTGACGCGGCCATGCCCACGGTGTTGCCCAGGCCGAGCACCGGCACCACCCAGCGGGCGGAGACCAGCTCGACCGCGATGACGTCAGCCACGATCACCATCAGCCAGCCGCCGGCCATGGCCGCAGCGGCAGCCCGGTTCCGCCAGGCCGCGAGCAGCACCCGGGACAAGCAGGCGACCAGGCCGAACCCGACCAGGCCGGGGGCGAACGCGGCAAACGCCCAGGCGAGCTGCGTGATCTGGCCCGGGTGCGAGGCGAACAGGCGGGCGGCGGGCACGGCGGCCCCGGCCAGCAGCGCCGCGCCGAGCCAGGACACGAGCAGCACGCCGCGGGTCGAGGCGGCCGACGTCGCGTCAAACTCGGCGCTGGCGGATTTCGCGCTGGCGGGCTGGGCACCGGCGCGGGCGGACAGGACAGGGAACGCGCTGACCGCGATCGGGATCGCGAGCACCGCGTAGGGCACGAGGAACATCTGCCAGGCGTAGTTGTACAGGACCACGGCGCCGCTGCCGCCGTGGCCATTGGCCAGCCTCGTCACCACCACGGCCGAGGCGTCCTGGGCGAGCAGGGCGGCGATCCCGACCGTGGCCAGGCTGCGCGCCCGGCGGGCGACACCATCGGGAAACCTGAGCGCCGGGCGCAGCCGGAGCCGCAGCCGGAACGCGGGCACCACCGCGGTCAGCACCAGCGCCGCGACGCCCGCCGTGGTTCCCACCGACAGCGTCAGCTCGGCCGCGGGTGACAGGCCCGCGAGGTGGGTGGTGTGCGCCCCGCCGAGCGGCACGAACGCGACGTATGCGGCGATGACCACCAGGCTGGACAGCACCGGCGCCAGCGCCGGCCCGGTGAACCTGCGGTGCGCCTGCAGGATCCCGTAGAGCACCACGGCCAGGCCGTACAGCAGGATCTGCGGGGCGAACACGGCGAGCATGCGCGAGCCGACCGCGACGGCCTGCGTTCTGGCGCAGCCCTGGAGATGCGGGATGAGCAGCGAGATCACCGGGTTCGCCACCAGGCCCAGGATCACGCTGGCCGGGACGAGCAGCACCACCGTCCAGGTCAGCAGCGCGGAGGAGATCTGGCTGGTGGCCCGGGCGGCCTCCGGGTCGGCGCCGGACCGCTCGGCGGGCCCCGCCAGGACCGGCACCATGATGCTGGCCAGCGCGCCGCCCAGCACGATGTCGTAGATGATGTTCGGCACCTGGTTGGCGGTGGTGTAGGCGGAGCCGAGGCAGGAGTTCTGCACCGTGTGCGCGAATACGAGCTGCCGCCCGAACCCGATGACCCGCGCCGCCGCGGTGAGCGCGCCGATGAGGAGGGCGGCGCGGCCTATGCCCCGGCTGACCTGCTGACGCAGCGGGCGGCTCGGCTCCGGGTCCTGCTCGGTCACCGGGGCGGCGGGCCCGGTCACCGCGGGGCTGCGGCTGCCGGTGCCGACGCCGGAGCCCCGGGCGGTGCTGCCGCCTGATGCGCCTGGCTCGCCTCGCCGGGCCCGTCAGTCACGCCAGCCCCGTGTGCTTCGTCAGCCCCGTGCTCATCGCGGGCCTGGCCCGGGGCGCTGGTCGCCGGGGGGCGGCGGCCCAGCATGTCGAGCCAGCGCAGCGCCGGGGTCCGCTCGATGACCCGGGTGAAGCTCACGACTTCGCTGGCGGCGGTCAGCCCGGCGATCGCCACCAGCACGGTGACCCTCGCCTTCCGCGGCAGCACCGCCGCGGCGGCCGTGCCCAGCATCGCGCCCAGCGCGTTGGCCCCGGAGTCGCCCAGCATGGCCCGCTCGCCGAGATCCTCGGGCAGCACCGCCAGCGCGGCGCCGGCCGGCGCGGCGGCCGCGAGCCCGCCGGCAGGCGAGGCGGCGCCGAGCATCGCACCCGTGGCCAGCGTCACCTTGATGGCGCGGCCCGGCCGCAGGTCAAAGAGGTTAAGCAGGTTCGCGCCACCCGCGGCGAGGCCCGCGTTGACGACGATGTCCACCGCAGCGCCGGCGCCCCGGCCGCCCCGGCCGGCCAGCACGCCCGCGGCCAGCCCGGTCGCGCCGATCCCGGCTATCTTCACGGCGCCGGTAGTGACCTCGCCGTGGGCCAGCGCCCCGAGATGGCCGCGGAACCCGCGCTTGTCCCCGTCGCCCTTCAGGTCGTCGTAGCCGCCGAACGCCGTCGCGCCCGCCCCGGCGAGCGCGAGCGCGGCTCGGCTGCGAGCGGGCAGCCCGGGCGTGATCAGTGCCACCGCGACGGCCGCGGCGGCGGCCGCCGGGCCCTCAAGCAGCGTCACCGGCTCGCCGCGGTGGTTGGTCCTGGACCAGGTGTCCGGGCCGCCCGGCGGGCGCTGGTTCAGCGCGGCGTAGGCGGCCCGCGCGGCCGCGGCGGCCAGCCCGCCGGTCAGCAGCACCTGGCCCGCCCGGAGCGCGCGGCGGCTCACCGGGCGCTCTTTTTCTTGGTCGGCGTGGCCGTGGGTGTCGCGGAGGAGATGGGCGCCGGGCTCGGGACCGCGCCGGAAGCGACACCATACGCGGCGGGCTTTTTCCCGGCCACCAGGTAGTTGAGGGCCTGGGCGACGAGGATCTGGCCGGTCTCGGTGTTCGCGTTGTCCACGCTGGACAGCTGGATCCCGGTGCTGCCGTTGACCAGGTCATCGATGGCGCTGCCGGTCCCCGAGCCGGGGAGCGAGCCCGCCAGCACCGCTCCATGGCTCGCCCGCATGAGCTGCTCGGTCAGGGCGAGCAGGGCGAGGTTCTCGGGGTCGGAGTCGCCTGCCGCCGGCGCAGTCGCCGGGATGACCACGACGGCAAGATTCGCCTGGCTCAGCTCCGTGGCCCCGCCCGCGGGATTCAGCTGCAGGAACCCGGCCTGGGCGAACCCGCCGAGGATGCTCTTCGCCTGGTTGGCCGACAGCCCGGGACCATCGTTGACCAGCGCGGAGGCAATCACCTGACCCGCCTCCTCCTGGCCGCCGATGAGCGCGCTCGCGCCAAGCTGCGCCTCCTGGCTGCCGGGGGTGACGCCAAGCGGCGCGAGCTTCGTGGCCAGGGTATCGAGGGTGTTCTGGGTGCTGGCGCTGGTCTCAAAGAACGCCGGCTGCATCTGGACCTGGCCGGTGACCGTCGCTCCGGCCTGGTGCAGGGCGGCGGAGATGCCGCTGACGGTCGGGCCGTCCGCGCCAGGGGCGGTGACGATGACTACCTTCTGCCCGTCGAGCAGGTTGGCCAGCAGGTGCGGCGCAGCCGCCTGAGCGAACGCCTGGTCTCCCGCGATCTGGGCCTGCATGTTCTTCTTTTCCGTCTGCAGCGAGCTGATCTGCTGTTTTTCCACCCTGGAGGCCCGGTCGAGCACCTTGAGCGTCTCCGGCTTGAGCGCGCTCGCGCCGATGACGATGCCGATGGCCAGCGAAAGGAAGACAGCGACGATAGAGACCAGATGATAGCGAAAGTCGATCACTAGAAAAGTCCAGTCAGCCAGTACCAGAAGGTCTCCAGCTCCGTGCCGATGTACCTGAAGAAGATCTGGCCCGCGGTCAGGGCGACCATGGCGACCAGGACAGTCACCGCGGCGGCGAGCACCAGCGGAATGATGGCCGTCGCGGACACCCGGCTCCGGTAGAGCCGGCTGACCCCCTTGGCGTCAACGATCTTGTCGTCCACCCTGAGCCGGGTCAGGAAGGTGCTCGCCATGCCCGACCGGCCCTTGTCCAGGAACTCTACCAGCGTGTCATGCCTGCCCACGGCGACGATCAGGCTGGCGCCCTTCTCGTCGGCGAGCAGCAACGCGATGTCCTCGCTGGTTCCCGGCGCCGGGCAGAGCACCGCGTCGAGCCCAAGCCCCTGGACCCGCGGCAGGCCCGGCGCCCGGCCGTCCGGGTAGGCGTGCACGACGATCTCCGCACCGCAGGTCAGCGCCCGGTCGGAGACCGAGTCCATGTCGCCGACGATCAGGTCCGGCCGGTACCCGGCCTCGAGCAGCGCATCCGCGCCGCCGTCCACTCCGACCATGACCGGCTTGCACTCCCGGATGTAGGAGCGGAGCGTGGCGATGTCTTCGCGATAGCGGTAGCCGCGCACCACGACGAGTGCGTCCCGGCCCTCCAGCTTGGTCCGCAGCGCGGGGACACCGATGCCGTCGATCAGCAGCGGGTACTCGTGCTTGATGTACTCCAGTGTGTTGGCGGCGAACGCCTCGATCTCAGCGGCCACGCTGGATTTTGCCTCGGTCATCGCCGAGGTCACCGAGTCCTGGTCCTGCCGCCTGCCCTTGGCCACGGCCTCCTCGCCCGCGTAGAGGGTGTCGCCGTCCAGCCGGACGCACTGCCCCTCCTGCACCCGGTCGAATACCTCGGGGCCGACGTCGTCGATGAGCGGGATACCCGCCTCCAGCAGGAGTTGCGGCCCGCGGTTGGGGTACCGGCCGCTGATGCTGCGCGCCGCGTTCACCACGGCGCCGACCTGGCGGCCGATGAGCGCGTCGGCACCGGTGCGGTCCAGGTCCGCGTGATCGATGATGGCGATGTCACCGGGACACAGCCGGGTAGCGAGGTTCTTGGTCCTGCGGTCCAGGCGCGCCGTCGATGTCACGCCGGGCAGGTCATCTGACCTCTTCCGGCGGATTCTCGGCAGTTGGTGAGGCAGGGCCTTCATCGCACAGTAAGTTTGCCAGATCCCACGCGTGTCGGATGCCACAGGTGCGATCACGGAACGCGATCGTGAGGAACTTCCCAGGCTAGCTTCAGCCTGGCCCCGCCCGGATGAGTTCAGCCAGTTCCTGCCGGCCGCTCATGGCGGCCGGGCTGGCGTAGGTCGGCCGCCGCTGCCGGCGTGACCCCGCCCGCCCGCTCGGCTGCTGCGGCCGCGAGCAGCTCTTCCGCGTGCGCCCGGCCGAACTCGGAGTCCTCCAGGCCCGCCAGCATCCGCGACAGCTCCTTGACCCGCCCGCTCTGGTCCAGCCGGGCGACCCCGCTCCTGGTTACCGAGCCGTCGTCGGCTCGCTCCACCATCAGGTGGGTGTCCGCGAAGGCCGCCACCTGCGGCAGGTGGGTGACCACGATCACCTGCGCCAGCCGGGCGAGACGGGCCAGCCTGCGCCCGACCTCCACCGCGGCCTTGCCGCCGACCCCCGCGTCTACCTCGTCGAACACGAAGGTCGGCACGGGATCCGCGCCAGCGAACACGACCTCGATGGCCAGCATGACCCGGGACAGCTCACCACCAGAAGCGCCCTTGTGCAGCGGGAGCTCGGGGGCCCCGGGATGGGCTGCCAGCCTGATCTCGATGTCATCGGCGCCATACGGGCCGGCTTCGCGCAGCGGCGTCACCGCGACCGTGACCCGGGCGTGCGGCATCGCAAGCGCGGTGAGCTCGGCAGTCACGTCGGCCGCGAACCGGTCCGCCGCCTGCTTCCTGGCCGCGGTGAGCTGGCCGGACAGCTGCCCGACTTCCGCGGCCAGGACGGCCTCCTCCTCAGCGAGCCCGGCGATACGGTCATCGTCGCCCTCGAGCTCCCCGAGCCGGGCGCTGGCCCGTTTGGCCCAGAAGAGCACGGCCGCGACGCCGCCGGCCGGTGTGGTCCGGGTCCCGGAGGCTGGCAACCCGTCCGAAGCTGCGGCGTCGGTTCCTGGCGTCCCTTCCGGGCTTGCGGCCTCGCCTGGTCCTGTCGTCCCGCCCGCGTTCCCGGCCTCGGAAGACGCTGATGACCCAGCCGCGCTGGCGGCCTCGCCGGAGCCTGGCGCGCCGCCCGAACCCGCCGCTTCGCCGGGACCTGGCGCCTCGCCGACAGCCGGGACCCCGCCGGGCAGCCCTCCGGACGCCTCACCGAACATCCGGATCAGGCGCCCGAGCTCGGCCCGGCGCTCCTGCACGGCAGCGAGCCTGACCGGATCCGCCTCGACCGACTGCGCGTAGGACGCGAGGTCGGCCGCGACATCGGACACCAGGTACGCCGCTTCCGACACCCTCGCCCCGAGCGCGGCCAGAGCCGCGTCGTGATGGGAAGCGGCCTCGAGCGCCTGGCGCGCGATCCCGAGCAGGGTGACCGCGTCGGTCGTGTCATAGCGGCCGCTGGAAGGGTCGCCCAGGAGCACTTCGTGCGCGCTCGTGGCCGCCGTGTGCAGCGCGTCTGCGTGTGATAGCCGTTGCTCCTCGGCCAGCAGCTCGATGTCCTCGCCCTCGACGGGCTCCGCCTGCTCGATCTCGGCCAGGCCGTGCCGGAGATCCTCCGCCTCGCGCTGCCGCTCGCGCGCACGCGAAGTCAGTTCGTCAAGCTCGCCGCGGACGCCCGCGTGCCGCTGGTAGGCCCGCTGATAGGCGGCCAGCAGCGCGGCCAGGTCGGC
>Ga0137385_10002395_pt1 | contig 15986 bp, 15 predicted proteins | sample SagtaG_FD_104921 | JGI IMG/M metagenome (GOLD analysis project Ga0137385, IMG submission 104921) | Vadose zone soil microbial communities from Sagehorn Ranch, Mendocino, California, USA - Sage2_R_80_16 metaG | ecosystem: Environmental > Terrestrial > Soil > Vadose zone | place: USA: California...
CGGTGCTGTCCAACACGAGCGGTACGACCAGCTCCTTCGCCATCCCCAGCCAGTTCCGGGGTGACGTGCTGGCGACGATGGAGGCCAAGTACGCCGACGGCAGCAACGCCGGCTCCGCCAACTGGACCTCCTTCCAGCAGTTCAACGCCGCCTACGCACCGGACTACACTAACAACGACATCACCCTGACCACTGCCTTCCTCAACGCGGTCAACGACAGCGCGCCGGTGACGCTGACGTTCCACTTCTGGAGCGGCGCCGTCGTGACGTACCAGGTGACCAGGTCGGGAAGTTCGGTGACCGGCACGACGTCCTGAGTGGTCGTGGGCGAGCTTCGGCATCCACCCGCCGGTTCGAGGCCTCGGTGCGCGGGACGATAGTGTCGTACCGTCCCGCGCACCGGGTTGTCCGGGAGGGTGCGGTCCCCCGGACGGTGGTGTCCTCAGCCCAGCGTCCATTGCTGGTTGCTGCCGCCGTTGCACGTCCACAGTTGGACGGGGGCGCCGTCAGCGGTGGACGCACCGGCCACATCCAGGCACAGTCCGGACTGCACACCGGTGACGGTGCCGTTGGAGTTGATGTTCCACTGCTGATTCACTCCGCCATTGCACGTCCAGGTCTGCACCTTCGTGCCGGCGGCGGTCTGGTTGTTGAGGGCATCCAAGCACAACTGACTGCCACCGGAATAGACGGTCAACTGGTTCGAGGAACTGTGCGTCCAGGTCTGATTGGCCCCACCATTGCAATCCCAGATCTGCACCTGCGTGCCCGGCGCGGTCGAGGCACCAGTGACGTCCAGGCACTTGCCCGAACCAACCGCGTGGACAGCACCGGTCGAGCCACCGCCGGATCCGCCACCTCCGCCGGGGTTGTTGCCGATTCCCCAGCCCCACTGGAGCCGGTCGAGCCCGGACTGGTTGGTGCGGCTCAGCGAGAGGCTGGTCCCACTGCCGTTCAGTGATGTGACCGCGCAGGACGCGTTCTCACAGGGGCCTGGTCCCACCGTCTGCGTCGCCTCTTTCACCCCCGTCCACAGGACTGAGCCGATACCTTTGCCGCGCACGGTGTCGGTGATCGCGTACAGGTAGGACAGGTCGTTGGTACCGTCCTTGGGGCCGTTGTAGTTGACGCCAGTGGTCATGGGGATCCCGAACTCCGTCACCACGGCGCGGCTGTCGTTGCCGCACAGGTTGCTCTCGAAGTCGCTGACCCAGGCCGCCTCGGTGGTGTGGGAGTCACCGAACATGCCATAGATGTGGATCGAGAGCAGGGTGCCGGCCAGGCGCGAGTCGGCGCCCTCCGCGCACAGGTTGTTGTCCGAGAAGGTGCCGGGAACGATGACCCGGCCCCGGGGAATGTCGGGGTAGCGGGCCAGCCACCCGGCCTCGAAGTTGGTCAGGTTGCCGGGACTGTACGCCCAGGGCTCGTTCATGATGTCGAAGTAGAAGTTGCCGCTGGAGCCGTACTTGGCGATGACCGTGTCCCACATCTGGTAGAAGGACGTCGTGTCGCTGACCATGCCGTTCTGCAGCCAGGGCGCGATGATGACGTTCATGCCCAGCGCGGTGGCCGCGTCGTATGCCGCGGTCACGCTCGACCACCACGTCGTCGAGGTGGTCGCGGCGTTGATCCCCATCCGGACCGTGTTGGCGCCAAGAGCCTGGAAGCCCTTGAGGATCGGGGTGGACTTCGCGAAGGTGGTCGCGTAGTTGTCCGAAGTGGACAGGCCGACGGGGACGTTCGGGCCGGTGATGAAGTTGTCGTTCGGGTCCGCCCAGTTCACGCCGTGGAACTGGTTGGTGGCGGCGTACGCGCTCGTGCCGGTCACCGCTTGGACGGCGAGCAAGCTCAACAGCAGGGCGACGATCAGGCCGATCGGGGCAAGGCGACCGAGTCGTTGTCTGTTCGGTTTCATCTGTGCTCCCTAACCGAGTTTCCATTGTTGGTTGCCGACGCTGTCGCAGGTCCAGAGCTGGGCGGGCGCCGTCGGCGGTGGACGCGTGAGGTCGAGGCAGAGTCCGGATTGGACGCAGGTGATGGTTGCCGGACACGTGCACTTGCGGCGCGGCGGCGTGCGCGGGGAGAGCGAGCGGCCAACTCCCGTTGGCGGACAGTGAGAGCTCCATTGCTCTCCTTCCATCCGGGTCGAATCGTGACAACCCACCGGAGCGGAGGCTCGCGTCACAGAAAAGCCGACATGTTCGATGATGTCAAGTTTTGATCGATTGCTTTTGACCTTGATTGATCTTGGGGTTGTTGGCCCCCGAACCTCTGTTATGTCCGACAGAACGCCGCACACGCCGGTCATCGGCCGTGAAAATTACACGGCACTCGTCGCCAAAGTCTCGACGGGAGAGCTCCCCAGGTCTGGATATAGCCGTTCGAAATATCGAATCGGCGGTTTCACCGGCGACGATTGACAGGAAACTTTCATCTGCTGGCCGGATACCGCATGCGGTCGCACACCAATCGGGGCAGCCGACGAGCCAGCCCTGACATGGACGTTCGAAACGTTTCGACAGTCGGGGCCGGTTCGGGCCGGCGAGGCACTGTGCTGGTGGCCGCTGGACATCCGACTGAGCTGCATGTATTCCGGGACGGGACGGAATGGGAGGCCCAGATGCAGATCAGCAGAACACAACGACGTGGACTGTCGCGTGCCGTGGCGGGACTTGCAGTCGCACTGCTCGGCGCCGCCGTCGCGACGGGAGTCCTCACTGCTCCTTCGGCGGCGAGCAACGTGACCGACACGGTCACCGTCAACGCGACGGCTGGGCTTGGCACGATCCCGTCGAACGCGATCGGCCTGAACACGGCCGTCTACGACGGGCACATGAACGATCCGGCGATGCCGGGACTGCTCAAGGCCGCCGGCATCGACGCGCTGCGCTATCCGGGCGGCTCATTCTCCGACATCTACAACTGGCAGACGAACTTGGCTCAGGGCGGGTTCGTCGCACCCAACACCAGCTTCGCCAACTTCATGACGACCGCGTCGGCGACCGGCGCGAGCCCGATCATCGACGTCAACTACGGCACCGGCACCCCAGCGCTCGCCGCCGCGTGGGTGCAGAACGCGGACGTCACCAACAACTTCGGCATCAACTACTGGGAGGTGGGCAACGAGGTCTACGGCAACGGCACCTACGGCGCCCAATGGGAGGCCGATGCGCACTGCACCGACGCGTCCGGCAAGCCGGTGACGATCGGCGGCGAGCCCGCGCAGACCTTCAACTGCGGCCCGGCCACGTACGCGAACGGCGTGCTGACCTACATCTCGGCGATGAAGGCGGTGAACCCGAACATCCACGTGTGCGCCGTGCTCACCACTCCTGGGTTCTGGCCGGACAACGTGACCAACTCGACCACCAGTCCGCAGTCGTGGAACCAGACCGTGTTGTCGACGCTGGGTGCCAAGACCGACTGTGTCATCATGCACTACTACCCGGGCGGCTCGACCGCGGCGGGAATGCTGACCGATCCCACCGACATCGCTGGCATCGTGTCCACTGTGCACTCCGAGATCAGCCAGTTCGCCGGCATCAACCCGGCCGGCGTCAAGCTCATCGTCACCGAGACCAACACCTCCATCGACCTGGACACCCAGCCGGCCGCGCTGTTCGCTCCGGACATGTACATGTCGTGGCTGGAGAACGGCGTCACCAACGTGGACTGGTGGAACGAGCACAACGGCGTCGGCACGCCGAGCACGGTGGGCGGCGTACAGGACTTCGGTGATCAGGGCATCTTCTCCAACAACAGCAACGGAAGCGGGGTCACCGAACCTGCTGCGAACACGCCGTTCGCGCCGTACTTCGGGATCGAGATGCTCAGCAAACTCGGTGCAGCCGGCGACCAGATGGTCAACTCCACATCGAGTGACCCGCTGGTGCGCACGCACGCGGTGCGCCGCGCGGGCGGCGGCCTTGATGTGCTGATCGACAACGAGGACCCGAGCGGCACGCACACGGTGAACCTGACCTACAACAACTTCACCCCGTCCGGTACGCCAACCGTGTTCACCCTGGCCAACAACGCGACCACGATCACCAGCACCACACAGTCGTCGGCGGCTTCGGTCGCCGTGGCGCCCTACTCGGTGACCGTCATCCAGCTTCCCGGCAGCGGCGGCACCGGCATGACCGCACCGGGCGCACCAGGCCAGCCTTCGGTGTCGAACCTGACGTCGAGCACGTCGAGCAACACCTCGGGCAGCGCGACGCTGACCTGGCCGGCCGCGAGCCCTGGTAGCAATCCGGTCGCCAACTATCAGGTCTATCAACAGAACGGTGGTATCAGCACCCTGGTCAGCACGACCAGTAACACGACAACGAACCTGACCGGCCTGACCATCGGCACGAGCTACAGCTATGCCGTGGTCGCGGTGGACAGCCGGGGCAACCCGTCCCTGCCGTCCCCGCCGGTCACCTTCACCGTGCCACCACCGGCGGCCAGTGCCTGCGCGGCACACTACGTGATCAGCAGTAGCTGGTCGGGCGGCTTCGGCGCCAGCATCACCATCACCAACAGAGCAGTGACCGCCGTCAGTGGCTGGACTATCACCTTCGGCTGGCCGGATGCCGGCGAAGGGGTGCAGTCCGGCTGGAACGGCACCTGGACGCAGACCGGGCAGACGGTCACGGTCACCAACGCGAGTTGGAACGGCACGATCGCCGCGAACGGTGGCTCGGTCAACGTCGGTCTCAACGGCACCGACACCGGCCAGGATCCGGCACCGACCGCGTTCTTCCTGAACAACACCATATGCGCCATGAACTGACTTTCCGCCTGACCAGCGGTGGTGGCTTCTATACGGTGGACACACCGGCGGTAGCCTGGTGTTTCCGATAAGGCCAGGGTTGTGGGAAGGCGGATCGGGGCGTGAGAGAGGCGTCAGGGGCGGGTGCTGACGCGCGGGCCGTGGTATTCGTCGTCGGCCACGTGTTCGAGCCAGGTGTTCTCCGGGGCACCGTCCGGGCCGGGGTTCTCCCACAACGCGAGGTGGATCATGAAACGGTCCGGGACGGCGCCGTGCCAGTGTTCCTCACCCGGGGGTGTGTAGACGATGTCGCCGGGGTGAGCCTCGATGAGGTCGCCGCCACGGGACTGGACCAGGGCGACGCCCTCGACGATGTAGAGGGTTTGGCCGAGCTCGTGGGAGTGCCAGGCGGTGCGGGATCCGGGGGCGAACCTGACAATGTTCGCGCGGGCCCGGGACGGCTCCTCGCCGCGGTAGACGACGTCGAACCAGACGTCACCGGCGAACATCTCGGCCGGCCCCTTGCCGGTTGGAGGCTGCGTCAGCAATTCCATGGTGACTTTTCCTTTGTGTCGGGTTGGGGTCAGTCGGTCTGACCGGGCTCCTAGATGATGTCTTGAGCTCGGCGATCGCGGTCATGGAGGTGGGCCGGCCCGCGTAGAATGCCAGGTGGGTGACGGCCTCGACCAACTCGTCATGGGTCAGCCCGTTTCTCCAGCTCCCTGCGCAGGTGGAACCAAGCTATTCGGTCCGGTACAACGCGGCCAGCGTGGCGACGGTGATCAGGCTACGGTCGCGTTTGGACGGATCCGGCCGCTCCCACACGTCGCCGAACAGGACCTGATCGGTCAGCTCCACGAGTTTGGGCGCGAACCCGCCGAGCGCCTTCGGAGCGACGACCTTCTGTTCGATCATGAGGGACTTCCTTCCATGAGAAGGATTGCGCAGGAACAGTTCGCGGCCGGGTGTGCTCAGGGGCGCAGCAGGGTCTTGACGGCGCGGCGTTCGTCCATGGCGCGGTAGCCCTCTGCGACCTGGTCGAGCGGGAGGGTCAGGTCGAAGACCTTGCCGGGATCGATCTCGCCCTTCCAGATGAGATCGATGAGGTCGGGCAGGAACCGACGCACGGGTGCGGGTCCGCCGCGCAGCCCGACGTGTGGGTAGAACAGTTCCTCGCCGGAGATCTCAACACCGTGCGGGACGCCCACGAAGCCGACGCTGCCGCCGGGGCGGGTGGCGCGCAGTGCCTGGGTCATCGCCTCCGGGGTGCCGACGCACTCCAGGACCGCATCGGCTCCGACACCGCCGGTGAGGTCCTTGAGTCGCGCCACCCCGTCGTCGCCGCGTTCGGTGATGATGTCAGTGGCGCCGAACTCGCGGGCGAGGTTCTGTCGGGGTTCGTGGCGGCTGAACGCGATGATCCGCTCGGCGCCCAGTTGCCGGGCCGACAGCACGCCGAGCAGGCCGACCGCCCCGTCACCGACCACCGCGACGGTCGTGCCGGGCCGCACCTCGGCGGCGACGGCGGCGTACCAGCCGGTGCCCAGTACGTCGGAGGCGGACAGCAGGCTGAGCAGCAGGTCGTCGTCGGGCACCTCGGGGGTGGCGACCAGGGTGCCGTCGGCCAGCGGGACGCGCAACGCTTCGGCCTGGGCGCCACCGACGCCGACGAACTCGCGGTGCGCGCACGAGGATTGGTATCCGGCGCGGCAGTGCGGGCAGGTGTTGTCGGAGGCGAAGAACGAGCCGATGACGAACTGGCCGGGCCGGATGGTGGTGACGTCGGCGCCGACCTCTTCGACGATGCCGCAGTACTCGTGCCCGATCGGTGTCGGCTCGTCGACGGGGTTGATGCCGCGGTAGTCCCACAGGTCTGATCCGCACACGCAAGTGGCGGACATGCGGATGATCGCGTCGGTCGGGTGGACGATCGTCGGGTCGTCGCGGTGTTCGATACGGACGTCGCCGGGGGCGTGCAGGATTGTTCCTCGCATGACGTGCTTCCTTTCGGAGGGGCGTGGGTCAGGTGTGGCGGGTCGGTCAGACCGCGGTGTGGCGTTGGCCATCGCCGGGGCGCCGACGATCATGCCGATCGCGAAGGCCGTGATCAGCAAGCCGGTCTGGGACAGACTGACCTGGAAATCCGAGGCCATCTCGGGCAGCAGACCCGCGATGACCAATTCGGAGGTGCTCATCAGGAAGGTGCCCAGCGTCAGCAGCAGGACGACGAACGGCAACTTGGTCGGTGTCGTCGTGGAAGAGGACATGTAGTGCAGAAACCTTTGCGCTAGAGGTGCAGTGGCTCGGGTCGCCCGGCGTAGCAGGCGAGGTGGTAGACGAACTGGTCGGTGTTGCCGCTGGTGGTCAGGCAGGCCACGGTGGCGAGACTGTGTTCTTCGGGTGGCAGCTACGGACGCTGCCACACCTGTCCGAAAAGGACGTCGTCGATGCAGCCGACCAGCGCCGGGACGAAGTCGTCGGGCGCCTGCTGGGCGTCGGCGCCGCCGATCCGGTCGAGTTCGTCGCCGGTCCAGGCGGTGTCATGCCGTCTCCGTCGAGACGGTGGGGTGGGTCCGCAGCAGCAGGCCGGCCGGGATGGCGGCGGCCAGGACCACGGCGGCGATGAGCAGGCTGGTGTGCACGCCGCGGAGGAACATGCCCGGTCCGGCGAGCAGCCCGCCGAACACGGCGACAGCGAGCGCACCGCCGACCTGCCGACTGGTGTTGAACACGCCGCTGACCGTGCCGGTGCGCCGCTCGGGCACGCTGTCCAGTAGCACCGCGGTGGCCGGCGGCATCACCAGCGGACCGCCCACGCCGACCAGGATCATCAGTGTCGACAGCAGCCACACCGGTGTCGATCCGGGCAGCACACCCAGCACGACGAGGCCGATGGTCATCAGCGACAGCCCGCCGGCGATCAGGGTCTTGCGGCCGAGGCGGTCGGCGATCCGGGGCCAGAACGGGGTCAGCACCGTTCCCGCGAGCATCATCGGCACGAACAGCGCACCCGCGCCCAGCGCAGACAGGCCACGGACCTGCTGGAAGTACAGGCTGAACACGAACGGCATCCCGTAGTAGCCGACCATGTAGGTGAACCCGACCACGAGCAACAGCACGACATTGCGGGACCGGAACACCTCCAGCGGAACCATCGGATGCGACCCACGGGCCTGCGCGGCCACGAACACCACCATCGCCACCGCGGCCACGACGAGCGCAGCGAGCACCTGAGGCGCGCTAACGCCCACGGCGCCGGCCTCGATCGCGCCGTAGGTGAGCCCGCCCATGGCCAACACGGCCGTGACCTGACCGACCCAGTCGAACGGCACACTTCGTCGCCGCGAGCGCTGGGTCCGGGCGAGCAACACCAGCGTGACGGCGCCCACCGGTAGATTGATGAAGAAGATCAGCCGCCAGTCGACCACGTCGAGCACCCCGCCCAGCACCGGACCGGCGGAGGAGGCGACGGCGCCGCCCATCGCCCAGATCGCCAATGCCCGCGCCCGCGTCGTGGCGCCGGGGAATACCTGGCGGATCAGCGCCATCGACGAGGGCATCATCACCGCGGCAGCCGAGCCCTGCACCAGCCGCGCCGTGACCAGTGCGCCAATTCCTGGGGCCAGCCCACACGCGGCCGAGGCGAGCACGAACAGCACCATGCCGCGGCCGAAGGCCCGTCGCGCACCGACCCGATCGGACAGTGCGCCGGCGGACAGCAGCAGCGCGGCGAACATCAGCGTGTACCCGTCGACCACCCACTGCAGCCCGGACACACCGCCACCCAGACTGTGACGGATCGAGGGCAACGCGACGTTGACCACGACCGCGTCCAGGATGACCACGAAGTTGCCCAGCACCGCCGCGGTCAGTGCCGCACCCGGATGCCTCGGCGTCGCGGGATCGGGCCGATAGCCACCGTCCGCGCGTTGCTGGCCGGCTGCGACCGGGATGGACATGGGCGATGGTCTCCTGACTGGGCTGCACGCGGTTCGACATCACCGAGGTAACCCGCCCTCGCGCGACTGTGGGAGAGCGCGTTTATCGGGGGGATCAACTCAACCCCCCTGTGTCCGGCGAGCCGTCGTACCGTGGATGGTGTGGACAACCGAGCCGAGATCCGCGAGTTCCTGGCCTCGCGGCGCGCCAAGATCACCCCGGAGCGGGCCGGGCTGCCGGCCGGTGGCGGCAAGCGGCGCGTACCTGGGCTGCGGCGCGAGGAAGTGGCAGTGCTGGCCGGCGTGTCCACGGAGTGGTACATCCGCCTGGAGAAGGGCCACATCAGCGGCGTCTCCGACGACGTTCTCGACGCCGTGGCCCGCGCTCTGCGACTCGACGAGGCCGAGCGGCTGCACCTGTTCAACCTCGCCCAGGCCGCGAAACCCTCCCGCACGCCACGCCGCCGAACCCAGCCGACCGTCCGACCCAGCGTGCTGCGCATCCTCGAATCGATGGCCAGCACGCCGGCGTTCGTCCGCAACGGACGCCTCGACGTGCTCGCGATCAACCCACTGGGCCGCGCCCTGTACTCACCGATGTTCGACGACCCGACCCGCCCGGCGAACCTCGCCCGATTCGCCTTCCTCGACCCGCGGGCGGGCGAGTTCTATCCCGACTGGGACGATGTCGCCAACAGCACCGTCGCGCTGTTGCGCACCGAAGCCGGCCGCGACCCCTACAACCGAGAGCTGACGGACCTGATCGGCGAGCTCGCCACCCGCAGCGAACAGTTCCGCACCCGCTGGGGCGCACACAACGTGCGGCTGCACCAAGCCGGGACGAAACACTTCCAGCACCCGGTCGTCGGCCTCGTCGATGTCGCCTTCGACGCCATGGGCCTGCCCACCAAGGACGACTGGGGTCTGACCCTCACCGCCTACACCGCCGAACCGGGGTCCGCCTCGGAGGACGCGTTGAAACTGCTCGCCAGCTGGGTCGCCACAGCCGACAGTGACCAAGCTGACAGCGTCCAGGTAGAGCCCGACAGGTACGGGTCGTAGTCGAACGCGCACCTGAACTGGACCACAGACCCCGGACCGCGGTCCCGAACTGTCGGTGCATTCGAATGATGCGGATGGTGATCAGATGGCCGAGACAACGGCAGCCCTGTGGACCGTCCGCGCACAACGTCCGGGTGGCCCGCACCCGCGCGGGCCTGTCCATGGAGGAACTGAGCAGGCGCGCCCAGGTCAGCAAGGGCGCCCTGGTGGCACTGGAAAACGCCCAGGGCAACCCCAACCTCGCCACCCTGGTCCGGCTGGCCGACACACTCGGCATCTCGGTGTCCGACCTGATGCAGGGACCATCTGAGGGTCACGTCCGCATCGTGGCCGCCGACGCCGTCACACCGCTGTGGACCGGCGAACTCGGCAGTGAAGCCCGACTCATGCTGACCACCACGGGTCCGGCCCCGTGGAAATCTGGCGCTGGCAACTGGCACCGAACGAGGAATACCCCAGCCACCCGCACCAGGCCGGCGTCATGGAAACCGTCAACGTCACGTCCGGCCGAATGATCCTGATCATCGACGGCACCGAACACACCGTCCAAACCGGACAGACCGCCACCTCCGACGGCAACGTGCCGCACACCTACCGCGGCTGACAGGCAACCGCTTTCGTCCACAGGAGACACTCATCAACAGCTCAGGTGCGCGCCGTGCCCGGACAGCGGGTGCGATGGCCCATGAAGACCAGCAGCAACGGCGGCAGCGGCGCAAGCACACCGTGATCACCGCAACCAACGACATCTTGGCGGCCAGCGCGACAATCAGCACGACCGCAGTGGCGAACGTGAGGCACAGCAGGAAGATCAGGGCGAGTCGCGCGCCCTGATGTTGTGCCGTGACCAGTTTCGGCCGCCGGATCCGGCACGCGGAATACTGCGGCAGTCGCCATGGTTTGGGCCGCCGGGAGGTCAGAATGCGCATCACGGCCACCAGCCGACAGTTCCTCTTCCATCTGCGCGAGGCATCGTTTTTCGTGCAGGGAGAACTCCATGGGCGGTCCCGTCAACGAGTACCGACCCTGACCGGTCAGCCGCAGGACTTGGTCGTGGCGTCCCTCATGGGATACCACGCGTCTCGACGCACAAACACCTGAACGGCGCGCCGGCGATGATGTTCTGGACCGTGGCGGCCGGATGAGTTCCACGACACGTACCATGAGAAGGTGCGGGAACTGGTGGTGGACAAGGAGGCTGGCCGCGGGCCGCACACCGAGCACGAGGCCGAACCCACGAAGGTCATCGACCTGACCGACGCGCTGGCGCGCAGCGTGTGCCAGGCCGGCCGCCGCCGTCAAATGACGCCTGACCCAGCGTCGATGTCCAAAGCGGAGCTCGACGATCTGGCGAAGGAGTTGGGCATCCGCGGACGTTCCACGATCACGAGGTCCCAACTCGCCGACGCGATCCGGGCGAGCGCACGCGAGGCAGCATCCTGACCGAAGTGTTTTGATCCCGGCCCGGTGGGCATTCCAGGACCATGGCCAAGGACAGTCCAGCGGGGACTGAAACCGTGCGCGCAGAGGGACCGGCTATGGTCGTGAAGGGGCCGGAACACGGCCCGTTGGTCGTGATGCTCGATCCGGCCGGGGATGCCAAGCACGACGAGTTGCCGGCGACATGGCGTCCGCTCACCGAGGACATCGGCGTCGTATGGTGGCGCCTGCCGTCGGCCCGGCGCACCGGGCCGACCGGCGACCAGTTGGTGGACAACCTGCCCGGCGGTCACGACCGAGTGCACCTGGTGGCTGTGCACGACACCGCGTTGCTGGCACTGTCACTCGCGGTCAGTCACCGCGACCTCGTGCGTTCGGTCGTGTTGGTCGATCCGCCGTGGCCGGAGCATGATCTGGACGCGGTGGACCGCATTGTGCACGACCCGGGATTGGTCGTGCGGCAGGTGTGGACCGATACGGCGGAGGGCCGGCTGCCGATCGGGCATCCGGATGTCGTCGCCGCGGTGGTGCGGGCATTGGTGTCGGCGGACGCCGAGCAGCCCGCGGATATGGCAGCCACACCGGGTGTCGGCCCGCTGACGCGGGAGGCGTGGCGGGCGTTGCACACCACCCTGCTCCGGCTGACCGGCTCGTTGGGTCGCAACCTGTGACGGTCGACGAGTTGCTGGACCGATACGGCACTACACGTACGCGCAGGAGGCCGGCATCACGTTGCGGGACATACCCGCGCCGCTGTACCAGTTGCTGGTCCTGACCACCCGGATCTCCGCACGAATCGCGGTCGCCCGCGGACTGTTCCATGCCGGCTGACGTAGGCTGCGGCGGATGGTGGAATCGACCTGGCAGCAACGGGTGGACACGTTGGGTCGCGGCCACTACGTCCGGTACGACGAGAGCACCGGCACCGCGCTCGGCGACAGCGCACGAAGCGTCCTCGATGTCTACCATGGTGACCTGCGCCGGATCCGGCCGGAGTCCGATGCGGACATACCACGACTCCGCGAGGCGCTGCGTGGGTTTCCTCGGATCGGCGAGACCGGCGCGCACATCTTCTGCCGGGAGGCCCAGGTGGTGTGGCCGGCTCTGCGGCCGTACTTCGATCGTCGGGCACTGTCCGCGGCACGACAGTTCGGCCTGCCCACCGAACCAGACGAGCTGGCCGGGTCAGTCGATCAACGGCTCGACCGTGTCCAGGTCGATCTCTCGTCGGTCACATCGTAACCGGCGCCCGGGTCTGCCCGCAGCTCGCGGAACTCATGTTCCCGCCCCTCTGCGCGCAGAAACTCGCGCACCGCGTCGTCGGCGGGGAACACCGTGGTCGTCGCACCCAACTCGGCGCCCATGTTCGCGATCACATGCGGATCCATCGCGGTCAGCGACAGCAACCCAGGCCGTGATACTCGATGATCCGGTGCAGTCCACCCCTGAACACCGTGCCGTCGCGACATCTCCAGGATCACATCCTTGGCCGACACCCACGGCCGCAACGCGCCGGTCAGTCGCACACCCCAGATCTCCGGCATCCGCAACCACAACGGCTGCCCCGCGATCGCCAGCGCGACCTCCAACCCGCCGACACCGACAGCCAGCATGCCCAGCGAACCCGCCGCGCACGTGTGCGAGTCTGAACCGACCAGCGTCGCGCCCGGCACCCCGAACCGCTGCATGTGCGTCGGATGCGAAACACCGTTGCCCGGTTTGGAGAACCAGATGCCGTAACCGGCGGCACGCGTGGTCCACGTACCGCACACTGATCTGGGCCCGCGTCCGCCGCACGCCCAGCGCCTCCAGTTCCTGCATCACCAGTGTGCCGGTCGCGTCCTGAGTCAGCGTCTGATCGATCCGCAGCGCGATCTCCTCGCCAGGGACCATCGCATCGTCGACCAGATGCTCGGCGATCAACCGCTGTGCGACGTTCTGTGCCACCGCGACTCCCTACCCGCTGGATGCCGTTTTATTCCGGGTACCCCGGTCGAGTGGGGCCTATGCCCGTGTCACCAAACGCTGTTTGGCCTTGCCCGACCAGGAGGGCATACCACCGCCACGCTGTCTCGATCTGCTGCCTGCGGCAGTGGCGCTCGATCGAGCGCCACCAGATCTCGAGGCCGACATCCCGGCGACAGATCGGCTCCGGTCTGATCCTCGTTCTGTTCGTACTCGGAATGTGCTGGCGCATCATTACTCCAGGTTCGGCGCCACCGCTGGCCGGTGCCGTGTGGGGTGCCGGAACTTCGCCACTGCCCGTGACCTGCTCTTGCCACGTAGCCAGCTCAGCTCGCATCATGATTTGAACGCGTTCATATCGCGCCTCCATGCTCTCCTCCGGTACCCAGCCGGCCGCACCTCCGCCCAGCGGGGAGCAGTGTGGGGAGCAAATTGGGAGCAAACATGTGCGCTAAACAGCCCTGAACTGCATTCAACGACTCTGAACGGAACCGCGCCGACCTGCGGAAGTCGCATTTCCGCAGGTCGGCGCACTACGCCGTCCTTGGTTCACACCTAAGAGGTCACGGCGACAATTCAGCTCCGTCCAGCGTTGGCACGCCGAACCCCACTTCGATCACCAGCCAGCCCGATAAACCGCAGGTCGAACCAGGCTCCCATCCCTTGATAGACCAGCCGAGGGCGCTCCATCACCCCCAGCGCCAACACCGCACCTGACTCATCAGGACTATGCGCCATTCAGATGGCTTCGATCTGCACGCCCGCATCAGCTAATAGACGGCGGGCCTCGTCAAGACGACCCTGCGTGACCAAGACCCGAGTAGGGATGGCGCCAATCGATCCATCGATCACACTCATCTGCGAGTCCGCGACGCTGTGCTGGATTCCCGCCTCCGTCAGCAGAGAGGTGGCGAAGGAGATCAGAACGGGATCGTTGGACCGGACAAGCTCGATCATGACAACTCCTGGTACCGGCCGCCCATCGGAAGAATGCGGACACCGTTCCATCATCACCCACCTCCGTGGCCACCACGACGCGGTAGGTCGCGAACAGGGCCAGCGCTGGTCAGGCCTCCCGACAGGATCCTCGTACGACGTCACGCTCGGTCCACATCCCATGCCGTCTGTCCAGAACCGGGTGCTCGGAGACAGGACGGCAGGTTCAGCGCCGACCCCATCCGACCCCGATACACGCCCCCATACCGCCGACATGACGAGGACGCCGGTCGGCCGGGCCAGCACCCCGGCGACCGTCTTCACGATCGCAGCGGCCGAGGAGAAGACCAGGTCAGGCGGCTGGACGGCGACAATCCTGGAGCAGACGGGATGACCCCATTTCACGGTGTTGATCACCGTGCTCCAGATCTGCTCCAGATTTCGTGCACACTGTCCACTGGGGACGGAGAAACAAGATCGGCCCCCGACCAAACTTTCCCAGGTCAGAGGCCGTATCTTAGTAGCTGAACGAAGTGGAGCTGAGGGGGTTCGAACCCCTGACCCCCACACTGCCAGTGTGGTGCGCTACCAGCTGCGCTACAGCCCCGTGCGATGGAGTTAACTCATCACTGTCTTGGCTGTACGGTACCTGACGCCTGGTGATGGTTGAAATCGGGGTCGACCAAGCCACCGAGACGGCGGAGGTGTGGCTGAGTGGCTGTGTCGGACTACGCCGTCCCGCTGACCGATCCTGATACTGAGGGGATCGACCCTGAGCGGCGGCGTGTGGTGCAGGAACGTCGGCTTCGTGCGCTTGTCGACCGGCTGCTGGCCGCTGATGGGCTGCAGGCGGGGCGGTTGCGGGACGCTGGGATCTCGGCTGGTGCCGGGGTTGAGCTCGACGATCTTCCTCGACTACCCATGGTGACCAAGCAGGATCTCTGGGAGCACTATCCAACCGGTCTGAAGGCTGTCGACGACGACCAGATCGTGTGTATTCACGGGTCGTCCGGCACTGGTGGGCGGCCTACGCTCGTGCCATACACCGCGCAGGACGTGGATGTCTGGGCTCAGGTGATGGCTCGTGCGCTTGGCGGCGCCGGGGCCACTCGACGGAGTCTTGTGCACAATGCCTACGGTTACGGATTGTTCACGGGTGGTCTTGGTGTTCACCATGGGGCCATTCGGCTTGGCGCTACCGTGTTGCCGATTTCGGGGGGCATGACCGACCGGCAGGTTCGGCTGATTGCCGACCTCCGGCCGGACATCCTGACCTGCACGCCCTCCTACGCCATCCACCTCGCTGAGGCCCTGCGCGCCGCCGGTGTCGAGCCAACGCTCAATGCGGGCATCTTCGGGGCCGAGCCGTGGACCGACAGCATGCGCGGCCAGATCGAGCGACTGCTCAGCCTCCGGGCGCTCGACATCTACGGGCTGTCCGAGATCATCGGGCCCGGTGTGGCCTGCGAGTCCCTGGACTCCGATGGGCTGCTGAACGTCGCTGAGGATCACTTCTACGTCGAGGCCGTCGACGAAAGCGGGTCGGCGGTGCCCGACGGCACGCCGGGTGAACTGGTGTTCACCACGTTGACCAAGACCGGGATGCCGTTGCTGCGCTACCGCTCCGGCGACGTCGCCGCGCTGGCCGCGCCGATACCTGGGGCGCCGCGTACGTTGCGCCGGATGACGAAGGTGCTCGGGCGCGTCGACGACATGCTGATCATCCGGGGTGTCAACGTGTTCCCCACCGAGATCGAAGCCGTACTGCTCGCCGATGCCCGTGTCAGCCCGCACTATCTGCTGGTCGAGGACCGTCGGGTGGCCGCTCGGCCGGAACTGCGGATCGCGGTGGAGTCCACAGCGGACGGTGACGTGCTGCGTCGAGA
>Ga0137385_10002397_pt1 | contig 15975 bp, 9 predicted proteins | sample SagtaG_FD_104921 | JGI IMG/M metagenome (GOLD analysis project Ga0137385, IMG submission 104921) | Vadose zone soil microbial communities from Sagehorn Ranch, Mendocino, California, USA - Sage2_R_80_16 metaG | ecosystem: Environmental > Terrestrial > Soil > Vadose zone | place: USA: California...
GGTCATGGCCTCTTGAGTTCCGGCGCATGGACCGAGTCGAACGCCATCGAGCCCAGGCTCCTGATCCTCCCGAAGATAGTCACGCGATCAATCCCGAGAACGCGGAACACCATGTTGTCGGGGTCTTCATCGCCAGCCGGTATGGCAGCGGCAAGTATTTCCGCGGTCTTATCAAACTTGTTGCACTGACTGTAGAAATCCCCGCGGCCCGCGTCTCTCCCGGATTGGCTCAGCCGCTGAAATCTGATGATGGAACGGCCGAACGAGTCCAGTGAATCTTCCAAAGTGGTCAGGACTCCTATGGTGCGCACGATAGCCCCCCTGGCGAGGTCATCGGGTGTGGCCTGACGGCTCCCCGGAGCATTGGCCCGGTCAATCGCGCGTGCCGGCTGCTGTGACTGAAATACCGACTGCCAAAGCCGTTTGACCCGCTCTAGCGCCTCTCTTACGGTGCTCACTGCATCATCGAAATAGTCTTGTATATCCTCGAGCCCACCGAAAGACAGAGGTTCAGCATCACCCGGCGAGCGCAGGTAGGCGCGATGCGTCTCCTCACGTATCAGCCGTCGCACCCTAGTCTCATCCTGAGCCTCGACCAGTTGCCTGAGGATCCGATTGTCCTCGGCCTGCGATGATCGCAGGCTGCCGACCGCGATCTGCAGCGCTTGCAGCAGATCGGCCCCGGTCCTGTCGTTAGCCGATGCGATCAGGTTGCTGACCATTGCCTGCAGTTCGTCCCAGAAGGTGTCTCTTCCCCATTGCACGGCATGCGGGAAGATCCGGCGGACCTTAGGTTCCTGGCTTTCTGCGATAATCCCGGAGAGAACAAGTACGAGCCCATTCCTGGTCGGCCTATCCGCGGGGCCGAGGAGTGCGCTGCCGAGGCGAATGACCTTGGCCGCAGCCGCCGAGTTGAGCAATGACTCAGCGACCAGTACCGCGCAACCGGTATCGTCTGACGTCGCTGAAATCCAGAGCGGTACCCTTATCCCGTCGACCTCGTGATCGCGTCTGACCGTGTGGCCTTGCCCGGCGAAGAAGTCACGAACCTGCGTGTAAATTTCACCGGTCGGCGGCGACCCGACCAGCCCGGCCGTGACTCGCTCGATCACTGCAGGTGTTATCTTGCCGTCTCTGTTGGCATGGTCATAGGCGTCATAGCAGATTTTGACGACTTTCCTTGGCGCCCCCCAGGTGATATCGCGTATCTTCGCGAACGCGCCGCTGGCGAATTCCACATGCTCGTTATCCGGTATGTCTCCTGCTGAAAACCTTCGCCGTTTAAGTAGATAGGATTCCTGCTGGTAGGAGATTATATTGGCCTCAGTGAGGGGAGCTGGGCGGATGATCCGGCCAACTCGCTGCCTTACGCCTTCTGACAGCTTGTTCCAGGGGCGGTCCATGATTGCGAATATCAGCAGGGACCTGCTTTCCGCCGCCCATCCGACCAGGCTGCTCACCGCCACGTCAAGATCACCTGAGTCACCCTGCTTGCCGCTCAGCCGCTCGATATCGTCGATGACGAGGACGAACCGCAACATGTCTTCGGTGAAGAGCCGGGCAAGAGCCTGGAGCCCCACCAGCGCACGGCCTCCTACGATCTGGCTTATTACGCCGCGTTTCTCGAGGTGAGGAGTTACCGGTCCGCCGCACAGCCATTCCCAGGCGTGGCCCGATATCTCCCCGTCATTGTGCAAGAGCAAGCTCAGCCCGTCGGCGAACTCGCGATCCTGCGTAATTTCAGACAACCGCGCCTGGAGGGCTTGGGTAAGCTCGACATCGTCGGCGAGGGCCGCCCCCCCGGGCCACGCCGGCCGCTCCTCGGGTGGCTCCTCGCGTGGACCGTACCGCTGGTGGAGCCTGGTTTCGAGACGTCGCTCCTGTGCCATTTCGGAATATATGTCCCTGATGCGCCTGACCAGGTCGGCGCGCCTGAGGCCGAGGTCACTGGTGTCTCGTCCTCCGGCGGGCCGGTTCTGGTTGAAGAGGTTCTTGTACACGTCAACGAGCGTGAAACTGAATTCTGCCCTGATGACACAGATGGTTGCCGACGTTTTTTGCAGCGCTATCCTGTTGATAGCGTGAGCCGCAAGATGGCTCTTGCCCACTCCGTAATCACCGACAATAGCAAGGCTGCGGCCATCGTCGGCGTTCAGGTATTCTCTGATGAAGGCATCCGCTTCGCGCACAGCTTTGGTCTCGATAGTGACGTCCGGTGTGCGTCGTAGACCAAGCGTCACTTCGGGGACTTCGGGAAATGGATTATTTCTGATTACCCGCGAACTCGACTGCCGTGCACTCATGACACACCTGCCGGGGGCGTCTCGGGGGAGCCGCCGCCAAGATCCTTGTAATACTCCCAGTACTCATGCGCTATACGCCAGCTGGGGACCCGTTGCTCCCCCGCGTTCATACTCTTTTCAAAGGCTATGTGCAGGATATTACTGAGGTCGCCAATATTATTTTTTGGTCCATTCTTCGAGGAGGCCAGTTCCTTGAAGAAAGCTTCGGTGCCGTTCCAGTCTAGAGCGCTGTCCGGTATCCCGTATTTCGTGAGAATGTACCTGATGAATTTCATGACGTCGCCGACAAGCAGCAGGTTAGCGTTAACCAGTTTAACGCCATCAGTCACATCAGTAAGACTCCTTTGCAGATTTTTCCAGTCGCTGACTTGACTATAGCTGTACTCATAGAGGTAGATGCTGTCCTCCAGGATTCCGGCGGACGTAACGTACTTCTTAATGTCAACAGCTATATCCTTTAGCTTCACAGTGACGTCCAAGCGGGGCAGCCTGATAGCAACGCGACTGGCGCCAAGCGCGTTCTTAAGCTCGTAGTTACGCATCTGCCAGTTGGGTTTGCCCAATATGCTGGCCTTTGCCTTCTCTGCCACAATGACTCCTTCAAGCTCGGCCCAGTCGAGAATCCGCATGAAACAGGAGTCGTTGTCGGTGTCGTCTTTAGCGGCGTTAAACTCGTTCGGCCCCATCAAATCGAGAGGTATCAGGCCGGCTCCGCTAAACTCGTGAAGCAGCCGGTGGGAGAATACAGATTTCCCGCCAGCCCGCGCTTTCCCTGCAATTACTATGACATTCCCCGCCGCTTGACTTTCGCTAATCAGGGCTGGTTCATTCGATAGCGGGAAATAGTTCGCCAGAACCTGGCAGTCGATATTCCTTCGCCATGCGTTTCTGTTATGAACGGAAACGGAAGGCCAGTTAACCGGGAACGGATTCAACGGGCACCCCGCTTAGCTGGATCACGCTTCCCTGTTAGCGTGCTTTGCAGCTCGCTCATCGATTGGCTTAGCTGGTTGATCTTCTCGTCCGCTGCCTTCAGGCGGACTGATCTTTCCGGGTCGGGCCCTGCCGGCCATTTAGTAGGATCGGTAAGATACCGATGGCATTCCTCTGCGTCCTGCAGCGGCTTATTTCTAACAGGCTCCGGCAAACGCATAAGCGAATCGATGAGGTCCTGATAAGATTTGCTGAGATCATCGGACGATGGCCGGGCTTGATTCCGCAAGAGGCTGACGTACTTCTGCGCCTCGCGGTTAAAGCTTTTGTAGGCGTCGGAGACGGTGTCAGTGATGGAGTCGATCCGGGTTCGCCTGGTTGCGATAGTCGTCGAGCGAACATTGAACACGGCCGTTACCAGGGCCGCGACGACCGAGCTTCCGAGCAGGATATTCTGCCCGCTCGGACCGGTAGCGGCGGAGCTTTCAAGAGCGGGATCGGAGAGTTCCACCAGCGCATCACAAGCACGTTGGTATGAGGTGCCGGACCCGAGCGCCGCCATGGCCTGGCGGAGGCTGGCCTTGTTGGCCGGGGCGGCGCAGTAGATGGTCGCCGCGTCTTTGCGCAGGTCACCATGGATGTCCGGCGGGCTGATCGTCCACATCAGCACGACGCCGGCGGCGGCGCCGGCCAGGGCGACACCGATCGTGATAACGATCCTCCTCATCCGTGTATCGCCAGGAGCACGGCGAATACAACCATCTCGATGATGCAGATCCCGACGATGGCATTCGCCCATCTAGCCGGGATCTGCTGATCCCTGAAGAACAGCAGTCGCGGGGCCCGATGACTTCCCCGGCCCGAGGCCGACTCGGCCGCCGACGGCCGTCTTAGCAGCCTGTATCTTCCATGATCGCGCCGCCAGCGGTGGCCTACGGCGTTGATGAGGGCCTGCTGCAGCTCGTAGTCACTGGTTTTCGTGCTGAGGTCGTCCAGGCCGAGAATTACCACAGCCGGCGTCTGCTCGTTTCTCGCCCAGTGCCAGATTTCTCTGATCAGCTCGCGGCGGCGATCCTGGTCAGCGAGGTCCGGCTCGACGACAATATCGAGCAATAGCCTGACGCTGCCGAATATTTCGCATTCCGGGATATTGGCGAGCTGCTCGATAAACCATCTCTCACGGATCATCAGTGCACGCAGGTGCGCGCGTTCTTTGTCGTTGGGTTCCTGGTTCAGTTCATGCCTTCTGCGTATTCTCTCCAGGGCTAGTGCTGAGTTCTCGTCGCCGGCCGTCAGCTGCGAGAACAGATCGGAGAACGAGTCGGCCTTCTGTGGTACGCCCAGGAATGATTGATGGGAGACCGCCTCATACCACGGTACGCCGCTGAGCCGGGCCGCAGGCTGTTCATGGCGGGGACTCGCCGGGGGCACCTCACGCCGCGAAACCTCGGGCGCCGGGGGGGCGTCATCCGGATCAGGCGTCTCGGGGCCGGCCGCGGGGACCAGAGCAGGAACATCCGGGGATGGCTTGCAGTATTCGCGGAACTCCTTGGGCATAGCCGCTACTCGCGCCGCCAGGGTGATCCCGTATTCACGGAGGTTCGCCACCCGGCCGGAAAAATCCTCGGTCCTGAGGCTACGGTAGGCAACGGTGAGGAGTTGCGCCGTGGGTGTCTCCCCGCCCTTTCCCGTCGCGGCATCAGCCGCCCGGAGCCGGACGAGCCTCTCGGTGCGTTCGAACGTCGGAAGGGGGTCGTCGAGGACACGGAGCCGGTGGACGATCAGATGGGGAAGCGGGTTCGGGTCGGTCTCGCCGAGCGGCGCCTCACCAGTAGAGAAGGACCACTGCCAGCCCGGCAGGCCGGTGAGGATCGGTCCGGTGGTGCGCCACAGCCCCCACAGCAGCGCGACAGCCGACGGCGAAGCCACCTCATCCTCAGGAAGCTGGAGTGTCAATGGCCTCATCGGCTCCGTCAGTGCTTTAGTGATAACCAGCCCGAGTTCGAGATCTTTCTGCGCCAGCGAGTCCAGTTGAACGGGTATGGTCTTGAGTCCGGTGCTCAGGGTCTCTGGTTTCAGGAGCGGGAGCACGGCCTTCTCGGCCACATGGCCAGGCGGCGGGTAGAGAAAATCGGGGCAGCCGATCAAGCTTGACATCAGGGCAACTTCAGGTGAGAGTAGCTCGATCGGTCCGATAAGCGCACGCGTAATGAGGTCTTTCCTGGTGTGCTGCAGGTTCGGCTGAAAATTGCTTTGCGCATCAGCAGGCTGCTCGGGGTCCGCGGACCGCGTGAGAAAGCGGAATATGAGCGCCGCCTCGGCACCAAAAGTCTTATATACAGTCGTCACCGTTTGCTTTATGTCAGGGGGTCGGGCAATAGGCAGCAAGCGACCCTGCCAGATGCTTTCATCGAATCCCTCCGAGCGCGCGACTATCGAGAAGCCCTGCTGATCCTGGCCGGTCCAGCGAAGTTCGGCCTGATGAATTTCTGTGGGCACATCAGACACATCAGGCTCCCGTTCCAGGCGCAGTGATCACGCCCGCCATGGCCATGAGTGATAGCAAAGGCGCCAGTACGCGCTGTGGTCGTACCGGACGAGGGTAGGTTGTCGCTAGTTCATCGCCCTTGGATACTCCGGTAGCCGAGGCGAAATGCAGGGTCGCGTTCCCGCACTCACGGAAGGGGCGGGCCCATGCGTCGGCGCCGCGTGAGTGAAGGTAAGCGTAAACGTCTGCGCTCTCTTCCACGACCATCCCCGTGTCCAGGCCGTTGTCCGCGCGTCGCAGCCACAGTGCCACTGGCTCATCAAATTTCAGCTGATCAGCCTTGTTCAGCACCACGACGGCGCTAACCGAGTCGAGCTTGCGGATCGACTGAAGTATCTCCAGTACCACGTTAAATGTCTGATCGCCGAGCTTGCTTTTCCCGAACTGGTTGGGATCTACGACGAAGACGAACCCCGTCGCCACGTTAAGGAATCGCTTGGCGTCATCGACCTTGCGTAGCTCTTCACCCGCGACGTCGAAGATGGCGATAGGCCGTGGTTCGGCCGCTCCTTGCCCGACGAGGAAGGCGTCCGCGAATGTAATAACGCCTTCCCTTGTTGCCTTCAAGACGGTCGATGAGTTCAGAAGTGGAATGACGCTGTCGGTCATGAAAGTCCTATGGCGTCCGCGATCGACCGGCGCGGCCGTCAGGCCATAGCGGTGGAGTTCTCCGCTCTCGATCGCCCCTACCATGCTCGCGAGCAGGTGAGTCTTGCCGGAGCTCGTGGCGCCGATAAACCCGAAGACAGCAGGCTCTCCATACTGGCCGTAGGCGGCTGGGAGAAAATGGATCGCCACATCTCCGGTCGGATTCGGGCATCGCCAAGAAATCGTCCCCATGAGATGCTCTCGCTGTTCCGGGCTAGCGCTAGAAGGAAAAGTCATCGGCACGTACTTTCCCTCGCCCTTATCCCAGCGGAATGGGCTGAGGTTTCCCCAGTCGATCCTGGCCAGACAGATCGGGCAGACCACCTGGCGTGGTGGCGGGCCTGCGGAGGGGCCGTTGTTGTCACTAGGCATGGATATCACCTGACATTAAGGATGATGACGATGGCGAAGAGCACTCCGACGACTCCGACCGCGCTGAAGGTGATGATCCGCCACCACGGCCTTGAAGCTCGCGTCCCTGCGGCCGGCTGGCCTGATTCGCCAGCATGCCCAGAGTTACCCGAATCCGAATGCTGCCGCTTCTTGCCGTGGTAATAGACCCAGAAATCTTCCCGGCCCTTGGCCAGGGCGGGGTTATCCTGGCGCGGGCCGGGCAGCGGATCCTTGATCCCGAGGCGATTGACCAGCAGCTCCCGGCACGTCGGGCGATCGGCTGGCGCCTGAAAGACGCCCTCGAGCAACTGTCCCAGCTCAGGTTCCGCCCTGATGCTGTTGCGGTCGGCTGGTTCTTCTCCGGTGAGCACATAGAAGATCAGGCGTCCCATCGCCCAGATGTCGTCGCGCTCGCCGACGTCGCCGGTGATCCGGTCCGGGCGCTGTTCGGGCGCCGCCCACGGCAGGGTGCCCACGATCTGGCGTGGCGCGCCGAAGACGGTCGCGTTCAGGAATCCGGTGATCTGGACGGTGCGGGAGTCTTCATCCCAGCGGACGGTGTGTGGATTGATGTTGCGATGGGCTATGCCGGCCACAGTCAGCCAGCGCAGTCCGGTCAGCAGGCTGATCTGGAAACGGCGGCGATCCGCCGTGAGCAGCTTGCCAGCCACCTCGCTGACCGGTACGCCACGGTACGGCTCGAGCAAGACGAAAGGCTCGGTCACGGCCGCGTTGTAGCCGACCAGCCTGCTGACCTCGGCGGGATACCGGTCAATCCCGGCAAGCCTGTGCAGTTGCAGCCCAGCTAGGATCTCATTGTCAATGAGGTCATAACCAGACTGTTCATCGGTCGCGATCATCGTCAGTTCGCCCGGGTCGATCCTGACGTCGGATACTTGCAGCTCCCGATGGACAGCATGGGCGACCGCATCAGATTCTGAAACGATTTCCGCCTCGACTGTAGTGCCGTCACTAAGGCCGATGTACTGTAGCTTCCTGCCCATCAGCGCACCTCCTCGCCGTCCATCGGAGACTCGCCGTCAAGCTCCTCATCAGCGGTCTCGCCCCCGGGTTCGTCGCTTGTCATCCAGGTGCGGTGAACTACCCCTTGGCGCAACGGGACTAGGCGAAGCAGGCCGGCATACCTGGTCGAATCAATCCATTCCATCTCGGCCGGAAATTTCTCATTCGTATTGAGCAGCAACGTACGCGGCGCGAAGCGGACGGTAGGCACTTTCGTAATGCCATAATCAAGCAGCCGTATGTCTGCCGCCTGACACAGCTGCCACATGGTGTCTCGCGGCTCAGCCGTGATGATCGCGGTAATTTCCGCTATGTCGTTCTCGCCCAGGACGCTGACCTTCAAATCCTGGCCGTCCGTGAATTCGGGGAGGTCAAGTGGCCCATTGATTTCGACGTGCTTATCCCATTCTGCCAGCAGGTCGCTGACTCGCCTGCTTGCCCATCCCTCGTACTCTCGCGGCGACCTCGGCCGCGACGCGTGGAAAATCGGGCCGAGCGCTTCGGCGACGAGAAGTGAGAGGCCACGTCCGACGAACTCGTCAAACTCGTGCCTGCTTACGTGTCTGGGCGGTTCGAGCGCTAGGTCGTGATCGATTTTCTGCTGGTATGCCCGCAAGGCGGACGTTGCTCCGTCGAGCGTGGCCTTCGTGGTGATGATGGCGTCTTGCCGTGTTTCGTTGGCTGACCATTCCCGGTTCTCGGCCGCAGTCACGATGTTCGTCAGCCCTTCCGCGGCTCTGGTGAGATCCTCAGTCTGGAGGGCATCGCGCCACCGCCGGATGCGTCCCTTCCATGACCAGGAGGTCGCGGCGACGCTGAGACCCAGGCCGATCGCGAATCCGAGGATCCCGGCCGTCGTGGACGCGCCGATGTGCCGGCCCAGGAGGATACCTCCGGACAGCCCTAGGATGGCGGCGATCGTGCCGGCGGCAAGGGAACCGGTGTGACCAGCCGGGCGGCCGCCGGGAGCGCGGGCTATGGTGAGCCCGAGCAGGCCCAGCCAGGTGAGCGCGACCACGAGCCCCGTGATGACACCGAAGCCGCGCCCGAATGAGGCCACCGCCGTGGCCGCGGCTCCGGCCGCGATCAGCCATGGCTCGGGACCAGGTACCGGGGCGGAGGCAGTGAAGCGCTGCCCGAGCGTGCGAGGACAGATCTGCTCGATCTGGTCCGAGTAGGGGACTTCGCCGTGAGAGCGCATCTTGCGTTCGTAGTCTCGGAGCCGCATCGACACCACCGGCAGTGGTTCGCCTGCTCGTATCGAGGTGCTGATCGCGGCCATGATGTCGTCGGACACCGCCCCGGAACCAGCCGTAGGCCTGACACCCCAGTCGAAAAGGCGGTCGGCTCGCTCGACGGCGGAAGTCCCGGTCAGGTCGAGCACGGCCGCTCGATAGCTGGTCAGCTCCATGCCCGCACGGACAGCCAGGTCGCGAACCCTGGCCCCCAGGTGCGCGCCTCCGTAGAGCGCCGTGGGTGAGACGAGTGCCTCGAGGGCGTCGCTCAGTTCTTCTGCTTCAGCCACGCACCGGTCCCGCGCGACGGCGAGTCGGCCGGTCGGGACGATGGCCGAGTGCACCGTGTCCAGCACCCAGGCTGACTCGTCAGTCGCCGCCAGCCTGGCATGCAGGTCGGTCGTGTCCGGGTCCAGCATCTTCTTCAGGGACCTGTTGAGGGCGGCCAAGAACATGACCTGGCTCGCCGATACCTCGAACACGTTCAGCCCGGGATTGGCCACCCCCGCTGGTATATCAGCGATAAGGCCTAGCGTCTTCCTGAATACCTGTGACGTCGACAAGACGTCGATGAGCTTTTCGAGGCCAGCATCGCTTCTATCGTTGGGATGCACGCTGGCGATCGCCGATCCGGCCAGTCGCCAGTCAACGCCTTCGGCGTCGCTGACCCAGATGATACCCGAATCCCGGTCCGGTCCTATGCTCCCCGGGATCTCGAAGCCGTCCGGAAGCATTAATGGGCCGACGGCAATGCCCAGCAGTTTTTCCACTCTCCTGGAGCGCCACAGTTCCTCATAGGCAAGCACGTGCGCGACCATTGTCTGCGGGGTGTCGATCACGAGCAGCAGCGAAAGATCAGGCTCTGATTTGTCGGCGAGGAGCCTGAAGACCTCCTGAAGTGCCGTAAACGGCTGACTGTGCGGGCGCAAGTCACAGCGAACTACTTTCTCTGTCACTTTCCGCCATTCCCTTCGTTTTCCAGTTGCTCGACCGAGTACTCGAGCGCGCTCAGGTTCGCGCGGATCGGTGCCTCGACACCCTCAAACTCATAGTCGAGCGCCGCGGGAAGGGTGACTGCCCAGAAATCTCGAAATTGCTGCGCTCGTTCGCGGCCGGTTTTCGGCAGGCCTTGAGAAGGAGCGTCGAGCCGCTCGATCTGAGTTTTTGCCAGTTCGCAGACGACACGGTACAGCTGAGCCGGCGGCTGCGGCCGTGAATCCAGGCCCAGTGGCAGTTCCCGCATCAGTTCCCGGCAGAAATCGCGGCGGATTTCGTCATTGTCGCTGAACGTCCACATCTCATAGGCGCGCAGCAGGCTGCCCCATGACGACAGTGATTCAAGTGGCGTAAGGTGTAGTGACATCGTTACGCCGCGCAGCTCTACCCGGATGTTGTCGGGGGAGGTGGGGGAACCTTCCACGAAGACCCGCCCGTTCCACATCGCGCACAGCATGCGGTGCAGGATCTCGATCCGGTGCTGGTTATTGGTGGCCAGGTAGCGGAAGTCATAGCCCATCCGCTGCCGCCACTTCAGGTGGTCCTGGGGCAGCGGCCTGGTCTGGGCATCGGCCCACAATCGGAGCACGTCGCGGACCTCGCGGACCTCGGTGATGCCCATGGCCGTGCGGAACAGCACCACGGCGATCGATTCGGCCTGGGTGGGACGGTACTCATAGTGGATCTGGCGACCCGCCGGAAGGGCTATGGCCTCGCTGAGGTATTGCTCGACGCCGGGATTCTTGGCGCCCGCGGGATATGAGATCAGCACCTTCATGGGACCTTCGCCTTGCGGCGTGAAGGCGGCGGGCAGCAGGCCGGCTAGTTTCCCGCGGAAGTCCTCAAGCTCCTCATCACCGACAGTCCCGCGCTGCTGGCCGGCCGACGCCGCCAGGAGATCCTGCAGCCGCGGTACCAGCGATCGGCGGCCAGGCTCGGAATTCCTGAGGAATGTCTTGACGCTGGTCTTCACCCTTTCCTTCAGCTCCACCAGGGCTTGATCCGGCGTCTGGTCCCAGGCCAGTCGGAACATCTCTCGCCATCCCTCCGGGCCGATGAGGGCGCCGAAGAGCTCCGCCTCGGATGAGGCCGGCCGCAGCCGACCTAGGCCGACCTCCTGATCGACCATCTGGCGGATGACGCGCCGGTAGAATTGCTCGAGTTCGGAGCTTCCCGGCGGGAGCAGGTAGGCCACCCCCACGCGCGGGCGGTACAGTGCCTCCGCGCGCGCGCTGAAGCGCTCGGCGTCCGCGCGCGCGTATTCCTTGAGCGCCTCGACAAGAGAGGAAATGGCGGACTCGATCTGGTCCATGGCTCGCCGCCAGCGAGGAGTGCTGTTCTCCCAGTGCTCCGCCCACACGGTATGGCTGCGCCAGCGGTACCAGGTGTCCTGGTCCTCCCGGGCCTGGGCGGGCACGGGATCCGCCCATTTCACCTTCACGAGCCCGCCGACGCTGTTGCGGACCGGCGGGATAGCCGGCGGTGTCATGGCGAAGCCGGTCGGCGGAGAAGGCGCGGCCCTGCGGCGGTGCATGAGCCCGCGACTGCCGATGCGATCAATCTCATCGGCGAGCTCGGGGTGCCCGAAGAGCACTCTTTGCACCCGGAACAAGTCGATTTCGCTGAGCAGCGTGTTGACCGCGGCGACTGGCTCGAAGGCGGCGACGAGGTCAGGGACCTCACGGCGAAGCCGCGTGTCGAGCTCGCGCAGGCTGGTCTGCATCGACTCGGCGCGGTCAGATAGCGCGACGGTCACGTCGTGCGCCCCTGTCACCGGCTCGGGTTCGGCGAAGACCACGCCATCACGGCTCAGCACCTTCTGGATGCCCGCCGCGGTGAAGAACTGCTCGACATAGGGCCGGTTGATCTCCCTGACTCCGCCGAGCGGGCTGGCTAGCTCGCCAAAGGCCATGCGCAGCAGGCGCCCCGCCACGAGGTCCGCGAGCTCATCGATGGGAACGGTGAGGGAAGAAACCAATGCCGTGGAGACACCCCGGTTCCCGATGCCGTCGTGGGCGGGAATGTGCCGGTCGACGGCGCCATTGATGAAGCTGTCGGCGAAGGATTGCCGCGCTTCGGCCTGCGGCTCATCGGCCTGGTCGAGTTCCGTTCCGGCGAGCGAGAGCACGAGGGAAACGACCGAGCGGTGCAGGTCCTCCGGTTCTGCGCCGACGGGGCGCGAGAACAGGAAACCTGTCTGCACGGTGGCCGGCCGCAGTACCACGCGGCCCTCCTGCGGGTAGAACACCGACACGTCGTCAGGGTCGGCGGGGGAGTGCGACTCGTAGCCTCTGAGGTCGCGCTCCGCGTCGCTCGCATTCTGGTTGTCAACGAGGCGGAAAAGGTCGAGCAGGGCGCGTCCCGCGTTCAGTTCGGCGGGCCGGCCCCCGCCCAGGCCGTTGGGGAACGCCGACGGCATGAGGACGAGCGGATATATCTTGGCGCCGAGGCTGGATTGCTCGAACAGCTTGCCGATGAGGTGCAGGTAATCGTAGAAGATCCCGGCTCCGGTCCCGCCGGCCACCGAGAAAGCGACGAACACGTCAGCGCTCTTTGCGGATTTCCCGCCAAGGGCGTACAGGTCTTCACCTGATCCGGACAGGCTGCCGAGCGCGCGGCGCAGGTCCCTGACCGCAGGTTCGACGCCTCGGCGGAAGGTCTCGAACAGCACCGCCCGGCCGATCGTGGGAAGCTGGCCGGCTCCTCGCTGGAGCGGGGACACACGGGGTTCCCCATGCGGCGGCGGCAGCCACTTCTCCACGGCCGGGCCAGCAGACAGCCTGAGGTTCCGCGCGACCTCGGGGTACGTGTCGACGTGAGGTACCAGGTCCCGGACGTAGTGCGCGGTCTGCAGCGCGGCGGGAAAGTGATTCTTGTTCGGTACCACCCGGCGGGCGAGACGATCCAGGTCTGCCTGGTTCATATCCGCGTAGACGAACTGGACACATGAGGGCAACTGGTAGGGAAGCAGCCCGCTATTTGCTCTTTTCTGCAGGAACTCCGTCCCGTCCGGCCCGCAGATCTCCTCGCGAAGTCGGCGCTCGAGTTCACCGCCGATCAGGCATCCGGTGCCGCCTAGCCCAACGAAGAGGATGGGCTGATAAAGGTTTATGGCCACTTCGGATCCTTTTCTCGCTTCGGTGGCTACAGCCAGGGGTCGGCTTCCGGCTCAGTCGTGGATGGTGGTGCCGGGGTCGCCGCGGCTGGGCTCGCCGCCGGGGTCGAGGAGCGCGTCTTTTCCGGTGCCGGCTTCTGCGGACGAACGGATGGCCTGCGCCGTTTGTCGCGGAATATCATCAGCAGGCCATTGCTGAGCGGCTCGCCCTGGCCTCCGATGGCGATCTCGTAGCGTTCACCCTCGGGTGCCCGGACGCGGATATACCCGTTCGGTCCCCGCCGGGCCACGTAAGGCTGGTCCGTCGGCCGCGGGTAGTCCAGGCGGGGATACTGGTCCAGAGGGTCGCGGATAACGAACCGGAATTCGTCTGACCACCGGCCGGGCGCCCGGAGTTCGGCGCCTACCTGCTCGCCGTCCCGGCGCAGGGAAACCTGGAGGCCGCGCACGTTCCTCCTGGCGCGCCGGCGCCGCCTCCGGTCCAGGAGGAACGCCGCTATGGCGAGCACGATCACCATGGCCGCGACAATGAGCCACTTGTACTTCGCGAGGGCGCCGGGAGGTTTCTGGACGTCGACATTCAGCTGCCCGGCCGCGTACACCACACGGGGGTTGGCGTTATCGACCAGGCTCAGGTTTACCGACGTCCCGCCGAGCGCGGTGTTAGGCGCGAACGAAACGGTGAAGCGCTGGGTCGAGTTCCCCGACGGCAGCGAGAATACGCCCTTGGGTGACGTGATCGTGGCGTGGGTGCTCGGCTGGGTGTTGAGGATCAGCCGGACCGGCCTCGCCTCACCGGTACGGTTCACCGCGGTCAGCGTCCCGCTTATCGTCCCGCCCGGGCTGACGGTAAAAGCGGAAGGCGGGAAGCTGATGCTGCCCTCGACCAGCGGAGCGGTGGCGCTGACCAGCACCGTCTCTGGAATCGCCGTGGGATAAATCCCGGTTCCCGATACCCGGGCGGTGAACGTCAAAGTGCCTGGCGTCCGGGGAGCGGTGAACGGGCCCGCGAAACTGCCATCGCCTGCCTTCGTGTCCGGGGCCACTCCCTTGTCGTTCAGTGGCACGGTCACCGGGCCTGGTATCCCGTCACCGGTAACGTCGATGGAGAAGCTCATGCCCTGGAGGGCCGAGCCATCAGTAATCGCTCCGGTCCGGGTGAGCAGGGTGAGCCTGACGACCATTTTCTGCCCGGGAGTGGCACTAGGTGGCTCGGCGAAGACCGCGGCGCGCACGGCGCCCTGCCACAACGCCGTCGCGCTGACCAGTTGCTGCCCCAGCCCAGCCGGGGCGGAAAGCTTGATTTTCCACGTTCCGGTTACCGGGTCGGTGATGTGCAGGGATTCAACCCCGGTGTTGGTGCCGCTCAGCACGAAATCGGAGCCGTCAAACCTGCCGCCCGACACGGTGACCCCGTTCGGGTCTGTGTAGGTGACGCGGACAGCGGGATTGCCCTTGACCACGGTTATCGTGCCGTCGGTCGCGATAACCGGGATGCCGACATTCAGCACCGTGTTCCCGCCGCCGGTAACCGTCCCGGTGCTCCACGGGCTTATGCCCTGGCAGGTTGCCGATGCGAAGAGCGCGTCGAGGGAACGCACGACATCGGAGGCGCTGTTGATCACCTGTGCGTACGGCTTGACGCAGCCTTTCTGCGAGCCGCCGGCGGCGAAGGCGGCGAGGCTGGACGGGCTGACCTCCGGGCCGAACCCTAGCGGCCATATTCCCACGCCGGCCGTCCTGGCCTGCGCCAGTTCCTGGTCGAGCACCTGCCGGGCGGCTGCGTTCCTGTTCGCGGAAACCGGCCCGTACTGCGGGCTGTCATGGACGTCGAGCACCCCGTCGGTTTCCAGGAAAATGGCCTTCACCGCGTTTGCGGGCGCGTTCTGGCTGAGATAGCTCAGTGCCTGTCCCGCCGCGGCCGCGAAGTCGGTATCCCAGCCCTCTGCCTGTGTCCGGCGGTGCAGTCCGCCGACGCAATCTGCGAGATACTGACGGCTGGGCGGGCTATCGCTAACCGTGGGCCGGCAGACCTGCCTAGCCGCCTGCTGACCCGGCTGGCCATTGTTGCTGCCGAAGCCCACCACGGCGACCATGCTGCGGCTATTGAGCGCGTCCTCGGCAATGGTCTGGGCCGCTTCGGCTTCCTGGCGCACGCTATATGCGGTCTGGCTGCCGGATTCGTCGGCAAGCACGACAATGTCGGTGGTGATGGGCTCGGCGCCCTGGCCCGGGCCGCCGGATGCGCTTAATGCAGGCGACGACGCGGCGAATATTATCGCCGAGCTAAGTACCGCGAGGCAGAAAAAGGACAAAAGGGAAAAACGACCCCCACGTGCCACAGCAGCCTGACCTCGTTCCCGTTACTGAGCAGCCAAAGAGGCTACTCACCCCACCCAGTCGTACGTAGTGTAGTACTTGGCTTCTAAACTTCATAGACCGCGCAGAGGTGATTTGCTTAATTGTGATCTTGGATCATGTCCAAGATCATTAATGTCAGTGCCTGCGTGAATACAAAATACTTAGGGAACGGCGCCATTAACCTCGATGATTCAGGGGCCTAACTTAGCTGGTTGCTGATTGGGCTGTGCCGGGATTCAGGCCTTGGTGGTTGCTGTGGCGCGGGGGCAGTAAGGCGGGTACGGGAAGGTCGGGGCCGGGCTCCTAGTACCGCATGCCCATGGCTGCCTGCACCTCGGCCAGCGTCACCGCCGCGATCTCGTTGGCCCGGTCGTTGCCGTCCCGCAGCACCTGGCGCACGTAGCCGAGGTCCCGCGCGTA
>Ga0137385_10002403_pt1 | contig 15948 bp, 13 predicted proteins | sample SagtaG_FD_104921 | JGI IMG/M metagenome (GOLD analysis project Ga0137385, IMG submission 104921) | Vadose zone soil microbial communities from Sagehorn Ranch, Mendocino, California, USA - Sage2_R_80_16 metaG | ecosystem: Environmental > Terrestrial > Soil > Vadose zone | place: USA: California...
GGCCAATAGGATGAATGCAAATAGAGTATTCATACCTGCTCCATGGGTTTTAATTTTCCTGATTGAAAGTATTCGTACCTCAACCAGGTGAATTTTGTAGTGATGTAAATCACTATAAAGCCCGAGGACTGGGTTTTCGTTGATCTGCCGCAATCTTTTTGCTGTATTTCGATTGGCTGCAGACGCCGGCGATGTCGAGCGCTGCAGTCTGCAGCGCTGCCTGCCGCGCATCAAACCGGTTATGATGGCCCGGGGTTATGGAGATTCGCGGAATGAAGTCAATCTGGAAACAGCTCGCAGTCCTCTTGATTACCGGTTTTGTCACGAGCTGGGCAACAGCCCAAACAGCATTGGTTCCCAATCCTCAACTTACAGCCAAGGAATTGAACGCGAAGGTTGACGCGTTGCTGAAGAAAATGACGCTCGACGAAAAGATCGGGCAGCTGGTGCAGTTTTCAGCCGGATTCGCGACCGGGCCGGGCGCGGGCGCGTCGAACACGCGCTTTGAAGACATGGTAGCCAAAGGGCAGGTGGGATCGTTTCTGAACGTAGTGGGCGCCGGAGCCACGAATCACTATCAGCACATCGCGATGGAGAAGACGCGGCTGAAGATTCCCATTCTCTTCGGGCTTGACGTGATTCACGGGCACCATACGACGTTCCCGATTCCGCTGGCGGTGGCTGCAAGCTGGGATCCTGAGGCAGCGCAGATTGTGGCCCACAGCGGCGCGGTGGAGGCGCGGGCTGATGGTGTGCCGTGGGTGTTCTCACCCATGGTGGACATTGCTCGCGATCCGCGCTGGGGGCGCATTATCGAGTCGAACGGCGAGGACCCATATCTCGGATCGGCCATGGCGCGCGCGTGGGTGAAGGGCTACCAGCAAGGCGATCTTTCAAAGCCTGATTCGGCGGCCGTGAGTGTGAAGCATTATGCCGCTTATGGCGCGGCGATCGCGGGACGGGATTACAACGCGACGGACATGAGCGAGATCACGCTGCGGCAGGTGTACCTGGAGCCGTATCGCGCGGCGGTGGCAGAGGGCGCGGCTACGCTGATGAGCTCGTTCAACTCCATCAACGGAATTCCGGCGACAGCCAATCCGCTGACGCTGAACAAGATTCTGCGCAACGAATGGGGCTTTGCGGGATTTGTGGTTTCGGACTGGGGCGCGGTGGCCGAGCTTATCAATCACTCCATCGGCGACGGCCCGACGGTGGCGCGCAAGGCGCTTGAAGCGGGCGTCGAGATGGACATGGAGGGTAACCTGTACGGCACCACGCTGGCGCCGCAGGTGCGTTCCGGGACGATTCCCGAGACGGTGGTGGATGAAGCAGTACGGCGCATCCTGCGGGTGAAGTTTGCGCTGGGTCTGTTCGATCATCCGTATACGGAGCCGAGCCCGGCCTACGACGCCACGCCTGAACGGCGCGCTCTGGCTCGCAAGGTGGCTGATGAGACGCTGGTGCTGCTGAAGAACGATCCGGTGGAGGGCGCGGGAGCCCTGCTGCCGCTGACTGCAAAAGCCAAGACGGTGGCGTTGATCGGACCGATGGCTGATAACCAGCGGGACATGCTGGGCGCGTGGTCCGCGGGGGATCCCAAATATGTGATCACGTTGAGAAAGGCCCTTGAAGAGCGGCTGGGCGACAAGCTGCTGTATGCGGAAGGATGCGGGCTGCTTTCAGGGGAAGATGCCGTCACTCTCAACAAGGTGAACTTTGGCGGGTCGGTGGCGGCGGCTTCGAGTGCGGCGGTTCCCGATGACGCCAAGGGGATCGCAGAGGCGGTGGAGACGGCAAAGAAGGCCGATCTGGCGATCGTCGCGCTGGGCGAGAGCGCGAACTGGATGGAAGGAGAAGCATCGAGCCGCGTGCGCCTGGGATTCACGGGCGCGCAGGAGCAACTGCTTGAGGCCGTGGTGGCTACCGGCAAGCCGGTGGTCTTGATTGTGCTGGCGGGGCGGCCGCTGGAGATCAAGTGGGCTGCAGGGCACGTGCCTGCGATTGTTGAAGCGTGGAGCCCGGGAGTCGAAGGCCGCCATGCGGTCGCGGACGTGCTGCTTGGAGACGTCAATCCTGCAGGCAAGCTGCCGGCGAGTCTGCCGCGTGCGGTGGGGCAGGAGCCGCTGTATTATGCGCAGCTTCCGACGGGGCGTCCGGCGCATGGAGACCTGAGCCGGATGCCTACCAACTCGCTGGAGAAGTTTCTGTCGCGCTACGTGGACGAGGACAATTCAGCGCTGTTTCCGTTTGGATGGGGCCTGAGTTACACGCGGTTCGGTTATTCAAAACCGACTGTCAGCCGCAGCTCGGTTCCACTGAAAGAGGTGCTGGCGAGCGGCCATGCGCCGGTGGTGAAGGTGGGAGTGGACGTAAGGAATACGGGCAGCGTGGCGGGGACCGAGGTGGTGCAGCTTTACATTCGCAACACCGCGGCCAGCGTCGAGCAGCCGGTGCGGGAACTGAAGGGTTTCGCACGCGTCAAGCTTGAGCCCGGCGAGTCAAAGCATGTGGAGTTTCCGCTGGGATTTGACGAACTGAATTTTTACGACGTGGATGTGAAGCGCACTGTCGAACCCACAACCTACAAGATCTGGGTTGGGGGCAACTCGTTGGCGACAGAAGAGACGAGCCTGCAAATAGAGTAGTCGCGCCGCTTGAAGAGGGAAGGCTGGTTGACGCCCGCAAGGCTGTGCCGGCTGTAAGGCGCCTTTCTTTTTCCGTTCGCCCGCGGCTCTTATTTGCGCGTCGCAACATTGCCTTGTGCTGTAGTTGCTTATTCTCCGGCGGTATCCATCGAGAGGAACTCGGAACGGTTGCGTCCGCGAGTCTTTGCCATGTACAGAGCACGATCGGCTGCTCGTATGAGGCTTGCCGGCGTATGTTGGATTGATCCGTAGGAGGTGGAAAGACCAATGCTGATGGTGAGGTTTCCGGAAGATGTCGCAGGGTGATATAGCCGAAGATCAGCAATGGACTGATGAAGTTTCATGGCAGCGTTCATTGCTCCAGCGCGATCGGTTGAAGCGAGAATCACCGCGAATTCTTCGCCGCCATAACGGGCCACGAAATCGGTTGCGCGAGGCAGAGCCGCACGTAACGCGCCTGCAATATGAGCCAGATATTCGTCTCCAGCCTGGTGTCCTTTGAGGTCATTTACCTGCTTGAAAAGATCCACATCGATCATCAGCAGAGACACAGGCAGCCTGGTACGCCGGGCAGCAGCGATCTCACGGTCCAACGCCGTATCGAACGCGTAGCGGTTGGCAATCCCAGTCAGGCTATCGACGCCGATAAGTTTTTCAAGTTGTTCGTTCGCGGCGAGCAAAGACTCTTCGGTTTCAAGTACCCGGCTTTGAGTAAAGATATTGAGTGCGCCGTATCCCGCAATCGCCAAAAGAACGGCTGTCAACCCGATGAAGAAATGCGATTGGGATGCCATGATGCCCACGGCGACAAGAGCCATGGGGAGAAAAATTGGGCTTCCGCTTCGGACCGCGCGGGCAATAGCGGGCGATGGAGGTTTTGATGGGCGGGGCTCGGCGGTCAGGATTAGGACGAAGAGGCAGACATAAGGTGCGGAAATGAACAGATCGAGCCAGACGTAATCGTGACGCAGCAATATCCGGTTATGAATAGCAGGGAGGATGGCATTGATCCAAAGGAAGATCGACAGAATTCGGAAGAAACGGTATTCCTGAAATTCATTGGAACCGAGCCATCGAATGGTTGCGGCAACCGCGAGGAAAAGATCGATCGCGTCAAAGATACGGGCAATCAGCAACGCATCTTGAGGATTCGGGCTGCCGTTCACAGTCAAAAGGGAGAAGATCTGCAGATAGAGAACTGCCCCGATGGCGAAGGACAGGAGCGCACTAATCGTCCGGGCCATCGCCAAAATGCGCGTGTCACTCTGCAGGGAGACGGCGACAAGCAAGGGCACCCCATAGAGCATCGAGAAGAAGATCTGAAATCCCGGAACAAAGTTGAATACAGCCTTGTGAGTAATCTCTGTCGCGATGTCCAGACACATTGCGGTGGAGTGGAAGAGCATGGAGCCGACGAGGAGCAGCCACCACGTTCGAGCGGGGTGGGCGGCACTTTGCGAGGCGCGGAAGGATGCGGCAATGGCAGCCAATTCGGCCAGCACGATGCAGAATGTTGAAAGCGGGGCCAGGCGGTCTGGGAGGCAGGTGGCGACAATTCCGTGCAGCAGAAGGTATGAAAGGGCTAGCGCCCACAGCCACAGCCGTACGCGGTTTTGCTGAATTGCGAACAATGAACGGGTCCGTTTAATGTAGTGAATTTTTGGAATATCAGGCCCGATCCGGTTCGGATTGGAAGGATTATTTCATCCAGCCGATTCCGCTCAACCGGTGACAACTGCATCTTCCTTTGTCGTTTGGTCGTCTGGAACTGCCTTTTGTCGCCTGCAGTGGAGCAAATATTATCACCGAAGGCCACAGCGAGTGACGTCAGTTGTAACGGAGCTACGCTCTGACTGGAGTGGTTGAATTGCGCACGCGAAAATCGATAGGATCTTAGATAGTTCTTAGGTGCGCCGAACGAATGCTGCTGGCCGAATCACTTGAAAGCGGCGGCCATACGCGGGCTCGGGGCCTTTTTTCTTGGTGCGACAATGGAGATCGGATGACCATGCCCGCACTCACATCTTCGCTAAAGTCATGCGTAGGCCCATGGCTGAAACGTATTGGTATCTTTGCGCAGAAGTATCCTTCCTCCCTGGGACCAGCAGTTCGCCTGGTGAAGGGAAAAATTGGAATCGAAATCGGCGGTCCGAGTGACTTCTTCCGGAACTGGAACCACCCTTTGCCCATATATAAAAAGATAGGATCACTGGACAACTGCGATTTTTCACGCAATACCACTTGGACTTCGCATGCGGATTCGTTCGTGTTTCATCCCCGCAAAGCTCCGGGAAAGACGATTTTTTCAGAAGGCTCGAGTCTAACAGCCGTCAGAGACGGCACTTACGATTTTATCCTGTCGTGCCACAATCTCGAACATTTCGCCAATCCCGTCAAGGCATTGAAAGAGTGGCAGCGCATCGCGCGTCCGGGAGGCGCCCTGGTCCTGGTGCTGCCGAATTACCTCGGGACTTTCGATCACCGACGTAAGCTCACTCTGGTTGCTCACATGCTGGAGGATTTCGATCGCAATACGCAGGAGGACGATCTGACACATCTCCCCGAGATCCTCCGGGACCACGATTTGAGTGAGGATCCCGGCGCCGGCACACTCGAAGAATTTCGCGAGCGCTCGTTGAACAACTTCCAGAACCGGTGTCTTCATCATCACGTATTCGACGAAAACAACAGCCGCGATCTGCTCACCGCGATCGGAATCAATGTCTTGTCAGTCGAGACAGTGCCGACATGTCACATCATTCTGCTGGCACGTTTTCCGATGTGACTCAGCGCCTTCGCAACTGTTTAGATACAAAGTAGATAGGTATCCCCGGGCATTCGCCGTTCGCAACTCCCGCGTGAGGCTTTGCCGGAAAGACAACTCCCCATTCAACCAGGCGCATCGTAGGTAGGCTGAAGAGCACGTAATCGGTTAACGACGAGAACGATGGGGATTAACACGGTACAACGGGACACCGAATCAGTAATTCTCGATCTCCAAGAGCAGGAGGATGTATCAAGTGATGACAGATATTTCGACGAAGAGAATCGGCAGTCGACTTTTGGTGTGTTCTGCGGCGGCGCTTCTGGCAGGAGTAACAGCATTAGCGCAGGCGCCGGGCAGCCCCGGTGGACAGCAGCCGTCCATGCCGTCGCAGACCAATCCCAATTCGCAGCAGGCGCCGGGCGTGCCCTCGTCGGAAGGCACTGCGACGACGGCCCAGGATTTTTCAGACAAGGCGTTTGTAAAGAAAGCCCTGGAAGGCGGCGTGGCCGATGTGCAGCTGGGACAGTTGGCGCAGCAGAAGTCGCAAAGCGCGGACGTGAAGCAGTTCGGGCAGAAGATGGTGCAGGAGCACACCCAACTGGGCGAGCAGATGAAGGTGGAAGCCAAGAATCTGGGCGTCAGTGAGCCCAAGGGACCGTCAAAGAAGGACAAGCAGCTGATAGCCAAGCTTTCGAGCCTGTCTGGCGACCAGTTCGATCAGGAGTACATCAAGGCAATGCTGAAAGACCACAAGCAGGATCTGAAGGACTTCAAGGATCAGTCGCAGATGACGCAGGATCCTAATCTGCAGAAACTCACGCAAGAGGGTGCGAACGTGATCTCGCAGCATCTGCAGATGATCGAGCAGATCGCGCAGGCGCATAACGTCTCAGAGCAGGCAAGCAACAAGTAGAACAGGCAAGCAACAAGTAATCACTCACGGGTGGCCGCGCATCCCGGTATTTCCAGCGGCCTACACGTTGAGACAATTGATGTGCGAAGAGGCTGCTCCGACGAAGCGATTTGCGGGCACCCTTTTTTTGCGCGCTGCCTTCGCACCCAGTCGAAACCCTCACCGCTATAATGGGCTGAATCCCTCCAACTGGTGCTGCGCCGACGCGACGGGTCCAGGAGATACTTTTTGTCCACCATTACAATTCCGCCGGATCTGGACGGCGTTCTCGACGTTGCGTGGGAGGCGGCGAAGAAAGTCCCTGGCTTCCTGGTGGAAGAGGAAGCGCGGTTTCTGGGAATGGCCGCGGCCTGCTCTCCGGCTGAGGGCGCCATTGTCGAGATTGGCAGCTTCAAGGGGAAATCAACGGTGATGATGGCCAAGGTTGCGGAGCATTACGGGCTCGGCAAGATTGTCGCGATCGATCCTCACAACTTCAACTCTCCTGAACTGCATGAACTGCGCACCGCGCCGGAATCCTCTACGTATGACGAGTTCGTGCGCAACATTCAGGCGGCGGGAGTGGGCGAGTTTGTCGAGCTGCACCGCGCATTTTCGAAGGATATGTCCGCGGCGTGGACTCGGCCGATCCGGTTTCTGTGGATCGATGGCGATCACACTTACAAGGGCGCGAAGACCGACTTTGACGGATTTTTCCGTCACGTGAGGCCGGGTGGCGTGGTGGCATTTCACGATGCGCTGCACGTGTTCTCGGGGCCGATCAGGGTGTTCGTCGAAGACGTGCTTCGATCGAATCAATTTGGCGCGGCGGGATTCGTCAACTCCATCGCGTGGTCCCAGTTTCGGCCGAAGGATGGGGAGCTCTTTAGAAAGCAGCGGACCGCGTTGGCGGACGTTGCAGAGCGGCTGATTCCGCTGGTCAAGGACGACCATGAGTTGCATGGGCTCAAGAAGATTCTCTATAAGGTAAACCGCTCGCGGGTTCCGCATGCGGCGATCAAGCCAGCGGAGTGGGCTGCGCTGCTGAACAGGGCCAAGCGGGACTGATATCTTCGCGACGGTTTGAAGGGGATGGCAAAAGATTTTCGCGGGACTCGAGGCCGGTCATCCCAGGTCGTGCAGGTACACTGTCTGCTAACAGGAGGGGCTTCTCATGCAAACGCGGATCCAAGGCACGACTATGCCGGTGCTTGAAGTGCAGCTTGACCCCAACGAGAGTGTGTTTTCAGAAAGCGGCGAGCTTTCGTGGATGACGCAAACGATCCAAATGACGACGCACTCGCAGATGGGCGGAGGCGGCGGGCTGTTTGGCGTGTTGAAGCGGGTGGCCGGCGGCGGAAGCATCTTCATGACCGAGTACCGGGCGTGGCAGTATCCCGGGGAAGTGGCCTTCGCGACCAAGGTTCCGGGACACATCGTGCCGGTGCAGGTGGGACAGGGCTATGAGTACATGATCCATCGGCATGGGGTTTTGTGCGCTACTCCGCAGGTAACGATCGGTCTGGGATTTCAGCAGTCATTGGGCGCCGGCATCTTTGGCGGCGACGGGTTCCTGCTGCAGAAGGTGGGAGGATATGGAACCGCGTGGCTTGAGTTATCGGGCGAACTGATTGTGAAGAATCTTGCGCCGGGCGAGACGCTGCGTGTGCATCCGGGGCATGTGGGAGCCTTCCAGAGCTCGGTCGCCTTCCAGATCACCATGGTGCCGGGCATCAAAAACATGATCTTCGGCGGCGATGGAATTTTTCTGGCGGCGCTGACGGGGCCGGGCACGGTGTGGCTGCAAACACTGCCTATCTCGCGACTTGCGCATCAGATAGGAGAGTACCTGCCTCACAACGGCGCGCGGGAGACTCCGGCGGCTGTGGGCGGTGGATTGATCGGCGGGATTGTGGGATCGATTCTTCGGGGCGGGGAATAAAGCTGTATCCAAGTGGGAGCCGGTTTGATCTTCATGATCTCCCACCCGTGCGACAAAAGCACTTCGCAAACGCAGAGCACGGAGCACTTTCAGGAGACCATGAACTATACGAGCACGTCCCGCAGCCTTCGCAGTGACATTACGTTTGCGTTAGGGTTGGCGCTGGCCTGTTACCTGGCATGGCTGCTCCGCGGCGTGCTGCTCTTGCTTTATGTGAGCGCGCTGTTCGCGGTCGTGCTGAGGCCGATGGTGCTGTTCATCTCCCATTTGCATATTCGCGGTTGGCGGCCATTCAAGAACAGTGCGATCTTCGTCCTGCTCTTGCTGGTGGTGGGAGGGCTTATAGCGTTCGCGTCGCTTGCGCTGCCTCCGGTGATTCGCGATGTGCAGCAGTTCGGTAAGGAAGCGCCGTTCCGGCTGCCCGGATTCTTATACAAGCTGAAGCATGTTCCTTTTGCGAGCGCGGTGAACACCGACGAACTCAGTGACAGGATCCAGAATTTTATCGGACAGGGAGCGACGTACGTTCTGATCTCGTTGAAGAACTGGGCGAGTGCGCTGTTCACCATCATCATGGGCCTGATTCTGACGGTGTACTTTACGCTGGAAGGCGATGTGGCTTACAGGTGGGTGCTTTCGTTCTTTCGGCCGGAGAGCCGCGAACGGCTGGACCGCGCGCTGATGCGGGCGCAGGGCCGCATGGGGAGGTGGCTGCTGGGACAAGGCAGCCTGATGCTGATCCTGGGTGTCGCCAGCACAGTCGTGTACCTGTCGCTGCACGTTCGGTACGGCTTCGCCCTGGGCGTGTTGACTGGATTGCTGAACATCGTCCCGGTGCTGGGAGCGGCGGTCTGCATTGTCCTGGCCCTGCTGGCGGCGGCGGTGGACTCGTGGGGGCGCGTCATTGGGGTGGGTGTGTTTTATCTCATCTACCTGCAGGTTGAGAACTCCTACCTGACTCCGCGCATCATGAAGTCGAGCGTAGACCTGCCGGGGCTGGCGATCCTTGTCGCCTTGCTGGCGGGATCGGCGATGGCCGGAGTTCTGGGGGCGCTGGTCTCTGTGCCCACGGCGGTGCTGGTGGCAGTGCTGCTGGAAGAATACCTGGTGGTCAAAGAGCCGCAATTGCGTGCGTGAGACGAGGCGGATTTCCGGCGGAGCCTGCGCGGGACGGCGATACCGGCGAATGAAATACCGAGACCGGGCACAATTCAGGTGCGAATCGCCAGGGTTAGTATGCGGCTGCTTTCATGGCTGCCTGGACTGCGGACTTCATGACTCCGCAGCTTGAAAACAGGTGTACGAGGCCGCCTGAGAGTGTGGTGCCGGCGACTTGAGAAGAGCCCGCAGATTGCGCGTGGAACGGGTTGTTCGGCGCGGTATAGGCCATCTTGAGATCGCCTGTACCCTGCGCATCGAGAACCAGCGAAGACAGCTTGCGCGCCATCTGGAGGTCAAAGCTCTCGGCGACGAAGACAAGCCGGCCACGGGTGGTGATGACCACGGGTCCCTCGTTGGTGGAGTAGACCTGTTCGACCGATCCGGAGGGCAGGTCAACGGGGGCCTTCTGCGCATCGTCGTCGCGGTGCAGTCCGGAGTACTTGCGGCCCAGCGCGTTGGAGTAGAGCTTGGCGAATGCCAGTGCGGAGGCTTCGTTTTTCCACGCAGACAAGTAAAAGAGCGAGACGGATTTGGTGCTTGCCAAGTCCGCGGGAGTTTTGGCGTTGAGCCTCTGACCTGCCCAATAGATTCCGCCATCCCATGAGGGGGTGAGGTCGCGTGCGGCGTTGTCGCCTCCGAAGAGCTCGGTGAGGATGTGCAGATCCAACTGGCCGACCTGACCGATGTCGTAGGGTTTGTAGGTGTTGTCGACGATGGGATGAATGTCGGGCAGGAGGGGAACGATGGGCACCTTAGCCTTCTCGAATTCGCGGGGATTGATGATCTCCCAAGTCGAGGTTGGCGGGCTGTCGAGGGTTCCGACAAAGGCTGCTTTCTGGCCCTTGTCCATCCAGATATCCTGTTCGAAGCTGAGGCCCTCGCGGTAGGGGAAGAGCAGCGACTCTGAGAGGAGCAGTGGGGCGCGCGCCATCACAGGGGAGTTGTCTGAGCCGGTCATCTGCTGCTTGATGAACTCGACGACTTCGGGGTCTTTGAGCAGGCTCTTGCCCATGGGCTTGAGGATGTTGTCCATCATGACGGCGGTGGCCTGACCCTCGGCGACGGCCTCGCGGGCGGTGTCCACTTCGTCTTTGGCGAGGTGGTCGGTGTCGTCGCGGTAGTTGGTCGAGACGTTCGATGGAGTCTGATCGCTCCACTTTTCGAGGTTGATGTGCTGATCCTGCAGGGCGTGAGTCAGTTCGTGCGCCAGCACCGGCTTCTGCTCGTCGACGTCAACCCAATCGAGCAGGTTCACGGTCTTGGTTTTGGAGTCGTAATAGGCTTCGATCTGCTCCTTGAGGAGTGCGAGGAGGAAGGGCTTGAGATCGAAATCGTGATCGAGCATGCCGAATTTTTTAAGGACGATCTCGCCGCGCTGCAGGCGCTTTGCGCCTTCGTCTTCCTGGAACTTCTGGGTCAGGTAGGTTTCCACGGCAATCCGGTTGGTGAGCTCGCGCTTGACCGCACTCTTGATGGGGAGGCCGGTTTCCTGCGAGGAGAACTGGATCAATTGATCCACCAGCGAGAAGAGTTCCTTTGCCTGCTCGGGAGTGATGTGAGTCTCTGTGCCGGGTTTGGAGGGAGTCTTGGGAGTCTGACCGGGGACGGTGATCTTGGGAGGCTCAGGGGGCGGCTGTTGTGCGGGAGGCGCAGGTGTCTGTGCACAGATGAAACTGGCTCCCAAGGCGATAGCTGCCGCCAAACCCCATGTTCGCCGCGCTCTTGCCGCCGGCTTGTACCGCTCGATCATCGACTCTCCTTGCCGCTCGGTGCGCCCTGGCACCGCCTGGCCGTGCTCAGTTTCAAGGCTATAATTAAGATGCGGTTCGGCGCGTTATTTGCGCTTGAAACCTCTAGCGGAACGCGGAAAAACTGCGAATGACTGAAACTACCCTTGCCGCACCTCTTATAGCTACCCCTCTTGCCGCTTTGCTGGCATCGGCGGAGCCGCATCCTGGAATTGCGGCCTATCACGGCGTTCTTACTCCTCTAGAGTTGGACGCGCGAACGAGCGAAATAGCGGCGCTGGCGACCGGAGCCGCAGTACATGATCTGGGCTGGCTGCGGCGCGTGGTGGTGCGCGGCGAAGACCGTTTTCGGTGGCTGAGCGGCATGGTCACGAACATGGTGAATGACTTGCCGGCCAACTCCGGGGCCTGGAACCTAGTTTTGAATGCCCAGGGACGGATCCAGGGGGACCTGACGGTATGGCGCGAAGAGCCGGCGCTGGAGCTGGAAATCGTTGCAGATCAGTACGAAAAACTGCTGGCGCATTTTGACCGGTTCATCATCATGGACGATGTGGAACTGGCCGGGCGCGATGCTTTGGTCGAGACGGCGTTGGGGTTGACGGGACCGAAAGCCGGCGATGTGCTGCGCCGGATGGGATTGCCAACATTGAGCGAGCCGCTGACGAGTACGAGCGCGGAGTGGAATGGGATCGACTTGCGCATTCGCCGGGGATACGGGGTGCTGGCCGAGCATTATGAGCTTTGGGCGCCGGTTGCCATGGTGCCGAAGCTCTGGCCGTGCCTGACCACAGGCGGGGCAAGTCCGGTGGGAAGCGCCTCGCTGGAATCATTTCGCATCGCCGAGGGGATCCCGGTATATGGCGTGGAGATTGTCGAGAAGGACCTTGCGCAGGAGACCTCGCAGATGCGAGCGCTCAATTTTAACAAGGGCTGCTATCTGGGCCAGGAGATTGTGGAGCGCATCCGGTCACGGGGAAACGTCCACAAGCATCTGAGGGCATTGGAACTGGATGGACCGCTGCCGGTTGCGGAGGCGGAGTTGAGGCAGGAAGGAACTCCGGAAGGGCAGTCGGACGGGCAGATCAGGAGTGCGGCGGAACTGCCCATTGCGGGCGCCACGCGCCGCTTTGCTCTGGCCATGATGCGAGGAGAGGCCGAGTTGCGCGACAAGCCCTTCACCTACTCCAGCGGAGAAGCCGCCGGAACGGCTCGGCTGCTGGCTGGGTCGCCAACTTTTTAGACCAGAATGGATAGGAAAGAAAGAACTATGACAGATACCCCCAAATTCGAAGTGATCGACCTCCGCAAGCGAAAGGCCGAAGAGGAAGAGCGTGAAAGCCAGTCGGCGCCGGCACCGGAGCCGGTTGCGGCTCCTACTGAGCCCCCGGCGGGCCCGCGACTGGTGGTGAATGAGAGCGTTCGCGAGGCCGAGCCGGAAGAGCCAGGCGACGAACCTGGGATGGCTCCCGCTCCTACAGCAGAAGAAAGCCGCCAGCAGAGATCAGCCTACGAGGCCGCAGCGCTGCGGCTGGATGAACTGGTTCGCGCGCAGAACCCCGCCATGGGGCCGCAGCCGCCGGTCACGTTTGAGCACCTGGTGCAGCAGTTTTATGTCTCCGCGATGATTCAGATGGGCGCGGGAACGCAGGAAGGGCAGCGTCCGCGTGTTGACATTCTGGGGGCAAAGCAGACCATCGACCTGATGGGAGTGCTGGAAGAGAAGACGCGAGGAAGCCTGAGCGAAGCCGAGGAGCGCACGTTGCAGACGGTGCTGTTCGAGGTGCGCATGGCTTTTCTTGAGCTGACCAACATGATTACTTTGCAGGGCATGCAGCCTCCGGCTCCGCCTCCGCCGGGCAAGCGGTAGGTTTCAGGCGCCGATGGAGGGAAGGCTCACATTTCTGGGGACAGGCACCTCGATGGGGGTTCCCACGGTGGGGTGCGATTGCGCTGTATGCACCTCGGCGGACCCGCGGGACCGGAGGCTGAGGCCTTCTGTGCTGTTGCGCTGGAATGAGCCGGCGAACGGGGTGGGCGAAGATTCCGGTCTGCCGCAGAATGCGATGGGACAAGGCGGGGCTGAGAGCGATGGAAAGAACGACCGGGAGCGGGTGGTGGTCATCGACACCGGGCCGGACTTTCGTGAGCAGGCCTTGCGCAACAACCTCGGTCGCGTGGATGCTGTGCTTTATACACATTCACATGCCGATCACATCTTCGGTCTCGATGATCTGCGGCCTCTGAGCTTTATTGCATTTCGCGCGGGCGGCCCAATACCGCTGCATGCCGCGCCGGAAACGGCGGCGGTGCTGGAGCGGATTTACGACTACACGTTTTCGCCGGGGGCCACTTATCCCAACCGCGCCAGGCTGGAGATTGTGCCGCTGGAGGATCGAACTCGGATTCACGGCGTGGAGTTTGTTCGCGTGCCGGTGTTGCACGGGAACATGGAGATTGCCGGTTTTCGCTTTGGCGATACCGCGTATCTTACCGATGTAAGCGAGATTCCGGAATCGAGCTTTGCGCTGCTTGAGGATCTCGAGACGCTGGTGCTTCCCGCGTTGCGATTCAAGCCGCATCCGAGCCATGCGACGGTGGAGCAGGCGGTGGGCTGGGCCAAGCGAATTGGTGCGCGCCAGACGTGGCTGACGCATATCGCGCATGAACTGGGGCACGAGGAAACCAATCGAATTTTGCCGGCCGGGGTGGCCATGGCCTATGACGGCCTTGAAGTCCCCGTGGCTCTATGAAGGATGAGCCCAATCGCATGATTCCTGTATATCGCGCCCTCGAAGAGATTCCCGCGGGTTTCGGTCCGTCGGTGGCTGCGATCGGCAACTTCGACGGTGTCCACAAGGGGCATCAGCGCATCCTGGCTGCGGTAATCGGAGAAGCCCGCGCTTTGAACGCGCGTGCGGTTGCGGTGACATTTGATCCGCATCCGGACGAGTTTTTGCGGCCCGGAGATGCTCCCCGGTTGCTGACGCCGATGGATGAACGGCTGCGGCTGCTGGCGGCGGCAGGTGTGGATGCAGTGGTGGTGCTCAAATTCGACGCCGCGCTAGCCTGCCTTCCAGCACGGGAATTTGTGCGCCGGGTGCTGGTGGAGGGGCTGGGCGTTCGGGGCTTGCACGAGGGCGGGAATTTTCGATTTGGACACCGCGCCGAGGCTGGAGTCAACGAACTGGCGCAGTTTGGCGCGGAGTTTGGATTCGGTCTTGAGGTTCATCCGCCGGTTTGCGTGCACGGGCTGGAGGTTTCGAGCTCGGCGGTGCGGGACCTGGTGGATGCCGGGGACATGAAGCGGGCGCGCTGGATGCTGGGGCGCCCATTCGAAGTGCGGTCGACTCCGGCGCGGGGACGCGGGATCGGGACCCGGCTGCTGGTTCCCACGGTGAACCTGGCAGCTTATGACGGGCTGCTGCCGCCGTTTGGGGTATATGTGACGAGGCTGACGGTGGGCAGCCGATGCTTTCAAGCGGTGACGAATGTGGGCAACCGGCCTACGTTCGGAGAGGCTTCGTTTGCGGTGGAATCGCACATTCTGAATTTTGAGCCGGTGAACCTCGATGAAAACACGCCCGTGGAACTGGAGTTCATGCTTCGGCTGCGGGCAGAGATGTCGTGGCCGTCGCCGGAGGCGCTCAAGGCACAAATCTTCAAAGACGTAGCGCGCGCGAAGCGGTATTTCCGCCTTATGATTTAGATTGCTGACGGCCGATTTTTCGAAAGATCAGGATGAAGCGCCGTCTTGATTTGGCATCAAAACTACATTACGGAAGTCGCAAGATGAGCTCTCAAAAAGGGAGTTTCAGTTGTTGAAGATTTGGATGATGCGGCCATGTCCAGCCGCCTTCTTGTTACCGCTGATATTGGCTGCCTGCCGTCTGAGCGGCCAGACCTCCAGCTTTGTCATCAGTGAGGCAGGTCTGGGGGTTGAGCCGCTAGTGTTGACCGATCTGGAGGAGGCGGTTTCAAAGACTGACGGTCAACAAGGGCCAAACGAGCGATCGAACGATCCGATTTCGGGAGATGGCTCAAGAAGTGCGCTCGCCGTCCTTGGGAAGCCAGTTTCACGTCCACCCGACTTCAACAAAGAGATCTACTACAGGAACAAGACTGAGTTTTCGCTTGAATCGGGCTACCTTCCCATCAACATTCCCTTCGTCTTCGATATTCTCGTGGACAGTCCCTACACCAAATGGCCGCTGCAGTACACGCTTGTACCCACCGCTGCTTCGCTGCGATGGCATGTGGACGGGATTTGGGGCTGGTCGGTTCTGCGCGGTAATACGGACCTGACGTTCAGCGGCTCGTTCACCTCGATTCCGAGGGGAGCTGAGACACGGTACGGGACGTTTGAATTTGGGATTAGGCGAAATTTTATCCAGCCGAGGTGGAGAGTTGTGCCGTACTTCGACTCGCGCGGCGGGGTGGGGAATATCGACGCCAGGCAGCCTCTCGGAGTACTGTACGCGCAGGGACAGGATTTGACCTTCACGCTGAAGATGAGCAGCGGAGCGAGGTACAACTTCAATCCGCGGTATAGTATTTCGGCCGGATTGCTTTATATGCACGTGTCGAATCTCTACCTGTCTGAGCCGCGGTACGAGAACTTTGGAATTAACGTCTATGGTCCGGTGCTAGGGCTTAACATGCGCTTGGGCAAAGAGAAGCGGCATTTAGTTCGCTAGCAGCATTGCAATGAATGAATGAATGCGGAGGCCGGTCTACGCACCAGCCGATCAAGAAGAGGCGCTTTGTTGTGACCGTCTGTAGGCGCGCCA
>Ga0137385_10002415_pt1 | contig 15931 bp, 10 predicted proteins | sample SagtaG_FD_104921 | JGI IMG/M metagenome (GOLD analysis project Ga0137385, IMG submission 104921) | Vadose zone soil microbial communities from Sagehorn Ranch, Mendocino, California, USA - Sage2_R_80_16 metaG | ecosystem: Environmental > Terrestrial > Soil > Vadose zone | place: USA: California...
AGCCCGCGAACCAGGGTGTTCGAGGGCCAGCCGGTGCTGGTCCTGGTAGACACCGCCCGACTGCACTTCTTCGATCCGGCGACCGGGTCGTCCATCGGGCAGAACTGAGGAGTACGCGGATGAACCGGAAAGGATGGGGTATCGCGGTGGCGCTCGGCGTGCTGGCCCTCGGTGTCGCCGGATGTGGTGGTAGTTCGTCGACCCAGGACCTGACGGGCCAGACGATCCAGGTCGCCGGCGTGTGGTCGGGTGACGAGCAGCGGGACTTCCAGCAGGTCCTGGCCGTGTTCGAGCAGCAGACCGGCGCCAAGGTGCAGTACACCTCAGCGGGCGACCAGCTGCCCACCGTGCTGCAGACCAAGGTCGCCGGTAAGAACCCGCCGAACGTCGCGTTCCTCGCCCAGCCGGGCTCGATCGCCCAGTTCGCGAAGGAGGGCGCGCTCAAGCCGCTGCCGGCCGATGTGCAGCAGACGGTCAGCCAGCACCAGGCCGCCGCATGGAGCAAGTTCGCCACGGTCGGCGGCAAGCCCTACGGCGTGTACTTCGACGCTTCGGACAAGTCGGTCGTCTGGTACAGCACCAAGGCGTTCGACACCCTCGGCGCGCAGCCGCCGAAGACGTGGGCGGACTTCGTCACCCTGTCCGGCCAGCTCGCCGACGCCGGTGTCACCCCGATGTCGATCGGCGCGGGCGACGGCTGGGTGCTGACCGACTGGTTCGAGCAGGTCTACCTGCAGACGGCAGGCGTCGACAACTACAACAAGCTCGCCGCGCACCAGATCCCGTGGACCGACCCGACGGTGACCAAGGCGCTGCAGACCCTCCAGCAGTACTTCGGCCAGGACCGTTACCTGGCCGGCGGCAAGTCCGGCTCGTTGCAGACCGACTTCCCCACGTCCGTGGTCAACACGTTCGCGGCAGCGCCGAAAGCCGCGATGGTCTACGAGGGCGACTTCGTGGCCACGTCGATCCAGTCCAGCACCAAGTCCGTGGTCGGCACGGACGCCAAGATCTTCCCGTTCCCACAGATCGGCGCGGCAGCTCCGGGTGCCGAAACCGGTGGTGACGCGGCCGTCGCGTTCACCGACGACAAGGCCACCATGGCCCTGATGAAGTTCCTGGCCACCCCGGCGGCGGGCCAGGTCTTCGCGAAGACCGGCGGCTTCCTGTCCCCGGACAAGGACATCCCGCTGTCGGTCTACCCGAACGACATCACGCACACCATGGAGCTGCAGCTTCTCAAGGCGGGCGACAACATCGTGTTCGACATGTCCGACCAGGCCCCGCCCGCGTTCGGCGCCACCAAGGGCTCCGGCGAATGGAAGGACCTCGAGGACTTCCTGGCCAACCCGAGCGACATCGCCGGCGCCCAGCAGAAGCTCGAAGCGGACGCAGTCAAGGACTACACCACTTCGTGATCTAAGGCGGATCCCGTTGACACAGCTAGTTGCGAAGGACGGTGGCCTCCCCGTTGGGGAAGGGGAGGCCACCCCGCGCGCCCGGCACCGCAGGGGTAAGGACGGCCGGTCAGGCAATGCGAAGTGGCTGGTCGTCCTGTATCTGGGGCCTGCGGTGCTGCTGCTCGCGGTCTTCATCGGGTACCCGGTGGTGTACTCGATCGTGCGAAGCCTGTTCGACCGTTCGGGCTCGTCGTTCGTGGGCTTTCACAACTACGTGTCGGTATTCACCGATCCGAACACCCGGATCGCGTTGCGCAACAACCTGATCTGGGTCCTGGTGGCCCCGGCGTTCGTCACGGGCCTCGGCCTGATCTTCGCGGTACTCACCGAGCGGATCCGGTGGGCGGTCGCGTTCCGGTTGGTGCTGTTCATGCCGATGGCGATCTCGCTGTTCGCGTCCGGCATCATCTTCCGGCTCGTCTACCAGGAGGACCCCGGTCTCGGCCTGGCCAACGCGGTCACCGTCAGCGTGCACGACATCTTCGCCGCGCCGTCGCAGTACCCCGGCGTACTACCAAGGCCGGCCGACGGCACGACGTCCACATCGGACGGTTTCACCACGGTGCGCACGTTCGGCCCCGGCGACGTGCTGAACCTGCCGATGGTCGGCATGACACCCAACAAGCTCCCGGCACAGGCGGTCCCGGCCACCCCGGTGCACGCCACCCAGGGCCAACTCTCCGGCGTGGTGTGGCTGGACATCGCGTTGGGCAGCAAGATCAACACACTCGGCCACGGCAAGAAGGGCATGCCCGGAATCACCGTCCAGGCCATCCGGAATGGCACGGTCACGGCCACCGCAATCACCGCCGACGACGGCACGTTCGCCTTCCCCGACCTGGCGCCCGGCAGCTACCAGATCCGAATGCCGGCCAGCAACTTCGCCCAACCGTTCCGCGGCCTGACGTGGCTCGGCTCAACCCTGGTCACCCCGGTGATCATCTCGGCATGGGTCTGGATCACCACCGGCTTCGCCATGACCTTCATCGCCGCAGGCCTCGCCGCGATCCCGCGCGACGCACTGGAAGCGGCGAGAGTAGACGGAGCCACCGAGTGGCAGGTGTTCCGCCGGGTCACCGTGCCACTGCTGGGCCCGGTGCTGCTGGTCGTGCTGGTCACGCTGATCATCAACGTGCTCAAGGTGTTCGACCTGGTCTTCGTCATCCCACCCGGCTCGACCCAAGCTGATGCGAATGTGCTTGCGCTGCAGATGTGGCAGGTCGCGTTCGGCCCCGGCAGCGGCGGTGATCTAGGCGAAGGAAGCGCGATCGGCGTGCTGCTGTTCCTGGTCGTCATGCCGGCCATGTTGTTCAACATCCGACGTTTCCGGCGGGAGCGCTGATGACCACGGACTTCCTGGTGGCCGGGGTCGCCGGCACACCAAGGCGCGGCCCACTGACCAGGGCCACGGCCTTGTTGGGCTCCGGTTTCGTCCGGTTGATCCTGGCGGTCATCGCACTGCTGTGGCTGGTGCCGATCTTCGGCCTGTTCGCGTCGTCACTGCGCGGTGAGGCCGACAACGCCACCACCGGTTGGTGGAAGGTCTTCACGGTCCCAGCGGAGATCACCGCGAAGAACTACCAGGACCTACTCGCCAACTCGACGGTCATGCAGTCCCTGCTGAACACGGTCTACATCTCGGTGCCCGCGACCGCGTTGGTGATCGGAATCGGCGCCCTGGCCGCGTACGCGCTCGCGTGGATGCGGTTCCCCGGCCAGGACTGGCTGATGGTGATCATCGTCGGCCTGCTCGTGGTGCCGATCCAGGTCGCGCTGATCCCGATCGCGAAGCTGTATGGAGACTTGGGCATCTTCGGCTCGCTGCTGGGCGTGGTGTTGTTCCATGTCGCGTTCGGCCTGCCGTTCGCGGTGTTCCTGCTACGCAACTTCTTCGCCGGCATCCCTGCTGACCTGCTGGAAGCTGCCCGGATGGACGGCGCTCGGGAGTGGCGGATCTTCCGTAAGGTCGTGCTGCCGATCGGTCTGCCGGCCATCGCTTCGTTGGCGATCTTCCAGTTCTTGTGGGTGTGGAACGACCTGCTGGTGGCCCTGGTGTTCGCCGATCCGTCGTCGCAGCCGATCACCGTAGCGCTGCAGTCCCAACTCCGCGCCTTCGGCACGAACGTCGACCTCCTGGCGACTGGTTCGTTCGTGTCGATGATCATTCCGCTGGCTGTGTTCTTCGCCTTTCAGCGGTTCTTCGTGCAGGGGGTACTGGCCGGTTCAACGAAGTGAGCCACGTGCAGCGCTCAACTGCCTGTCAGTTTGCTGAGCGTTCATGTCATGCGGGATCGTTTCCCCCGTGGCCCACGTTGTCGCTTATGTGAGCACCGCCCTGACCGCCATGATCACGTTGTTCGTGGTCGCACTGGTTCCGTTGGCACCGACCGAGCCGGTGCTGATCGGGATGGGCGTGCTTGCCGCCTCCGGCACTGTGCCGCTGCCCATCGTGATCGCTGTGTCCACCGTGGCCTGCTCCATGTCCGACCACCTGCTGTACGCCTTCGGCCGGTTGGCCGGGGTGCGGGCGCTGGCCCGGTTCGGCCGCCGGCCTTCGGTACTGGCCGCTACGGACTGGCTCAGTCGGCACGTCACGCGGTGGGGTGCGCCGATCCTGGTTGTCGGGCGGTGGCTGCCGGCCGGTGGGACGATCGGCGCGGTGCTCACCGGGACCCTGCGTTGGCGCCTGGCCCGGTTCACGCCGGCATCGGTGATCGGCTCGGCTTTGTGGTCCACCTACGTTGCCCTGATCGGCTTCCTCGGTGGCGCGTTGACCGGCACCTCGTCGGCGGGCCTTGTGTTGTCGCTGGGCATCGCCACCGTGATCGGCGTCACGAGCGGGATTCTGTTGAAACGCGCTCATCGGGCTCAGGTGGTCGCGGAACTGCATGAGGAACCGTTGGTCGCGAGCTGACCTACTGGTACGCGGGAGCCAGGTCGGCGAGCATGCCCTCACAACTGCGCACCACGGTCCGGGCCGCGGCCTGCTGACGTGCGCCCAGCAGTGGGCTCTCCGACTGCGCCCGCCACTGGTTGAGCTGGTCGAACACGGCACCACGCATGTCGTCGGACTGGTCCATGCCAAGACGATCCGCGATCTCGATGCCCTGGCCGCCGGTCAGCCGCTCCGCTGACTCGGCCAGGCCGCCGGGCAGGGGCAGCAGGCCCGCCTCCAGGGCCGACAGCAGGCGCAACTCGGCGAAGTCGTGGGTGCTGGCCACGGCCCGTTCCGCGTCGGCGGCCAGTTTCGCGGCCGGCGGGCGTGGTTCGGCACGGAGGACCATGCCCAGGCCCAGCAGTGCCGAGCGAGCCCGCAGGACGTCGGCACGGTCGGTGAAATAACGGGTGATCGACTCGCGTAGTTCGCTGACCCCGCTGCGCTGCACCAACTGCGCGGCCAGCGCGGTGTGGGTCTGCGCGCCGCGCCGGATCAGGGTGCTGGCCAGGCGGACGCCGAACACGCCGAACCTGTCCAGCATCTCCACCCTGGCCGACGGGGTCAGCGGCAGGTCGGCGGCGGCGAACCGGTCCGCGGACAGCAGGGCCACGTCCAGCTCAGCCCGGGGGATGTCGGACAGCACCCGCAGCGCGGCGAACTCGTCGTCACGCAGTGTCCGGCCTGCCGACGCCAGCAGGCCGGCGACCGCGATCACGTTCTGGCACAACGCATGCACCGCCGGGTCGGACCGGCGCCTTCGGGCGATCTGCTTGGCCGACGTCAGCGCGTCGATCCGGCCTGCGCCCAGCTCGTCCGCCCTGGACAGCGCCAGGATCGTGGTGACGGCGGGTGCCGGCCACGCGGCCGCGTCCTGCGCTGAGCGCAGCCGATCGAGATCGGTTTCGTCCGGTTCTGGCGTCACGTACACGACGGCGTCCACCTGACCGGCCAGCCAGGCCGCGTCGACCGTGGCCGGCGTGTCGACCAGGACCAGGTCCCGCAGGCCACGGGCCGGCCAGTCGACCAGCACCCGCGCCACCTGCTGCGGCTGCCACTGCCGCAGGTCGATGTGCAGCCGCCGGTCCCGCCGCGCCACCGGCACCGACCGGGGCAGCCCACCGGGCGGGCACACCGCGGCGGCCGGCTCGGTACCGTCGCGGTACCAGGTGAACACGCCGGTCCCGCCGCCCACCTCGATCGGCGCGATCAGCTCGCCGGCCAACGCGTTGACCAAGGTGGACTTGCCGGTGCCCGGCCCGCCGGCCACCGCGATCCGAACCGGTTCCGACAGCCGCGCCAGGCAGCTGACCAGCAGTTCCGAGGCGCGCGGGCTGTCGCGGTACAGCTCGGCGGCCGCGTTGAGCATCGGCCATGCGACGTCAGCCAGGGTCGGCCGTCGCGTCATGCCGACAGTTCCAGGCCGGTGGCCGCCCCGGTCACCCGCTGCCCGGCCATGGCCGTGGCCCTGCGGTGCAGGTCGACCAGGCGTTCCAGCTGGCCGGCCACCAGCCGGCGGTGCTGTTCCCGCTCGGCCGCCGCGGCCTGCGCGGTCAGCTTCGCCTGCTGGCTGCCCGCGGTGATCCGGCCCGCGATGTCCTCGGCCCGTTCGGTGACGTAGTCCCGCAGCATGCGTTGCACCTGCTTGGACAGGTCCTTGGACTCCTTGCCGCACGCCAGGAAGAAGTCGTCGATGTGCCGCTGCGCGGTCGCCTTCGCCGCGCCCTGGCGCCGCTTGAGCCGCGCCTCGCTCTCGTCCTTGATGGACTTGCCGCCGAACGCCGCGCCGGCGCCCAGCGAGATCGGGTTGATCAGCGGCAGCCCGGCCAGGCTGGTGATCAGGCCGAACATCAGCACGCCGCCGTAGGAGCCGCGCAGGCCGGTGAAGATCTTCTGGCCGGCGCCGAACGGGTCCAGCCGCGGCTCGTCCAGTTCGCCGACGCTGTCGCGCGGGTCGGCCATGTTGTCCAGCAGCGCGTCGGCCGGTGTCGCGGCCATGTCGTTGGGGAAGCTCGCGATCACCCGGTCGGCCACCCACTGGCAGCGCTGCACCAGCCAACCCACGTTGGCCTCCGCTGTCTCGGTCAGGTTGTCGCGCAACCAGGCCTCGAACGACTCCCACACCACCCGGGGGTCGGCGTCGTCGAAGGTCCGGTCCACCTCGCGCAGCACCCGCCGGGTCCGGTCCCGCCGGTCGTGCTCGACGTCGGCCACCAGGTCGGTCATCTGGTCGGCCAGCGCGGTCTGGCAGCGGCTGGTGTGCCGGCGCAGTTCCTCCATCGCACGCTGCGCCAGCACGAGCTGGGTCTCCACATCCGGCGTTCTGGTCGCCGGCATGGACACCGCGTTGTGCAGGTCCGTGGCCAGCTCGCTGATCACCGCACCGCACACGACGCCGACCGTGCGCGGCGCGACCTCGACCGACTTGGCGTTCACCTGGCGCTGCAGGCAGTCGACCAGCTCGGGGAACCCGGACTCGGCGTTGATCGCGGTGTCGCCGTGCTGGGCAGCGGCCATCCGCAGCGTCGCCGAGATCGGCAGCAGGGTCGCGGCGACCCGAAGCTCGCCCAGCCGGGCCAGGTTGCGCTCGGCCACCCGGCGCCACCGGGGCACCAGGTCGATCTTGGTCAGCGCCACGATGATGTTCGGACACACGCCGGCCAGCCGGGTCAGCAGCTCGAGCTCAACGGTGGACAGCTCCGCGGTCGCGGCCGACGCGAACACAACGGCGTCGGCCTGGTCCGCGGCCACGTCGGACGCGGCGTGCGTGCCGTCGAACGGCGGGGTGTCGATCAGCACGAGGCCGGCGGCGAGCAGCTTGCGCGGGATGCCGATCTCGGCGCGGACCACCCGGCCGGCGATCCTGGGCTCGGCGCGGCGGCTGACCTGCCTGGTGACCTCGTCGAGCGGCACCGCGACCCGCTCGGCGGGCCCGCTGATGGCGCGGTGCCCGTCCGCGTCCGGCACGGTGACCAGTGCCGCGGCCGGTGAGTCCGCGTGCTGCACCACGGTGGGCGCGGTGGTGGTCAGGTCGTCCCCGACCGCGCAGACCGGCGCGTTCACCAGTGCGTTGATCAGCTGGCTCTTGCCCTGGTTCAGGGTGCCGACCACGAGCACCCGCAGTCTCGGGTCCAGCAGCCGGACCCGTCTGCGCTGCAGCCGATGCGCCAGGTCAGGGCGGCGGTGCGCGGTGCAGACACTGATGGTGTCGTCGAGAACGGAGAGCCAGGACGGTGCCATCACCCGGTCAGTGTGCCGTGTAACCCTTTCGGGCGAAATAGGGGCTGGGGCCTGCGCACGGCATCGCAGGTCCCAGCCCCTTGGCTCGCTCAGAAGAGCGATGTCAGAACAGCGACGGCAGGTGCAGGTCGCTGGTGAGGTGGCTGACCTCGGCGCCGACGTCGGTGTGGTCGAGCACGCCGAGCGGGTTGCCCGTGCCGGCGCCGGTGACGTCGGTCACGGCGCTGTGCGTCGCGACGTTGCTGACGACACTCTGGACCGTGCTCAGCGCGTGCGTGGCCGCACTCGGGTCGAGGTGACCCAGGTTGCCGACGCTGCCAAGGGCACCCGTGGGCAGCGTGCTGCCGAGGTTGCCGGTGACGTCGCCGACCAGGCCCTGCACGGTGCTCAACGCCTGCGTCGGGTCCAGCGCGGGCAGGTGGCTGCCCAGGCCGCCGACGTTGGCCAGGTTGCCGACGCTGCCCAGGGCGGGCACCGCGGGCAGGTGGCTGGTGACCTCGCTGACCACACCGTGGGTGGCCGACGTGGCCGACTGCACCGCCGAGCCGGCGAGAGCGTTGGCCGGGGCCGGCAGCGCGCTCGTCATGGACTCCGCGGTGCCGGTCAGTGCGGTGACCGCAGCGGCCGGGTTGGCCAGCGCACCGGCCAGGTCGGCCGGGTTGGCGATCGCGCCGGCCACCAGGTTCGCCGCGTTGGTCGCCTCGGTCATGGAACCGGTGACCGAGCTGAGGTGCCCGTCCAGCGCGTCGGTGACGTCGCTCAGCGCGGAGAAGCCGCTGGGCAGGCCGCCACCGAGGGACGGAACGGCGGTGCCGAGGCCGGGGATCTGCAGGTCGGTGTGCATGGTGCCGGCCGGCGTCCCGGACCACGCCACGCCGTGCACGCCGTTCTGCAGGTCACCCTGGAGGCTGCCGCCGCCGGCACCGAGCGGCGTGTTCACGCCTGCGACGCCGAACACGGCACCGCTGTTGGTGTTGACGTGCGCGGTCGTGCCCATGTCGCTGCTGGCCATCGTGGTGGCGGCGTCGAGCGAGGGCAGGCCACCCAGCGACGACAGGCTGCCCAAGGACGGGAGGCTGCCCAGCGAAGGCAGGCTGCCCAGCGAGGGGATGCCACCGAGTGCCTGGGTGACGAACTGCAGCTGCTGGATCGCGCCGAGCTGGCCGGTGTCCACCGAGTCGAGCGGGAGCTGGCTCAGCACCGAGTCCAGCGCCTGGGCGTGGGCCGGCACGAAGTCGATCACCAGAGGCATGACTTCCTGGACGTCCGCAGCGCTGATCTGGTTCAACCCCGCGTGGTCCAGCATGGCGGCCGGGTCCTGCTCGAACGAGGTCAGGGCCTGCGGGTCACTGAGCAGGTTGAGCACGAAGTCGTGCAGCGTCTGAGGTGCGGCTTGCACGTGCGGCGTCGAATCGGCTTGCACGTGCGTCGCCTGGGCGGCTTGCACCTGCGGCGTCGCCTGGGCGGCTTGCTCCATCTAGAAGTCTCCTCATTCGAAACGGGTGAACCTGTGACGAGGACCGAAGGTATGCCGGGATCGTCCGGTGAACATCGGGGATGACTCCGGGTCCGGATCTTGGCCCCTATGGGGTTGCTGTGTGTCGCTCGTTAGGGGTTTAGGGGGCTGACCGCTGTCGCTGGGTTGGTTTCGGTGGTCACCTTTGGTACGAACAGGTGAGCAAGGCGTCACTGACACGGGGGACCCCCGTTGGAGTGAGTGCGCCTGTACCGTCGCCCGGAGTTTCCCCATTGAAGGTGAGGTAGCGCCTGTATGCCGTACGTCCTCGGGATCGACGTGGGCACCAGTCGCACCAGGGCGGCGGTCAGCCGGCACACCCCGACCGGCTGGTCCGACCCGGTGCCACTGCCGCTGAACGTGCCCACCGTCCTCCACCTGGCCCCCAACCGCGCCGCGGCGGTCGGCGACGAGGCGGCACGCCACGCCGACGGCGACCCGACCCGGATCGCGCGCGGCTTCGTCGCCCGCATCGGCGACGACGTCCCCCTGGTGCTCGGCGGCTCCCCGTGTCCGGCGCAGGAACTCACCGCCGTGCTGATCCGATGGGTGGCCGAACGGGTCGCCGAACGCGAGGGCGGCCCGGCCGAACGGGTCGTCATCACCCATCGCGCCGGCTGGGGCACGCACCGGACCGCGCTGCTGCACCACGAACTCACCCGCCAGGGCCTCACCGGGGTGACCCTGGTGCCCGAACCGGTCGCGGTCGCCGAGGGTCACCTCCCGCAACTGGCCGTCGGCGCCCTGCTGGCCACCTACGGCCTGGGCGCCACCACAGCCGACGCGGCCGTCGTGCGCCGGACCGAGGACGGCTTCGAGCTGGTCAGCCACGCCGAGGAACAGCTGGGCGGCAGCGGATTCGACGACGCGATCCTGGAGTGCGTCCGGGCCGAGGTGGGCAGCGCGCTGGACCGACTCGACCCGACCGAGCCGGCCGCGTGGCTCGCGCTGGCCCAACTGCGGGGCAGTTGCGCCGGGGCGAAGGAACTGCTGTCCACCGAGCCCGAGGTGATCGTGCCGGTCGGCCTGCCGGACGGGCCGGTCGACACCAGGATCACCAGGGCCGACTTCGAACGGATCGTCCGGCCCGCCGTCGCCGCCGGGGTCGGGCTGCTGCCGCGCGTCCTGCGGTCGGCCGACGTCCGGCCGCCCGCGTCGCCGGTGGCGGTCGTGCTGTCCGGCGGGTCGGTGCGGATTCCGCTGGTCGCTGAGCTGGTGGCCGTCGCGTGCCCGGCAAAGCTGGTCATGGGGTCGGACACCACCGTGGCCCTTGGCGCGGCGGCCGCCGCTCGCCGGCTGGTCAGCGGGCCGGGCGTGTCCGTCGCGGTGTCGGACGGGCTGGCGCACACCGAGGTGATCGAACGGTCCGCGATCGCGCTGTATGCCGGTCCGGTCGCGTTGGATCCCGCTGATGTGGATGCCGAGTTCGGCGCGGATCCGCCGCCCCGGCCGCCGGTCGACGTCATCCCGCTCGACCTGCCGGTTCCGCCGTGGTCTCGCCTGCTGCGCCGGGTTCGGCCTGCCGTGCTGACCGTGTCGACCCTGGTGGTGGTCGCGATCGGTGTCGTGCTCACGTTCATGGTCGAGTCCGGCTCCGGCAACCACCAGGCCCCCAGCCCACTGCACCTCACCCCGGCCGCGAACCAGTCCACGACATCCACCACCCCCTAACCCGCCCCCAACCCGCAAGGACAGCAGTTGACCCAGCACGCGACCACCCCCCGGCCCGTCCTGGACGCGCCGACCCGGCGCCTCCTCGACGCGGTCGAGGCCGATCCGCTGGCCATGACAACCGTGGGCATCCCGGCGCCGGGCGGCTACGGCAAGACAACCGTGCTGGCCGAACTGGCACGCGTCTACCGGGCGGCCGGCATCCGGGTCGTCGGGCTCGCCGATGTCGTCGCCGACGACGCCGTCGTCCTGTTGGTCGACGACGCGCACCAGCTCGGTCCGGCGCAACTGACCGAGCTGACGGCACTGGTCGGCGCCGGCCGCACCCGGGCCGTTGTCGCGTACCGGCCGTGGCCCCGCTCGGCCGTGCTGGCCGGCCTTGCCGATCAGCTGGGCCGGGCCGGCACGCAGGTGTCGCTCGCGCCATGGGACGCCGACCAGATCGCCGACTACCTGGCCGACCGGCTCGTCTCGAACAGCGCAGCCGCGGTGGAGTTCGCCCACGCGCACACCGGTGGCGTGCCGCGGTTCGTGGCCCACGTCGGCGACGCACTCGTCGAAGGCACCGGCTGGCTGGACCAGCCGGAGCCGCAGTTGCCGAGGTCGGCGATTGACGCGCTGCGCCCCGACCTGGACCGGTTGGACCAGGAGGTCGAGCGGTTCCTGCTGGCCGTCGAGGCAGGCGTCGGCCGGCACGTCGAGCTGCTCGGCGCCCTGCTGGGCCGGTCCGGCGACGAACTCGGCGACGTGATGGACGCGGCACGGGCCACCGGACTGCTGGGCACGGACGGCGCGCTGCTGCCGATCGCCCGTCGCGCCGTGACCACGCTGGTGCCGGCCGAGCGCCGTATCGGCATCCGTCAGAGACTCGCCGAGATCCAGCACGAGCGCGGCGGCCCGGTCCTGGACCTGGCCCGTTCGCTGCTCGGCACCGGCGTCGGCGGGACCGGCGTGGCCGCCGTTTTCCGCGCAGCGGCCGCGGAAGCCATGGCGACCCGGCCGGCGCTGGCCGCGAAGCTGTTCGCGGCTGCGGCCGCCGCCGGCACGCCGTTGACCGAACTGGCCGCCGGCTGGGCCCGTGCCGCGGCCCGATCCGGTGACCTGGACCGAGCACTGCGCCTTGCGGACCAGACCATCGCCACCGAGACCGCCCCCGACCGCGCCGGCGCCGCCGAAATCGCCGCGGCGGCGCTGGCTCATCGGGGCCAACTGGGTCGCAGCGCCGAGTTGTACCGGTGGGCAGGCCCCGGTTTCCCGGCATCGTTCGCCGCGATCGGCCTGCTCGGCACCGGACAGTCTCTCCCGGTGTCGGCGCCCGCCGACGACGGGCCGCCGACCCTGCTGGCCGGCGCGGCAAGCCTGATGGCACAAGGCATCCAGGAGTCGATAACCGGTTCGACCACGGCGGCGCTGTCGCAGTTGGTTCGCGCGTCGACGTTGCTGGAGCCGGCCGGCCAGGCGTTGCTGCTACCGGACAGCCCGGCCGCCTTGGCCGCGTTGGTCGGCCTGCACGGCGGCGAACTGGCGCTGGCCGAATCGGTCCTGGACCGGGCGGCCGTGGCCAACGTGGGCGGGCCGTTGCTGGCCGCCCGGCACCGGCTGTTGCAGGCATGGATCGCGATGGCTCGGGGCCGGATGGCGGTGGCCAGGGAAAACCTGATCGCGGCGACCAAGATGGTCCGGGTCCTTGAGCCAAGGGACTGGCTGTTCGCCGTGGCCCTCGAGGTCGGCCTGGCGCGGCGGAACAGCGACCTGGCGACGTTGCGTCGAACGTGGAGCCAGGCCGGTGAGGCGATCATGCGCCACCCGGTCGACTTGTTCACGGTGCTGCCGTTGGGCGAATTCGCGATCGCCGCCGCCCGCCTGCGCGACCAGGCCCGGCTGCGCCCGCACCTGGACGAGGCCTGGGCTTTGCTTGCCGCGCTGGGCAACCCGCCGTTGTGGTCGACGCCACTGCACTGGAGTGCGCTGCACGCGGCCATCATCGCCGAACAGCCGACCGTTGCGGCCGAACACGCGGCCGCTCTGACGGCCAACGCCGGGCACTGCGGCTATTGCGCCGTCCTGGCCGCGGCCGCGGACTCGTGGCTGGCGGTGGTTGCCGGCAACGTGGACGCGACAGCGGTGGAAGCCACCGCCCGAGCCCTGCACGAGGCCGGCCTGTGCTGGGACGGTGCCCGGCTGGCCGGTCAGGCCGCGATCCGGACGTCGGACCGGAAGGCGATGGTGGGGCTGCTCAACTGCGCCCGCGTGCTGCAAGGTCGCTCGGCCCGGCCGGCCGCGGCTCGGCCCGCCAACCCGGCGGGCTCCGCCGGTGGCGCGCATACGAGTGGTGGCGCGAACGTGGCCGGCGGGACAAGGTCGGCCAGCGGATCGGCCTGGCCGGAAACGTCGACCAGGCCAGCAGGCTCATCGAGGCCGGCGTACCCCGAAACCCCCACCGGCCAAGCACTCTCCCCCCGCCCGACGACCACATCCCACCAGCCGGCCCCAACAGCGACGTCCCGTGGGGCGGCGGTTTCGCGAGCATCCGCCCTACCCGCGATGCCCGCCACGAACCGAACCCTCCCTGCGGACCTGGACCCAGGAATCCTCAGCGACCGGGAACGCGAGGTCGCCGCGCTGGTATTGGCCGGCCTGACCTACAAACAGGTGGGCGATCGACTCTTCATCTCAGCCAAAACGGTCGAACACCACGTCGCCCGGATGCGCCAAAAGCTCGGCGCGACCAGCCGAGCCGAACTCTTCGACCAACTGCGCCAACTGGTCCGCCCAGACCCGCAATCCTGACCGGACCCCGGACGCGGGCCACGAGCATCGTGGCCCGCGTAATGCGGGGCTCACACGGAGAATTGCCATACCGTCAGCGCGTAGGCGCCGAACCAGAGGCCTGCGAAACTGAAGCCCAGTAGTAGCAGCGTCATTGTCGACGTGCGCTGCCTTGCTACCGTGGTCGCGATCGGTAGTAGTAGGGGGAACGCTACCAGTAGCAGTCTTGCCTTGTCCCATTGGATGCCGCTCGAACCGATGACGAAGATGAGCGTCAGGCAGGAGAACAGCCATAGTTGCCACGGCATCTTGTGGCGGGCCCCCAGCGCCAGCATTATCGCCGCCAGCACTATCCAGGTCGTCAGGATCGTGAACGCCGATCGGTCGGTGGACCAGGTGTGGAGGAACCATCGGGCCGTGGCTCGGCCGAAGTCGAAGCCGGAGCCCCAACCTTGCTTCTGTACCAGGAAGTATCCGTCGCCGTGGCCGGTTGTCGTCGCCACCCACAGCAGATAGCCCACCATTCCCGCTGGTGCCAGCAGTATCGCCAGTACGGCGGCCCAGCGCACCCTGTCTTTCAGCAGATCGATCAGGGCTATCGCCACCACCGCGACGATCAGTGGGGCGGCCATGGGGCTGACATAACCCGCGGCTGCCGTGCAGATTCCGGCTACGACCCACTTGCGTTCGGTCACGCCGACCAGGGCCCATGCGGTGCACGCGCACAGTAGGGCTTCCGGATAGGTCATCGAGTAGACGATCGACATGGGCGCCGCGGCGAACAGGACCACCATGGCGGTCGCGGTGCGTGCGGAGTTCGTATATCGGCGTGCCAGTCGGGCCACGCCATAGGCCGCTGCTATTCCGGCGATTGTGGAAACGGTGATTCCGGCGGCACTATAGTTGTGTCCTATGAGGATCGCCGTCCAGCGGACCAATTGCGGGTAGCCGGGAAAGAACACCATCGGCGTTGTCGGATTGTGGTGACCGTAGAGGTCGAGCATGTCCGACGGGACGCCCAGGTAGCCGTGCTGGGCGATGGCCAGATACCACGAGCCGTCCCAGCGGTGGAGCGAGAACTCGGTGTTGTTGACGTTCGAGAGCCACCGGAAGATCAGGATTCCGATGCCCCGAATGGCCAGGAACAAGGCGCCGGGGGCGAGGATGCGTAGTGTCCGGTCATGGGGTACGAGCGCCGAATCGGTGGCGGGGGAGTCCGTGGTTCGGGTGGGTGGGGGTGCTGGATCGGCTGTCCGGGTGTCGGTCGGTGGTGAGCCGGCCGTCTCCGACACAGTCATGGCTGCCCTCCTGCGCCGGCCGTGTAGGCATCTCGCCCATGTGAGTGAGGCTCACGTAGCTGTTACTACGTTTCGTGAGCATAAACGACCGCCGGCCGATGGCTAGTGCGCTGTCGGACAGTCCGGATCGTCGGAGTGATGGTCGGCGGCGGGGCCGGTGTGCGGGTGGTCCACCTGGAGTGTGGTGTGCCGGATGTCGAACCGTCCGGCCAGGACCCGTTCCAGGGCGGCTCTGCGGTCGTGGCAGTCGCGGTCGGCCCCGACCACGACGTGTGCGGACAGGGCGGGGAAGCCGGATGTCACTTCCCACACGTGCAGTTCGTGGACGTCCAGGACGCCCGTGACGTCCAGGATCGCCGTTCGGACGGTGCTGGGGTCGGTGCCTCTGGGGGCGGCTTCCAGGATGATCCGGCACGACTCGCGGACCAGTTCGATGCCCGCCTTGATCATCAGGGCGGCGACCAGCAGGGACGCGATGGCGTCTGCCCGGGTGAACCCGGTTGTCAGGATGAGCAGGCCGGCCACGGCGGTGCCGATGAAGGCGTAGAGGTCGGTGAGGATGTGCTGGAAACTGCCCTCCACGTTCAGGTTGCGTCGGTCCGCTTTGCGCAGTACGAGAGTGGCCGCCACGTTCACCGCCACGCCGGCCAGCGCGACGGTGAGCACCGGCAGGCCGGCCACGGCCGGCGGATGGATCAGCCGGGTGATCGACTCGATCACGAAGAACAGGCTGAGCCCGAGCAAGGTCGCACCGTTGGCCAGTGCGGACAGGATCTCCGCGCGCTTCAGGCCGTACGTGTACGCCCCGGCCGCCGGCCGGCTCGCCAACCGCATCGCGAACAGCGCCAGCCCGATGGCCGCCGCGTCGGACACCATGTGCGCCGCGTCCGCGAGCAGCACCAGGGAGCCCGCCACCAGGCCGACGACCACCTCCAGCAGCATGAACCCGACGATCAGGGCGAGTGCGGTCCAGAGGTAGCGGCGGTCGGCGTCGGCGCTGACCGCGTGGCCGTGGCCGTGTCCAGTGCTCTGGCCATGGCAG
>Ga0137385_10002436_pt1 | contig 15855 bp, 22 predicted proteins | sample SagtaG_FD_104921 | JGI IMG/M metagenome (GOLD analysis project Ga0137385, IMG submission 104921) | Vadose zone soil microbial communities from Sagehorn Ranch, Mendocino, California, USA - Sage2_R_80_16 metaG | ecosystem: Environmental > Terrestrial > Soil > Vadose zone | place: USA: California...
AAGGTCCACACACCTGCCCCACTCGCCTGCAGCGCGTCAGAAAACTGGATACGAACCCTGTAGGGAGTGTAAAATGTGTCGCCAGTGACTGGCCCCGGAAGGACCACAAACGGATTACTTGTCTCGCTTGCGGTTGCGATGTGAAGTGGAACGATTTCCTGTAATTGGTCAACTGCCATGTGTCATATTCTCCTTTTTGCAGTTCCACGCCTGACTCGCTGGCCAGGCGCTTGTAGGTAGACATGGAAAGTGGATGCCGGAAAGGAGAACCGGCTTGCTGTGTGGTGTCGTCCTTCCCTATCCACTTATCCGCCGCGCCTGACTCGCTGGCCAGGCGCTGTACATGGCAGGAGCAACCAACCAATCCCTCACTCAAGAAAGTGTCTGCTCTGGCGCTCGCTTGCCTTACAAGGATTATAACATATCGATGTTATTTTGTCCTGATGTTATACGCAATTTTCATCGTCTCTGTTCATAAAGTCGGTTACTCCCTTTCTTTTTTGCGGAAACACGTGTTTCCGCAAATCTGTTGACTCGCTAGCGTCTGGACCAGCGAGCCACTATACTTCCTGCTATATCTTGCCCTCATACATGTCCTGGCCATAGTACTTGCGATTGACCGGAATCGCTTTTGGTGCTTGCGCTTCCTGTTCAGGAGTTGGAGCATAGATTTCAAGAAACTGCTTGCGCTTCTCTTCTGATAAGCGACTCAGATAATATTCAAGTGTCGGATCTGGTGTCACAATCGTCTCATCAGCGGTTTTATGGTGAAATGGATGCTGTGTTTTACGCAAGTTGAGTGTCACTCGCATAATTGCCGCTTCCCTGCATTGCTCCTCTGAAAAGTCCAGAGCATCTTGGATGTCATTCACATTTACCATTTCTGTCCTCCCTGTACGGACATCCTTGATCTGTACCCTTCCTGTGCGAGCGGATTGTCTAAGACCTCGCATAATTTGCTGTTTCTTCTTTTTTGCCATGTTAATGGTACTCCCTTTCTTGATAGGCTCGCTAGCGTCTGGACCAGCGAGCCACTAATCAAACTAGACTGTTAACTTTACACCAGAGTTAGCGATTTTACTAGACTCTGCATACATGAGAGGCATAGCCGGCGAGGACCAGCCGCCCGCGTCCTGTAGGCTCTTGGTATCCGTCCCTGTCCGGACGGCGTTCGTAGCCCAGTAGTGCCTACAATCATGAGGTGAGAGATTATCAAGGCCTATTTTCTTGCCTAGCACGCCTATGCGAGCATTGATTGTACGCTCGCATATTCTTTTACCAGAGCAGGGACCGGAAAAGAGCGGCTTATCCTGGCCCTGGTTGCAATCTGCAAGATAGGCCCTTGCAGCGAGCAATGCATCACGCTCTAAATTGAGTGTTTGCCATTTATGGACTTTGTGGCGATAGAATGTCAGTGTACCGGCCTGCAGGTCTATCGAGGAAACATTCAAATCTGAAATCTCACCACACCGTAACCCTAAGTCCAGCAGCAGGCACATTAACAGAGCATCGCGCCGGCCTTTTTTCGTTGCTGGTTGCTCGCTCTTGAGACGGCGCGCCTGCTCTAGCGAGATAGAAACCGGCTCTGCTTTCTTTGCATCCGGACGCCGCGTCTCTAATTTTACTTGCTTGCGTGAGTCGTCTACATTGCGTCCCTCGCTCGCTCGATATCCCTTGACTGTCTTGACCAGGGAATAAGCAGCAGGCGCTAGAGAGCCATGTTTAGAGGCCAGCTCGCAATAACTCTTGATTGTTGCCAGGTGAACATTGATAGAGCCCGTTGCATATCCCTCTTTGAGCTGCCAACGTATGAAACCCTCGACTAATCCCCAAGTGACACCGGACCAGGACGCAAGGTCGCTAGCCATATCAGAAACGAGCAGGCCTGCTTGAGCGAGGTAAGTTTCAAAAAGCCTGATATCTGCTGCTTGACGCCTAAGCGTCTCTTGAGCCTTGCGAGCCTGGTAATCTGCAAGCACGCTCTGAGCAGCAGCGTGGTTAGCAGCTGCCCCTATCATGTCGAGGCCTCGCCGGTCCTGGTTGATGATTGTAAGTCCTTGCTGAGTGTTCATCCTGGTTATCTCCCTCTCATGTAGTGGCGTCCCTGGCTATACCTCGCAAGCCAGGGACGCCGTGTACATTATGCTGCTTGCTGCTTAGCCTGGTCAATAGCCGCGTTGAGTTTTGCGATATGACCAGCTGAGAGCCTGCTATCCGGAATATCACGGCCTAGTACCTGCTTTTTCCATGCCTGCCATTGTTGCGAATTGTGAGCCAGGCTGAGTGACTTTACAGAGGACTTGATATCAGCGAGCGTAACCGTTGGCTTGCCGTCCTGGTCCTCTTCTACCTCGATATCCAGCGCATACTCTGTACCGATTCCGTAGTCCCTGGCAGCTCTGGACTTTGCGCCGGTCTCAACCTTATCCAGCGCTGAGAGCAGGCCTTGTTTGTAGGCAGAAGCGCGCCGCTCGCTCTCGCTGTACGTCTTGCCGTCAAAAATCCACGCTTTCACTACGACCAGGTTGCGCTCTACATCCATGTGGATGATTTCAGACTCTATCGTGATGTGAGGATAGAGCAAGCGCAAGCCATACAGCCGCCAGTTCGCCGGCAAGTATTGCTTAGCGTTGCCTTGCTTGTCCTTAATCTCAACCAGGTGCTCTTGTGGGTTGTAGGTTTCTGCTGTTGTGTGTTGTGTCATTTTAGGTACTCCCTTGTTTCTGATAGGCTCGCCGGTGTCTGGACCGGCGAGCCGCTGCTATTCGACTATGCCGCGACCTGTAGGATTGTTTGTCGGCACTTCGCGATGGTTGCCGCGTCTTTGGTACTCCACTGGCCACCGGTGACTACGTAGTAGCGGCCCTCAAATTTGCTGGCTACCAGGATAATCTTGTCGCCCTTGCGGACCTGCAGGCCGTTGACGTTGAATGAGCGACCGGCGCGCCGGATGCTTACCTGAGCGCTGAGGCCCTGGCCGCTCACTGTTGAGTCAAGAACGTGCTGAGCGATTGCGCCACTTGGGCGATAGTTGCAATTGCGCTGCTTGGCGGCGATTGTTTGGCGGCTGGTGTTAATTCTCTTCATCTCGGATACTCCCTTTTTTCTTGCCTTGCGTCTGGACTTCAAGGCCCTTTTTGCTTTTTACCGATTATCTTAAATAATCAGCAACTTCTCTATATACGAACTATACCACAACCAACGCCACTTGTCAAGGGTTTTTAGCGGAAATGTCCGGACATTCTAGAAACTGATAAAAACTCGTTTTATCGGCTCTAGTCCAGGCATAACCGGACATAATACCGCTCGCTTATGACCGGACTCTAAACGGTCATGACCGGTCGCCACGCGGTAATGTCCGGATACCCTATCAACGTATACGGAAGTGTCCGGACATCTTGAAATCGGTTGTGAAGTTGTGTATACTCTATATGTCCAGACGTAACCGGACACATAGACAGAGCAGAGAGGGAGTAACCAGCATGACACCATATCTAACAGCTACGCAAGCAGCGAGCAAGCTAGGGAAGTCAGAAAAGACAATCCGTAGGTGGATTAAAGAGGGACGCTTGCACGCTCATCACCCAAACGGACGGCCTAACCTGCTTGCCATTTCAGAGGATGACATAGAGCAGCTCGCTACAGAGCTTGCACAGTATGAGCAGAAAGACACCGGCGAGGATACCAGCTCGCTAGAGCATCGAGTCAAGCAGCTTGAGCAGGAATTAAACAACTATCGCTTATTGTCTGGTCCGGACCTGCTCGCCTTGGGTCCTGAAGACATGGTACATGTCGAAAACCGGCTTGACTCTCTTGAGTCGAGAATAGTTGAAATTGAGCGTGTATTGAGCGTAGGGACACCGGCACAACCAGCAGAGCGAGCGACCAGGACCAGGACGCCACACGCTAGCGCCACATATGAGATACCAGAGCGACTACCGCAAGGCTCTATGCCTTATCATCGTTTTGCAGAGCTACACGGCGTCCCTGCTCGCACGTTCCTTGACCATATTGATAAAGGCCATGTGCCGGCCATCGTGAGGCAGAGGCCTAACAGGAAGGAAAAAGCCCGCTGGTTATCACCAGAGCAGCAACGGCAAGCCATTAGCTACTGGCAAGCTAATGGCACATCCTATCATGATTGCGACTTATGCCCTCATACTGATGAAGTCTATCAGCGAGCGAGCCAGGACCAGGAAGAAACGGCCTAATGTTACACAAGCTTTCAGGGACGGCGCGGACTTCACTTCATTTCGACTTACATAAGACAAGCCAGGAAGCGCGGCGAGGGTGCGCGCCGGCGTCCCTGGTCATGACCGGACACCTATTTGTTATCTCTGAAATCTTCAGCTTTATAGGCAAGCCCGTCAGCAATAGCTTGCCCTATCTCTTCTGGCTCATCTGAATCTAACTGACTGCCTGAACCATTAGGAAGGGAAGAATAGACAATACCCCACCCGTCAGAGTGCCACGTCAGGACATACTCTTGTGTGTGCGTTTCTGGTCCGCTCCATTCACTTTCACCCTCGTAAGCGGTCCATTCAAACACTAAAGAGCCGTCTTGCTTCTTTGGTGTAAGATAGGCGTGTCTTACAGGGTCAAACGCGATATAGCCTTGTTCCAAGTAAGGCATAAGTGTTTTAATTGTTGCCATATTGAATCATCCTTTCAATTGATTAACTAGCCGGCCTTGATGCATCCGTTTGGCAGCGAGCGCCGGTAGTCCTCTGCTGCTTGCTGCTCTAGCCTCTTTACATGCTGCTCTAGCGTGTAGCCCTTCTCGATAGGCGTCACTTTGCAATCAGGCCCAAGAACAGCAGCGAGCCGACGCGCATACTCTAGAAATTCCTCATGCGTCCCTGGTTGTGTCCGGACATGTCCTCGACTACAATAGGGTTCTCCCTCGCTATAGTCACAAAACGCTACGCCGTCCGGATTGTAGAAAGGCCGGTCAACGCTATTCAGGTCAATGCCACATACTGAGCAGGTGAAACCGGGCTCCGGATCCGCGTCACTGTTTTGAGTCGAGGCAACTGCTTGTACCGATTGCGTGTCCTGGTCGCTTAGGTAGTCGAGAGCCGATTGTACCCATATCCGGACCAGCTCTCTATCAGCAACCAGCATAGCATTTGCATCTTTGTGGAATATCGGCTTATAGCGGATTGAGTTATGTGCTAGTACGTGCAACCAGTATTCCTTAGCTGCCTTATCCCCGTCCGAATCATTATCATAGGCGACCAGGACAGCCGACGACATTGCGAGCCTGGTCACCCACTTATCAGTACGACTACCGGTAGTCGTGCCTGTAGCCACTACGCTCACCAGGTCGCCGGCCTCTTGCGCGATGGAGAGCGCGTCAAGCTCTCCCTCTACCATGAATACCGGACGCTTATACTTGAGCGAGTCGCCTAAGTAGAGGCCTGCATTAGAGCTCCCGGCTATATTATGATAGCGTTTCTGGTCCTTCCCTATGTCCGGTCTAATATCGCGCAAGTTGATACGCCAGTATGCGCCGTCTGCATACCAGGGAATGACCACATGAGGGACGCCATAATAGACCGCGTAACCTAAGTGAGCAGCGCCTATCGTCTCATCGGTCAATCCTCGCGAGCGTAGGTAGTCGAGGCCTGCGCGTCCCTCTGGTGTCCAGAGCCGTGATTGTGCCTGCTCTGCATAGCTCGCTGCTCTATCTTGCCAGGTTTGATTAGGAGGCCTCCCGTACTGCTCAAGCTTCCTATTATGTGCTCGCTCTACTCGCTCTATTGCCGTTTCTACCTTGCCGGCAAGGAATGATTGAGCAGCAGTGAAACTCATGTGTCTAAATTGCCGCAAGTATTCTATGTTATCAGCCCATCCCTTGCTTTCTGCTGGCCAGCATTTTCTACACATCCACGCGCCGCCCTCTTTACGGTCCGGTTGCACGTGGAATCTATCATCGCCGCCGCAACCAGGACAGGGACCCGCATACTCTCTATGTGAGACTTTCTTGAGCCTGGTATCAATTTGTGCCAGGTCAAAAACGTTCATGGTCATCTTTTTATCTCCTTGTCAGAAACCAGTTCAAGCTACTACTTCACTAGTTCACACCCTAAAGGGTGTGTGAACTAGTTGAACTAGTTTGTAGCCGGTTCACCTAGTTCAGTTTGAACTAGTTTTGAACTAGTTGAACTAGTTTCAATGAGGACTTCATACCATGTCTTTTTGCCTGGTCCCTCCGCCTCTTTTTTCACCCGTCCCTGGTCAACCAGGGATTGAACGTGCATATAGAATGAGGTAGGTTTACAAACTCTTGCATCTTCACACGCTTTTTTCCATGCGTTGAATGACGTCCGGCCCTGCAGCGCGAGGATATCTAGCATTTTCTGCTGAGTCTGTGATAGCCCGGTTTCTGCTGCTGGCGTGGTGTCCGCTACAATCACGCATGATGTGACCAGCTCGAGCGTTTCCGGATTGATATAGAGGTCAACTACTTGGAGCTGCATAGCAAAATCATTGAACTGCTCGCCGTCTCTCTGCTTTTCGCAATGCATGACGATAGGTGAAAACTTATCGGCTCGCCTAAGCTCTATCATCGTATCGCAATGATTTTTGAAAGCTTGCGAGCCGTTAGCGCTTCCCTGCTTATTTGTATGATGTACTACCATAACGTGAGAGCCATACTCGCGTGCAATCTCATGCGCCGTGGCCAGGACCCGGTATACCTCGGCCTGGTCATTCTGATTTATTCCCTCTGAGCAATTGCTAAATGTGTCAATGACAACTAGCGCCGGTGTGACTTCTAGCTCTGCTAGGGTGTCAAGCAGCTGCTCTCTATCGTCTAGCAACTGTACCGGCCTGGTGATGAATTGCAGATTAGGCGTCGAGGGTAGATTATGGTGTTTCTTCCATGCTAGTATGCGAGGTTTCAAGCCAAGTCTCGACTCAGCATAAATATAGAGGCAAGGACCTTGCTTAACCTTGCGTCCCTGCCAGGACATACCACGCGCTATATGCTCTGCCAGGTCCAGAGCTGCAAACGTTTTACCGCTATTCGACTCACTAAAAAGCAGGCTTGTTGACGCTGTTTGCAGCAGTCCGGACACCATATACTCAATGTCCGGAAAGTCTTCAATATCATCCTCTGAGAGCGTCTTAAAGACTTTCTTTCCCTGCTTGCCTATCCTGAAATCAGGGTGTAAATCTTCCTGCTCTACCTGGTCCGGTAGCATTGCGAGGATTGATGATAGGCGAGGATTCGACTTTGTGAGCGCTGCGAGAGTATCATCAATCTGGTTAGTGAGAACAGCCGCGTTGACATCTAGTAATAGCTCTTTCCAATCGCCTATATCGCCGTGGTTCTCGACTGGTTGTCTGGTCGCTCGTATCTGGCTTAAGACTCTGGAAAACTCTACATCTTCCTGCTTAGGTTGACGCGTTCTAAGCGCCGTGTTAGAATGAACTGTAGAAGTTGCTGAAGACATCGTAAAAGACTCCGTTTCTAGAGGGACCAGCGAGCTTGAGCCGCGTTGCTGGTCCCTCACTACGTCTCTGGACAATCCAGAGACAACTATCTACAAAAATGGCATGAAAAAGCGCAAGGGACGCCTATCCCTTGCGCATAAAACTCTCTACTGATATTCCTGAACACACTTTCCATTTTTCCCTGCCTCGCGGTCATAATACCGCCTCTAGCCTGGCTTGTCAATTGTGCAAGTTGCACAAGAAAACTACCCTCCATAAAAGCGCAAGTCAACACGGCTCGCGAGCAGCTTCCGATGCTTCAAGCGCTCTAGCTCTACAAGCTTCTCTTGCTGCTTGTGTCTATAATCATAACGAGCGTGGCAGCTTATGCATAAGCATAGAAGCTCTGGTTGCTGGTTGCTCTGGTCATGATAAACGTGAGCAGCATGAAGATAGATGATATACGGCCTTCCTGCTCTGCTCTCAACTAGCGCGTATTGCTCAATACCGCAATGCTGACAGGTCCAGCCGGCAAGTTCTTTACAGGCTTGCGCTATTGCTTCCCAGTTCTCCGGATAGCGTTTTCTCTTGTGTCCGGTCATGACCTCACCTCACCAGCTCGCCACGTCCGGACGGCTCTTTCAATCGCTGCAATGTAGCTGGCCACGTCGTTATGGTCGCTGCTAGGTGCATAAACCGGAATGATAGCCTGTACCGTCGTTAGATGCCATTGAGTGATATAGAGGTTGCGTATGAGCCTATACCAGTCAAGGTAGCCGTTCTGGTAGCTCGCATAGGCTCTATAACCCTCGATACACTGATAGCCTGGTGTACAGCGTATGTTTCCTAGCGATAGGGTTGCTCTGGCCACGCCAGTAGTACCGAACGTGCTTTCATGCATGAAGAAAGCAAGCGCGTAAGCAGGGTCAATGCCATACTGGACACCTAAGCTATACAAACCCTCGCCGGTCCCTGCTGCTCTGGAATGGAAAGCGGCGAGGACCTTATCAATAAAAGCTGCTGAAAGTGTCGGCTTTCCCTCGACGTCGGTACTACTGCTCTGCCTGCTCGCCGATTGCATAACGCGGTTAAGTGTGCTACTGAGCGAGCTGCTAAGGCTCGCCGTTTTGCCTGGCTGTTCTTGCCACATATTGAGCAAGCCATAGAGAAGCGCGACCAAGCACAAAGCGACAATAATTCTTTTCACGGTTGTTTCTCCCTGCTCTACCAGGGAATACCCAACATGGTATAATTGCCTAAGCGGGTACTCCCTGCTATCGGCCTGGCCGCTTCCGTCTGGACAACTTGAGCGACCAGGCCACACACATTTTATGTGTCACCTGTTCAATAAGGGTCCTAATCTTGCAGCGAGCGCCGGCGCGCCGGTGTCGTTTTCCTCGATAACTTCAGCGATATAGCGATGCGTGATTCCGACATGACTATGGCCTAGAGCCTTGCATATCTCCATAATTCCCTGGCCACACCTGTAGCGCCACTGTGCATTAGCGTGTCTGAAGCTATGGACACATACGCAAGGGTCCACATTAGCGGCTCTGCAATAGGCTTTTAAAATTTGGCGGATAGACTTGCTGGAAAGAGGCTGTTTTGAACCGGCGAGCGGTATAAAGACACCTTCATCTGGTTGAATGTTTTCTCGCCCGGTCGCGATAAGATACCAGGTAATCTGCTCGTAAATTTCAAGTGGCAATTCTGCATATTGCCACTTTTGCCCTTTCCCTTTCGCTAAGTATCTGTACCTATAGCCTCGATAAGATACGCCGTCCCTGGTCGTGAAATCGTGAGGCTCTATATCTTGCCAACGTAGCCTAAGCTCTCTGTTTCTTCTGCCAAGCATTAGGTATGCAGTGAACATGGCCCGGTCCCTAATGCCTGCCGGTGTGTTCAAGGGTATGGCAGCGAATAGCGCTACCAGGTCCCTATCTGAGAGCAAGCGGTGTGCAGGCTCTACCCTTTCCTGTTTTATTCCCTTGACCGGCGAGGGTGTTTGTAGGAGCGCGTGTAGCCGCTTATCAGGTCCTACAACCTGGTAGCCGGCGCTATATTCAAAAAAGCTGCTCAGTATCGCTTTACGAGCGTTGATAGTCGCCGGCGAGGGTTTCACCGGCTCGCCGTGATTGTGCTGTTTTGAAGCGTTAGCAGCGTGAATAAATCGCTCTACCTCTTGCCGTGTGTAGGTGTCCGGACACCTGTCCGGGTCAATGAAGAAATGCACAATCACGTTGGTATAGGAGGACCGGGTTTCATCAGAGCGCAATTGCTCAAGCCAGGCCGTCAAGCAGGCCTGCCAGTCCTGGTTATTGAAAAGTAAAGGCACTTTCGGCTTTTCTGGCTCGCGAGCTGGATTAGGACCTGCAAAACATCCATTGCTGATAGCAAAGTCGTAAAAGCTTCTGATTGCCTTTAGCCGGCGATTGCTGGTGTGATAGTCCGGTTTTCCATGAACGGTGTCGCTGCTGCAAAACAGCTCTACGGTATCGCGTGAAATGCTCGCCGGGTCGCGTCCCAAGAGAAATTGACGCAATATCGTGCGATAGTCAACAAGTCTGGTATGCGATTCTTGCCTAGACACATCGTCAAGAAAGGATACTAGGCATTGCTGCCAAGCTCTATCATCAAAGAGGTGAGGTACATTATCCATAAATGGTACTCCCTGCTATGCATGAATGTCTCTGCTCTACACGTCTGGACCAGGCAGAGCAGAGTCAACTAGCCCAAGGCCGGCCTATACGCGGTCTTAGGTATTCATCACGTCGCTGCAAGTAGCGCTGCCGGGTCCTGATAGGCATAGCTGCCAGTTCCTCTTTAGCTTCCTCGATGCCAAGGACCAGCTTTGATACAAGCAGCATCGTTTCCTCATGATTAGGCCTTTTTGCACCTGTCCGGACCAGCGCCGGCGAGCTGCCGGGCTCATACTCTGAACTGCTATCAAGACTAATCACCCTCAGAGGCACTACCGCGTTATGACGCTGCGCAATGAGCAGGTCAACACGCTGCTTTCCTCGATTAAGCCGGTACTCGTAAAAATCAAAGCTGCAAGCCAGGACTATAGCCGTAAGCTCGCAACCCTTCAATTCATCTTTGATAATGTACCTGTAGTTGGGTAAGCGTTTCCGGACAGAGAGGTAGAGCTTACTGGCTTGAAGCTCAAATTGATAAGCGGCCTGCTCTCGCTGTTGTCTTTCTGTCCGGAGCTGCATACTAATACCTTGACCTCCTGTAAGAGCCACCTTCGCCGCTTTCAAGCATGTTACGGCGAGCCTGGTCTATCATGGCCTGGCTCTGCATAGCTTCAATCTGATTCCAAGTAGTAGCCCGCTGCGCTTTGCTCTCCATATCCATGATTGCCGATTGCTTGTCAATTGAGGCCTTGAGCTGCGTTTGTTCCATCTCAATTTCAACCTGGTTAACGTCCCTTACAGCGTTGATTTTCTCTCGCTGGTCCGCAAGGTACTTTTTCAGGTTGCGCACGCCTATAACCGCAAGGTAGAGCGTGGCTATCACATCAATAGCCATTGGCCCAAACGCTCTAAACGCTATACCGACTTGACCGGCGAGGCTCTGAGTTGTTACGTGCTGGTCTATCAGAAAGATTTGAGCAGCAGCGTTACCGACACCCAGGACCAGGAATAGCGCTGCCAGGACTATGCACATGTAGATTTGCGAGCGGTCCTTGAGGGCTCGCCTGAACTGGACAGTTACAGCGAGTCCCAAAACTGGTAACATCAGTTCGAGCGATACGCTTATGAGGTGAGCGTATGTTGACCAGGCGCTAGCCAGGGTGAACGCGCCGCTAAAAGCGTCTCCTATGGCCATGCCAACATACACGCCCGTGATAGGTGGCAAGAGATAGGCGAGCAGGCTATAGAACTTGCTGACAAGCCATGCTAGCCATTCTTGCCGGTCCTCATCAAAAGAATTGACGACGCGCCTAAAATCTTCGGTATGTACTTGGGAATAGGCGAGCGCCGTTTGTCCGGTTGCGTCTATCCAATGTCCGGACACCGGCTCACCATTGACCGCGTTTCCCTGCTCTGCTTGCGCCGGCGTCCCTGGTTGCTGAGCAGGTGCTAGACTAGTTGAGCTGGTAGCAGGTTTGATGTGTTTATCAATGTTGCTGTTTAGCCAGTTTCCCATAGCCGCTATAGGGTTGAAGTCCTTGAGCTTCACGAATTATTGTCCTTTCACTTAAAGGGAACAATCGCATTTTTATGCGAGGGTGAAACCGCTCTCTAAGCGAGCGTGAAACGCCATACACGCGCTACAGTAGTGCCACTAGCGGAAAAAGACACGCCGCTAATTAGTGGCGCAACCGTGGCGCGTGTATGCTCTCGCTATGCTGTTTCCTGCTCGCCGTCCTGGTCGCCCTGCTCTAGCTTGAGATGTTTGTGCATCTTGCGGAACGCGGCCAGGTCCTCACGCTCAAAGCGTTTTTGCAAGCGGGTAACTTGCGGCGAGACGGTAGCAACTAACATCACGTACTGAGCCATCATAAACGTTCGCCCGTCAGACCTCGCTTTTTCTACTCGCTGCTTTAGCTCTCTGAGGAAGTCTTGCAAGTCCTGTAAATCTTCCTCTCTAATCATCGTCGCCGCCTGGTTGAGAGTCGCCTTTGTCTGTTTGTTTGCTGCCATGTGTTTGTTTCTCCTATCTGATTTGATTTGCTTCTCACATGGCTCTACAATCAAAAATAGCCATGTGGTGTTAACTACCTGGTCGCTAGCCGCGTTACCAGTTTTCCGGACCAGGGACGCGGCTTAGCTCGCTACAGGGACACACTAAAGGGACATGTCCATAAACTAACATTTCAAAGATTATACATCACTCTATAGTTTATTGTAAACGGTAAAGTTTCCATAGTCAAGCATTATGTGTTATACTTGGATATAGATTTCGATATCTCCAAAGTTTCTAAAGTGAGGGAATTATGGTTATGGCAAAAGTTTCTAAGGTCCCTAGCGGTTTCTACACTGGCGTACAAGCAGCAGCGAGGCTAGATATAAGCGTAGGGACGTTCTACAAGCAGGTTAAGCAAGGCAAGATTAAGAAATATACAGCTCCGGACAGTTCAGAGGGTTACTACAACAAAGAAGAAATTGAAAAAATGGCTCAAGCAAAAGAGCTGTTTATTCTGCTCTACTCCATAGAGCCGGTCATTTTTGAGCGAGCCACTAGCGAGGAAGATATCAAAGGCATTGTAGACTTATGCGTAGCCATTTACGGCGTAGGTGGCACGCCGTCTTTTGAAACCAGGCTCGCTATCTGGCATAAAAACCCGTATGTCTACTACGTGGTGAAACAAGAGGGAATAGTTGTAGGCTACATTTCCCTGATATGGTTTAATGACACCGCGCTCTCTCACCTCATGGGACCAGCGCCTAAGCAGAAAGTCCAGACGCCAGCAGGAACGGGCGTCTATAGCTTTACAGGACCAGAGAACATGCTACCCTTTATCCCTGGCCAGCCCATTGACTCGCTATTCATCTCATTAGGTGCTCGCCCGGGTATGTCCAATCAGCAGCAGCGAGAGTATGGTTTTAGGCTCTTACGTGGCATGTTAGAGGTGCTAGAAGACTTTGCGCGGCGAGGGATGCCAGTTCAGAAAGTTTATGCAACCAGCGAGAAACAAGACGGTATACGACTCGCTCGCAAGTTAGGTATGAAAGAAATCAAGTATCCTGGTGATAGCCTGGTGAGATTTGAGCTTGACTTAGAGACTTCTGATAGCTCGCTAGCGGTTGACTACCGAGAGCGAGTCCGGACATTGCAGCGAGCGAGCGCGTAAAAACTAGTTCACCTGAACTAGTGAACTAGTAAACTGGCTTGCTCTAACCAGAGCCACATACCATCAATCTCCCATCGGCGCAAGTAGCCGCTATGCGCTTTGTGTTGCCTCATGTGCTGTTTCTGCCATTGGTAGCCACCTCGATAGATGTAGTGAGTTGTACCGTCCCACTTCACGCTAGGTGCATCGGTACAGTGACTTACCACTGGAAAGCGGCTCTCATCAATGGACATGAACGCGCTATAGACCTGCTCTTTATCCTCGCAGTCGAGCTCAAGATAGCGCCGGCAGCGAGCAGCAGTAGCTATGTCCTCGCTGTCAAGCGCATTGTAAAGCCTTACCCAACTCTCAAGCTGGTCCGTTTCCTCAAGGGTAAGCTCGTTCAAAAGTGGCGTGCCGTGTTTAGAATGATGAACGCGTGGCTCTATCTGCTCAATGAAAGCCTGTATCCGTTCTTGCTCTGCTGATGTGAATAGGTAAAGATTGAAAGCGTCTCTCAATTCGGGTATCTGTGGCTTTACTGGTATCTTCCGACGCAAGGCCTTAAGCTGATTGCGCATTGACTTAAAACTCATCGTTTCCTCACTCGCTCTAGCGAGCCGTCTTGAAGGATAACAGCCGAGCCACCGGACCAGGACACATAACCATAACTCCAACCGCCTTCGCGTTCAGACGTACCAATAAACCCTTGTGGCGCATACCTGATAATCACCTGGTCATGTGCTCGCATCTCTGCATCAATCCTTGCTTGCACGTCCGGAGGGAGCTGCTCGCCCACTTCAAGGACAAATGTCCATGTTCTAGGTATCCAATCGCGATTAGAGCGAGCTTTCAGAGTCGCAACGCGCCGGCGCAAGCTGTCAACAGTCGCCACTACTCTTCAAGGTCCCTAAGGTCTAGAGCCTGCTTTAACGCTTCAATCTCAGCTTCTAGCTCGTTCGTCTTGTGTACAGATATGGCCTGCTCAAGAATGATTTGCGCTGCTCGTATTTGACTGCCTGGAGGTGTGTCCTCATGGCTCATATGCTTATCAAGAGCCTCGATTGCTTTATCAACGCGCAACATGAGACCTTGTAGAGCCTGGTTGAATACAGCTTTCTGAGCAGCTTTATAAGCGGATTGAAAGTGAGGGAGTAGTAACCAGCGATGCGCTTGCCGCTCGCTCACATTAGCGGCCTTAGCAGCAGTCTGGATAGTATGACCGGCAACCAGAGCAGCAATCATTGTTTCCTGTTTTGCTGTAAGCTTCTCAGAGCTGCCATTCTCTGCCATAACACGCCACTTTCCCTACTTCATCGAGACTATAGCCTCTTTGTATGCCTCACGCTCGTGAGACTCAGCCTCGTTTGACCATCTTCTGCATTGCCGTATGCGCGCCTGGTCGCCTAGATGCATGGCGTTCTCAAGTTCATCGAGGCAATCCTTAAGATGGTCAAAAGCTTCTTGCCATGCTTCCATAGCTACGCAAGCTCTAGAAGTGTCTTTAGCTGCTCTTTTTGTTCGTCGCTGCCAAAGACGAGCAAATGCTGGATTTTCACCAGGATATGCGTCACATCGCCTTGCTGAGCGAGCCAGTGTTGTTGGAGGCCAGCAACATAGGCTTCAACGCGGGCATAATCGTTTTGTGACCAACTCAAGTCATAACAGCCGGTGCTGACAGATGACCGGATTGCATCGGTATAGACGCCGGCCAGGTCCTCACCTAATCGAGATTTGACGTAGGCAATGATTTCTTCCCGGCGCATCTGTGTAGCATCTGGCTTCGCGGCCTGGGTGTCCTCAATGAATGCACCGTTATTGAAGATGGTATCAGGTACGATGGTTGCTGCTGGTTTTCTGTTCATGCGTGTTGTTTCTCCTTTTCGGCAAAGAATTGCTCTTTCCAGGCGGCGCGTGCTTGCGGTGTCATGGGCATACCTTCACCATGCCAGGCATACGGCGAGGCCGCTATTTCTGCTTGCTGCTGCTGTATCTGAGCCTGGTGTACCTGGTCGCCGTCCTGGTAAATCTGACTCAGCGAGGGAATAGTCGGGTTTGCTTCGCGCTTTGCCTTCATCGCGTCGGACTGCTCTTTGGCTCGCTGCAACCAGTACGTTTCCATATCAGGCATTAGCGTCCTCCTTGCAGCTGCTCACGTAGGCGATTGACGAGCAGCATTTGAACGGGCTCAAGTGCAGGCTGGCCTATGCGGGAATGAGACATGCGAGTAAGAAACGCCTCGAACACTTCTGAAGGCGAGGCATCTTGGACCCATTCTCGCCAGTGCGCAAACTCGGCATCATTCGTAGGATTTTTGGGGAGGTGTCCATGTTGAACTACCATATTACTTGCCCTTCTTCGTGTAAAATTCAGCTTCAGTTTGACCGTCAAACATGATGTTCTCCTGTTATTACGGCAGTTGTAAATCCGCTCTATACGCGATGGTGGCCGACACAGGCGACCCTGAGAGAGTCGCCAGCACCCATAGCCAGATTTGGCCGCAATTGGTCGGCAGATTAGGGTTGACGTTCAAAGTCTGCTGCCCATCTTGCGCTGTCGTCGAGAGGGTAATGGCTGTGCCACTCACATTTGTCACCCAGGAGCCACCTTTGTTGTAGCTAATCTGGACATTG
>Ga0137385_10002437_pt1 | contig 15852 bp, 21 predicted proteins | sample SagtaG_FD_104921 | JGI IMG/M metagenome (GOLD analysis project Ga0137385, IMG submission 104921) | Vadose zone soil microbial communities from Sagehorn Ranch, Mendocino, California, USA - Sage2_R_80_16 metaG | ecosystem: Environmental > Terrestrial > Soil > Vadose zone | place: USA: California...
CAGATCAAAACCCAATGACAACGACTTGGCCTCACGCTTGTGGTGCCCAGTCTGGTGCTACCCTGAGAGTATGTTGCAGTGGGTTGTATGGAATTGTTGTGACCATCTGGCCGCGTATCGAACGCACACGAATCTAACGCGGTAGTTGCAAACCGAGTGCGGCACTAGCTGCGGTATGAAGAGCGAATAACACAACGGAGGGGGGGAGAGTGACACGTGACATATGAGGCGTTGAATGAGTAGGTGGACTACTAGGCGTTGAGTACACTGGCAGTGGCCGACCTACTGGAAGGCTCTCGTCCAATTAAATCTGTATCCTCATCCTCTCCTACCACTCCTTCCCAACCGTTTCTTTTCAAGTATTCCATGAAATGCGCATCCTCGTCAGCGAGGTCCACCCCAGTCATGTCCGGCACGAAGAAATATGTAACCAGAATTCCTGTGACACCGCAGATGGCGGCGATGATGAATGTCCATCTAAACAGCGCACGTAGAACTCAGCTATCCATTGAGTAAAGTCAACTCAGACCTACTTCTTCCCAAGGTTATTTTGAATGGGTGTGAACGCCTGTGTACCAACTGCGGCGCCTGCCTTGCCAACCGCTGCCGATAACCCGTAACAGGTACCACTGCACTCGATCAGCACCTTCCCGGCATTTACCTCAGAACTGACATACCGTATTGGGGTCGCATAGGACCTAGTGCCAGAATGGTCGACATGAGATCCTGTTTCGAATAGACTGTACCGGACTTACTCAGCACTGACGAGACCTAGCATGTCTCCCGGGCCCTGCGTGTGTATGGCTCAGCTGGGCCTGTTCTTTGCTATCCGGATAAATTATCAGAAGGCTAACCAAATTCCCTGATGACTGCATCAGTCCATAACTTGAGACGAAACGGCATGTTAGCTGAGACGCCACTCCTGGCTATGTTTAAACATGACACACAATATAATGAAAAGAGGCGTGATCTTCGTAATTTTTTCATAAGCGAGCCCAATAGTCAAGCCTGGGTGTGGGGTTAGGTATGGACCTCCTGGATGTCGGGCAACTCTCACCGAAAATTAGGTAGCCACTAAACCCGAGGATCATCTAGTGCGCTTGTTTGGTTCGAATATGCCTATGTCAACAAAAGAGCCTACCGTGTTCCGGCGTCCCAAAGGGTTGCACAGAAGCGCGCCAATGAAAACTCCTGGAAGCGCGATGGAGGAGAGGAGTAGCTGCCACTCTGCGGTTTTCTTGATGTCGCCATTATGAATGACGCTCGATATAATGGTCCCCGAGAATACTCCATTCGGGAAGGTCACAAAATCGTATAAAAACCTGAGCAGATCAAAAAAGGGGCAATTATGCTCGACAATCGACCATACCATGCACCACATGTGCCAATCAGTGATTTCCAGTAGCGCTTGAATACCAGTTGATATGGTACACTTTCTGCGACGTGGCCTTGTGTGTCAACAGCAGCGAAACGGGGCAAATTGTACTCACTCTTGATAGCACCCTTGCGATAAAGCTTGGAACTGAGCATCCTCAACCGGAAGACCAACACCATAAGGGGAAGGACTATCCCAACGCCAAAGCAGACACGCCAGACCGTGGAAAGGTGATTCTCTCCGGCGATCGAAAGAACGATGAGGAATACGGAAGAGGCCAAAGGACCACCAAACTATCGAGAATGAAATTTGTGGTTGATGCATAAACAATAATCGAAGGCAGCTCACGGAGAGGACGAAGTTTGTTACCATGATGAACACTACAGATGCACATGAACCGCATCAGATGCCGCCAAACGAAGTTAAAAGTCGAGAAACCAACCCGGACCACGCTTGCTGAGCATTTGCTCATTGGCTGCCTCGCTGGCACTTGTAGACGATGCGGGATATTCTCCACCGACACCCTAGTAGCAAGCGAATGAGGTTCAAGACATAGCGAATGTCACCAGCACGAACAATTCCAGTCAGCCCTCGGGCAAAAGTCAAGAACCAGAATAGTCCCTTGACACTACCGTGCGCGCCGTGCGCAGCAGTGCCTAGGGTAGCACCGAGGACGATGAGTAGCGTAGTGAAGATGAGCGCAACCTTCCGTCCGATGCGGTCGCATACCAAGCCGATGAACAGCTGCCCGATAATTGCACCTAAACGGAAGGGTAAGATCTTGGCAAAGCACAGGCGATGTGTACAGACCAACTAGTAGAGCATTTGAAACCCTTGTAGAGACTTCCGGCGTGTAATCCTTTGGGTACAGGCGTTTGAAGACTACCTGGACCAATGTGAGCGGAATCTTAAATTGAACAATACGCTACCTACGTTGGTCATAGTCATAAGATTGTTCTGATCTTAGCCATTTATTGTATTATCAGTCTTAATGTGCTACTGGCACAGTCGTACAGGGAGACTCACATCCATCGCTTATGAGACCACACGCTGCGGCTGCGATTGTAAAGTATGCGCTTATCTTCTCGGCGGTAGTGCGGTCCTGCTCGCCAAGATCCGGAACAACCTCCGCACTCGTTATCGCCTCGATCCGTTTCTTGTCGTCATGGGAAACCATGGCACGCGATGGGAAGCCTATGAAGATGCCCACACCCGAACAAGAAGCAATGAAGGATGAGGCCCTCGAGAAGAAATTTCATCGTGACTATTTATACCGGAGAGGGCCAGTAGTCTCAACTGTGGGAGTAGAAGCATGACATTCAAGAATAGATGCACACGTGCGTCCGCATGTTGAGCCAGGCTAACATGCTATGGTTGGGTAGCAAAGGCGTAGTAGCTCGGGCCAAATGGTCGGAACACCAGCCGGACCCAGTTGACCCGATGCCTGCCTTGTTTGGCACCACGCGCCCATTTTACGTTTCACTTGACCTCGCGTTTGTAACACCATGCAGCCTTCCATGCAGTCCCGTGGTAATAATGATACCAAAGTCCTTTATCAAGAATATTGCAATCTGCTTCGGCCAGACTGTAGTCAATTGAACGAAGCGCCAAGCTGATTGTGTGGCCTCGCTGTCTCTTACCTCTGGGGCATACCCCCGGACAAGCTAAAGAGCTTTTTTATCATACTGTGACCACGGATCATGCAGTCGGTGACCTTCTTCGCTACAAGCCTTCGAATAATTCGAAAAAGCACCACTGATCGAGCCCAGGCATATCAAGGCCGTCCCAGCGCCGATAGCGCGAACCACGCTGCACAACACCAAACGTGGGGACTTCTTCCCACCCAAAAAATCACCTCCACTTTCTGATCTTACCAATCCCTCATCGAACTTCCACTCCCTTCGAAAGACCGATGTTTGATGCCAAAAATTTGGATGTCGAACGTGCGACATTATATTTGGCCAGGATTTCCCGTTTATTTTGCGTTCACATGAATTGCATTAAGTGGACCTTACGGATAGCAGGCGGTTTCAGCACGCTGTCGTATCCCATGTGTCCATCCGATTTGTCGTTGGCACAGACTATGTGTTTTAGCCTAACGAGTTGAAAATTTTTGGCAGACGAGTAAACGAGACATGCCATTACGCCGTTTAAGTATAGTTGGCGAAACAGTTCCATCCTGCACGACACGACGCATATCTACTGATGATTTGCTCTCTGCCACCTGTCCCAATCCCTATGCTGATGCGTCTTGCGTGTCGGCAATCATATGCATAAGGAAAAGCCTTCCGTGATACACAACTGATATAGTGGGTTCTGTGTGGTTTCGATAGCTAGAACGATTGAGGACCGCACTAGGTGAAAGACTCAGGCGGTCAGCCCTCGCAGACGGACAGACCTTGACTTACACTTAGTTTAGCGAAATTTCCTCTGTTTCGCCAACGTCGTCGTCCCCGTCATCATGGTTGGTTGGCGATCGCTCTTTCTCGATGGGCGGCGGAGGCACTTCTACGCTGGATGGAGCGACTACATTTACTGCTGTCAACTGAGCTTCCTCAGGTCCGTCGTCATGGGCACGTGATATATTATTTGCATGGCTTGCGCTGGTTTGTTGGCCCGGTGGAGGAGTCTGGGACTCGGGAGGAGGGAACTTAAACTCGCGATCCATGGTTCCGCATCTAGTATGAGGCGGCCCTCTATTCCTCGTTGACTTCGTTTCTGCTGCTGCGTCCGGCGATTCGTCCGCATCTCCGCCCTCCTCTGGTGTAGGCTCAAAAACCTTGCGCACCGGCTTCGGTTGTGATCCAGAGCTGCCGGGAGGCGAGGGGCCAGGGGATGTGGGTGTTTGAGATGATGCAGGCATTGAGGCACGATTCGCCGCCTTTGCTGCCTGCGTACTTTGTGGCAGAGAGGCTTGTGACATAGACTGTGGGCGTACGAAAGGTGCAGAGTTCATCGGACTAGACTGGGTAATACCAAGGTAGAAAGCTGATATAGGCACCATTCTGCGGATGAGATTAGCGTGGCTGATCTCTTTGAGAAGGGGAGATTCACTTCTTTTCGGCGTAACATGCCAGAATCCACTGCGGCTGAACAATTGGTATGCTTAGCTGAAGTGCCCGTTGATATTCCACTCCAGGGGCGCTAGAAATGCTGCCAGAAACCTGCGCACCTGTCGGCATGGCGGCAGGAGTGGTGCAAACAAAGTGGGTCGTGTCAATCTGAATCTTATCGCTCCATTTCGCGCGCATCTCTTGCAAAGCAAGCTTCGCATTCTCCAGTAGAACAGAATCCTGAACGTTACCGAAGCACACAGATATGCCAGATGTGTCGGTCATGGTATGGGTCCGGACTCGAATAAGATTTGACTGGAAGGTCCCAGCGGTCGTACGCAGGACAAGACGAAATGAATAGTCGGTGTTGATGTCGAGTCCTGACAGCTTTGTTGAAGTATTCTGGAGGGGTGAAGGTATGGCTGCGAGGCGTTGGCCGTTCCTGTATATGTCGAGCGATCGCAGAGAAGCCGTTGCCAGCTCAAGTGGGGGCCATTCCAGCGTCACAGACGTTTGGGTGACATTGCGAAGCTAAGGGTGTCGTGTCAGCACTGTGCTTCACTGAGAAAGACGCACCAACACTGATTTGTGGAGCTTTCGGTGTTCCACGTCCGAACTCCTCCAAGATATCGCTCTGCAGATCCCAGAACTCGCGGTCTCTCTTGTGCTCTTCGGCAACGTTTTGTGTAACGGAGATGTTTACAATGGAGCCAGTGGTGGCTCCTGGCGGGAGGAGTAACGAAGGAAACTCAATGAGGTGAGCACGTTCACCTAGGAGAATCTAAGTGAAGAGGTTAATTGAGAATTAACGGGCACACAAGGTCAATGGACAAACAGCCATGCCAGCATCTGGAATGCAGTTCATTTCCATCAGTTTCAGGACGCAGCAACATCGTGCGTACCCAGTTTTCCGACCGTGAACATAAAGCTATCTGGAGACTTGAGTGACATTTTTAGAAATAAGGTCTACGAACAGACAGAATCAAAGTGGCAGACGGGGACCCCTTGATTTCGTTGGTGTGTCCAATCTGGTAATCAAGTTCCCACGGTCATTGTACAACAAATAGAGGCTATAGAGTTACTAGTACGATCTAGCCAAGTCGCGCTTTTTTCCTACTGTGCCCCCCATGGCCCGCGCTCAAACTCGCAAAGCTAGTCACGCTCCCGTGGGTCTGACCCTGCAAATGTTGCTGCTGAGTAAATTGCGCCGGCAAATGCTGCGCATGTGTGGCCTGAGCAGGCATCATGGACGGTGCTTCGTCCTGCGTGATCCGACGGTGCGGGGGAAGCTGAGATGGGGAGTTGAGCTGCTGTTGGAACACGCTACAAGAATAGCTGTCATATAATTTGACGAAGCGTGACACCAAAGAACGACAAACTTATAAGTCGGCTTCGGATCCTCCTGAAACCAACCATGCAATAAGGCTTCTCTGGCGTTCATTCTCTTGTCAGGATCAAAAATGAACAATTTGCTGAGAAAGTTGACTGCTGCAGGGGGCAGAGAACGCTGTTTACACCATGCATCAAGACGATTTGGGGAGCTGTCAAAGCACAGCGCTTAAAACCAAAACTCCAAATCGTGAGAAAGGATGTACTCTTCCAATCGTTTCACGTTATGGTACTCGGGAGTGTTCCTCATTCCTGGCCAGTTCCTCTCTGCAACAATAAGCCGGTATTCTTGTGTACATAGAGCAAACGGAAACACACTACTTACCGTCGGGCTTCCCAAGCACATCGATGACCTTTAAAAGCTGATCTTTCTGAAAAGGTACATTTTTCTTCGAATCTAGCTTCGCCTCCTCGCCTTTGAAAATGGGACGAAGACTGGCCAACTCAGCCATGACACAGCCCACGGCCCAACAGTCCACTGCTCTGTGGTAGTGCTTCGATCCCATAAGAAGCTCCGGAGAACGGTACCAAATCGTGACCACGACCTTGTCCCCCGCGAAAAGAGGCTGGAGGGGTTGGTACGTTAGACGGGCGAGACCAAGATCACCGATTTTGACTATTCCCGTAGACGTGATGAGGATATTTGCAGGTTTAAGGTCTCGATGCAGTATATGGGAGTCATGAAGGTATAAAAGGCCATTCAGAAGTTGGTAAATGAGGGACTTGAGTAGGTCATGAGGGATATGAGAACGAAGAGTCTGTGAATAATGGTGAATTACTTGCTAAGGAAGGAATCAGCCACCTTCATGAGGTCTGGAATAAGAGACCGACGAGAAAGTCATGTTCCGCATACTCGAATACCATGTAGATCGACTTGTCTTCCAGTATGACTTCCTTGAGAGCGACAATGTTTTCATGGGATATCTCCCTGTTAAGCTATTCCGCATTGAAGGAGGGACAACGAGACAAACATGATTTACCCACTGCGATTTCACGGATTGCGCTCTGGCTGATACCTGTATATGTCGCTATATCGCCGTCCTTGTCGGGTTTGAACTTTTTGATAGCGTGAAGTCTGCCCTCCTCGTCCTTGCTCTGGGCTTTATAGACACGGCCATACGTTCCAGAGGAGATGAAACCAAGGATGGTATATTTGGAGGTGACGCTACGATGTGCCTCGTCGCGTTTGGCACGGTAAATACGCATCACATCATGTGGTATTACCTGAGACCAGTCGTCAACCATGAGTGCATGAGCGCTGTGAGCACGAGAGTCCGAGTCCGGTCTGTGGTGTGCCCCGGAGGTCCCGGATCGCCTTATTACTTTGAACCGGTCCGCCTTGTCCCGAACATCTCATCTCAGGTTGCTCATCCTCCCAAACGCGCTCCTCCCAAACGCAAGTGTACGTACTTGTACATGACTCGACGCAGAGTGTCTTATTACTACGATCGTCAGTCATTTCTCCACATATTTTCGAAAGGTACTGACTATTCTCACAGCCGATGTTGGATCATATTCGTATGGCATCGGTCATCCCATGAAGCCTCTCCGTATGCGGATCACCCATGAACTTCTCACCGCATACGACATGTTGGGTAAAATGGACGTTCTAGTATGCCCCTTTCTTCCTCTCGAGTCACTGCCTGAAACTTTCTATAGAGAGCAGAGCGTGCAACTCCTGAAACCCTGACATCGTTCCATACCGATGAATACATTCATTTCCTCTCCAGGGTCACCCCCGATACTGCAGAAGAGCTGACGTATAACGGGACGAGATGTGGGCTCTATTTCAATCATGGTTTAAGCAGAGCACCTACTTCAGTCTTTAAGTTCTTGTTGGGGATGACAATCCAGCTTTCGATGGCTTGTTTGAATTTTGCTCCATCTCCGCGGGCGGTACCATAGGTCTGAAACCCATATTCAGATCACACCCTTACTGACAGATTCAACTCCGTCAGCTGCCGCCAAAAGAATCACGTCAGGCGCGGCAGACATTTCAATCAACTGGGCAGGAGGCCTTCATCATGCCAAGAAGAGGGAGGCGTCCGGCTTTTGTTATATCAACGACATTGTGCTTGGAATTCTCGAGCTCTTGCGAACATACCCAAGAGTTTTATACATTGACATCGACTGTCATCACGGAGACGGTGTTGAGGAAGCATTCTATACGACAGATCGTGTTATGACCTGCAGCTTCCACAAATTTGGGGAGTATTTTCCAGGAACCGGGACCCAGGAAGACCGAGGACGGGGAAAGGGGACGGGATACGCCATTAACGTCCCCCTCAAGGACGGACTGAATGATGACTCGTTCAGAAGCATATATGAACCAGTAAGGAAGTCCTCATGCAATCAAATGCCAGCGGAGGTGACCATTAGCCTCAGGTCATCGCTCGTGCAGTTCAAGTCTTTCAACCTTCTGTGATTGTCCTTCAGTGCGGGTCCGACTCTCTCGCGGGAGACAAATTGGGGTGTTTCAATGTGACGATGCAAGGCCACGCTCATTGCGTTCGCTTTGTTCGTGACATGAACATCCCATTCATCCTTCTCGGTGGCGGTGGATACACCGTAAAAAATGCCTCCCGAACGTGGGCGTATGAAACCGCATGTGCCCTCGGGATAGAGAACGATATTGACCTCAATCTTCCTTGGAATGAGTTTTTTGATTGGTTTGGACCTCGGTACAGACTCGAAGTTGCGGGGAATAACATGGAGGATATGAACCTGAAGGATGGTTCCTTGGATAGAGTCAGGTAAGTCAGAAACCCATGTTTTTGCGTGCTTTCTCATTCGCGGTAGAGAGACAGCTTTACAACAGCTTTCTGAGCTACAGGCTGTTCCCTCAGTGGGTATGCATGATGTTCCTCGAGAGAGCGTCGGACAGCACCTCGGGCTCATGACAGACGACGAGACATTATCAAGGGATGGGCTAGACGATAAACTCGCCCGTAAGTTCTCTGATAGTAGTAGACAATAGCCCATCAGCTGACATTCTTCAGAGCATGCTCGTTACGTGTATCAGTTGCAGGATGCGGATGCTCGCGAACCCGACTCAGACGAGTCCGAAGACTTTGATTCCCATCGGTATGATTCCGCTGATTCCGCTGCGAGCCGGAGTCGCCGGGGGCGGCAGCAACGTTCAAGACAAAAGAAACGTATAAGCATCATGTCAAATGAGTGGTACGATGTCCCACAGCTGAATCATTCCGGCTACTACGACCGAGGCAACGACGAGAACGTCGGTAGCAACAGGTCAGGAAGAATAAAATTCTTCGAAAGTAGACTTCGGTGGGATGCCGATGTACGAAGAGTCGTCGCTAGCAGCGACATCCGACTGAGCGTAAAGAATCTTATGGAGAGGGGTGGGTCGAAGCACGATGTAATGGACATGGAGGAGGACTGTCTAGACGAAGAAGAGGGGTAGTATATCTCATGTTATGCTTTTCTACTGTACAGTATATTTCTCACCAGCACTGGCACGGTAATAGCTTGAGCGCTTGCCAGTGAGCCGTGACGCGTCCAAGTCACATTAAATCTCACGAACCATCACATTCACGTGACGTGACATATGGCGCGTAAAGTCACGGTAGAACACCGTGTTCAGTTCATATCGGTTACTTTGTCCCTTACCTTATCCCTTCTCTGCCAATATGCCAACCAATTACGAGATTCTGCGCGAGGGGAATATAGCGCGTAACAAGAAGATGTTGGAGGACCTGATGAAGAAACACGCTGTCGATGATGCGCGTGGGCCCCAGCCAAAGCAGACAAGGACGGTAGGCCGCAAGAGCGCTCCACATAAACTAAAGAAGCGCATGCAACGCACCTCCAACGACGAAATGGAGGGACCTCGCCCAATGAAACGCGCGCGCCCGGAAACCCTGCAATCTGGCCTGCGCCGCAGCCTAAGGAATGCAGGGAAGGAGACACCTGACTATCAAGGCGAGTCGCAGGCACGGTTACCCCGCCTGGTCACAAAGGTGGGCGTGGACCATGATAGGGATCCACGTCGGCCCTCTGGAAAGAGGATACATGACCCGTATGCTTGGTGATTCTCGTCACTTGGGGAAGAATAACACAATTCATCACCTAGGAAGACGTTCGGCCATATACCAGGTGTCCAAGTTGGGACTTGGTGGGAAAGCCGGTGGGTCCGCTTAGTTCAAATTCCCCTCAGGGCTTGACTAACAATGAGGCAGGGAGGATTGTAGCAATGATGCCATTCACGCGTATGCTGAGAATTCGTGACCGCTGAACTATGACCTGATATAAACTAGCCCGTGGGTTGCAGGAATATCTGGCTCTAATGAAGGAGCCTATTCCGTAGCACTCTCCGGGGGTTATGAAGATGATATAGACATGGGCGATTATTTGTGAGTGCCTGCTACAAGTAAATATATCCTAGTTAACATGATTCTAGTACATTCACTGGATCCGGTAAAGTCTCAGTGACATACCTAATCACGCCTACTGACGAGCTCCTTAGGTGGACGAGCTCTAAGAGGAACCAAAACGAATCCCAAAAATGTGTGTTCCCACCACTTCAATGAGACATAATGGAAGTGAAAGACGTATCTCTATTTTCAGCTACGAACTGCACCTCAAAGCTCAGATCAAAGTTTCGAACATTCGTTCAACAAGGCGTTGAAGGTGCCACTGAGCTATCGCTTGTTCATGACACTCTTTAATCCCCGTAGATATCCTCAGAGACTCGGAAACCCGTTCGGGTGATTCGCGGCTTTAAACTGCCATCACCCTACGCTCCTTCCGAAGGGTATGTCGTTGTCTCTTCCGCAATGACGCGTTTATAAACGATACGATTAAGATACAGATATGATGGCCTCTACACCATTGAGGAGGTGAGTTCCCGTGTATCGCTGTGCAAGTACTCTCTTTATCTGCATACTTTAGGCGTGGATGGAGAAAGGTCTCAACGATGGCGGCTACCTAGTGTGCAAATTCGCTTTTCGGGTAAGCTTGGAGAGTTTTTCATTCCCTTCGGCGCATGACCTTGCTTCAGCGGGTCCCAGGCCAGCCCCCCTTGCAAATCAAGGGCGAGGGAGAGACGGATGACGACCATGGTAGTGATGGAGATTCCGCCAGTTCTACAGCGTAATTTCCACCCCGATAAGGCTATCCGTTAACACTAGATACAGGTACTATACCATATGGTGTCTCAAGCGCCGTCTTTCTGCAACACAATCTGCTTTTCTGCTTTATTTGTTTCCCCACTCCCTCAAGCTACAGACACGTAGCTACAGTACTAACGAGATATGTAATTCGATTCCTGTGTCAATATATACTATTACACGACCATCCAACACACGCCGCTTCGCCAGTGAGAATCTAACCAAGAATCTAACAGCAAACGTTACTACTGTAAGCAGTGACTGCCGAGTCGGAACTCATGACGCCACGTGGGTTCAAAGATAAGACGGTCTGCTACCGGGAACTCGGACAACGGGGCACGGTGTTCCTGACGCTGACGATTAGGGAGTGGATTCAGTTCTTATCGAGAAAAAGTGGGTTTCAACACAGCTCATGCTGTAGCGGGTAACCCCCGAACCTGTATTTCATATCAGAAGAACCAGAAGTCCCAGCTCGAGCATCCTCTATCAAGCACGATCGTCTAAGGCCCTCGGGATATATAACCCCCCCTCAGGTCATCCGAGGTGTTACGCCGCAGTGCAGTAACCGTATCATCGTCATGCTCACGAAAGACCAGCCTCGACCTACACCCTCTCCCTCTATTCGCACAGGCGCACAGGCGCACATCTTACCTTCTGATACTATCCGCACTCGCATTGTACGGCTACGGCGAAAGCTGACGACTCGCCAAGGCTGGTTTGGTGACTACGATTATTCATGGCTCTGTACACCTACTCTTCCTTTCGCCCTACCTGGACGACGATCGAAGCGGTCTCGTGTACTCCCCCCATTCTACGCTCTTGATGCAGATTTGCCAATCCTCTTAGCGATGACGACCGGTTTGCAACATGCGTTGGCCATGTTAGCGGGTCTTATAACACCGCCCATCATCTTCGCGAGTGCACTCAATCTCGACGCTACGACCTCTGCGTACATGATTTCGGCGTCGCTCATTGGATGCGGTAGGTCTTGTCGTGGAAGTAGGTGACGAACAATTGACAGCTATGTACAGGTATTCTCAGTTTTGTCCAGATGTCCCGCATCAAACTCTTCGGAAACTATTATTTAGGCACGGGGCTTATCTCCGTAGTCGGAACTAGTTTTTCTACTCTAAGCACTGCAAACTCCGTATGGGATTCATTAGTTCCTGCGCGAAGAGTTCCACAATGAACGAGGATTGCACAGATTTTCGATGCGATGTACTCAGATGGCACATGCCCAACGATCACGGCTTCAGATGGTACCACATCTCGCGGCCCTTGTCCTGATGCGTATGGCAAATTGCTGGGTGAGCGAGGGATGACTATTTCTCGTGTATGCGCCTGACGCTTTCTAGGAACCTCACTCATAGCTTCTTTCTTGGAAATCTTCATGTCGTTTGTGCCACCTAGAATTTTGCAACGCGTCTTCCCACCCATGGTTACAGGTAAGCGTTGTGACTCACACCTCAGGCTGTTGTGTGAGTGAGGAAGTCACGCCAGATATTTCTTTCAGGGACCGTGATTTTACTGATCGGAGCCTCTCTTGTCGGGAGCTCGGGCATCCCCAACTGGGGCGGTGGCTCGAATCCCTGTTCAAGCAGGCCCAGCTCTGGCTTTTTTCAGCTTTGCCCCGACATCGCGGCGCCGCGGCCTCTCCCGTAAGTATAACCGGGTACACTTGAACACTCCTTGAATCACCTTGGTGCAGATGGGGTTCACCCGAGTTCATCGGTCTCGGCTTCCTATCCTTTGTTAGCATCCTACTCGTCGAGCTATTCGGCTCGCCATTCCTGAAGAATGTATCTATAATTGTCGGCTTAGCCGTGGGCTGCATCGTTGCGGGGGCTACTGGATATATTGATAGCTCAAGCATCAAGTCCGCTCCGTCTATCACCTTTTTATGGTGAGTCAAGCCGTACATCCTGCCACGAGTGCTAATCTATCACCTTCTGCGACTAGGGTACATACGTTCAAAATAGGTGTTTACGCGCCTGCAATCCTGCCTATGTTAGCGGTATACAGTGAGTCCGTAAGAACGACAGCACTGGGCTCTGCTTAATGATCGACCACTGGTAGTTTCTCTGGCAATGGAAGCAATTGGGGACATTACAGCATCCGCCGAGGTTTCTCGGGTAGAGGTTGAGGGCGAAGAGTTTGAATCAAGAATTCAAGGTGGTGTTCTTGTAGGTCTCACACTGGTTTCATATTGGAAAGTATTTAAACATCAACTTATTTCAGAGCGACGGCCTTGGAGGTTTTTTCTCTGCTCTCTTCACGGTAACCCCATTGTCTATTTTCGCACAGGTATGTTTGTTCTGCCTGGTCACCATCTGTCAAGTGCTGAATATGTCTCATGACCAGAATAACGGTGTGATTGCCATCACTCGCTGTGCTAACCGAGGTGCGGGTCGTTGGTGCTGCTTCTTCCTAATCCTCTTTGGCATCCTTGGGAAAGTTTCGGGTGTTTTCCTAGCCAGTATGTCCATTATCGCCAGGCATACAATGATTGACTTCTCTTCTCCCAAGTTCCCAACTCGGTTCTCGGCGGAGTAACAACATTCCTCTTTGCATCTGTCGCGACCTCGGGCCTACGCGTTCTTGCTTATACGCAATTCACCCGCCGTGATCGTTTTGTGCTTGCCGCTGCTCTGTCCTTTGGCTTCGGGGATCTACTTGTCCCTGGTATCTTCACTCATCTATTTGATGGCGTCAACGTCGGAAAGGGTCTGCGGGGTCTCCTCGATTCCATCACAATCATTCTAAGCACACCTTGTGAGCATATCGTACTAATGGCCTGTATCTCGGACTAACGGTGCCTTTGAAAGTCTTGTCTGGTGGGATAGTAGCCACAATATTGAATCTTATTTTACCACAGGAGGACTTATCACCTGAGGAGCAAGACAGGGAAGAAGCAGATATTGAAGACGCGAAAGATACACATGATGAGGGGGTGAAGACTGATTGACGGAGTTCGGCACGCGCATACCTATTCTACCCGTCCGGTCACTACAATTTTGGTGACGAAAGTACACGTATATACAAGTACGCTATTGAAACTAAAGATGCTACATATGTTGCGGATAGAATATAGGCATGAAGGGATCGCGATAGGACGAAGTCAGGCAGCCCATTTCTACGTCAGAATATGCGGGTGTGACGGTCTATCGCATGTCCAAGGGCGGAATCCAATCAGGAACATTATCCCAAGAGAATCGCGGAGCCGCGAAGGCAGCCCGCACGCTATCTGGTAACAAGGAAGAGTAATTCTCCGGCAGCAATGCGTCATAGGGATTCAAGCCAGGCTTGTAGGTCGACCTTGCGTTCGAAAAATCGGGAGCAGTGGATTTGGCTTGGGAACTGGGTGCAGCCGAGGATTTGCTCGGTGATACGGCTTGGCCGAATGTCGGTTGTTGAGCTGCAACACCAAACGGAGAGGTATGTGCAGTTTGCTGGCCAAATGCCGAAGTAGCTGCGGCTGGCTGACTGAAGGCGGAAGCGGTCGGAGGCTGGCCAAATGCCGAAGTCGGTTGGCTGAACGCCGATGGGGTTGCCGCCGGCTGGCCGAATGACGTCAGTGGATTCGAGGATGCCGTGGACGTCTGGCCAAATGCTGAAGTGGAAGTGGGCTGGCCGAAGGCGGAGGTTGGGCTACCAGCGACACCAAAGGCGGACCCTGGGGTCGGACCGAAGGCACTGGGTCGTCCGAAAGCCGAGCTCGTTGGTGCAGGGTTGACAGTGCCAATTGCTGGTTGGGGCTGTTGCGCACCGCCACTAGTGCCGCTAAACGCAGAGTGCCCGAAAACGGGCCCTGTGGGTACATTAAGATTGTTTGCAGCGGTTGTGAACGCCGATGGCCCGGGCCCAGCAAAGGCAGAAAAACCTCCGCTGTTCACGGGCGCGCCGCCGAAATTAGACTTGGGCACGGAAGGTTGTCCAAAGGCAGGAGCCCCGAATGTCGAAGTCCCTTGTGGTTGGGCAAACGGCGACGTCGAGCCAGAATTCTGCACGCCAAAGACAGAGGGTTGTCCAAAAGCAGAAACGCCTCCTGCACCGAATGCGGATCCTGGTCCTGGTCCCGTTCCTGTGAATGCAGACGTATTGCTCGGTGCATCAATTCCTAAACTTTGTCTTTTGGCAGCTTCAAAGGCCCCTTTGATGTCGTTGCGTGCGTTGGCAAATACCTGCTCAGCATTTGCCAGAGCATTTTGCTCATATTGAAGCTTTCTCCCGTACGATCAAGGTTTCGCCTGACCAAATACACAGGTGATAACGCACATATTCGCTAATATTTCCGTTACGCATGGCAGTGACTACTTTCAAACGGAGCTCTTCAGGCGATTCATCAAGTGGTGGTAAAAGATTTTTCTCGTTTTTCGCAGGTCCGTAGGAAGACAGTGACCATGACGGTTTGTCTGCTCTGACGTCGAAATCTCTGGTCATGGTTTCGAGACTGTGGGGATAGACGTCAGCTCAATACCTATTTGAGAGTTGAAATATAGCTTGCCTAAACGGAATGGTCTTCGGAGGATTTGAAGGAGTCCATGTCGAACCTACAAAACAATAAGGAACGAACGCGACACGGAAGGTGGTATAACATACCACTGAGAGCTGGCCGTCTGTCACCCTGACCGCCCTGAGGATGCTCGTTGCGACACTGGGTACCGAACTTGCATGAACCACGTAAAAAGTATTGGCAGACTACCTGGATGGGTGTGAGTAATTGATTGTACTGATGTACTGGGAGCCGTTCACCATGGTTGGGTCGGGGACACAAAGGTTGCTGAGTAGCGGCCCGCTGGGACCAATGGGTTACATAACACTCACCATTCACACTCACGCGCTCACAGCGCTCACAGCTCACTTGATGACTTCGCCCAGGCCCGAGGCATTGCATACACTCGCCGAG
>Ga0137385_10002438_pt1 | contig 15852 bp, 13 predicted proteins | sample SagtaG_FD_104921 | JGI IMG/M metagenome (GOLD analysis project Ga0137385, IMG submission 104921) | Vadose zone soil microbial communities from Sagehorn Ranch, Mendocino, California, USA - Sage2_R_80_16 metaG | ecosystem: Environmental > Terrestrial > Soil > Vadose zone | place: USA: California...
AACAACCTGTTCGCCAAGATCGGCGCACGAGACAGGGCTCAGGCGGTGGCTTACGCCTTTCGCCGCGGCCTGGCCCGCGAATGACAGCCGCTACTTAGGCGGTTTCTCCACCTCAGGGTAGAGCAACAAATCTGCCCCCGCTCACATGCGTTGGATGCGGGCGAGCCTTGAAACTCGAAACATGATCAATCAAGCTTCCGCCGCCGTCACTGGGTCCACGTCAATGTCGAGCTGGCTGCGTCGCCAAGCTCCGGTCCTCACGCTGGTTTTGCTGCCCGCGCTGTTGATCGAGGTGCTGTACGGCTCCACACCGCTCGAGCGCCTTTACCTGGTCGTCCCCGAAGTGCTCGTGTATGGCTGCGGCGCCCTGCTCATCCGCACCGTCGTCAGAATGCGAGGCCTGGATTGGATCTCGATCCTTGTGCTCGGCATCGCCTTTGCGGTGGCCGAGGAGTGCGTCATCCTGCAGACGTCGCTCAGCCCGTTCTTCTTTGGTGGCTACGGACGCGTCTTCGGGGTCAACACGGTCTATTTGCTGGCGTCGCTCGGCTACGAGAGCGTGTGGGCGATCATGCTGCCGATCCTGCTCACCGAGATCATATTTCCGGCCGGCCGAGAGCAACCGTGGATAGGTGGTCGCGGCCTGGTCATCGCGGCGGTGCTGTTTGTGGCCGGCTCGTTGATGGCCTGGTATAGCTGGACGCAATTCGGAATCCAGCACTTTTCCCACGGGCAGAGCTACAACGCTCCTGCGCTCACGGTCATCTCTGCGGTGCTGGCGATCGCTGTTCTGGTCGCGCTCGCGATGCTGCCCCGTGCGCTACGGCCCGCGGCCCGCCGGCGCCGGCGTGCGCTACGGCCGTGGCTCATGGGCCTCGCCGCCTTCTGGCTCGCCCTGCCCTGGTTCGGGCTCACCGTCGTCGCCTACGCGGCGCCTCCCCTGAGCCCGTTGATCACGATCGCCGCCGGCATCACCTGGGCGGCAGGTGTGACGCTGGTTGTGCGCCACTGGACGTCTGGCAATGATTTTGGAGATCGCCACCGCCTGGCACTGATCATTGGGGCTCTGACGGCCAGCTGGCTGGAAGGGTTCATCATCGTCAGCTCGGCCGGCGCGGTCGACGCCATCGGCAAGCTGCTCCTGGACCTGCTGGCAATTGCTCTCTTGGTATTGCTCGCCCGCGAGGTCAAAACGCGAGCTCGACCTAGCGACCTTGTTTCGAGCTCCGCGGGGAAACCCGTCTAGGCGTGGCGAACACTCGAGCAAGTGAGCTGGCGACGGCGCAGTGGGTCGAGTTCACAACCGGCGCCTCCACACTTCCATCAGCGATCAGCCGCCCGCCGAGTACGAGGCGGCCTACCACGCAGAGCGCGAGGGTTCAGCCGTCGCGCGAAAACCAAACGGAGCCTCCATCAAACCCAGGGCAGTTCACTCAGGCGGTCGCTGGGTCACGGGGAGGTCACAGATTTTCTTGGAACTTGGTGGCGGCAGCCCCGTCCAGGAGGTCTTCGACGTTGATCGGGCGCTAACGCCGAGTGGTGGGGATGCCTCATGGTCATCGATGTCACGGGACGGTGATACCTTGCTGTGGCATGCCCGACACTATTCCGCAAGAAGTTCGCGACCTGTTCGACGAGCCCGCGCTGGCTCACATCTCCTACCTCAATCGCAAATCCCAGATCGTCACCTTTCCGATGTGGGTCGATTTTGATGGCGAGCACATCCTGGTCAGCTCCCCGATGGGATCGCGCAAGGGAAAATCGCTTCGTGAGCGCCCTGAGGTGTCGGTGTCGATCGTTAGCATGAAGAATCCCTGGCACTGGCTCTCCGTGAGCGGCCGAGTCGTCGACATTCAGCCGGACGAGGGCCTTGCATTCATCGATCGCATGTCCATGAAGTACACAGGCAAGACGTACGAACGCCGTACGCCCCGCGAGATATTTACGCTTGCGATCGACCGGGTGAGCTCAAGTGCGCAATTGGGGAGACGCTAGACTCCATCCGCGCAGGATTTCAGACTGGAGTCGAGCATTGGGCATCAGCTCGCAGACCGCTGCGTGCATTCCGGCCGACGCACGGTGCTTTCGCTCAGGTCCGGCGGATACGCGCACGCTTGAAGGGCGCCCAGAAGTCCGCGCCCCGGACATATGGCCCGTCCACCGCCGCACCGTTCGGCGAGTAATCCCAGCTGGCCTGCGCTCCGGCGGAAAGCGCCTGTGCCACCAGCCTGCGCCGGTGCTGACTCGATAGCACATCCGCATGCAGCGCCGACAGATTCCACCGCCTTGCCAGCTCTTCGCGAAACTCCGCCACCTCCCGAGTGTGAGTCGAAGCAGCGGCCAGGTTCTTCAGTTCATTCGGATCCGGCCCCAGGTCGAAAAGTTGATCGGGGTCGGACGGCGAGCTGATGAACTTCAAGTTGCCTCGCCGCATCATCACCACCGGCGCCACGGCGCCTTCGGCGAGGTACTCGGCCGCGACCACCCCGTTGTGGCCAGGTGGGTCGCCTTCGAGGAGCGGAAGCAGGCTGGTGCCATCGAAAGAGTTGAAATCGTTCGGAGCGAGGCCTGGGGCGAGGTCGACCAGCGTCGGCGCCAGGTCCAGGAGAGAAACGTTCGAGGTCACCCTTCGAGGCACGAATCGGCCAGCCGCGCTCACGATAAGCGGCACCGTGACTGAAGGCTCGAAGAAGGACATTTTGTACCAGAGACCGCGTTCGCCGAGCATCTCTCCGTGGTCGGCCATGAAAATGACGACGGTGTCGTCACGCAGCCCGACTGTGTCCAGTGCCCCGAGCAGCTGGCCCAGCTTGTCGTCGACGTAACTGATCGACGCGTAATGCGCACGGCGTGCATTCATGACAACGTCGTCGGGGACCTCGAGCGACAGGGCGCCGCACATGTCGCGGATCCGGCGGCTGTGCGCGTCCAGCCGGTCGTCGCTCATCGTGGGCACGACCGGCATGTCGATGTCGACACCGTCGTATCTGTTCCAGTGCTCGGCCAGAACTTCCCACGGATCGTGCGGCTGGCTGAAGGACGCGACCATGAAGAATGGCCTCTCGTCGCCTGCGCGAGCCAGGTCGTAAATGGCTCTTACAGACCGAAACGCCACCTCTTCGTCGTAGTCGATTTGAAGGGACGCTTCCACCACCCCAGCCTCGAAAACGCTTCTCATGTCGTGGTACCACTCGAGGCGATCGGATAGGGGGGCCTGCCAATTCGGGATCCAGTGCATGCCAGCGGGGTAGATGTCCGGCGTCAGCCGCTGTTCGAAGCCGTGCAGCTGATCGGGGCCGATGAAGTGCATCTTGCCGGCAAGGCGGGTGCGGTAGCCGGCTGCCCGCATGCGGTGGGCAACCGTCGGCAGGGAGGCGGCGAACTCAGAGCCGTTGTCATAGACCCCGATTCGAGACGGCAGCTGCCCTGTCATTAATGACGCGCGCGAAGGGGCGCAGAGCGGCGAGCTGCAGTAGGCATGGTCGAAGACGACTCCCGACTCCGCGAGATTTTCGATGTGGGGCGCCTTGACGACCCGGTTGCCGTAGGGGCGCAGCGCCCGAGGGCTCAGCTGATCGGCGACCAGGATCAGGAAGTTCAAGCCGAGCTCAGCTTAAACACCACCCAATCCTGTGCTTGACATCCTCCAGGATCGTCCTATGATCCGACAATCCTACAAAACGGCGCAAGTCCCACCCAGAGCTGGGCCCTGCCGAGGTTCGAGGGCCAGTCGGCCATCGAGGCGGTTCGCCGCATCATTCGCGACGCCATCGTTGACGGCCGTATCCCCGCCGGATCTGCGCTGCGCGAGGCGCGGCTGGTCGACATGCTGGGTACGGGTCGAGGCACCGTCCGGGAGGCGCTCCGGCACCTGGTTCAGGAGGGCCTGGTCGAGTACCGGCTGCACCAGGGCGCATTCGTCCCGGACCAGACTTTGACCGACCGCCTGGACGTTTACGTCGCGCGCGAGGCTATCGAGACCTGGGCTGCCCGCAAGTTGCTCGAAAGCGCGGAGCCGCTGGACCTTTCCAAGCTCGAGGCGGCGATCGACGCGATGGCGGTGGATGGAACTGAGCTGGCGAGGCCTTCGGAGGAGACGATCGCGGCCGACCTGCGATTTCATCACGAGCTCGTCCGCATGGCGGGCAGCGAGCGACTGACACGTGCACATGACACGTTTGCGGCCGAAACGCGAATGCTCTTGCGGGCGCACCCGCCCTATCCGCGGCGGACGTACGCCGGGGATCACAAAGAGCTCGTAGAGGCCCTGCGGCGACGAGATCCAAAGACGCCCGATCTGGTCGCCGAGCACCTGCGGCTCACGTCTCGTCTGATCAGCGGTGAAGTCGGTGGGGAGCAACCGGAATCGTGACGGCGTCAATCCGGCATCTGTTGTGAGGGAAGAGATGGACGACAAGGCGACCCTGGAGCTTATGCACCTGCGAGGGCAGATCACGCGCCGGCAACTGCTCGTGGGCATGGGCATGCTTGCGGCAGGGCTGTCGATGGCGAGTGTCCTGGCCGCTTGCGGCACGTCATCCGGGACGACCTCCTCTGCACCCAAGCGCGGCGGGACATTCCGCCTTGGCGTGACGGGTGGTGGCGCCAAGGACATGATGGACGGGCAGAACATCACCACCAAGCCGGACCAGGCCCGCCTGGTGACGGCGTTCGAGACCCTGCTCGTTTACGACGAGGACTACAAGCTGACCACCGACGGCCTCGCGGAGTCAGTTACTCAGGACGCGCCAGACCAGTGGACGATCCGCGTGAAGCAGGGGATCGAGTTTCACGACGGCAAGACGCTCGGGGCTGATGACGTCATCTACTCGCTCACGCGAATGCTCACCGATCCGACTCTGTTCGGCAACGCCGGACTTGGCTCGGTCGACGTCAAAGGCCTGACCAAGATGGACGATCGCACCGTCCGCCTGAAGCTCAAGGGCCCAGACTCGACCATCGGCGACCAGCTCGGGCAGTACTACAACGGAATCGTTCCGGTCGGGTACAAGCGCTACCCGAGTACTCAGAACGGCACTGGCCCGTACAAGCTGGACAGCTTCACACCCGGCCAGCAGAGCAGCCATTCCAGGAACCCCAACTACTGGCGCACTGGCCAGCCCTATTTCGACAAAGTCACCATCATCGATTTCACCGATCCCGCGGCCCAGGTCAACGCGCTGCTGGGCGGTCAGCTCGACGCCATCACGGACATCCCGTTCGGTCAGGTGACCGTGGTCAAGGCGCACTCCGACCTGACGGTGCTCGAGTCGCCGGGCGGGGGCTGGCTGCCCCTGTGCATGGCCATCGATATGCCGCCCTTCACGGATGTCAAGGTCCGTCAGGCGTTCCGGCTGATTGCCGACCGTCAGGCGATCGTGACCCAGGTGCTGTCCGGCCACGGCCGGGTGGCGAACGACCTCTACTCGCCCTTCGACGCGTGCTTCGCATCCGACCTGCCGCAGCGCCAGCAGGACCTGGCTCAGGCCAAGTCCCTACTCGCATCCGCGGGCCAGGCCAACATGACGATGGACCTGCACACCACCGACGGCGCCGCCGGCATGGTCGACATCGCGAACGTTTTTGCGCAGCAGGCGAAGGGCGCGGGCGTGACATTGAACGTCAAGAACGATCCCAACTACTATGGCAACCAGTACCTGAAGCTCGCGTTCTCAGTCGACTTCTGGGGCACGCGCAACTACTTGCCCCAGGTCGCCAACGGAAGCATCCCAGCCGCTCCTTACAACGAATGCCACTGGCCGCCGGCGGATTCGAACTACCTCAGCCTCTACCAACAGGCAAAGGCCGAGGTCGACCCGACCAAGCGCTGCCAGATCCTCCACGCCATGCAGAAGCTCGAGTACGACCAGGGCGGCTACATCATCCCGTTCTTCAACGACCTGGTCGACGCGTTCAGCAGCAAGGTGTCCGGCTTCAAGGCCAGCAAGGGAACCCTCAACCTGGACTCGTTCGGACATGGCTTCAGGACCATCTGGTTCGGCTAACGCTCTCCAGCCGGCGCTGATCCCGGGCGGGCCCGCTGAGGCGGCCCGTCCCGGGACCGCGACTGGAATTAGCCCTGTCTGGGGCTTCATCCTGCGACGAATCGTGCTCGGGATCGTGGTCCTGGTGCTGGTGTCGATTGTCGTCTTCGCGGCCACGCAGGCGCTCGGTGACCCGGCGCGAGCGATCCTCGGCCGCTCGGCGACACCTGCGAGCCTTGCCGCCCTGCGTCAGCAGCTTCATCTCAACCAGCCGGTGGTGGCGCAGTACTTGACCTGGGCCGGCGGCCTTCTTCACGGCGACGCCGGCAACTCGCTGGCGGCGCAGGAGCCGGTCACCAAGCTCATCGGCGACCGGATCGTCAACTCGGCGATCCTGGTCCTGTGCGCAGGGCTGATCTCGATCCCGCTCTCGGTCGCAATCGGGTCTTACGCCGCGCTGCGAAGAGACAAGACATTCGACGTGGCCACCTCTCTCAGCACGCTGGTGTTCGCTGCGCTGCCTGAGTTCGTGGTCGGAGTCTCGCTGGTGGTCATCTTCGCGACCACCGTTTTGCATGTCCTGCCCGCAGTCTCACTGATCCCTCCCGGCGGCAGGCCATGGGACAACCCCGTCGCCCTTGTCCTGCCGACGCTCACCCTCGTGCTCGCGGTCACCCCCTATGTGGCCCGCATCATGCGGGCCTCGATGATCGAGGTCCTCGAAAGCGACTACGTGGAGATGGCGCGCTTGAAAGGCCTGCCGGAACGCGTCGTCATCACCCGCCACGCCCTCCCGAACGCGCTCGGCCCGACCTTCCAGGTTATCGCCCTCAACCTCGCATATCTCGCAGGCGGAATCATCGTCGTCGAATACGTCTTCAACTACGCCGGCATCGGCGGCGCGTTGAGGGACGCGGTCTCCAACCACGACCTGCCCGTCATCCAGGCCCTGGCGATGCTGATCGCCGGCCTGTACGTCGTGCTCAACCTCCTGGCCGACATCGCGACGATCATGGTCACCCCGAAGTTGAGGACTCGCCTGTGAGCGTCGTCAACCCGCTCGTCAGCAACGAGCCGCCGCTCATCCAGTCCAAGCGGCCAGCGGGCGTCATTCTTGGCGCGCTGGGGCTCGGGCGGACGAGGATCGGACTCGGGCTGGTGCTGATCATCGCCGCGATCGCCATCTTCGGACCTCTGATCGCACCCCACGGCCCGGCGGACTTCATCGGCCTGCCTAACACCGGACCAACTGGCGCAGCCAGGTTCGGGACCGACCACCTCGGGCAGGACGTGTGGAGCCGTTTCCTCGACGGCGGTCGCGAGATCCTGTTGCTCGCCAGTGCTGCCACGCTGCTGGGGCTCGCCATAGGCACCAGTTTTGGCCTGCTGGCGGCCTATTCGAAGGGCGCGCTCGACGACATCCTCATGCGCAGCATGGACGTGATCCTCGCCTTCCCTTCGATCATGCTCGCGCTGGTCGCCATCGCCACCCTCGGTGCGTCGGGCTGGCTGATCATCCTCGCGGTGGGGCTGACGAACGTTCCGCGCGTCGCGCGGGTGACACGTGCCGCAGCTCAACCGATCGTGGAGCGTGACTTCGTCGCCGCGGCTGAGGCTATTGGCGTGCCGCGATGGCGGATTCTCTTTGGCGAGATCCTGCCCAACGTCCTGAGCCCGCTCATGGTCGAGGCCAGCCTTCGCCTCACGTATTCAATCGGGCTCATTGCCGGTCTTGCCTTCCTCGGCTTCACGCCCAACCCCAACGGGGCGGACTGGGGCCTGATGATCCAGGAGAACCAGATCGCGCTCGTCGTCCAGCCCTGGGGCGTGGTGCTGCCGATCATCGCGGTCGCCCTGCTCACAATGGGCACCGGCATGGTCGGGGACGGGATCGCGCGTGCCGCCGCAGGCATCGACAGGGTTCGAGCCGAATGAGCGCGCCTGCACCGGCGATCGTGGTCGACCGCCTGCGGATCAACGTTCGCGGGACGACTCGCGACATCGTGGACGACATCTCGTTCGAGATTGCGCCCGGTGAGGTGCTTGGGCTGGTCGGCGAGTCGGGCTCCGGCAAGACGACGGTCGGCCTGGCACTGCTGGGCCACGCCAGGCGTGGCGTCCAGATCGCCGGCGGCTCCGTGCGCCTGGGCGATGTGAACGTCCTCGCCCTCAACGAGGGCGAGCTCGCCCATCTGCGTGGACGGCTCATCTCCTACGTACCGCAGGACCCCGCGGCGGCTTTGAATCCGGCCCTCCGAATCGGCACCCAGCTGCGGGAGATCCTCGAGGCTCACAACTTCGGCGCTAGCCCCGAAGCCCGTCGCGAACGCGTCTACGAGATGATGCGTGAGGTCGCGCTGCCCGACAACAACGCCTACCTGAGTCGCTACCCGCACGAGCTCTCCGGTGGCCAGCAGCAGCGGGTGGGACTCGCGATCGCGTTCGCATGCCGGCCGCGCGTGATCGTGCTCGACGAGCCCACGACCGGGCTCGACGTGACCACGCAGGCGCATGTGCTCGGGACCGTTCGCGACCTCGCCACCGCGCATGGCGTGGCGGCGCTGTACGTCAGCCACGACCTGGCCGTCGTCGGCACGCTGGCGACGCGCGTCGCGGTCATGTACTCCGGCCGGATCGTGGAGCTGGGGCCGGTGCTGGACCTGTTCCGGGCCGCGGCCCATCCGTACACGCAGCGACTGATCTTCGCGATACCGCATCTCACCGGCGGCCGCGAGCTGGTCGGCATCGGAGGCCGCGCTCCCTCGCCCGGCCGCCGGCCGCCGGGCTGCGCATTCGCGCCGCGCTGCGCTTACGCGCAGGAGCGCTGCACCGTGTCAGTGCCCGAGCTGAGGCCGATCGCCGTGGGTCACCAGGTCCGCTGCGTGCGCGCGGAGGAGGTGCGCGGCCAGATGCTCCGTCGGGGCACTGACGGCGCGCGTGGCGATAGGACCCTCGGCGCTCCGATCCTGGTGTTGTCCGACGTCACCGCGGGCTACCGCAGGCGCACCGTCGTACACGACATCAACATCGAGCTCGCCCGCCAGGAGTGCCTCGCCCTCGTTGGCGAGTCGGGTTCGGGCAAGACCACGCTGGCCCGCTCGGTGGCGGGGCTGCACAGCCAGCGTGGCGGGCAGATCACGCTCAACGGCGCTCCGCTGGCTATGTCGGCGCGCAATCGGACGCGCGAGCACCGGCGGATGATCCAGTACGTCTTCCAGAACCCCTACGGCTCGCTCAACCCGCGCCGCACGATCGGGCACATCATCCGCCAGCCGCTGGAGATCTTCGGCCGTATGAAAGGCGACGCGGCCGACAAGAAGGTTGCCGAGATGCTGGATCGCGTCGCGCTGACGGCCGCATACGCGGACCGCTTCCCCGATCAGCTGTCAGGCGGCGAGCGCCAACGGGTCGCGATCGCTCGCGCGCTTGTGTGCGAGCCGTCGGTGCTTGTCTGCGACGAGGTCACCTCGGCACTCGACGTGAGCGTCCAGGCTGCGATCGTCGAGCTGCTGGCATCTCTCCAGCGCGACCTGGGTCTGTCGATGCTGTTCGTCACCCACAATCTGCCGCTTGTAAGATCCATCGCGCAGCGCGTGGCAGTAATGAGCGAGGGCCGGATCGTAGAGCTGGGTTCAGTCGAACAGATCCTCGAGTCTCCGGTGAACCCCTACACGAGAAGGCTGCTGTCCGACACGCCGTCCCTCGAGGTCGCACTCACCGCCGCGACGTCATCCTGACACCTCAATGAACTGGGAAGCCTTCATCACCTGCGCGCTGACGGGCGCCGGTGAAACGCCCCGCCGCAGCGACCTGGTACCGATCACGCCCGAACAGATCGCGGCCTCCGCGCTGGAGGCCGCGGCCGCCGGCGCCGCCGTTGTGCACATTCACGTGCGGGACCCGAAGACGGGCAAGGGCTCGCGCGACCCGAAGCTGTTCCGCGAGGTCGTGGAGCGGGTGCGGGCATCGAACGTCAACGTTGTTCTGAACCTCACTGCCGGCATGGGAGGAGACCTCGTGCTCGGCGGCGACGAAAACCCACTGCCACCCGCGCGCGAAGGCACTGACATGGCCGGCGCATCGGAACGGCTCAGACATGTCGAGGAGTTGCTGCCCGAGATCTGCACGATCGACTGCGGCACGATGAACTTCGCGGCCGGCGGCGACTACGTGATGACCAACACGCCGGCGATGATCAGAGCCATGGCGGCGAAGGTCCAATCGCTGGGTGTCCGCCCGGAGCTTGAGGTGTTCGACACCGGGCAGCTGGTCATGGTCAAGGAGCTGATCAAGGAGGGCCTGATCGACGAGCCGCCGCTCATCCAGCTCTGCATGGGCATCCCGTACGGGGCGCCGGATGACCCGCTCACGCTCCTGAGCATGGTCGCGCAGCTGCCGCTGGGGGCGATCTTCTCGGCGTTCTCCATCGGTCGCATGCAGCTCGCATACGTGGCCATGGCGGTGCTCGCCGGCGGCAACGTGAGGGTCGGTCTGGAGGACAACCTGTACCTGTCGCGAGGAAAGGCTGCGACCAACGGTCAGCTGGTCGAGCGCGCGGTGAGCATCCTCGAGCATATGAATGTGAAGGTCCTCGGACCGGACGACGTCCGAGCCAGGCTGCGCTTGAAGCACCGTGTCTGATCCCAGGCGTGGCCTTCCGAGCACGGTCGGGCTGCTCGGCGGCGGCGTCATTGGAAGCGGATGGGCCGCCCGCTTCCTGCTGCGCGGAGTAGACGTGCGGCTCTACGACCCGGACCCGGGGGCGGCGCGCAAGGTTGGCGAGGTGCTCGACAACGCTCGCAGGGCCTGGGGAAGGCTGACTCTAATGCCGCTTCCAAGCGAAGGCCGGTTCGAGCTGGTGGGCAGCGTGGAGGAAGCCGTCGGCGGCGCGGACTTCATTCAGGAGAGCGCTCCCGAGCGCGAGGACCTGAAGCGTGACTTGTTCGCCCGTGCGGCCCGAGCCGGCGGGCCGGACGTCGTCTTTGCCTCCTCGACATCGGGTCTGCTGCCATCGCGCCTGCAGCTCGACATGGCCCACCCCGACCGACTGGTGGTCGGCCACCCGTTCAACCCGGTCTACCTCCTGCCACTCGTCGAAGTGTGTGGCGGCATGCAGACCGCGCCCTGGGCGATGGAGGCGGCGGAGTCGGTGTACAGGGCAGTAGGCATGTCTCCACTCCGCGTGCGCAAGGAGATCCCAGGCTTCATCGCCGACCGGCTGCTCGAGGCGCTCTGGCGCGAGGCGCTGTGGCTGGTCAACGACGACATCGCCACCACGGCCGAGGTGGACGACGCCATCCGCCTCGGGCCAGGCCTCAGGTGGTCGTTCATGGGGACATTCCTGATCTACCGGATGGCAGGCGGCGAGGCCGGGATGAGGCATTTCATGTCCCAGTTCGGGCCGACGCTGAAATGGCCATGGTCGAAGCTCACCGATGTGCCCGAGCTGACGGACGCCCTACTCGACAAGATCAGCGCCCAGTCCGACGAACAGTCCGGCGGCAAGTCGGTGCGAGAGCTGGAGCAGTTCCGCGACGACTGCCTGGTCGCCGTTCTGCAGGGACTGCGGACGCACGGCGGTGCAGCGGGCCTCGCGCTCCAGGAGCACGAGCGCGCGCTGTTCGACACCGCCCACCCCACAGTCATGCATGAGGGCGATGACCTCTCGCTCCCGCTGCGGCTGCACCGGATGCGGATTCCTCCTGACTGGGTCGACTACAACGGCCACATGACGGAGAGCCGCTACGTCCAGGTGATGTCCGACGCCACCGACGCCTTCATCCGGTATGTCGGGGTTGATGGCGATTACCTGGCTCGCGGTGGCGCGTACTTCACGGCGGAATCGCACCTCGGGTTCTTGAAGCAGGTCCGGGCCGAGGAGATGGTGGAGGTGTCGACGCTGGTGCTTGGCTGCGATGAGAAGAAGCTTCATCTCTACCATCGATTGATGCGCCTCGATGGAGACATTCCGCTGGCGGAGGCTGAGAGCATGCTGTTGCACGTCGACACGGAAAGCGGCCGTGCCACGCCGGCTGCTCCCGAGGTGCTGCGCCGGATCGGACTGGTCGCCGACGCGCACGCGCATCTGCCGAAGCCGGAGCGAGCGGGACGGAGAATCGGCGATCGCAGGCCCTGACCAGGCGCTTCGAGACCGGCTCGCGAGCTTCGTGTCCCTCAAGGGGCTCCCCCGATTGCCCGTGGATGTGGCGCGGAACATCAACGACCGTGAGGCGGCGGTCATGTTTGGTCCGGTGGAGCACGTATTCGCCGTCGAGGAGCGTGACATCGCGGGGCCGGGCGGCGAGCTTCGCGTCAGGATCTACCGGCCCGACGGAGGTGTCCGCCTTCCGGTCCTGGTCTATTTCCATGGTGGCGGTTGGGTGGTGGGCGGGCTGGACTCGCACGACGGTGTGACCAGACATCTGTGCGCGCACGGTGGCTGCATCGTGGTCGCGGTTGACTACCGGCTTGCGCCTGAGCACAGATTCCCCGCCGCGCTGGACGACGCGTGGGCCGCGACGGTCTTCGTGCACGAGCACCTGGCCGAGCTCGGTGGCGACTCTTCCCGGCTCGCGGTTGGCGGCGACAGTGCCGGAGGCAGCCTGGCGGCAGTGGTGGCGATGCGTGCGCGCGACGCGCACCTGCACTTGAAGCTGCAACTGCTGGTCTACCCGGTGCTCGACTGCGCGGGCCCCGCGGCGGGTAAAGGCGACGAGGCGTATGGATGGTGGGTGCAGCGATACCTGCGAGACTCGTCCGACGGGTTGAACCCAGACGCATCACCGCTCCTGGCCGGAGACCTTCGCGGGCTGGCGCCCGCCGTGATCCTCTCGTGCGAGGAGGACATCCTTCGGCACGAAGCCGCCGCTTACGAGCGGCGGCTGCGCGACGCCGGAGTCGCCGTCGATCACATCCACTACTCGGGGCTGATGCACGGCGCTTACCGCATGCCGGCGGTGCTGGATGAGGCGCGACAGATGCTGGACGACAGCGCGGCTGCGCTGGCCAGAACATGGGCCGCGTAGTGATCGAACCAGCGGTCCCTTCGCGCCGGTTGATCCTCTTCGCGGGCGGGGTGTTCGCCGTGGAGTCCGGCTTCTACGCGGTGATCCCGCCGCTCATCCCCCGGCTGGTGAGCGAGGCCCACCTCACAACGACCCAGGTCGGGCTCCTGGTGGCGGCGTACCCAGCGGGTGTGCTGTTGGGAGCGGTGCCATCGATCGCGATGGTGGACCGATTCGGCGTCCGCAACACCACCTTCGCCGGCTTCGCGCTCTTGATCGCCGCCACGCTCGGCTTCGGTTGGGGAACTGGCGGCATCGTCCTGGACGCGGCCAGGCTCGTGCAGGGATTCGGCGGTGCGGTGGCCTGGTCGGGGGTTCTGGCCTGGCTGACGAGCACCACGTCACTGAGGCGGCGCGGGTCGGTGATCGGAGGCGCAGTCGGCGCTGCCCTGATCGGGATGGTCATCGGACCTGCGATGGGGGCGGTCGCGGCCCAGGCGGGCCGCGGCTTGGTCTTCAGCGGCCTGGCTGTGCTGCTCGCAGCGCTCGCGGTCTCCGGACCGAGCGGAGCGCCTGCATCGATACACTCCCGCGGGTCGGTGCGAGCCCTGGTCAGTCTGATCCGAAACCGCCGTTCGGCGGTCGGCAATGGTGTGCTGGCGGTGGTGGGGATCGTCGGCGGGGCGACCTGGAGCCTCACCCCACTGCTCATTGTTCGGCTGCACGGAACCGCGGTCACGATTGCCTGGATCCTGGCGGCCAGCTACCTACTTGCTGCACTGCTCAACGTCGCGGTCGGCCGCATCTCGGACCGCATCGGCCGGCTCGTGCCGACGCTGGTCGGCCTGGTCGTGGCCGCCGTGCTGCTGCCAACGCTGCCGATCTTCGCCTCGCTCGTACCGCTGGTGATCACCTCGATCGTCGCGAGCACCTTCGTAGCAGGACTATGGACACCCTCGGCGGCCATGATCACCGACGCCGCAGACTCGGGCACGAGGGGCCAAGCGGTAGGCGTGGCGGCAATGAACGCGACTTGGGCGGCTGGCGGCGCGGCCGGCGCACCCCTGATGGCATGGCTGGCGGACAGCGCCGGCTTCATGCTGCCCTTCGTGCTCGCGGGCGCCCTCTGCGCCGCCTCCGCGGCAATCGCCCCGATCGTTTACCGTCGCGTCGGCAGCGGCGAGAACGTCGACGCGCTCGCGGAACGGCTGTGACGGGGGTCTGCGCCACCCTAGACGGCTCAAGATTGCATCAGGTCGCGGTCAGATCGTGATTGGTTTCCCGACAATGGCGAGCTCTTGGTTCGCGTTACGGAAACCGCGGCCCTCCGTGTAGGAGTCGAAGCTGGGTACGACAGACGATCGGGGAGTCAGTCTCCGAGCCCCTGGAGGTCACAGCCGTGTCACGCATTCACGGAACCAGGCGGATACAAGAGGTCACAGGAGGACACGAAGAAGATCCAATTCGAGTACAGGAGGAACCGCGCGGACACCACAGGACACGAGAGGACACGGCCTTGCCCCGGTTCGGGACCGTGAGGCCGAGGGTTCAAATCCCTCGCCCCCGACCAACTCTCCTTATTTGAACTTACTAACTTGGGCCAGGTGGCCGGGTCAAGGCAACGGCGTCTTCGCCGGATTTCGAGTGCCCACGATTCGGTCGCGCCCCGGCATGAAGTCCGGCACCACTCTTGCTTTGAGGCCGGCATTTTCCACGGCCGAGACATACTCCTCGGTTGGCGTCAGCCCGAGACGGTGGCTCTCGACGAAATACTCAACACCGGATCCATCACGCACGAGATGATGCATGTCGAGTTCGGTGACCTTGCCAACTCGGCGGCTTACCGTTAACCGGACAACCGTCACCTGGTGATCACCCGCGATGTCCGGCTCGCCCCGATAATCGTCGCTCCACTTGTCGGGCCGAATCCAACCATCGATGATCAGTACTCCGCCCGGACCGACATGTGCCGCGAGGCGCTCCACCGTTGACATTAGTTCGGAACGATCCGTTATGTATCCGATGCTGCTGAAGAGGCAGATGACCGCATCGAATCGGCGTCCAAGGTCCAGCTTTCGCATGTCAGCAAGATGGAGAGGAACGCCTGGCAATCTTCTGCCCGCCACGTCAAGCATCGCCGGGCTAACATCCGCACCTTCGACTGCATACCACTGCCGGAGGTGGGTCAGATGCGCTCCTGTCCCGCAGGCAACGTCGAGCAGCGTCCGAGCGGTTGGGCAAGCCTCAGTGATGATCTGATTGAGTTCGGCGGCCTCGGCGGCGTAATCCTTGATTCCGGTCCCCGTGTAGAGCAGGTCGTAGATCCGTGCGCTCTTGTCGTACACGGGTCCGAGCATAGTGGCGAATGCGAGGGCTAGTGGCTGTTCAGTTGGCCCGCCGTGACACCGGAGGGTCGCCTCATGACTCGAAAATCTTGAGGAGTTCGAGCACGCCACTTACGAGTGCGGCCCTCGAGTTCAAATAGTGTCCCGTCCCCCCGACCATTTCTCGAATACGAATCTGACGTCGTTCTTTGCGTCTTGCGTGAGCCCGCCTCGCCGAATGTAGTAACCATGTAGTAACCCGGCCCGAACGAGAGCACGTCTGAATGGTTGTGACTATCGCTGATAGCCCCGAGCTCACTTGGCGATGGGTCGGCTGCCTCTATCGACGAAGCAGTTCACCCAGTCGTACATACACAAGTGGAGGTCTGCGTCCCACGTGGCAAGGACAGCCGGCCCGGGACGCTGGTCGTCGATGCGGGGAGTCGGCCGCAGAGTGAACTGACCGTCTACGGTTGGTCGCCGCAAGAAATCATCGGCTACCTTACAGGCAAGAACTCAACACGGGGAGGTGACCGATGA
>Ga0137385_10002439_pt1 | contig 15850 bp, 12 predicted proteins | sample SagtaG_FD_104921 | JGI IMG/M metagenome (GOLD analysis project Ga0137385, IMG submission 104921) | Vadose zone soil microbial communities from Sagehorn Ranch, Mendocino, California, USA - Sage2_R_80_16 metaG | ecosystem: Environmental > Terrestrial > Soil > Vadose zone | place: USA: California...
GGACGTGATCCGGCGCGTCGAGGACCACGACCGCATCCAGACTGCGTGACCACCGCTGCAACGTGTGTTCCCAGAACGACGGGGGCGGGCCACCCCGAAAGCGCGGGTGTCCGATCACCTGGAGCCAGCTGAGGGTGTAGACCGGACCCTCGTCGAGCACGACCATGCGCGCGCCCTGCCAGCGCGGCGCGCGCAGGGAGGCGTGCAGCGCATCGAGTCGGGCGAGGTGCTTGACTTCGTCCCAGAGTAAGCGGCCCGTCTCTCGATACAGTGTGAACGCGGTCGGCACCTGCCGAAGGGTGCTGCGCGCGAGCCGCACGAGGGGCACAAACCAGATCGTGCCACGCAGTCCCTGGCCGCTCGCCTCGAGCTGCAGCGACAGCGTGGTCTTCCCCACGCCGGCGGGACCGACGAGCTCGATCACCGCCGGGCGTCCGGGCATGTCTAGATCTCCGACCAGACGATGCCTTTGAGCGCGGCGATGACCTCTGCGAGGGGTCGTCCCGCGTCCACGACACGCGCGCTCGTCGCCTGCCAATCGGTCTCCCAGATGATGCGGGATCTGGCCCGGACGTAGTCCGCGGGCTCGTCGGTCTTGCGCCGCACGGCGAGCTCCGGATCCACGAGCAGGACGATCACGACGTCGGGCGGCGTGATGCGGCGGTAGTACCATTGTTCCAGGTGCATCAGCCAGCGGGCGATTGGCGTATCGCGCCCGTGACCGAGCAGCCGCGCGATCTCCGGACCCACGAGCAGGCGGTTCTGCGGAACCGGATAGCGTTCGCACAGGGCAATGCCACCGGCCTCCGCGAATCGGCGCATCTTCATGAACAGCAGATAGCGGTCGCGCGCGGTGCAGACCAGGCGCAACAGCTCGAGCACGCCTGGCGTGCCCTGCTGGCCGTTGCGACGGAGCGCGTGGCGGACCTTGAGGAGCCCGCCGATGAAGAGCGTGGTCCACGAGCGCGGCGGCCGGCCGAGGTGGGCGGTCCGCACCTCGAGCTGGGCGCCGAGCCACCGGGCGAGCTCCGCCGTGCAGGTGGTCTTGCCCGCGCCGTCGCCGCCCAGCAACGCGATCAGTCTGCCGCCGTGGGCGAGACGCAGACCAGGGGGCCGCGGCAACAGCCGCAGCTTGCGTCCCACGCGGCGCAGCAGCAGTCCGTCCGGGGGCCGATGCGCGTGGGGGCGCAGCCGCCCATGCAGTTTCCACCGGAGCCACAGCCGCAGCCAGCGCGAGACGCCGGGGCGCAGCGACCGGGCGCACGCATCGAAGAACGCAATGTCGATGGTGGGCAACAGCTCTTCGAGCTTCGCGAGGAGTCGCCGGCGATCGACCTGCGCGAGGAGGTACGCGAACTCCGGCTGCGCCGCGCGCAGCCAGCGCGGCTGACCCTGAGTGAACAGATCGAGCAGGCGGTAGCGTTGCACGGAGCGCAACACGAAGATGAGGAACTCGAGCTCGGGCTCCGGAACGGCGAAGGGCAGGCGCGGAGCCGTGGCGTCCAGCAGGGCGCGCTCGATGGGCAGGCGGTACATCGTGGTCCAGTAGCCGCCCAGAGTCAGCCGCACGTGCACGTGCACATGGATGAGCGCGCGCTGGTGCGTATCATAGCCGAACCAGCTGGTGGTCCCCGGAATCAGTCCCTCCGGCGTCGGGAGCGCGAGCTTGAACCCCAGCCGATCGAGCACGCCGTCGAGACGCTCCGACAAGGCGGGATCGACGAGCAGGTCGACGTCACCGGCGCCGCTCTCCCAGTAGGATCGTTTGTAGTGCCCCTTCCACTGGCAGCAGCTGACCCCGCCGAGGTCCAGGGCTTCGCCCAACCGGTCCAGTAACGTCGGCGTGCGGAGGGCCGGTGGCGGAGCGCGATCGCTCACCGGCGGCATCATGCCGTCATCCGCGTATCGCCTGCCAGCTGCATGATCCGCTGGGCTTCGGGGAGCTCGCGTGGGAGGGGAAATGTCCGGCGACCGAACAGGGCAGTCGCCAGCATCCAGATCGTTCGCCCGATGAGCGCGATGTCGTAGCCGACCGACACGTGGCGCACATACACGAGATCGAGCGCCATCTTGATGGGCAACAGGCGCTCCCCGTAAGAGCGCTCCGCGTCCCGCGGATCGAGTTGGGCTTCGCCGTGCGTGTACGCGTAGATGCTGCCCGGGCTCGTGAGACCGGGCGGCACCGCGAGGCTGTTATAGTGGCAAGGCGCATAGAACCGCTCCACCATGCGCGGATCATCGGGACGCGGCCCGACGATGGACATCTCGCCGCGCAGAATGTTGAACAGCTGCGGGAGCTCGTCGAATTTCGCCTGTCGCATGAGACGCCCCAGCGGGAAGACTCTGGGGTCGCCGTTCGCGGTAATGACACTCGCCGACGCGCTCCCACCGACGCGCATCGTGCGGAGCTTGTACATCGTGAACGGCCGGCGGTGTTGCCCGATGCGCTGCGCGCGATAGAACACGGGGCCCGGTGCGGCGAGCCGGATGCCGATCGCGAGCAGCGCGAGCAGTGGCGCGACGGCGAGCAACGCCAGCCCCGCCAGCAGGATGTCGAGCGCCCGCTTGGCCGTCATGCGCGAAACGTCCGTACCACGTCGCGCACGGCTTCGATCACGTCGCCCACGTCGCGATCCGTCAGGCTCGGCATCAGGGGAATGCTGAGCATCCGCTCGTAGCTGGTATAGGCGACCGGGAAGCTCAGCGGTGAGAAGCTGTACCGGTCCCGGTAATACGGGTGGAGGTGGATCGGGATGAAATGCACCGACGTGCCGATGTTGCGCGCGGCGAGCTCCTGAATGAACCGGTTGCGGTCGATCGTCAACGCCTCGAGGCGCAGGCGCAGCACGTAGAGGTGCCACGCATGGTCGACCTCGGCGCGCGTCACGGGGAGCTCGAGTGCGGGCTCTTCGGCGAAGGCGCTGTGATACTGCGCCACGATCTCGGCACGCCGCTGCTGGAAGCGCGCCAGCTTGCGCAGCTGCCAGAGCCCGAGCGCCGCCTGGATGTCCGTCATGTTGTACTTGAAGCCGGGCAGGAGCACCTCGTAGAACCAGCTGCCCCCTTTGTCGTAGCGCTTCCACGCGTCGCGACTCATCCCGTGCAACCCGACGATCCGCGCCTGCGCGAGGAACTCCGGCGCCGCCGTGAGCATGCCGCCCTCGGCCGTCGTCAGATTCTTCGTGGCGTAGAAGCTGAACGCGACGGGGTTGCCCCGGGGACCGCCGCCGATGGGGCGGCCGCGGTAACGGGCCGGGAGCGCATGCGCGGCGTCTTCGATCAGCAGGCAGCCGCGGGCGTCGGCGATCGCGCAGAGCGCGTCGAGATCGGCCGGGTGCCCGGCGTAATGCACCGCGAGGATCGCGCGCGTGCGCGGCGTGATCGCGGCTTCGACCGCGCGAGGATCGAGGTTGAGCGTGTCGGGCTCGACGTCGACCAGCACCGGGCGCGCCCCGACGTGCTCGATCACGTTCACCGATGCGGCGAACGTCATGGGCGTGGTGATGACTTCGTCGCCTGGTCCGACGCGGGAGGTCACGAGCGCGGTGTGCAAGGCGGCGGTGCACGAGCTGACCGCCAGCGCGCCGGGGGCCTGCAGATAGGCGGCGAAATCGGATTCGAATGCCCGAGTCTTGGGTCCGGTCGTGATCCAGCTCGAGCGCAGCGTGTTCACGACCTCGGCGATCTCTTCTTCGCCGATGGATGGCGGGGCGAACGGCAGAAACTCACTCCGGCGGGGAACGGTCCCCCCGACCCCCGGGCTCCCAACCGGTACCGCTGGTGCTCCGACCACGTTCACTCCCGTCGTAGGTATCCGATGGGGGCGAACGCACGTCACATGCTGCGGCCGATAACACGCCAACGAAAAGGTCTGCAACTACTTAGCACGGGGCGTTCGGCGGGAGGGCGGGCGCTGTGAGGCGCCCGAGTTACAGTTGTGCGTGAGGCGTGCGACGCCGGACGGCTTATTCGTCCGGCGTGTTCGCGAGCGAATCGCGCTGCAGGCCGTGGCGCTCCATGAGCCGATAGAACGACGTCCGATCGATATGCGCCAGCCTGGCGGCCTTCGACAGGTTGCCGCCCGCGCGAATCACGACTCTCGTCAGGAACCGCCGCTCGAACTTGGACAGCAGACGCTCGCGGGCGGTGTAGTAGCCGCCGTCGGCCAGTGCGTTATCCGCTGCGGCATTTGGCTCGGGCTCCGCGCCGGCATCGGCGATGAACGGCAGGTCTTCGGGCGACACATTGGCCCCCGGCTCGAGCAGCACGGCCGCGTGCTCGATCACGTTCTGCAGCTCGCGCACATTCCCGGGCCACGGATAGGCGCGCAGCGCCCACATCGCCGCCTTCGTCAAGGTCGGCAGCGTTTCCTTCCCACCCCGGTGCGCGCGCCAGGAGTGCTCGAGAAAATACGCTGCCAGGAGGGGGATATCGTCGGGCCGCTCCCGCAGGGGCGGCACGTGAATCGGGACGACGCGCAGCCGGTAGAACAGGTCCTTACGCAGCGCGCCGCTGCGCACGGCCTCGTCGGGATCGCGGTTGGTCGCGGCGATGAAGCGCGTGTTGATCACCGCGTCGGTGTTTTCGCTGCCCACGCGCCGCACGACGCCGTCCTGGATGACCCGCAGCAGTTTGGCCTGAATCGGCGTGGCCATCTCGATCAACTCGTCGAGGAACAGCGTGCCGCCGTTCGCCATCTCGAGCAAGCCGGCCTTGTCGCGGATGGCGCCGGTGAACGCGCCTTTGACGTGGCCGAACATCTCCGATTCGAGCAGCGGCTCCGGGAGCGCGGCGCAATTCACGGCGATCAGCGGACGCGCGTTCCGGTGACTGTGCGCGTGAATGAACTGCGCGATCAGCTCCTTGCCGGCGCCGCTTTCGCCCGTGATGAACACCGAGGCATTCGTCGGGGCGACCTTGCGCGCCTGTTCGATGGCGGCGCGGAACGGCGGCGCCGTGCCAAGCAACAGCACCTTGTCGCTGTTCCCGCCGGCCGGGCGGGAGGATTCCTGCGCGCGCGTCTCGCGCGCGACGATCACCGCGTGCGCGGCGCGGCCCACCATGATCTGCAGCTGCGTCCCCGTGAACGGCTTGGGGAGATAGTCCGTGGCGCCAGCGCGCAACACTTCGAGACTGGACTCGACGCTGGGCTTCCCCGTGATCACGATTGCGATGGTATCGGGATGCGTGCCGAGCGCCGTGCGCAACAACTCCATCCCGGGCACATCGGACATGTACAGATCGAGCAGGACGATGTCGAAGACTCGGGTTTGCAGCAGATCGAGCGCCTCGCGACCGCGGCCGGTCGTCGTGACGTGATACCCGTCGGCGTTGAGCACACTCGCGCAACTATCGCGGAGGATGCGCTCGTCGTCGGCGACTAGAATGCGAATACTCTGCCGGACCGCTGGAGAGGTGGAGATGAGGTCGCTGAGCGCGGTTGCTTCTGCACCCGTCGCTCCAGCGGAGTGAGCACCGTTGCCGTCGTGGTAGGTTGCTGCGCGCATTCGTTTCCCGCCCCCCGCGCCTAGTACGCCGTCCTGTCCCTACCGGCGCCGTGCAGCGCTGCGGTGCGGGCGCTTGTGTGTCACACAAGAGACAAGTTCTTGGTCGCGCTGTCAAGATGGTCGGCGCGCACAACGACTCACAGGTGTGTCGAAAGTGTGACACTCGACCGGCGCCGCCTGCGCCGCTGGGCGCGACTGTGCGCTATATCACGCGGCGACACGCGCGTTACGCATCGCTCGGCGACGCCCCGCCGCGGTATCGCCCTTGCACCACGCGGCGCGCTGGACGCTCCGAGAGACGGGCCCACGACCCATTCACCACGCAACCCGGATACCAGGCGATGACGAGCGAGTGGACTCCCGATAAGAAGGCACCGATGCTCGTCGTTCCGGCGCGCTCAAGCGCGGCACGGAAAGCCGAGCCGCCGCTGACACCGGCGGTGGCAGACGACTGGCGTCGGGTGGTGACGGCCATGCGGGCGTCCAAATGGCTTATCATCGCTGTCACCGCCGTCGGGACAGTGGCGGGAGTCCTCGGCGCGCGCTTCCTCAAGCCGGCCTACGAGGCGCACGCGACGGTGTGGCTCGAAATCCCGGATCAGGCCTCCCGTAGCGAGCAGGATCGGGGGCCGATCCAGCAAGGCGAGCTGTTCGGCTCGGCGACGGGATGGCTTGATTTGCTGCGCTCGCACGTCGTCCTGGATGATGTCGTGCGGCAATGGCGGCTCTACCTCAGGCCCAAGTCGGCCGACGACAACGCGGCGCTGGCGACGCTGACCGTGACCGGGGAGATCCGGCCGGGTCGTTACCGGCTCCTCCTGGACCGGGAAGGGAAGGCCTTCCGCCTCCTCGATGTCGCCGAGCAGCAGGTGTTGCAGGAAGGGAGCTGGGGTGATCCGGTGGGCGGCATGCTCGGCGTGAGTTGGACGCCGCCGACCAATGCCGTGCGGCCTGGCGGGAGCGTCGACTTCACCCTGGCCACGATCAGCGAGGCGGCGGTGGAGCTCAGCGAACAGCTGCGCATTCGCGCGGGGCAGGAAGGCAACTTCGTGCGCATCGCGCGCCGCAGCCCGAATCCGGATCAGGCGACCGGGATCGCGAACTCGGTCGCCGATCGGTTTGTGGCCGCCGCGGCGGATCTGAAACGCCAGCGGCTCACGGAGCTGACGGCGATTCTGCAGGACCAACTCGATCACGCGCAGACGAATCTCCGCACGGCCGAGGCGGCGCTGACGGCATTTCGGGTTCGGAATGCGGTGCGTCCGTCGGAGGGGCCGGCGCAGGGGCCCGACGGCCGGCGCATCACCGCAGACCCGACCTATGCCAGCTACATCGATCTCCAGGTCTCGCTCGACGAGCTCAAGCGCGATCGTGCCGCGATCGCGCAGCTCCTGACGCGGTCCGCGGATTCGGGGGTGGCGGTCGACCGGCTGGCGATGATCGGATCGGTGCAGCGCTCTTCCGAGCTGACCGCCGCGCTCAAGGAGTTGACGGATCGTCAGGCGGAGCTGCGCGCGCTGCGCTTCCGCTACGCCGACACCCACCCGCCAGTCCGTCGGCTGGCGCTGCAGGTCGACACCCTGTCGCGGCGCGTCATTCCGGGATTGGCGCGCACGCTCATGGCGGGACTCGCGGCGCGCGAACAGGTGCTCGCGCAGCAGCGTGACTCGATCGCGCGCGATCTGCGGACCGCGCCGCCCGTCGCCCTCTCCGAGATCCGCCTCGCGCGCGACCAGGCGAACGCAGAACAGCTGTTCTCGAATCTCCAGCACCGGTATCAGGAAGCGCGGTTGGCGGAGGTCAGCACGCTCCCCGACGTACGCATTCTGGAGCGTGCGGTGCGGCCGTCCCGGCCCGCCAGCAACACCGCTCCGCTGCTCATCATCGCCGCGTTCTTGACCAGTTTCGGCGTCGGTGTGGCGGGGGCGGTGGTCCGCGACCGGGCCGATCCCACGGTGCGCCGTCCCGATCAGATCACCAGCGCGATGGGCCTGCCGATCCTGGGGGCCGTGCCGCATGTGCGGCAAACCGCCCCGCGTCGCGAACCGCTCGGGAAGCACCGCGGCCCCGAGGCCGATGCCGACGACGGCGCCCGGGCAGTCGAGGCGTTGCGCGGCATTCGCCTCAACGTGCACCACGCCGCGGGGGCCGTCGGCCCACTGCTGGCCACCATCACGAGTGCCGGACGCGGCGAGGGAAAATCGTTCGTCAGCGCGAATCTGGCCTACGCGTTCTCCGCCGTGGGATTCCGTACCCTGCTCATCGACGGCGACGTCCGGCTCGGCGCGCTGCACCGGCCGTTGCGCGGGGCTCGTCGTCCTGGCCTGACCGACGTGCTCGCCGGCAGCATCCCGCCGGAGCTCGCGGTGCAGAACACGCCGCACGAGCGACTGTCGTTCATCGGCGCGGGGTCTCGGATGCACCGCGGCCCCGAGCTGCTCTGCTCGGACGCGATGCCGCGTCTGCTGGCGACGTTCCGGTCGTCGTACGACGTGATCCTGGTGGACAGCGCGCCGCTCGCGGCGGGTGTGGATCCGTACGCGCTCGGGGCCGCGACCGGCAACGTGCTGCTCGTGCTCCGCACCGGCGTGACGGATCGCGGCCTTGCGGAGGCGAAGGTGGAGATGCTGCACCGGCTGCCGCTGCGCGTCCTCGGCGCCATCATGAACGACGTGCGGCCGGGGACCGCCTACAGCTACTACTCGTATTCCCTGGAGGGATACGAGGTCTGGGAAGAAGACCCCGAAGGCAAGGCCAGCAAGATGCTGCTGTCGGAAGAATCCAAACCAACAGGGGCGGGAATACCATGACGACTCTCCGCATGGCGATCGCCGTCGCCGTGACACTGTGCGCGGCGCGGTCCGTGGCGGCGCAGGCGCCGGGCGGCGATAGCGCTGTCGCCGTGGGGCTGGGCGCGACCCGCCAGCGGCTCGAGGCGCGCGCCGAGAATCTGGAACAGCTGGTGCAATCGACGCGTGCCTCTACCGCCGTTCGGGGCGAGGCCGCCCGGGAAGCGGCGTCCATTCGGCAGCGGTTGACCGAGGGCGACTTCAAGGTTGGGGATCGTATCCTGCTCGCCGTCGAGGGTGAGACCGCCTTGTCCGATACCTTCACAGTCGGTCTCGGATCGGCGATCACCCTCCCGGTCATCGGCGACGTGTCGCTGGCGGGGGTGCTCCGGTCCGAGCTGCAGCCGTACATGACGCGGCGTCTCGGCCAGAACTTGCGCGACCCTGTCGTGCGCGCACGCGCGTACGTCCGCCTCTCCATCGAGGGGGCCGTGGTACGGCCGGGCTTCTACGGGGTGCCGGCTGAGGCGTTGCTGTCGGACGCCCTCATGTCCGCCGGCGGCCCCACGCCCGAGGCCGAGCTGGGAAAACTCCATATCGATCGCGCCGGACGCCCCATTTGGCAGGGGAAGGCGCTGCAACAGGCGATCGCGCAGGGGAGGACGATCGACGACGCCGGTCTGGTCGCGGGCGATCAATACGTGATGCCCCACCGCGGCCGGACGAGCACCGGCGACGTGCTGCGGTTTGGGGGATTTTTGTTGTCGATCCCCGTAACGGTCTACACGCTGACCCGGATCTTCTGATTCCCCCGTCCATCCTCTCCGTCGTCGGCGCGCGGCCGAACTTCATGAAGCTCGCGCCGGTCGCCCGGGCGCTCGCAGCGCGCCGCGCGCGGCACGTCATCGTCCACACGGGACAGCACTACGATCCCGAGATGTCCGACGCCTTCTTCCGGGATCTGCATCTGCCACGTCCCGACCACGCGCTCGGCGTCGGGTCCGGGTCACACGCGAAACAGACCGCGTCGGTCATGGAGCGTCTCGAGCCGGTGTGCGTGCAGGAGGCACCGGATGTTGTGCTGGTCTATGGCGACGTGAACTCGACCGTGGCCGCGGCGCTGGTGGCGTCGAAGCTGGGCATCGCCGTCGGTCACGTGGAGGCGGGCCTGCGGAGCCGCGACCGCACCATGCCCGAAGAGCTCAACCGCATCGTGACGGATCATCTGGCCAATCTGCTCTTCGCACCGTCGCGCGACGCCCTGACGAATCTGCATCAGGAAGGCCTGCCCACCGCGCGGATGCAGTTCGTCGGGAATGTGATGATCGACTCGCTCATCGTCGCCCTGCCCGCCGCGCGCGCGCTGGCCGCGCCCGGCCGCCACGGGCTCGCGCCGGGTGGGTACACGGTCGCGACGTTGCACCGGCCCGCCAACGTCGATGACCCGGAAACGCTCGCCGAGCTGTTGGAGACGCTGACGCTGCTGGCGCGAGACGGACCCGTGCTGTTTCCCGTGCATCCGCGGACCCGGGCGCAAATCGGCCGGCTCAACGGCAAGGCGATTGCGCAGGGCGTGCGCCTGCTCGACCCGCTCCCCTATCTGGAGATGCTCAGTCTCGTGACGGACGCCGCACTCGTCGTGACGGACTCGGGTGGCCTGCAGGAGGAGACCACCTGGCTCGGCGTGCCCTGTGTGACCGTCCGGCCGTCAACGGAGCGACCGATTACCTGCGAGGCGGGCACGAATCGGCTGGTGCCGCCGCGCCGTGCGGTGATCCGCGAGGCGGCACAGGCCGCTCGCGCCGCGCGGCCGCCCACGCCGCCGGTGCTCGAGCGCTGGGATGGACGTGCGGGAGAGCGGATCGCGACGGTGCTGTGCGACGGGACGCGGTTCGAGTGAGCGCGTTCGCGTGCGTGTTGGGTGACACGGATCTGCTGCGCGCACTCACCTTGGCGCGAGTCCCATGTGCGGTCTCGGTGCCGCGTGGCGAGCCGGCGCGCTACTCGCGCCTCGCTCGGGTCAAGCTCGACTGGGCGGATCCCCGGGACTCCCCGGACGCGCTGCTCGGGCTCCTGGAGCAGTTTGCCGCCGCCGCACCCCAGCCGCCCGTTCTGTTCTACGATGAGGATCGCTACGTGCTCTTCATATCGCGCGCACGCGAGCGGTTGCGACGCCAGTTCCGGTTCGTTGTCCCCGCGAGCGAACTGGTCGAGGATTTGGTGGACAAGTCCCGATTTCAGAGATTGGCCGAGCGATTCGGCCTGCCCGTTCCTCCGGGCGGAGTGCTGGATCCGCGCACGGATGCCGCACCGCTCGACCTCGACTTCCCCGTAATGCTGAAGCCGCCGCGCCGCGACGAAGCTTGGCCCGCGATCGGCGGGTCAGCGAAAGCGCTCCGCGTCGAGTCGCCGACGGTGTTGCGCGAATTGTGGCCGCGCCTCGCCGCCGCGCGGCTGCCGGTGCTGGTCCAGCAGCTGATTCCGGGTGCGGAAACACAGGTCGAGAGCTACCACGTGTACGTTGACGACCGCGGCGAGAGGGTCGCGGAGTTCACGGGACGTAAGATCCGCACATGGCCTACAGCCTACGGCTTCAGCACCGCGTTGGTCACAAGCGACGCGCCCGACGTAACGGCCTTGGGCAGAGACATCGTTGCGCGCCTCGAGCTGCGCGGTGTCGCCAAGCTCGACTTCAAGCGCGCCCCCGACGGCCGGTTGTACCTGCTCGAGGTCAATCCGCGCTTCAACCTGTGGCATCATCTGGGCGCTCGCGCGGGCGTCAACATCCCGGCGCTCGTGTACGCGGATTTGGTCGGCGAGGCCCGCCCGCGCGTCGGGACGGCGCGAGCCGGTGTGCGCTGGTGTAACCCGTGGCGTGATGTGCTCGCGGCACGGGCGGCGGGGATCTCGTGGCGAGCGTGGCTCGCGTGGACGCTCAGCTGCGAGGCGAAGCGAGCGTTCGCCTGGGACGACCCGTTCCCGCTCATCGGCGCTATGGTGGGGCGCGGCATCCTCCACCTCAGCCACCACACTCCGCCCCCTCCTCGAACGCCGTCAGCAGCGAGCGCCGGACCCCGAGGCTAGCACCATGATCCTCGTCGAGCGACTCCTCGACGGTTGGCTCGGACGTCGCGCGTTTGTGCGCTCGGCGTGGCTGACGTGGCTGAGCGTCCGTAACGAACGGCGTGGCAATCGGCCGACGGAAGTGGAATCCGGTTGCTGGATTGCCGGCGTGCCGTCGCGGGGCCGCTGGCGGGAGTTGCAGGCCGCCGGGGTGACGCACGTCGTCTCATTGGTCGGTGAAGCGTCCCCGCCCGGTTGGCTCGCGTCGGCGGCCGCGGTGCTCTGGCTTCCGGTGCGCGATCGAGCCGGTCCCACAGTGACCCAACTGCGGGCCGGCGTCGAGTTTCTCGCGGCCGCCCGTGCCGCGAAGCGACCGGTGCTCGTGTTTTGTGGCTCGGGATCTGGACGTGCCCCCACGCTCTACGCCGCGTGGCTCGTTGCGAGGGACGGCATCACGCCCGCCGCAGCGGTCGACACGCTGCACCGCCGCCGGCCGCTGGTTGCGCCGACGCTTCGACAAGTCGCGGCCCTGCAGCTATGGGCGGCCGAGCTCGCTACGCGACCTCGGTGACGTTGGTGCGCAGGGTCAGCTCCTGGCCGTCGGTGGCGTCCGGCTGTTGGACCCGCTACCCTACCTGGAGATGCTCGGTCTAGTGTCGGACGTGGTGTAGATGCGGGGATGGCTCCTGCGGCTGCGCGATCTCGTGCGCTTGCTGATCACGGGGCACGCGGGACGGGTGTGGCGGGTCGTGTCGCACCGGTTGTACTCGAACTGCAGCTCGATCGGTCTCCGCCGTGACCTGACCGTGCCGTTTCCCGCGCCCGCCGCGAAGCTGCCGATCGTAGTGCGCCCCCTGATCTCCGGAGACGACCTCACATTCCTGGATCTCACCGCGCCCGGCCTCAGCGACGATCAAATGTTCGAACGGCTCGGCCAGCGGCGGATCCTGCGGTCGGGCCTCGAGACGTGCTACGTCGCCGTCACGCCGGATGGCGGACCGTACTTCATGGAGTGGCTCGTGCTCGCGAGCGCGAACGACCGAGTCCGCGCGTTCTTCGGGAACCTCTACCCGCGTCTCCGTGCCGACGAGGCGCTGCTCGAGGGGGCATACACTGTCGAGGCGTTCCGCGGTCAGGGAATCATGGCGAGCGCCATGACGCAGATGGCGGCGCGCGCGGCGGAGGCGGGCGTCCGGTGGGTGATCACCTTCGTGGACGAGACCTACCCTCCGGCCATGAAAGCCAGTGTGCGCGCCGGGTTCCAGCCGTATGTGCGGCGCGTCGAAACCTACCGGCTGCTGCGCCGCCGCGTCGCGTTCATAGCCCTTGACCGTATTGCTTCGTGAACGCCGTGCCCGTGCCGAGCTGCCCGCGCCACAACCGGGCCGTCAGTCGATAGCAGACGCGAGCGACGGCGAAGGGTCCGGGCAACACATCGTCCGGGGAGAAGTAGGGCCCCACCGGGCGGCGGGCGAGCGCGGCGAGCACACCGGCGCACACCGCCAGGATCGAATCGCCGCTCTGTAACCGGCTGCCAACCTCCTCCATCGCGGCCAGGAACGTGCGTCCCTCGATCTGTGCCGTTGGAGCCGGAAGGTCCTCGCCGCAGGCCACGCGATAGGCATCGAGCGTCAGGTTCACGCCGCAGCGCGTGCCAAAGTGGTGGCAGAGCCCGAGCCGCGGGTTGAGCTCGAGGTATTTGTACTGCCCATCCCGCGCGTCGTACTTCACATCGATGTCGGCGAGGCCGTTGTAGCTCAGGCGTTTCCCCACCGCGGCGGCGAGCTCCACGAGGGCTTCACTGCGCTCGCTCCGGCCACGGGCGGTGGCCCCGTAATGGGCCGGCATCGTCGAGAGCTTCTGGAAGGTGAAGGCCCGCGCGACCTCACTCCGGGCGTTGAAGAGGCAGATGCATTCCCACAACGCGTCGTCCGGACCCGGGATGAGCTCCTGCGCGATGACGCTGCCGAATACGCCGCTGTTTTCGCGGTAGAAAGTCTCGGCGTCGGACAGGGTGCGAACGATGACGTTGCGCCAGCCGAGGTTCTCTTTGTCCACGTGCGTGCGGGGCTTGACGATCAGCGGCAGGGCCAGCTCGCTGATGAGGTCGGCCGGCGAGGATGGCAATGCCTGCACCGTCCGCGGGAACGGGATCCCGGTTCCCTCGAGCAGTTTGGTATCCCGAGCCTTGTCCAGCACGATGTCGATGGCGGCATTGGGAGGGATGCAACACCGGAAGCGCTCCTCGAGCCGGGCGCGGTGTCGTGCAACAAAGTGCGTGAGGTGATCCGTGGTCGGGATGAGAATCGGCCGCGGCCCGCGATCGATGCGAGCGAGCACATTCAGGATCGCCGCCTCCACGTCGCGCGACTTCGGGACGAGGACTTTCTCGGCGTATCGCGACGCCCGCACCGGCTCCCACGAGTCGAGCATGACGACGACGGTGGGGACGCCTCCCGCCCGCAAGCTGCGCACGGCCCCCAGGCCGACGGCGTCCGAGCTGAGGACGACAGCCCACGGCTTAGACATCGCGCGATCCGTTCCCGTTCTGACGCGTGATGTGGCGCGTCAGCTCGCGGGCCATGTATTTGCTCCCAACGACAAACCGACAGAGCGGCCCGAACGTCCCGGCAGCCGGGGTTCCCACGAAATGGAGCCCCGGCAGCGAAGACTCGAAACCGACGTCCAGCTCGGGATAGCCCTCACGCGTGCGCAACGCCTGGCGCAGGGCGGGCGCGAGGAACGCGTACCGTGTGACGTCCACGCGATACCCCGTGCACAGCAGGAGATGATCGACGAGCCGCTCCGTGCCGTCGCTGAGTCGGAGGCGCAAGCGCGAGCCCGCGGGGACCGCCGAGGGAACGGTGCACCCGGGCGTGACCGGCACCGAGACAAGCCGCGACACCAGCCAGCTTGCACCGGCCGGCCGCACGGCGCGCGCGGTGAGGAAATCCTGGAGCGCCTGCGGCGACCGCCGATAAACCCTGGGCCACGCGATGAGCCAGCTGATGAAGCGTGGACCCATGATGTCGAATGGCGGACGGGCGATCGGGCTGAGCGCGCGCCGCACGTTCTTGCTGAACCCTTTGCTCCCCAGATCCGGAATCATGTATGTGCCGGGCGCTCGCGCGATGATCTCCACCGCCGCACCGGCTTCGTGCAGCAGAGCCGCCGATTCCAGCGCGCTCTGCCCGGCACCGACCACCACCACGCGCTGACCGGCGAACCGGCTCAAATCGGCATGGTCGAATGAGTGAGAGACCAGGGATGCCGGCAACGCGGTGAACTGCTCTGGCCGATAGGAAAAGAGGCTGATTCCGGTCGCCACCACGACGCGCCGGGCGTGGAATTCCTCCCCATCCTCCATCCGCACGTGGAATCCGCGCGAGTTGGGCGCGAGGTGGGTAACCGTGCGCCGTTCTACGTCCGGGACTGCCTGCTGCTGGAACCACCGCCCGTAGCGGACGAAGTCGTCGAGCGGTACGGGCTTGCTATGCGGGATGCCGTGGAGGTCACGGTAACGGTCGAGCTCGAAGCGGTCATCGGGATCGGCGAGGCTGGACGCGCTGGGCCCGGAGCGCAAGAACATGCCTCGCGGCATGTGGCGCTGCCAGAATTCCATCGGCGCGCCGAAGATGCGGGTCTCGACGTCCTTGGCGCGAAGATGCGCGGCGGCGGCTAGCCCGTACGGGCCGGCCCCGATGATCGCGACGTGACAAGATTCACGGTGCTGCAAGCGGTCCCCCAGGGATGCCAATGATCGCTTCAGGGTGGGCAAGCCCTATGCCGCGTATGCGTCCGACCGCACGCATTCAATGCATTGTTGGACCAGCGGTTAGCGGATTGTTGTAAGCCCCGGATTCCCCGGAGACCAGGCGAGTTACAAAACTGTGACAGCTGTGGTGGATCGCGGCTGCATCGCTGTATAAGGGAAGGACCGTTAGGCGCTATATCCCTGTAACCACTCGTGACTCGAATCGGCGCGGGCGCGCTGCAGCGCGACACTGGCGTGCAGCATCAGCGCTTTGATGTCCAGGGGCGGATCGAACTTGGCCACGCCATGATAGCCGGCGCGCACCCGTAACCGCGGCAGGCGAGGCACGCTTGGGGCGGCCGATTCGGCGACAATGGCGGCGGCGAGTCGCTCGGCAAGCTGGCGCGCCTGGTCGGCGTCCGTGTCGCTGGCGATGATCGCGAAGGAGTTCGGCCCGAGCCGGCCGATCGCGTCGGAATGTCGCGCCGTGGAGCGCAGCACCGCGGCGATGCGGCGCTCCAGCCAGAGCGGCGGGTCGCCGGACTCCGGCGGTGCGCCCGGCACCGGCTCGACCTCGGAAATGAGATAGATGCAGCCCATCGCCACATGGCGCCGTGCCGCGTGCGCCGCGAGCTCCTCGGCCCGGCGCATGAGGCCGCGCGGGTTGTAGACCCCGGTCACATCATCCACCAGGCCGGCCGCCCGAGCCTCATCGGCATCGAGCTTGGCCGCCACGA
>Ga0137385_10002453_pt1 | contig 15818 bp, 10 predicted proteins | sample SagtaG_FD_104921 | JGI IMG/M metagenome (GOLD analysis project Ga0137385, IMG submission 104921) | Vadose zone soil microbial communities from Sagehorn Ranch, Mendocino, California, USA - Sage2_R_80_16 metaG | ecosystem: Environmental > Terrestrial > Soil > Vadose zone | place: USA: California...
ACTCCCATCTGATCGGCGTTGGTGGAAACGTCGAGCAGCGCGAACTGCTCCTGCTCGAAGCCCTGGAAATACCTGTTCCAGATCGCTTCGTCCGATTGGCCTGCGGGCGCGGCGGCCATCATCGCGAGTTGCGCGGCCGGTGGAGGTCGTCCGGCGCCCGCGTTCGGCGGCGTCAAGGCAGCCTGAACGTTTGCGACAACCTCGTTTGCAGCCTCGGACCAGACCGCAACGGTCTGCTCCTGTGTTCCGAGCGGCGCGAAGGCAAAGCTCGCGTCGACATTGTCGGGGTCTTTGTCGTTCGCGGCCTTGGTCCAGCCGACCGATGCAACGAGCAGCATGCTGGCCTGCCGAACGCGCTGGTCGCCGCGGCCGAGTCGCCGCAGCCAGGCGACGTTGGCCGCATAGGGATCGGGCAGCGTCGGCAGCAATCCGTAAAGGCCCATGCCCAACAGCAGGATCGCCTTGTCGACCGTCTCCTCGTCGCGCAGTTCGGCGAACAACAAGAGACTGTTCACCGGCGTGATCGTGAACAGCGCATTGCGGATGGCGAGCGAGATGGCTTGCCCCGGGTTGACCGGCCAGGTGGCGTGCGGATCGAGGCTGTCGACCAGAATGTTGTCGTCGTAGAAGAAGGCCCATTGCTTGGCGTCGGTATAGGTCAGCACCAGACGCGAGCCGCGGGTATGGACAGGAAACGGCGTGCCGGTCACGTCGACCGGGCGATCGAGCCGGGCGTCGGCATCAGCTACCGCAAGCAGCAGCTCGGATCCCGACGCGGCGGCCGCGTAGGAGACCAGGAACGCGTCGGTGTAGCTCACGTCGAGCTCGGAACGGAAACTCGAGCTCGCATCCTTCCACAGCCGAAATCGCTGGCGCGCGAAGCGGTTCGAGGCCAGCGGGTCGATGATGAAGATGAGCCCGGGCCACAGCGAGACCCATGGCGCGCGCAGCCGCACTGGACCTTCGCGCAAGCCGCGCCAGCCCAAAGTGAGCCCGTCCTTCGCGTGCACGGCGAGCCCGCCATTGCCGGCCGCTTCTGTTGGAGCGTTGACGTCGATCATCGCGACCGGCAGCGCCCAGCCGGCGCGCGCGATCGCGGCCTCGGCGGCCAGATGCGTGAACGGCGATCCGGCCTTGTCGACCTTCAGGGTCTTCACCGAGGCGGCGAGGGGAACGAGGACGGACTGCAGCAACGGCTCGTAGGCGGGCGCCGCCGCCTTGTCCCACGCGAAGTCGACGGCTTGGCCGTAAAGCTTCCAGTGCGCATCGGCGAGTTGCGTGACAGTGGTGTTGCCTGCTTCGAGCCGGAAGGAGACGCTGGCCGGCAGCGTGAGTTCCGCCTTGGCGGCATCGATCCCGGCTTTGCCTGGGCCGGCTGCCGGCACGGCCGGGGGCGACAAGTTCAGCGACATGGTGCAGCGCCCGCCGGCCGGGATGGTCAGCCTGCCGTTCGCCTCGATCGGCCGTGGCGCGAAGACGAGTTGGCCGCCGTCGATGCGCAGGCCGGCATAGCCGCCAGCCGGCGCGCCGTTGGCCAAGAGATCGGCGCGCATCCACACGCTGCCGGGTGCGAGCTCGATCCTTCTGTTCCTGAGCAGCTCGAGGATTCTCTGGAGCGGGAATGGATCGCTGAGCCTAAGGCCGAGCTGATGCAGATGGACGAGCAGCGCCGGATGGGGATCGCCCGCCAAATAGATCGGAACGAGCCGGACGACTGGATAGAAATCGAACCAGAATTGGCGGCCATCCAGGCCCTTGAAGGGCCCGACCGTTTGCTCGATCGCCGCCCCACGGCCCCAGGCCGGCGTCGCAAGATCGAGCGCAGGCGCCGTCACCGGCGCTTCGCGACGGAAGACCCGATATTGCGGCTGCTGCTGCGGGTCGGCCTCGGCGATGAGCCGGCCGAGACGTTGCTGCCGGTCCGGCGGCAGATTTTCCGCGGCGTACCAGCTGGCCCGTTCGACCGACAGTTCCTTGGGCACCGGCTGCGCGGCCGAATCGGTGATGCGGGAACGCACCAGCAGCCGCTCAAGCTTTAGGAGAGCCTCGTTGTCTTCCCTGTTCTGCGGGCTGAGATTCGCCGAAAGAGCGGCCACGCGGGCGTGCAGATCAGGTTGAGGCGACATGACGACCTCCGCACCTAATGTCTGGAATCAATTTTCTAGAAACTTGAGACGACCCCTCTGGCGATGGCCTGCGGGAACCATCAAGCCAAGGCTGCAACGCGATTCCAGCAGAATTAAGCCGACAGTCCCAGATGCCTCTTTCTCAGGTCCGCGAGGTCGCGTCATTTATGAAGAGCGGTCTTTAAAGCGAGGTGGCTGATGAGCCATCGGACCTACGATGGTCAGCGCTTCTCGCCGCTCGGACGCATCAACAAGGACAACGTCAAGAACCTCAGGCTCGCCTACGCCGTGCCGCTAAGCGGAATATTCAGGCGTCGACTCGCCGCGCATCTCCGGCTGCTTCGAGCCGCGATGCGGAGCAGGCAATTGCAGAACGGTCGCCTGTTGACCTTCGCTCAGCTTGGTCAGGAGCACGACCTTTCCATTCGGAAATTCGAGCGCATCGTGATGCACGTTGGGATTGTCCATGCGGACCTGGCAGAACCGGGCGACTTGCGCCTGCAGATTTCGTTTGCGCAAGAACGGGAAAATCGGGTCGACTTGGACCTCCTTCTCGAAGGCGACCTCGGTCCCCGGAAGCAGGCAGACCGCCAGGTTGGGTTCCCCCCACCGCCGCGAAGCCGCGGGTGATCGAGTTGCTGAAACTAGAGGTCGTCAGCTTGTCGCCGACCCTCGCAGGCCGCGACATGACATTGTGCAGGCTGTAATCGCACATGGAGCGCTCCTCGCGTTTGGCACCTGGCAAGCGAACGCTTGAGCACCGGAGTCGTTCCGGCTGAGCTCTTTCCACGACCGACGTTGGCCTTCCTGACCGGAATATTGCTGCTGGTTTATTTATTCCTGCCCGACACGAGGAAAGATTCGGCTCTGCATCGCTACCCCCCAGGCCGAGATGGGTGGCGGCCCTGTGATGCAACCAGTTCTCGAACACCATGCCGGAACTCGAAGCGAGCAGCTCGAGCTTGGGCCAAGTTCTGCCTGCGAAGGGCAGAGAACAGATCGGCTCTATGCGCGGCCAAGGTGCTTGACTCCCGTTCCAAGTTGGGGAATCGATAAGAACAAAACATGAACATCAGCCAGGAATGGGCCTTCAAGGATGCCTTCAGGAATGCCTGCAGCCGGGCCGATCCCGGATTGCGCTTCGCTCCATCCGGGCTACGCCGCCGCCCTTGGCGACGCGCTTGGCCAGCTCCGGCGCGTGGTCGCAGAGATCGACCCGAGCCCGGTCTTCGGCGCGGAGGCCGCTTCGCTGGGGTTGGGCGTGCCTGCCGTCGATGCCGCGCTTGCGGGCGGGATCGCGCTCGGGGCCTTGCATGAGATCGCGCCCGCGAGGCCGGTGCAGTTCGGGGCCGCCTTCGGTTTCGCCCTCGCGCTCGCGACCCTGAGCGTCGCCGGCAGCCGTGGCGGCAGGCTGGCGCTCCTGGTCCAGACCGAATTTGCAGCGCGCGAGGCCGGCGTCCCCTATGGGCCGGGCGTCGATCTCCTCGGGCTCCCCATGGCGCGGCTGCTGCTCCTGCGCGTGCCGCGGCCCCTCGACGTGCTGTGGGCGTTCGAGGAGGCGCTCAAATCCCGCGCCATCGCCGCTGTCCTCGCCGAACTGCCCGAGGCGGGCGCGGGGGCCGATCTGACTGCGACCCGCCGGCTCTCGCTCGCGGCGCGCGCGGGCGGCGGGATCGGCCTCCTCCTGCGGCACCGCGCCTCGCCGCTGCCGGCCGCGGCGATGACCCGCTGGGAGGTGGCCGCCACCCCCGGCACGCCTGACGCGTTCGGCGGGCTCGGACGCACCGCCTTCGATCTTTCGCTGCGCAGAAACCGACGCGGCCGCTGTGGCCGCTTCATCGTGCATTGGGATCACCATGAGTGCTGCTTCCTCCCGGAGGCGCTATCTCTCGGTGTGGCTGAGACGGCTCGCGACCGATCGGATGACGCGCGGCCGCTCGTCCGCGCCGGCTGAAGAAGCGCCGCTCGTCATCGCCGAGAAGGTCAAGAGCGCATTGCGCCTTGCGGCGGTGAACGATGCCGCCGCGAGCCTCGGGCTCAAGGGCGGCATGGCGCTCGCCGATGCCAAGGCGATGTATCCGGTGATCGCCGTTGCCGATGCCGATCCGGAGGCCGACCGGCGCCTGCTCGCAGCCATCGCCGACTGGTGCGACCGCTACACGCCGCTCGTGGGTCTCGATCCGCCGGACGGCCTCATCCTCGACGTCACCGGCTGCGCGCATCTCTTCGGCGGCGAGGCCGCGCTCTGCCGCGACATCGTCCGCCGCCTCGCCGCTCAAGGTTTCCGCGCCCGCGTCGCGGTCGCCGACACGGTCGGCGGCGTCTGGGCGGTGGCGCGCCACGCGGCCTCTTCTCCCTCTCCCCGCATGCGGGGAGAGGTGCAAGCCGGCCGCCGGTTTTCTCCCAGCATGGTGCGCGGTGGACCGACCCTTCCCGTTCAGGATTTGCAGGACAGCGTGGTCGTGGTCCCTTCGGGAGTCATTCGGGACGCGCTTCTTGCGCTGCCGCTCGCGGCGCTGCGGATCGCGCCGGAGACCGTCGCCGGGCTGGCGCAGGTCGGCCTCAAGCGCATCGCCGACGTGATCGAGCGCCCGCGCGCGCCGCTCGCCGCCCGCTTCGGGGAAGATTTCGTCCGCCGTCTCGACCAGGCCATGGGGCGCGAGGACGAGCCGATCGCGCCCCGCCTGCCGATCCCGCCCTATCTGGCGGAGCGCCGCTTCGCCGACCCGATCGCGCTCGCAAACGACGTGCTCGGCACGATCGAGAGCCTGGCGCATGAGCTGTCCCGCCTGTTGGAGCGGCGCGGCGAAGGCGCCCGCCGCCTGCAAGCGGCGCTCTTTCGCACCGACGGCAAGGTGCATCGGATCGAGGTCGGCACCAGTGCGCCGCTGCGCGAAGGCGCGCGCATCCGCGGCCTCTTTGCCGAGCGGCTCACCGCGATCGGGGACGACTGCGATCCCGGTTTCGGTTTCGACGTGGTGCGCCTCTGCGCGCTCGCGACCGAGCAGAGCGATCCACTGCAGACCGGGCTCGTCGCCTCCGATCATGCGGCCGAGTTCGCGCATCTCGTCGACCGCTTCGGCGCCCGTTTCGGCCTGCGCCGCATCACCCGGCTGGTGCCGCAGGACACCCACATCCCCGAATTCGCTGTCGCCGCCATGCCGGCGGCGGAGGACAGACGACGGACGCCAGACGACGGATATCCGTCCTCCGTCCTCCGTCGTCTGTCCTCCGATCAGGACAGCCTCGCCCCGGTGCGGCCGATCCGCCTGTTCGATCGCCCGGAGCGGATCGAGGCCTTTGCCGAAGTGCCCGACGGGCCGCCGATCCGTTTTCGCTGGCGCCATGTGTGGCACGCGGTCGCGCAGGCCGAGGGGCCGGAGCGCATCGCCATGGAATGGTGGCGCGACGACCGGGGCAATGCGCTGTCGCGCGATTATTTCCGGGTCGAGAGCAAGGAGGGTTTGCGTGTCTGGCTCTACCGCGAAGGTTGTTGCACTCCCGAACCGAAGCAATCGCAGTGGTTCCTCCACGGCCTCTTCGCGTGAGGCTGCGGCCTATGCCGAGCTCGCCGTCACCACCAATTTCTCCTTCCTGCGCGGGGCGTCGCATGCGGAGGAACTGGTCGAGCGCGCCAAGGAGCTTGGCCTCGCCGGTCTCGGCATCGCCGACCGCAACAGCGTGGCCGGGGTCGTGCGCGCGCATATCGCGGCGAAGGACGAGGATGCCGGGATTGCGAACAGAGCGGATTTCAAGCTTGCCGTCGGCGCCCGGCTGGTCTTCGCCGACGGCACGCCGGACATCCTCGCCTATCCGCAGGATCGCGCCGCCTGGGGCCGGCTCACGCGCCTGCTCAGCGTCGGCAAGAGCCGCGCCGAGAAAGGGGACTGCATCCTCTTCCTCGACGACCTCATCGAGCATAGCGCGGGGCTCAACCTCATCGTCCTGCCGGGACGTCTCGAGCGGGAGCTGGTGCGCTTGCTCCTTCGGCTCAGGAACGCGGCCTCCCGACGATCGGTCTGGCTCGCGGCCAGCATGCTCTACCGCGGCGACGACGCCCGCCGGCTGGCGCGGCTCATGGCGATTGCCGCCGAGGCCAAAGTCCCGCTGATCGCGGTGAACGACGTGCTCCATCACGCGCCCGAGCGGCGGGCGCTGCAGGATGTCATGACCTGCATCCGCGAGCACGTGACGATCGACGCCGCGGGGCGCCGCCTCGAAGCCAATGCCGAGCGGCACCTCAAAGCGCCGCAGGAGATGGCGCGGCTCTTCCGCCGGGCACCCGAGGCAATCGATGAGACGCTCCTCTTCCTCGACCGCTGCCGGTTCTCGCTCGACGAGTTGCGCAAGACCGAATATCCCGACGAGACCCGCCGCGGCTTCGCCACGCCGCAGGATGCGCTCGTGGCGCTCGCCGAGGAGGGCGTGCGCCGCCGCTATCCGAGCGGCATGGATGCCAAGGTGCGGCGCGCGCTCGAGCACGAGTTCGCAGTCACCGCCGAGCTCGAATACGCGCCCTATTTCCTCACCGTGCACGAGATCGTGCGCTACGCGCGCGCGCAGGGCATCCTCTGCCAGGGGCGCGGCTCGGCGGCGAACTCGGTCATCTGCTATTGCCTCGGCATCACCGAGGTCGATCCCGAACGCGTCGATCTCCTGTTCGAGCGCTTCGTCTCGGCCGAACGGCGCGAGCCGCCCGACATCGACGTCGATTTCGAGCACGAGCGGCGCGAGGAGGTGATCCAGCACATCTACCGGCACTATGGCCGCGACCACGCCGGCCTCGCCGCCACCGTCATCTGCTATCGCGGCCGCAGCGCCATCCGCGACGTCGGCAAGGTTTTTGGGCTGTCGGAGGACACGATCGGCGCGCTCGCGAGCACGCTCTGGGGCTGGTCGATGGAGGGCGTGACCAGGAAGGAGGCGCGCCGCGCCGGCTTCGACCCCGACGATCCGCGGCTCATGCAGGTGATTGCGCTCGCGCGCGAGCTGATGGGATTTCCGCGCCATCTCTCCCAGCATGTCGGCGGCTTCGTCATCACCCGCAGCCGGCTCGACGAGGTGGTGCCGGTCGAGAACGCGGCGATGGAGGACCGCACCGTCATCGAATGGGACAAGGACGATCTCAACGATCTCGAACTGCTCAAGGTCGATGTGCTCGGGCTCGGCATGCTCTCATGCCTGCGCCGCTCGTTCGACCTCCTGAAGGCGCATTATGTCGCCTCGACTCTTCCCTCCCCCTGCAAGGGGGAGGGCGGCGCGCGTAGCGTGTCGGGTGGGGGTAAGTCTAGCCGCACGGACCCCCACCCGATCGCTTCGCGATCGACCTCCCCCTTTCAGGGGGAGGTAAAGATTCCCCTCGACCTGGCATCGATCCAGGATGAGGACCCCGCGATCTATCGCATGCTCTCGCGCGCCGACTCGATCGGGGTGTTCCAGGTCGAGAGCCGGGCGCAGATGTCGATGCTGCCGCGGCTGCGCCCGGAAAAATTCTACGACCTCGTCATCGAGGTCGCGATCGTGCGGCCGGGGCCGATCCAGGGCGACATGGTGCACCCCTATCTGCAGCGGCGGGAGAAGCTGCGGGAGACAGGCGAGGAGCCCAATTACCCGTCGCCGTCGCCGGCGTGCGGCGACCAGGACGAATTGAAGCAGGTGCTGCACAAGACGCTCGGCGTGCCCCTGTTCCAGGAACAGGCGATGCGGATCGCCATCGTGGCGGCGAAATTTCCGCCGGCCAAGGCCGACCGGCTGCGCCGCGCGATGGCGACCTTCAAGCGGGTCGGCACGATCGACCGCTTCCGCAACGAGTTCGTCGAAGGGATGGTCGAGCGCGGCTATCCGCGCGACTTCGCCAAGCGCTGCTTCAGCCAGATCGAGGGTTTTGGCGAATACGGCTTCCCCGAGAGCCATGCGGCGAGCTTCGCCATGCTGGTCTATGCCTCGGCCTGGATCAAATGCCGCTACCCGGATGTCTTTGCGGCCGCGCTGCTCAACAGCCAGCCGATGGGTTTCTATGCACCGGCGCAGATCGTGCGCGACGCCCAGGAGCACGGCGTCGAGGTCCGCCCGGTCGACGTCAACCGCTCCGATTGGGATTGCAGCCTCGAGCCCAGCGAAGCGCTCGCACTCCCCCGCTTGCACCAGCCGGATTCCCTTCTCCAACCCCTCCCCCGCTTGCCGCTTAATCATCCCCGCTTGCGGGGGAGGGTTAGGGAGGGGGCTCTCGCAACGGACTTACCTCCCGCAGAGAGCTCCCTCCCGCCGCGCTTCATGCGCCGTCCTCTCCCGCCAGCGAGGGAGACGAAGAAGCTGCATCCGCGCCATGCCGCGATGGCGGAGGACATCCGCTCGACCCATGCCATGCGGCTCGGCTTGCGCCAGATCAGCGGATTTTCCGAAGCCCATGGGCGCAAGATCGAAAGCGTCCGCGGTGAAGGCTTCGACTCCGTCCGCGATCTCTGGCTGCGCACGCGGCTGCCGCCGGCCGCGCTCGAGCGCCTGGCCGAGGCCGATGCCTTTCGCTCGCTCGGCCTCGCCCGCCGCGACGCGTTGTGGGCGGTCCGCGCGCTCCAGCGCTCGGGCGACAAGGACGACCTGCCGCTGTTCGCGCGCGTGGCTATGCCCGAGCTCGAGCCCGACGCCGACCTGCCGCCGATGCCGCTCGGCGAAGAGGTGATCGAGGACTACCGCCACCTGCGTCTGTCGCTCAAGGCGCATCCGGTGTCGTTCCTGCGCGGTGACCTCGAACGCCGCGGCATCCTGCGCCATGAACGGCTCGCCGCGCTGCCGTCGGGGCGGCGGGTCACGGTCGCGGGCCTCGTGCTGGTGCGCCAGCGGCCGGACAGTGCGAGCGGCGTCATCTTCATGACGCTCGAGGACGAGACCGGCATCGCCAACACGATCGTCTGGCCGAAAATCTTCGAGACCTTCCGTCCGATCGTGCTGGGCGCGCGGCTCGTCAGCGTGACCGGCAAGCTGCAAAACGAATCCGGCGTGATCCACGTCGTCGCCGACCGGATGGAGGATCTCTCGCCGCTGTTGCGCCGCCTGTCCGGGGATTCTCCCCTGGTCGAGGCGAGCGCGCGCGCCGACGAGGTGCCGCGTCCAGTCGTCGAGCGCCACCGCCACCCGCGCGCCGGCGATGCGCTCGTCATCTCGCTCAAGGGGAAACCGGCCCTGGCGAAGGAATTGGGCCACGCAACCGATGCGGCAACGGCAATGCCGAAGGGACGCAATTTTCATTAATCAATGCCCGGTCGCGATCGCCGCCAGGCGCTTCGGCTCCTCGGGCAGGCGGTTGCCGCGCCACACGACATGCAGGTCGGGACGCAGCAAGATGAGATCGCAGCCGTAGACCGCTCGCGGCCGCTCGTCGTCGATCCTGAGAATCTGCAGCGGCGCGCCATAGGCGGCGAAGGCCTGCGCCAGCGCGGAGACGTCGCTCGACGATCGCCCGAGACAGAGCAGCGTGTAGCCCAAGCCATAGCCGATGCGGTCCTGCATCGCGATGCCGTCGTCGAGCCACACATGCGGCAGGCGTGCGCCGGGCCAGGTCGTCGGCACATAGGCGATGAAATCCTGCGCCGGACCCTCGCCCGGTTCGGGCCAGATCAGCGGCGAGCCGACATAGCGATAGCCGAGCTCGGCCCCGATCATCTCGTTCGACTTGCGCTGCTCCACGTCGGCGACCCGCGCCAGCTCTGCGCGCGTCTCGGCGCCCGCGGGCGTGTGGTCGCGGATGTTGGGCTTCCACATCGCGCGCCACTTCCTGCGGCCGAGGGTCGCGAAGCGCGAGGCCGCGACATTGCGCTCGCCGATCTGGCGGCGCTCGATCTCGTAGGACGGCAGCAGGTTGGGGCCGCCCCAGCCGGCAAGGACCGCGGCGAGCTTCCAGGAGAGATCGATCGCGTCGCCGACGCCGCTGTTCATGCCGAGCCCTCCGGTCGGGATGACGAGATGCACGGCATCGCCGGCGAGGAAGACGCGGCCGGCGCCATAGCGCTCGGCATTGAGCAGGTTCTGCCGCCACGGCCCGACATAGAGCATGTCGTACTTGAGCGGCATGGCGACCGTCTGCTCGAACATCGTCGCCATGTCGGCATCGCTGTCGACGATCGAATGCAGGGTGAAATGCCTGGTCGAGTCCTGGACGATGAGCTGGGTCGCGTGATTGTCGGCGACATGGTAGTGCCGGCCCTTCCCGATCGGGATGCGCTCGAACAGATCGTCGCAATGGTACAAGGCCTGTCGGAACTGCAGCATGTTGTCTTCAGTGCCGGCGAGCTTGATGCCGAGCTCCTTGCGCACCAAGCTCGCGCCGCCGTCGCAGCCGGCGAGGTAGAGCGCCGTGATCTCCGACAGCGCGCCGGCGCCGTCCTTCACTGTCGCGGTCACCGAGCCCGCGTCCTGCGTGAACGAGACCAGCTCGCAGCCGTAGCGCACGGTCACGCCCGGCAGGCTCTCCGCCACCGACTTGAGCAGCGGCTCGAGCGTGTACTGCGAAATGAGCTGATAGGGCTCGAGCGGCAGCGTGCCGTCATGGGTCGCGGCGATCTCCTTCTCGGCCTGCGCGACCGACGGATAGGGCAGATGGAGGAGCGGCGGCTCGGTGAGCGAGAGCACGATGAAGACGTCCATCGGGCAATCGCGCGGCAGGCCGGCGGCGCGGATTTTTTCCGCAATCCCCATGCGCCGGTAGATTTCCATGCTGCGCGCGTTGCAGCGCTCCATCTTGGGCAGGAACTGCGGCGCTGGCTTCTGCTCGATCAGGGTGCAGCGCCCGCCGCGCAGGCCGAGGTCGACGGCAAGAGTGAGGCCGGTCGGCCCGGCACCGGCGATGAGAACCTGCGTGTCCATGGCCCCAAGCTCAATGCATCGCCCTGCCGCCGTCGACAAGGATCGTCTGTCCGGTCATGAAATCGCTTGCCGGCGAGGCGAGAAACATGACCGCGCCGACGAGGTCCTCCGGATATTGCGCCCGCTCGAGCGCTCGGCCCTCGATCCGCGAGGCCAGATAATTGTTCGACGACGACTGGACCTGGGTCTCGCTCAGCGTCGCGCCGGGCGCGACCGCGTTGACGGTGATCCCGAACTCGCCGAGCTCGCGGGCGAGCGCCCGGGTAAAGCCGATGACGCCGGCCTTCGACGTGGTGTAGTGCAGGCGGTTGGGCGTCCCCTCGAAGAAGCGGGAGGAGGAAATATTGACGATCTTCCCGCGTTTGCGCGCCTGCATCGCCGGGAACACGGCGCGGCAGGAGAGGAACATGCCGCGCAGGTTGACCTCCATCACGCGGTCCCATTCCTCGACCGGGATTTCCAGCCACGACCGGCGCGGCAGCACGCTCATTAGGGAGGCGTTGTTGACGAGGACGTCGATCGTGCCGAAGCGATCGAGCGCGGCGCGCGCCCTCGCCTGCGTGGACTCTTCGCTGGCGATGTCGGTCGCGAGCCCGAGCGCCTCGAAGCCCTGCGCGCCGATCGCCTCGGCCACGGCCTTCGCGGCGGCCGCATCGATATCGGCGGCGACCACGCGGGCGCCGGCTTTGGCGAATTCCTGCGCATAGACCTTGCCGATGCCCTTGCCGCCGCCGGTGACGATGACGGTGCGGCCTTCGAGATTGAAGCGCTCGTTGGTCGGCATGGCGGATCTCGGGCGGCCTGCGTATGCCACGAGACTCGGCGAATTGCTCAATCCCGCGCCGCAAGCTCGCCCAGCAGCACGTGGATGGTCTTGACCTCGGTGTAGCTCAACAGCTCGTCGACGCCCTCTTCGCGACCGAGGCCGCTGTTCTTGAAACCACCGAAGGGCGTGCCGTAGAAGTGGCCGGAGGCGCCGTTGATCCAGATGTAGCCCGACTTCACGGCACGGGCGGCGCGGAACGCGGTCTTGAGGTCGTTGGTAAAGATCGAGGCGGTGAGACCGTATTCGGTCGAATTGGCGAGCGCCAACGCCTCCTTCTCGTCGCGCCAGCCGAACACCGAGAGGACCGGCCCAAAAATCTCTTCGCGCGCGATGCGCATGTTCGGCTTGACGTCGGCGAAGACGGTCGGCTCGATCCAGTAGCCGCGGGAGAAGTCGCTGCCGGCGGGGCGCTTGCCGCCGGTCATCAGCCGCGCCCCGTCGGGGACGCCCGACTGCACCATCGCGCAGACTCGCTCGTAATGGCGCTTGGAATTGATCGGACCCATCTGCGACTTGTCGTCGAGCGGGTCGCCGAGGCGCAGCCCCGCGACCCGGTCGACAACCCGCTCGAGCACGGGCTTGTAGAGCGACTCATGCAGCAGGAGCCGGCTGGTCGAGCCGCAGGATTGGCCCTGCCAGGCGAAGTTCATGCCGGCGACCGCGATCTTGGCGACCGTGTCCGGGTCCATGTCGGGGAAGGCGATCAGCGGATTCTTGCCGCCAAGCTCGAGCGTGACATGCTTGATGCCGCCTTCGGCCGCCGCGCGCTGGATGGCGCGGCCGGTCGGCACCGAGCCGGTGAAGGCGATCCGCTTGACATTCGGGTGCCGCGCGAGGGCGTCGCCGGTCGGCATGCCCGTGCCGGTGACGATGTTGACGACGCCCGCCGGCAGCACCTCGCGGCAGATTTCGCCCAGCATGGTCGCCGACAGGGGGCTCGTTTCCGGCGGCTTGAGCACCACGCAATTGCCCGCCATCAGCGGGGCCGCAAGCGCATTGGCCGCGAACTTGATCGGGTGGTTGAACGGGATGATGCGGCCGACCACGCCATAGGGCTCGCGCAGGGTGAAGTGCAGGTTCTTCGTGGTCGCCGGGATGGTCGCGCCTTTGATCTCGGTATGGAAATTCGAATAGAAGTCGAGCGTGTCGCCGGCCGAGGCGACATCCGCCCGCATCTTGCTGATGGTGTTGCCGGTATCGACCACCTCGATGCGCAAAATCTCGTCGGCTCTTTCGCGCAGCTTTTGCGCAAGCTTCTTCATCAGCTTGGCCCGCTCCTTCGGCTCGAGCGCGGCCCAGGCCGGATGCGCCGCCTCGGCGGCCGTGACCGCGCGGTCGACGTCCGCGGCGGTGCCCTGCGGCACATGGCCCAGCATGTCCTCGTTCGCCGGGTTCACCGATTCGAGCCACTGGTCGGCTTCGCTCGCGACCAGCTCGCCGCCGATCAGCATCATGCCGCGCATGAGATTGGATTGATGAACGTTCATCTGGTCGACCCTCTCGCAATCACATTGGTCGGGTTCTACTGGCGCAATCCATGGCCGCGATCAAGCCATTGCTCCATCAGCCTACTCGGCCTTGATGTTGGCGTCCTTGATCACCTTGCCCCACTTGGCGATCTCGGCCTTGATCTGGGCCGCGAACTCGTCCGGCGTATTGCCGACCACGTCGACGCCGATCGACTCGAAGCGGTCCTTCACTTCCGGCATTTTGAGGATTTTGATGACCTCGCGGTAAAGCAGGTCGAGCACCGCCTTCGGGGTTCCCGTCGGCACCAGCATGGCGAAAAAGGTGTCGGCCTCCTGGTCCTTGAAGCCGGCCTCTTCCATGGTCGGCACGTTGGGCAGAACGGGGGCGCGCGCCTTCGCCATCACCGCAAGCGCGCGCAGCTTGCCGTCCTTGATGAGCGGAATCGCGGGCGCAAGCGTGGTGAACATGATCGGGGTATGGCCGGCGACCGTCGACTGGATCGCGGGGCCGGCGCCGTTGAACGGCACGTGCACGAGGTCGAGCCTGGCCGAGAGGTTGAACAATTCGCCCGAGAGGTGCGGCGTCGTGCCGACGCCGGCGTGGGCGTAATTGTACTTGCCCGGACTGGCCTTGATGAGGTCGACGAGGTCCTTGACGGTCCGTGCCGGCATCGAAGGGTGCACGATGAGGGTGTTCGCGACATCGCCCGCCACCGTCACCGGCGCGAAATCCTTGTAGGGGTCATAGGGGACCTTGGCGTAGAGGCTGGGATTGACCACGTAGCTCGAGGACACGAACAGGATCGTATGGCCGTCGGGCGCGGCACGAGCGGCGTTGCCCATGCCGAGATTGCCGCCGGCGCCGGCCTGATTCTCGACGAAGAACTGCTTGCCGAGAGCCTCGGTCAATTTCTGCGCGATGATGCGCGCAACGACGTCGACCGGACCCGCGGGCGCGAAGGGCACGATGATGCGGACCGGACGGTCCGGATAGCCGGGGGCCTGCGCTTGCGCATTTGCGACTCCTCCGAGCAGGAGAGCCGCGGAGCAGGAGAGAATGCGCGCGATCGCGTTCATGAACCTCTCCCTGGTGCTAGTCGGCCCGGATGTTGGCGTCGCGGACCACTTTGCCCCAGCGCGCGATCTCGACCTTGATCCGCTCGCCGAACTCCGCGGGCGTGCTCGCGACCGGAGCGAAGCCCAGCGTTTCCAGGCGCTGCTTGACGTCCGGCGTCGCCACCATCTTGGCGATCTCGCTGCGCCACTTGTCGATCAGCTCCTTCTGCGTGCCGGCCGGCGCCACGATCCCGGTCAGCGTGTCGCTTTCGAGGTCGGGCACGCCCGCCTCGGCATTGGTCGGCACGTCGGGCAGGGCCGCCGAGCGCTTGCTGGCGAGCACGGCGAGCCCGCGCAAGGTCCCTTCCTTGATGTTGGCCATGGCCGGCGGCAGCGCGGTGAAGGCGATCGGCGTGTGTCCCCCGATGGTCGAATTGATCGCCAGCGCCGCCCCGTTGAACGGAACCATCACGAGGTCGAGCGCGTATTTCTGCCTGAACAGCTCGCCCGCGAGATGCGGAGTCGAACCGGTCGCCGGCTGGGCGAAGCTGTATTTGCCGGGATTGGACCGCACGGTATCGATGAGCTCCTTCAGCGTCTTCGCCGGCACCGAGGGCGTGACCGAGACCACGTTGGGAGATGCCGCCACCAGCGTGACCGGCGAAAAATCCTTGATCGGATCATAGGGGATTTTCGCATATATGCTCGGATTGACCAGGAAGCCGGTGCTCACGACCAGGATCGTGTAGCCATCCGCGGGCGCCTTCGCCGCCATCGCGATGCCGGTATTGCCGCCGGCGCCGGGAAGGTTCTCGGTGACGATCTGCTGCCCCCAGGCCTCCGACAGCTTCTGCGCGACCACGCGCGCGATCACGTCGGTCGGCCCGCCGGCCGCAAACGGCACGATCATCCTGATCGAATGGTTGGGGTAGCCCTGTGCGAGCGCCGCATCGGCGCAGGCGAGCGCGGCGAGGAAAACGAGGCCACGGATCAGCGTTGTCACGGCGCCCTCCTTGGTGTTTTGTGTTGCCATCATCGCGCCTGCGTACGATGCAGTAAATGGGCAAACACGCGAATGGCGGCGTGCCGCGGCCCGCCCGTCCGAGGAAGGTAGAACCATGTCGAACAGGAAGCTGACGCGGCAGGACCTCCGCGACGCTGCGGAGAAATACAAGAACTGGGGCAAATGGGGGCCGAACGACGAGATCGGGACGCTCAATTACACCACGCCCGAGGACATCATCGCGGCGGCACGACTGGTGCGCTAGGGCAAGGTGATCTCGCTCGCGCTCAACTTCGATCATACTGGCCCCCAGGGCGCCAAGAGCAATTATCCCGCGATGGGCCGTACCAATCCGATCCATACCATGCTGCGCACCGGCACCGACGCCTATTCCGGCGTGCTCGACAAGCGCGGCATCCGCGCCGCCGACGACATGGTCACGATGCCGCTGCAGTGCGGCACGCAATGGGATGGCCTCG